>Ga0315905_10000772_pt1 | contig 35056 bp, 37 predicted proteins | sample LakEriMetagenome_5_FD_203522 | JGI IMG/M metagenome (GOLD analysis project Ga0315905, IMG submission 203522) | Freshwater fungal communities from buoy surface, Lake Erie, Ohio, United States - Buoy 4 MA121 | ecosystem: Environmental > Aquatic > Freshwater > Lake | place: USA: Lake Erie, Ohio... | reverse complement strand
TACAACACCGTGGTCTCGGCCTGCATGAAGATGCTCAACGCGCTGGAGTCAGCCCGTCTGACCCGCACGCCTGCCGATGACGCCACCCTGCGCGAATGTGTGTCGATCGCGATCCGGGTGCTCTACCCGGTGGTGCCTCACATCACGCACGGCCTCTGGACCTCGCTGGGCTATGTCGAGACCGAGGGCGATCTGCTCAATGCACCCTGGCCGATGGTGGACGAAGCAGCACTGGTGCTGCAGGAGCTCGACCTGGTGCTGCAGATCAACGGCAAGACGCGGGGTACGCTCAAGGTACCGGCCAGTGCCGATCGGGCGGCCATCGAGGCTGCTGCTGTAGCCAGCGAGGCCTATGCTCGCCATGCCGAGGGACGTTCGCCGCGCAAGGTGATCGTCGTGCCCGGCAAGCTCGTGAATGTGGTGGTCTGAGCCTGTGGGGATCTGAGCCGGTGGATGGCAACCTGCGCCCAGTCGGCATGGCCCCTGAGGCGTCAAAGGCCCCTCAATCACCCGAGGCCGGCCGATCACCCAAGGCTCGCCGAACGCCCGAGGCCCGCCGAACGGCGCTGCGGCGCCTCGCCTTTACAGCGGGGCTGATGCCGCTGTCGATTGCGGCCGGCCTGCTCAATGGCTGTGGGTTCAAGCCTCGTGGGGCCGCCGAGTTGCCGTTCAATCTGGTTTACATCCAGGCGCCATCGGCCTCAGCGTTTGCCTCCGAGCTCAGGCGCAATCTGCGCGCCAATCGCATCGACATCACGGCGCGACGCGAGGAGGCTCAGGCCCGCTTCGATCTGCTGGCAGAAACCCAGGAACGCGAGATCACCGCGCTGTCCACAGCCGGTCGACCGCGGGAATATCAGATCCGGCTTCGGCTGCGCTGGCAGCTGCGCGATGCATCCGATCGGATGCTGCTGCCCCCCACTGAAATGGTCCTGCGCCGGACCATCACCGTGCTTGACGCGCAGGGACAGCTCAATCCTGAAGAAGAAGCCCTGATGCTGAAGGACATGCGCGCCGATGGTGCGCGCCAGGTCGTCCGCCGCATGGCCGCCGTAAAGCCACCCCCTGCGCGCCAGCCATGATCCGCCTCGATGCCTTGCAGAGCCTGCTGGGCCGGGCGTCAGCCCAGGGGCTGCCTGCGGTCATCTGGCTGGCGGGTGATGAAACCCTGCTGGTGCTGGAGGCGGCCGACGCCGTGCGACGCACGGCGCGCGCGCTTGATTACACCGAGCGGGAAGTGCTCACCGTCGAGCGCGGGTTTCGGATCGAGTCCCTGCTCGAGCACAGTCAGGCCTTGTCGCTCTTTGCAACTCGCAAACTGATCGAGCTTCGATTCAGCGGAAAGCCCGGCAAGGAGATCGCCGAATCCCTGGCTCAGGCGCTGGTTGATTGGCCCGAGGATGTCCGCTTGCTGGTCACAAGTCCGCGTCTGGATCGCGCCGCCCAGGCCAGTGCCTGGTTCGGGCGGATCGAGGCGTGCGGCATCGTGGTTGGCATTGACGAGGTCAGCCGGAGCCGGTTGCCTGAGTGGCTCAGCCAGCGGCTGGCCCGTCAGGGCCAGAAGGCCGATGCCGAAACCCTGCGTCTGATTGCCGAGCGCGTCGAGGGCAACCTGCTGGCGGCCGACCAGGAAGTACGCAAGCTCGGGCTGCTCATGCCTCAGGGCGCGCTGGATGCGCGCCAGGTGCGAGAGGCCGTGATGGACGTTGCGCGCTGGGATGCCTTCGATCTGGTCGATGCCGCGCTGGCGGGTGACGCCGCGCGCAGCCTGCGCTGTCTGCAAGGTCTGCGCAGCGAGGGCACTGCGGTGCCGGTTGTGCTCTGGGCCCTGGCCGATGCCGTACGCAGTCTGGATCGCGTTCAGCAGGCGATGGCCAGCGGTCAATCCATGGCCACGGCGATGCGTGCTGCCCGTATCTGGGGTGAGCGCGAGCGGCTGGTACCCAACGCGCTCAGGCGCCTGAGCAGCGCACGCCTGGCGCGAATGCTGCGCGAGTGCGCGCGCGCCGATAGAATGACCAAGGGCCTTGAAGATGGTGATGACTGGCAGGCCCTCGAATCCGTTGCGCTCGCACTGGCGGGAGCCCCTGTTCTGGACCTTCCATGAATCCCACCGATCTTGCTGCTGTCATCGCCGACCTGGGTCAGCGGGCCCGCACCGCGGCTCGCCAGATGGCCAGTGCGCCCACCGCTCCCAAGGACCGCGCGCTGCGGGCCGCCGCAGCGGCCATCCGTCGCGAAGCCGCTGCACTCAAGGCAGCCAATGCGCTTGACCTGCAGGCCGCGCGGGATTCGGGCCACGATGCAGCCTTTGTCGACCGGCTGGCGCTCACCGATGCGGTGATCGCAGGCATGGCCGAAGGCCTGGAGCAGATTGCCGCACTCGCCGACCCCGTGGGCGAAATCTCCGAGGTCAAGGCGCGTCCGAGCGGCATTCAGGTCGGGCGCATGCGCGTGCCTCTTGGCGTGATCGGCATCATCTATGAGTCTCGCCCCAACGTCACGATCGATGCCGCGGGCCTGTGCATCAAATCGGGCAATGCCACCGTGCTGCGAGGCGGCTCTGAGGCCATTCACAGCAATCGCGCCCTGGCTGCACTGATCCGTGAAGGGCTGCGCGAGGCCGGGTTGCCTGAAGACGCTGTGCAACTGATCGGTACGACCGACCGGGCCGCAGTCGGACTGCTGATCGCAAGCCCGCAATGGATCGACGTGATCGTGCCGCGTGGGGGCAAGTCGCTCATCGAACGCATCTCGGCTGATGCGCGAGTGCCGGTGATCAAGCACCTCGATGGCATCTGCCATGTCTACATCGACGATCAAGCCGATCTTGATCAGGCCGTCCGGATTGCCGACAACGCCAAGACCCAGCGCTACTCACCCTGCAACACCATGGAGACCCTGCTGGTCCATGAGGGCGTGGCCGCCCAGGTGCTGCCCAGGCTGGGGCGCATCTACGCGGACAAGGGGGTCGAGATGCGCGGCGATACCCAGACCCAGGCCCTCCTGCAGCAAGCTGGCCTGCCGGTGGTGGCTGCAACGGAAGCCGACTGGTCGACCGAATACCTCGCGCCCATCCTGTCGATCCGGGTGGTCGACGGACTCGATCAGGCCATCGACCACATCACCCGCTACGGCTCGCAGCACACCGATGCGATCGTGACCCAGAACCACCCCAGAGCCATGCGCTTCATTCGCGAGGTCGATTCCTCGAGCGTGATGATCAATGCCTCCACGCGCTTTGCCGATGGCTTTGAGTATGGGCTGGGTGCCGAGATCGGCATCTCGACTGACAAACTGCATGCGCGCGGTCCGGTCGGGCTCGAAGGGCTGACCTCGCTGAAGTGGGTCGTCTTTGGCAGCGGTCAGGTGCGGAGCTGAGCCCATGCTCTGGATCAAGACCTTTCACATCGTGTTCGTGACCAGCTGGTTTGCGGGCCTGTTCTATCTGCCCCGCATCCTGGTCAACCTGGCCATGGTGCCCGCCGACTCCATCGCCGAGCGCGATCGGCTGCTGCTGATGGCCCGCAAGCTGTACCGCTTCATGGGCCCGCTCATGATCCTCGCTCTGGGCCTCGGACTTTGGCTCTGGCTGGGGTACGGCATTGGCGGGGGCTGGATGCATGCCAAGCTCGCCCTGGTGGTGCTGTTGCTCGGCTATCACCATGTCTGTGGCGCCCTGATCAAGCGCTTTGCACGCGGCGAGAATGCACACTCGCATGTCTGGTATCGCTGGTTCAATGAGGCTCCCGTGCTGCTGCTGGTTGCCGTGGTGATCCTCGTGGTTCTCAAACCGTTCTGACCGATTGACCGACGTCCGATCGATCAGGACCTTCCAGCCCTTCTGATCAATTCCTTCAAAGCCGCCCATGAAAAGCGTTCACTACTTCTTTACGCCGGTCTCGCCCTGGACCTACATGGGCCATGCCCGTTTCGTGCAGATGGCCGAGCAACATGGCGCCCGCATCCTGCTTCGACCAGTCGATCTCGGACGGGTCTTTCCGGTATCGGGCGGTCTGCCTCTGGCCAAGCGCGCTGCGCAGCGCCAGACCTATCGGCTCAAGGAACTGGCCCGCTGGCGGGAGTTTCGCGGCGTGCCGCTCAACATCCATCCGAAATTCTTTCCGGCACCCGCCGATGATGCAGCCCGCCTGATCATCGCAGCCGACCTGGCCCTGGGCACTGCGGCCGGACTGAAGCTCGCCGAGGCCATCATGCGTGCTGTATGGGCCGAAGAGCGCGACATCGGTGATGCACAAACGCGGGCGGCCATCGTTGCCGAGCAGGGGCTCGACGCAGCCGCGCTGGCTGCGGTCGCAGACCAGGCGGCCACCGCATTTGACGCCTACACCGAAGAAGCGATTGCGGCCCAGGTTTTCGGTGCGCCCTGGTATCTGGTTGAAGGTGAGCCGTTCTGGGGACAGGACAGGCTGGAATTCGTCGAGCGGGCCCTGGCGGCCTGATGACCCTCGCTCGCAGACAGCCGCTGGCGGCAGACGCCCTGCTCCAGTTCTTTGCGCCCTGCCCTCGAGGGCTCGAAGAAACCCTGGTACGAGAACTCCAGAGTCTGGGCGCTGGCAACCTGCGCAACGTGCCAGGAGGCGTGCATTTCGAGGGCGATGCGCTGCTTGGCATGAGGGCCAACCTGGAGTCACGACTGGCCAGCCGCATTCTGCAGCGGGTGGCCCAGGGCGCCTATCGCAGCGAAGAAGACCTCTATCGGCTGGCCCAGGACACCCCCTGGGAGCAGTGGCACGAGGCGACCACCTCGCTGCGGATTGATGTCACCGGTGTGGGCGCGCCCGTGCGCAGCCTGCAATTCGCGATGCTGCGCGTCAAGGACGGGATGGTCGACCGCCTGCGCGAACGCTGTGGAGATCGCCCGTCCATTGAACGACAGCGCCCCGATCGACGTGTGTTCGTCTTCCTCGATGCCCAGCAGTGCATCCTGTATCTCGACTGGTCTGGCGAATCGCTCTTCAAGCGAGGCTGGCGCCGAGAAGGCTTTGATGCCCCGCTGAAGGAAAATCTCGCCAGTGGTCTGCTGGCCCTGAGCGGCTGGACCCCTGAGCAGGTGCTGCTGGATCCCTTTTGCGGATCAGGAACGATTGCCATCGAGGCTGCCTTGCAGGCGGCAGGGGTCGCCCCCGGCGCACGGCGCCGCTTCGGATTTGAGCGGATGAAGGGATTCGATCGTGCCCGCTGGGATCGGCTGCGCAGCCAACCCACGCAAGCACGGCCCGCAGTACCCACGATCTTTGCCTCCGATGTCTCTGAAGCCGCGCTGGCGGCCGCCCGATCCAACTATGCCCGGACCGGCTTGCCTGAGGGCTGGATACAGTGGCGGCAGCGTGACGCCCTGCATATCGATGCAGCCCCGGCCTCCAGCGGACTGCTGCTGTCCAACCCGCCCTATGGCGAGCGTCTCGAAATCAAGGGGCGTCAGTCGCTCGCCCAGGCCGATGCCTTCTGGCCCGCGCTGGGCACGATGCTCAAGCAGCGCTTTGCCGGCTGGACGGCGGCACTCTTCACGAGTGATCTCGAAATCGGCCAGCGCATGCGGCTCAAGCCGTCACGGCGCACACCGCTCTTCAATGGCGCACTGGAGTGTCGACTGTTTCGCTTCGAGATGGTGGCGGGCTCGGCGCGCAAGCCCCAGGCCCAGTCCTCTGGCGATACCCCGAAAGCTCAGACGATGCCGAGCGACTCGGTGCCCTGAAACACGTCGCGCTGCTCGCGCTTGCTGTTGAGCTTGATGTTCAGACGCAGATCATTGACCGAGTCGGCGTTGCGCAAGGCATCGGCCATAGTGATGCTACCCGCCTCGAACAGCTCGAACAGCGCCTGATCAAAGGTCTGCATGCCGAGCTCACGGGACTTCTTCATCACGTCCTTGATACCGACCACCTCGCCCTTGAAAATCAGGTCGGCAATCAACGGAGAGTTGAGCAGAACCTCGATCGCCGGTACCCGGCCCTTGCCTGACTCGCGGGGCAGCAACCGCTGCGACACCACACCCCGCAGGTTCAGCGAAAGATCCATGAGCAGCTGCGCGCGGCGCTCCTCCGGAAAGAAATTGATGATCCGGTCGAGCGCCTGATTGGCATTGTTGGCATGCAGCGTAGCCAGGCACAGATGACCCGTCTCGGCAAAGGCGATCGCGTGCTCCATGGTGCTGCGATCGCGGATCTCGCCAATCATGATCACATCGGGCGCCTGGCGCAGGGAGTTCTTGAGCGCAGCCTCCCAGCTCTCGGTATCGACCCCGACTTCGCGGTGCGTGATGATGCAGTTGCGATGCGGGTGCACGAACTCCACCGGATCCTCGATGGTCACGATATGACCATACGAGTGCTCATTGCGATGTCCGATCATTGCAGCCAGCGTGGTCGACTTGCCCGATCCGGTGGCACCCACCACGATCACCAGGCCGCGCTTGGCGAGCGCCAGCTCGGGGATGACCTTGGGCAGATCGAGCTCCTCGATCGTGGGAATTTTGCTCTGGATGGTTCGCAGAACCATGCCCACGCGCCCCAGCTGCATGAAGACATTGACCCTGAATCGACCGATGCCTGCGGGTGAGATCGCAAAATTGAGCTCTTTGTGAGCCTCGAATTCGGCGGCCTGCCGATCACTCATCAGGGCGCGGGCGAGCTCTATCGTGTGCTGCGCATTCAGGGGCGTGGAGGAGACCGGCACCAGCTTGCCGTCGAGTTTGATTGCCGGCGGATAGTCAGCCGTCAGAAAAAGGTCTGAAGCTCCCTTGGAGGCCATCAGCTTCAGAAGATCCCGCAAGAAGCGCGAAGCCTGTTCGCGTTCCATGGTGCTGGCGCGACCCGCAGGCGCTGAGGACGCTGAGGACGCTGAGGACGCTGAGGACGCTGAGGACGCTGAGGACGCTGAGACAGCTGAAGCAACTGAAGCCACTGAAGCCACTGAAGCCACTGAAGCCACTGAAGCAGCTGAGGTCACTGAGGCAGCGGTGGGCGCTTTGACCAAACCTGCGGCGCCTGATTCACCGGGGTTACGAGGCAGATTGGCGGAGTCGGGCATGGAAGGCAGGTTCATCAGAAAGACTCCTGGGCGATGGGGCCTCGAGTGCACCTTAAACGCAGGTCAGCCAAGGAAGTTGTCCTTGTTCGCTGCAGCCATCCGGGCATCGGCCAGCGAAATGACATTGCGGCGAACCAGATCGGTCAGGCACTGGTCCAGGGTCTGCATCCCTACCGAGGCCCCTGTCTGAATCGAAGCATTCATCTGGGCAATCTTGGCTTCACGGATCAGGTTGCGAATGGCCGGCGTGCCGATCATGATCTCGTGAGCTGCGACCCGGCCATTGCCGTCCTTGGTGCGCAGCAGGCTCTGGGAAATCACCGCCTTGAGCGATTCCGAAAGCATGGCGCGCACCATGTCCTTTTCGGCCGCAGGAAAGACGTCAATGATCCGGTCGATCGTCTTGGCCGCGCTCGAGGTGTGCAGGGTGCCAAACACCAGGTGGCCCGTTTCGGCCGCGGTCAGTGCCAGACGAATGGTCTCGAGATCGCGCAGTTCGCCCACCAGAATGATGTCGGGATCCTCCCGCAAAGCAGAGCGCAGGGCATTGTCGAACGACAGGGTATGAGGCCCGACCTCACGCTGGTTGATCAGGCAGCGTTTGGACTCATGGACGAACTCGATCGGATCCTCGACGGTGAGAATATGACCGTACTGGTTCTCGTTGACATGGTTGATCATCGCCGCGAGCGTGGTCGATTTACCGGAGCCGGTCGGCCCGGTCACCAGGATCAGGCCGCGGGCCTGCATCGACAGTTCGGTGAAGATCTTGGGCGCGTTGAGTTCAGCCAGCGTCAGGATCTTTGAAGGAATCGTCCGCATCACGGCACCCACGCCGCGCTGCTGATTGAATGCATTGACCCGAAAGCGGGCCAGCCCCGGAATCGCAAACGAGAAATCGCATTCGAGATGCTCTTCGAACTGCTTGCGCTGGGTATCGTTCATGATGTCGTAGAGCATCGCGTGCACCACCGAATGCTCCATCGGTGGCAGATTGATGCGACGCACATCGCCGTGCACCCGGATCATGGGTGGCAGGCCGGCCGACAGGTGCAGGTCGGAGGCCTTGTTCTTGACCGCAAAGGCAAGCAGTTCAGCGATATCCATCCAGGCGATTCCAAAGGACAATGCGGGTCGTGATCCATCCAGCGGGTCTTGATCCATCCATCTGGACTTGATCGATCCAACCAGCCCATCCCGATACCCTGCATGAGTTCAAGTCCCCTGTCGCCCCCGCCCGCCGTGCAAGGGTTGTCCGCCCCGACGAACGGTGCCCCTTCGCTCCAGGCCGAACCCGGTCTGTCCGAGCCGCATCGCCTGCGCCTTGCTGCCGTGCAGGCAAGGATAGAGACGGCCTGCCGGGCCGCAGCCCGGCAGCCGGACACGGTCCGTCTGCTGGCCGTCAGCAAGACCTTCCCGGTAGAGGAAGTCAGGGCCCTGGCTGCGCTGGGCCAGCATGCCTTTGGTGAGAACTATCTGCAGGAGGCACTGGACAAGATCGCCGCACTGCAGGCAGACGCCCCGCAGGGCGTCGGTATCGAATGGCATTTCATCGGTCCGATCCAGTCCAACAAGACCCGGCCGATCGCCGAGCATTTCGACTGGGTCCATTCGGTCGATCGCCTGAAAATTGCGACGCGACTCTCGGAGCAGCGCCCGGCAGGCCTGAGCCCGCTGCAGGTCTGCCTGCAGGTGGAGGTGAGCGACGAAGACACCAAGAGCGGATGCACGCCCCAGGAGGCGCCCGCTCTGGGTGCTCAGATCGCTGCCCTGCCTGGCCTGACGCTCAGGGGCATCATGGCGATTCCGGCACCCACGGATGACCCCGCACAGCAGCGGGATCAGTTCAGAAGGGTGAGAGAGGTCTTCGAGGCCGTGCGTCTCGCACTGCCTGCAGGCGCCACCGAGGCGTTCGATACGCTCTCGATGGGCATGTCGGGCGACCTGGAGGCCGCTATCGCGGAGGGCTCAACCGTGGTGCGGGTAGGGACCGCACTGTTTGGGGCGCGCAGTGCGCGCCCCTGATCAGGCCATGCGCTTGAGCGCAGCGGCCAGTCGGCTCTTGTGACGCGCGGCGGCGTTTTTGTGAATGATGTGCTTGTCGGCAATCGAATCAATCACGCGGGTGGAATCGCGAAACTGGGTGGTTGCAGCGGCCTTGTCGCCTGCTGCGACAGCCTTGCGCACAGCCTTGATGGCGGTGCGCAGCCGCGAACGCAGGCTGGAGTTGTGCGCGTTTTGCTTGACTGCCTGGCGGGCGCGCTTGCGCGCGGATGCGATATTGGCCATGCGAGAATTCGTCCTTGCGGTCTGAGCCGTGAATCAGGGAAAGCCTTGAAGTTTAAAGCGAATCGGTCGTCTGGAGCAAGTCACCCCGGAGCAGGCCTGCCGGGAGCGTCTTGGCCGGGAGCACACTCATGAGTCTGTTGCGCTCTGCGGCAGTCGTCAGCGGCCTGACCCTGCTCTCGCGCATTACAGGTCTGGCGCGCGAGACCATCACTGCGGTGCTGTTTGGCGCATCGGCCTTTACCGATGCGTTCTTTGTCGCCTTCCGGCTGCCCAATCTGCTGAGGCGTCTGTTTGCAGAGGGTGCCTTCTCGCAGGCCTTCATTCCCATCCTGGCCAGCAGCCGGGCCAAGGCTTCAGCCCAGCAGACCCGCAGCATGATCGATGCGGTGGCCACGGTTCTGTTCTGGTTTCTGGTCGCCATCTCGGCGCTGGGCGTGTTGCTGGCCCCCGTGCTGGTCTGGTTCATGGCGGCCGGGCTGCGCGAAACCCCGGAAGCCTTTGATGCCGCAGTGCTCATGACCCGGTGGATGTCGCCCTACATCCTGCTGATCTCGATGGTTGCGATCGCTGCTGGCGTGCTCAACACCTGGCGCCACTTCGCCGTTCCGGCCTTCACGCCCGTCCTGCTCAATCTGTGTTTCATCGGGTCGGCCTGGTGGTTGTCACCCCGGTTCGACCCACCGGTGCTTGCGCTGGCCGCAGGCGTGATGATCGGAGGCCTCGCTCAGCTGGCAATACAGGTTCCCGCTCTGATGCGTATCGGCATGCGCCCCCGGATCGGAATCAACCTGCTGCAAGCGCTGCGAGATCCGACCGTACGCCGCGTGCTGGCCCAGATGGGTCCTGCCATTCTTGCGGTCTCGGCAGCTCAGATCAGCCTGATCATCAATACCCATATCGCCTCCCGTCTGCAGGCTGGCGCCGTATCCTGGGTCTCGTTTGCTGATCGCCTCATGGAATTTCCCACGGCCCTGCTGGGGGTGGCACTGGGTACAGTGCTGCTGCCTTCACTCTCAAGCGCCAGTGCTGTCGAGGATGACGCCCGCTACAGCGCCTTGCTCGATTGGGGTCTGCGACTGGCAGCGCTGCTGGCACTGCCCTGCATGGTGGGCCTGGGGTTACTGGCCGAACCTCTCGTGGCGCTGCTCTATCACTACGGTGCGTTCGATCTGCAGGACCTGCGCATGACTGCTCTGGCCGTCCAGGGCTACGCAGTAGGACTGATCGGCCTGATTGGCGTCAAGATTCTCGCCCCGGGGTTCTATGGCAAGCAGGATGTCCGCACGCCGGTGCGTATCGGGCTGCTGGTGCTGGTTTGCACACAGGCGCTCAACGTCGTGCTCGTGCCCTGGCTGGGCCACGCCGGACTGACCCTGTCGATCTCGCTCGCTGCCCTGCTCAATGCAGGCCTGCTTCTGGCGGGTCTCATGAGGCGGGGCATTTACAAGCCATCTGCGGGATGGGGGCGCTTTGGCCTGCAACTGGCGCTGGCTCTGTCCGCCCTGGCTGCGCTATTGAGCGCCACGCACCGTATCCTCGACTGGCAGTCGCTGGCCGACTCGCCGTGGCTGAGGATCGGCGCCACGCTCGGCACGGTCGCGATCGCTGCGGTGGTCTATCTGAGTGTCCTGGTGCTCGCCGGATTGCGCCCGCGCGGGTTCCTGCGTCCGCCGCAGTGATTCGCCTGACTTCTGTTTTCTCCTCTGACCCACGTTCACCTTCGAGCCTTGATCTCTCCCATGTCTTCAGTCCAAACCCCCTCGAATTCGACCGCCTCTTCACCCGTTGCGCTGGATCGAACCATCGTCTTTATCGGTGCGGGCAACATGGCCAGTGCCCTGATCGGCGGACTGCTCGGCCGCGGCGTGCCAGCCAGCCAGCTCGCAGCGGTCGATCCATCGGAGTCTCAGCGAGCGCAGGTCCAGGCACGACATGGCATCCGAACCGAGGCAGCGGTCGATGCCTCGCTGCTGCGCGATGCAGTCGTTGTGCTCGCGGTCAAGCCCCAGCAGATGCGCGAAGCCGTGCAGGCCATCGCACCGCTCCTGGGCGACCAACTGCTGATGTCCGTCGCTGCGGGCGTGCGGGCCAGCGATCTGTCGCAATGGCTGGGGGGTCATGTGCGCATTGTGAGAACCATGCCGAACACCCCCGCCCTGGTTGGTCTGGGTGCAACCGGACTGGCCGCTCTGCCCGGGTGTCTGGCCGCCGACCGCACCTTGGCGCAAACCATCATGGGCGCGGTGGGTTGCACGGTCTGGGTTGAGGACGAATCCATGCTGGATGCCGTGACGGCATTGAGTGGCAGCGGCCCGGCGTATGTTTTCCGGTTCATCGAGTGCCTGATCATCGGCGGTGAGCAGCTCGGACTCAGTGCCGAACAGGCACGTACCCTCGCGCTTCAGACCGTCCTGGGGGCAGCAACCCTGGCCGCGACGTCCGATGAACCGGCCTCGGTCCTGCGCGAACGAGTGACCTCCAAGGGCGGCACGACTGCAGCCGCCCTGGCGGTTTTTGAGGAGGGCGACCTGGCCGCTCTTGTCGAACGCGCCATGGCCGCCGCTGATCATCGCTCGCAGGAACTGGGCGACAGCCTTGCAGGCTGACTAGCGAAGGGCGTAGTCGAGAGCGATGCCGCCGAAAACCGCAGCACCAAACCAGGTGTTGTGATTGAACGCCCGAAAGCAGCCCTCACGTCCCCGATCTCGAATGAGCGTGTAGTGATACAGCGCGATGCCTGACGCCACGAGCAGACCTGCGGCGAACGGCATCCCCAGTCCCACCCGGGTGCCCACCACAGCAAGCAGCAGCACGGTCACGAGATAGCAGGTCATGACGGCTGCGACATCGAAGCGGCCAAAGGTGATGGCCGAGGTGCGTATGCCGATCTTGATGTCATCGTTGCGATCGACCATCGCGTATTCGGTGTCGTAGGCAACCGCCCAGAAGATATTGGCAAGCAGCAACAGCCAGGCCACCAGGGGCACCTGCCCCTGCAGGGCAGCAAAGGCCATGGGAATGCCAAATCCGAAGGCCACGCCAAGATAGGCCTGAGGCAGGGCAAAAAAGCGCTTGGTAAACGGATAGCTGGCAGCCAGAAAAGCAGCGACCACGGCCAGTGCCCACACCAGCGGACGCATGGGCAGCACCAGCAACAGCGCGATCAGGCTTACGACGGCAAAGACCACCAGGGCCTCGGCGGGCCGAATACGACCCGAGGTGAGCGGACGCTCCCGCGTGCGCTCGACATGACGATCGAAATCGCGATCGGCCCAGTCATTGATCGCGCAGCCTGCCGAGCGCATCAGCAAGGTACCCAAGGAAAAGGCCATCAGCTCATAGAGCGGTGGAATGCCTTCGGCGGCAATCCAGAGCGCCCACACGGTCGGCCACAGCAGCAGCAATGTTCCGATCGGCCGATGCAGTCGCATCAGTTGCGCGTAGAGCACCCAGCGAGGCGGCTGAGCGACGGGTGGGCCGGATTGAAGGGGGAGCGACATGGAGAGGCGAACGAGCAGCCAGCGAAATCAAAAAAGGACGCAAATCGTCAACACACGCACGACATCGACATTGTCGCTCAGGGCTCGCTCAGAGTAGCTCAGGGCTCGCTCAGGGACCGCTCAGAGTAGCTCAGGGCTCGCTCACCCGAAGCCCCTGGCGGGAAAGCTGACGGGCCGTGCCTTCGCCCAGCCCCGGAACTCGGGCACTCAGATCGGCCAGGTCCCGGAAAGGCCCGTGGGCCCTCTCGGCCAGAATGCGCCGCGCACGCGCAGGCCCGATGCCCCGGATGCTGCGCAGATCTTCAAGACTGGCTCGGTTGACCTCGATCTCGCGGATGGCTGCAGCGGCAGGCGGTGTCTTGCGGGATGGACCACCCGCCTGCCCGAGGTTGGGCAGCAGGATCAGGATGGCGCACACGGTCAGCTCGTTAAGCGGAGTCACGTGAAGACGAGACCGGATGCTCAGCACACCGCTCACCTGCTGTCAGCGAAGGGGCTCCCAGTGTGCTCGAAACGCCTCGTGCGACCTGAGACGAAGGACCTAGTCCGAAAGACCGAGCGCAACCTCGCCTCGGGCTGCAATGGAATCCCAGGCACTGCAGCCCGGGCATTGCCAATAATGTCGACGCGCCTTGAAGCCGCACTGACCGCACCGATGCAGGACCGTTGTCCGAGGCAGGCGTGCCGCACTCTCGGCCAGCCGACGCGATCCTTGCTGCGCATCACCCAGTGCTGCCCAGACTTCTGACCAGGCGGGTCCCACCAGGGCCATGTGTTCGGGACTGAGTTCAGCCAGGCGCTCCCAGGCATCTGCTGCAGCACGGGCATCCTTTTGGGACCAGGCCCATTGCCCCAGCAGGAGCCAGGGTCGCGGATGTTCGGCAAACGCTCGCTGCGCTTCATCGATCGCCTGACGGGCCCGTTGGGGATCCTGACTTGAATGAGCCACCTCGCAGTGCAGGTGCATGCGTTGCAGCGCCATCGACTCACCCGCAAGCGGCTCCAGCTGATCAATCAGCCCCAGGGCCCGAGGCCAATCGCGTACGGTCTGGGCAATGATCAGCCGATGCCGTAGCGCAGCCAGGGCGTAACCGGTGCCATTCAGCGTGGCCAAGGTGTCTTCTGCCCGATCGATGAGGCCAGCCTTGATAAAATCAAGGCCGAGCTCGAGGCGCGCATGATCCCGTTGATCCGTGCTGATGTCGGATCGCTCGGCCAGTGCCTGATGAACCCGGATCGCCCGATCCGTCTCACCCCGCCCGCGGTACATCAAGGCCAAGGCCGACTGCAGGGCAACCGAATCAGGCTCCAGACGAATCTGCTCGGTGAGCAGAGCCATGGCTTGGTCGGGCGTGTCTCGCAGCAGTGCAAGCAACGCCTGCGAAGGCGCATCGGCAGCCCCGCCGGCAGCACCAGACGCCCGTGCCTGTCTCGCACCGTTAGGCAAGCGCGCAGCCTGTCGACGATCCAGTCGCGAAGCCCACCAGCCCATCGCAAAGAACAGGGGCAGGGCCAGCAACCACCAGGGCTCAAATTCCATCGTCAGCCACATCCTTGGATCCGGTGGCCACGGATTTCGATCGGAGCAGGGAGAGCTCACGATGACGTCGCATCACCAGCGACATGGTGGCCAGCACACCCAGCAAGGCGCCCGCGGTAAAGACCGCCAGCAGGATCACCACCAATGGCGCCCGCCATTCAAACTGAGGAATGCCAAAGAACTGCAATGAAACCGGTTCGACATTGGACAGCGCAAAACCCAGCAGGACCAGAAACAGCGCAGCGCGCAGCAGCCAGGCGAAGCCGCGAATCATGTCTGATGGCCTGCTGCGTCAGACATCGCCGCCGCTGCGCCCATGGATGTCGACCCGCTCGCGCAGATCCTTTCCGGGTTTGAAATGCGGAACGCGCTTGCCAGGCACTTCGACACGCTCGCCTGACTTGGGATTACGGCCGACTCGAGGAGGACGATGCGACAGGGCAAAGCTGCCAAAGCCGCGAATCTCGATGCGATGGCCCTCAGCCAGGGTTCGGGCCATGCACTCCAGAATCGTGCGCACCGCGAACTCGGCATCCTTGGCGACCAGTTGCGGGTAGTGCTCAGCCAGTCGGGCGATCAGCTCCGACTTGGTCATCGTCCCGGGTGAAGCGACTTCGTCTTGGTCGTCGAACATCATGAGACAGACACAGAAACAGATACAGAAAAACGCTCAGTTCAGGAAACGCGGGGGTCAGACCCCCGCGCCACCGCACACGACGGCGAGATCCAGGACCGGAGTGCCGCCTGCTACTGCGACACCCGGATCAGCCCGGGATCAGCCGTTGTCGCGGTCTGTCAGCTTGGCCCGCAGCAATGCGCCGAGGTTGGTGGTTCCGGTTGCCGCGCCCGACTCAGCCTGCATGCGCTGCAGGGTTTCGGCGGTCTCGACATTGTCCTTGGCCTTGATCGACAGACTGATCGACCGGGTCTTGCGATCGACGTTGATGATCATGGCCTCAACCGTATCGCCATCCTTGAGGTGGTTGCGGGCATCTTCAACCCGATCCCGCGAGATCTCGGAGGCACGCAGATAGCCCTCGACATCGCCGCCGATGTTGATGACCGCACCGCGGGCATCCACGCTCTTGACCGTGCCGGTGACCAGAGCACCTTTTTCATGGCTGGTGGCGTAGTTGTTGAAGGGGTCTCCCTCAAGCTGCTTGATGCCCAGCGAGATTCGCTCGCGCTCGACATCGATGGCCAGCACCACGGCACCCACGTCGTCGCCCTTCTTGAAGTCACGAACGGCTTCTTCGCCGGTCTTGCTCCAGGACAGGTCGGACAGGTGCACCAGGCCGTCAATGCCACCCGGCAGGCCCAGGAAGACACCGAAATCGGTGATCGACTTGATGGAGCCCTGAACCTTGTCGCCCTTGCGATGGTTGTCGGCAAACTCCTGCCAGGGGTTGGGACGGCACTGCTTCATGCCCAGCGAAATACGACGGCGTTCCTCGTCGATCTCGAGCACCATGACTTCGGTCTCGTCGCCGAGTGCCACCACCTTGCCGGGGTTGACGTTCTTGTTGGTCCAGTCCATTTCGGAGACGTGCACCAGACCTTCGATACCCGGCTCGATCTCGACAAACGAACCGTAGTCGGTGATGTTGGTGACCTTGCCGAACATGCGGGTGCCGGCCGGGTAACGGCGGGCGATGCCGACCCAGGGATCGTCGCCCAGCTGCTTGACGCCCAGCGAGACGCGGTTCTTTTCCTGGTCGAACTTGAGAACCTTGGCGGTGACTTCCTGGCCCACGGCCAGCACCTCGGACGGGTGACGCACGCGGCGCCAGGCCATGTCGGTGATGTGCAGCAGACCGTCGATACCGCCCAGATCGATGAAGGCACCGTAGTCGGTGATGTTCTTGACCGTGCCCTTGACAATGGCGCCTTCGGCCAGCGTCTCGAGCAGCTTGGCCCGCTCCTCGCCCTGCGAGAGCTCGATCACGGCACGACGCGAAAGCACCACATTGTTGCGCTTGCGATCGAGCTTGATGACCTTGAAGTCCATGGTCTTGCCCTCGAAGGGCGTGGTGTCCTTGACCGGACGCATGTCGATCAGCGAACCCGGCAGGAAGGCACGAATGCCGTTGGTCATGACGGTGAGACCGCCCTTGACCTTTCCGGTGATCGTGCCGCTGACCAGTTCGCCATCCTCGAGCGCACGCTCGAGGTTCACCCAGGCCGCGAGACGCTTGGCGCGGTCGCGCGACAGGCGGGTTTCGCCGTAGCCGTTTTCGAGCGAATCGATCGCAACCGCGACGAAGTCGCCTTCCTTGACGTCGAGTTCGCCCCGATCGTTGTGGAACTCTTCAATGGGGATGAAGCTCTCGGACTTCAGTGCGGCATTGACGACCACGAAGTTGTGATCGATACGCAGCACTTCGGCGGTGATGACCTCACCGGCGCGCATCTCCTGCTTGGAGAGGGATTCTTCGAAAAGCTGGGCAAAACTCTCGGTCTCGGGGTGGGTGGCAGTGTTCATTCAGAAGGGGTTGATGACATGAAGGCCGCAGGGGTCGGACAAAAAAAGCCCGGGTGAGGTTGAAAAAGTTGCGTCCACAGAGTGCAAGGACAGGGAACACCCTGGCCGAGCGCCCAGTGCGCGCGAGGATCCTGCGGGTCACGGGGTTGAAAACCGGCAAAACCCAATCAGGGTTTGCCGGGAGAGTGCGCCTGCCACGCTTGCAGCACAGCCTGAACAGTCTGATCGACCGACAGGTCTGTGGAATCGATGACGAGCGCGTCTTGTGCAGCCACCAAAGGGGCCTGGGCGCGCTGCGAGTCACGCGCGTCCCGCTCCTGAAGATCCTGCAAAAGGGCCGCTAGGTTAGCAGAAATCCCTTTTTCGATCAACTGTTTATGGCGACGTTGCGCGCGCGCCTGGGCGGTGGCAGTGAGAAAGATCTTGAGTACGGCATCCGGAAAAACCACCGACGCCATATCCCGGCCATCTGCGACCAACCCGGGCACCTGTCGAAAATCCCTCTGCACCTGCAGCAAAGCAGCGCGCACACCCGCATGTACAGCCACTTTCGAGGCCCCGACCCCGATGGCCTCGCTCCGGATGGCTTCGGTTGCGTCCTGGCCGCCCAGCCAGATCCGGCCCTGCGCATCAAACCGGACCTGCAGCGCCGCAGCCACCTGAGCAACCGCCACGCCATCCTGCCAATCGACGGCTGCTCCCTGCGCCGACAGCGCGGTCAGCCGGTACAGAGCCCCGCTGTCGAGGTAATGAAACCCCAGGGCATCCGCGACCCGCTGGGCGATGGTGCCCTTACCCGATGCGGTCGGCCCATCGATGGCGATCACAGGGATGCTGGACATGATTCCAGACTCAGATTCAGCCCGGCGGCCTTGGCCAGTTCAACGAAGTTGGGAAACGATGTCGCGACGTTATCGACATCCAGGATGGTGATGGGCTCAGACGAGCGCAAACTGGCCACCGCAAAAGCCATCGCAGGCCGATGGTCGCCATGCGAATCCACGGTGCCGCCACTGAAGACGCCAGCGCTGCCGCCACGGCCTTCAATCACGATGCCGTCCGGGGTGGGCTCGGCGCTCACGCCCAAGGCCTTCAGCCCGTCGGCCATGACGGCTATCCGGTCGGACTCCTTGACGCGGAGTTCTTCCGCTCCGGTGACCACGGTACGACCCTCGGCGCAGGCCGCCGCCACGAACAGAACCGGAAATTCATCGATCGCCAGCGGGACCAGGGCCTCAGGCACCTCGATGCCCTTCAGACGAGAGGCCTTGACCCGCAGGTCGGCCACCGGCTCCCCACCCACAGTGCGAGGATTTTCAAGCGTGATGTCGGCACCCATGAGACGCAGGATGTCGATGACACCGGTTCGCGTGGGGTTGATACCCACATGCTGCAGGAGCAACTCGCCCTGCGGGGCGATGGCGCCCGCCACCAGAAAGAAAGCCGCAGACGAAATATCGGCGGGCACGTCGATGTCGGTGGCTTGCAGCGCCTGGCCGCCCTCGAGACTGATCCTCGGACCATCAACCTGGACCTTGACGCCAAAGGCCGCAAGCATGCGCTCGGTATGGTCGCGTGTTGGTGCGGGCTCGGTCACCCGGGTGACCCCCTGGGCGCGCAAGCCCGCCAGCAAGACCGAAGACTTGACCTGGGCGCTCGCCATGGGCATGACATAGTCGATCGCCTTGAGCGGCGCGCTGGGTGCGTGAATCACCAGGGGCGGCCGGCCGTCCCGGGATTCGATGCGTGCCCCCATCAGGGCCAGGGGATCGGTCACCCGACGCATCGGCCGACGCGAAAGACTTTCATCCCCGATGAGCTGGGCCGACACCCCGTGACCCGCAAGCAATCCGCTCAGCAGGCGCATCGAGGTACCGCTATTGCCGCAATCCAGGGGCTGGCTTGTGGACCGAAGTCCGGCGGGGCCCACTCCGTGGACTGTCACCCGCCCATCCGCAGGGCCTTCGATCTGCACACCCAGCGCCCGAAAGACATTCATGGTGCTGATCGCATCGGCCCCCTCAAGGAAACCGGTGATACGGGTGGTGCCATGCGCAATCGCCCCGAACATGATTGCCCGATGGGAGATGGACTTGTCACCCGGCACGCGAAGGGCGCCAGTGACGGTCGAGGCAGGACGGGCTACGAAGGTGCGGGGCATCGAGGATCGCTTGAAGAAAGTTCTGGGCCGAGAAAAGCAAGGCGACCCACCCGAGCAGTGTCATGACGACGAGCGAGTTTAACTGCTGAAAAAAAAAGCCTCCTTGCGGAGGCTTTTTGCCGATCTCGTCCGACCTGCCGAGCAGACCTGACACCGTCTGCCCAAGGGTCGGAAGATCGTACGTCTTACTTGGTAAACTTACGGCGAGCGCCGACGACAGCCAGGAGGCCCAGGCCCAGGAGTGCCAACGTGCCGGGAGCAGGTACCAGGGCCAGGTTGTCCACTCGGAAATCGGAATCTTCAAGCGGCTCGAAGCGGAGCGTGAAGCCGTTCGACCAATTGCCCGCCCAAGTCATGGAGACCGCTAGCGGGACGGCTGCGAAACTCTGAACGGGCAAATCGAGCACGCTGGCGCGCTCTGTGCCGCCGACAATCAGCCGCACATCCATTCCTGCAAGGTCGAGGGATCGAAGGCCGAATCCAACGGTGCCGGTAAATGTTGTCAGCGCAGACAGCGCCGAACCCGAATAGTTGATGTCAATCGTGCCGGTCACTCCAGCGGGCTTTGACACCGACAAAAGACCCGAAGATGAGTAGTTCCCCTTGGCCACAAGGTCGTCACCCGAACCCGCATCATTCTGCAGCGTGATCTTGCGGATCAGGGAGCCGGTCAGGAGCAGCGTGTCCTGCGAAAACGTCCCACCAGGCGCAGCACTGAGTACGGTCGCAGGCGTTTCAGAGAACCCGTCGACAAACACTGGGGTGGCCACCGCCTGGGATGACAACAGGGCAAGGGAAACGGCAGTAAGGAAAACGCGAGTATTCACGGGATTCGTCCTTCGGTAGAGTTTTACGGCGCAGAAGCCAGACCTGCACCTACCTAAGCACCATCAAAGCCATAAATTTAAGTTCTTGTTATATAAATACTTTTATTTTTTTTTTTTACGTTGCAGAAGTCTTGTGGAAAGTTTTTCGACAAAAATCAGGCTCCAGGACGAGGGCCGTCGGCGGGGGCTATCATGCGACTTCGATTTTAGCCTCTCAACCTGACAGGATTTCGCCATGGCCTACACCACCACCCCTTCCGGTCTTCAGTACGAAGACACCACCCCAGGCACGGGCGCCGAAGCGGCGGCTGGTTGTGTGGCCACGGTGCACTACACCGGCTGGCTCTGGGAGAACGGCGCCGCAGGCCGCAAGTTTGATTCCAGCAAGGATCGCGGCGTGCCTTTCGACTTTCCGCTCGGTGCAGGGCATGTCATTGCCGGCTGGGATGAGGGCGTTCAGGGCATGAAGGTGGGCGGGGTTCGTCGCCTGATCATTCCTTCGGACCTGGGTTACGGACCGCGAGGCGCGGGTGGTGTGATTCCGCCCAACGCGACCCTGCTCTTTGAAGTGGAACTGCTTGGTCTCTGAGCGATCTGAAGTGGAACTGCCCGGCCTCTGAGCGATCTCATCGGCCTTCGCCCGGGGTCTGCGATAATCCGAGGCTCATCGGACAGTCATGAAGACCCCTCCTTCCCCATCAAGATCCAGCGGCGGCGCTCCCTCGGCCGAGGCCGAGGCCTCAGGCAGCAACTTCATCCGGCAGGCGATTCACGCCTACCTCGAGGGGCAGCCTCAACGCCCTGCGGGGGCTCATGCTGCCGACGCCGCCTCGTCTACTGAAACAGGAATGCCCAGGCGGTGGGCGGGCCGGCCCGCGCTCGCTGCGTCAACACTGACGGCCTCTGCCGATCCTGCGCGCATCCGCACCCGCTTTCCGCCCGAGCCCAATGGCTACCTCCATATCGGGCACGCCAAGTCGATCTGCCTGAACTTTGGTCTGGCGCTCGACTACGACGGGCGCTGCCACATGCGCTTTGACGACACCAATCCGGTCAAGGAAGACCAGGAGTATGTCGACAGCATTCTCGAGACCGTGCGCTGGCTGGGTTTTGGGTGGGATGCCGGTACTGAGAGCAATCTCTACTACGCCAGCGATTACTTCGAGTGGTGCTACCAACTCGCTGAAGCGCTGATCGAAGCCGGCCATGCCTATGTCGATTCGCAGTCGGCCGAGGAGATGCGCGCGCGCCGAGGCACATTGACCATAGCCGGAAGCGATTCGCCTTTTCGCAGTCGCACGGCGCGCGAAAACCTGGCCCTTTTTCGCGAAATGCGGGCCGGCCGGCATGCCGAGGGCAGCCATGTGCTGCGCGCCAGAATCGACATGGCCTCGCCCAACATGAATCTGCGCGATCCGGCGCTCTATCGCATCCGGTTTGCCCATCACCACCGCACTGGAGATGCCTGGTGCATCTACCCGATGTACGACTACGCCCATCCGGTGTCGGATGCGGTCGAAAACATCACGCATTCGCTGTGCACGCTGGAATTCGAGGACCATCGGCCCTTTTACGACTGGGTGCTCGAGCGGGCCGCCGAATGCGGTTTCGTGCAACGCCCGCTGCCTCGCCAGATTGAATTTGCAAGGCTGAACCTTGCCCACACAGTCACCAGCAAACGCAAGCTGCACGAACTCGTCAGCACCGGCATCGTGAGCGGATGGGATGACCCGCGCATGCCTACGCTGGTCGGATTGCGACGCAGAGGCTACACACCCGAATCGATCCGTCTCTTCTGCGAGCGGATCGGCGTGTCCAAGGCTCATCAGTGGGTTGAGCCCGCTGTGCTCGAGCAATGCCTGCGTGATGATCTGGATGACAAAGCCGCACGCGGCATCGCCGTACTCGATCCCCTGAAGCTGGAACTCGAAGGCGTTGATGGGCTTTACGACGAGCCGTGCACCGCGCCGGTCCATCCGCACCATCCCGAGCGTGGGCAGCGCAGGTTGCGACTGAGCTCACAGGTCTGGATCGAACGCGAAGATTTCATGATCGAGCCTGCCAAGGGCTTTTTCAGGTTGTTCCCGGGCAATCGTGTGCGCCTGCGCTACGGATGTGTCATCGAGTGCACGGGCTACGAGACCGACGCCCAAGGCGCAGTGAGCCTGGTGCGCGCGCGGGTGCTGCCCGACTCGCGCTCGGGCACGCCCGGCGCAGATCAGTACAAGGTCAAGGGCAACATCCACTGGCTCTCGGCGCTTGATGCGGTGGCCTGCGAGGTGCGCCTCTATGAGCATCTGTTTTCGCCGGCCGACCCAGACGCCATTGAAGGCGACTACAAGGACGGTCTGAACCCGGCTTCAATGCGTCGTGTTCAGGGCTGGGTGGAGCCCCTGGCTGCCGCAGCCGACCGGGAATCAAGGTTCCAGTTCGAGCGGCATGGCTATTTCGTGGCCGACCGCCTGGATCATCGGCCCGAGCAGCCGGTCTTCAATCGTTGCGTGACACTCAAGGACTCGCGCGGGCGCTAGATCAGGCCAGCGCGTCGTCGGAGACGAATGGGTTCGTCTTTCGCTCATCGCCAAACGTGGACATCGGGCCGTGCCCGGGCACGAAGGCCACGTCATCGCCCATGGGCCAAAGCCGCTGCGTGATCGCATCGATGAGCTGCTGGTGGTTACCCATCGGAAAATCCGTGCGTCCGATTGAGCCCTGAAACAGCACATCTCCCACGACCGCGAGCCGGGCTTCGGGCTGAAAGAACACCACATGCCCAGGCGTGTGACCTGGACAATGGGCGACCTCAAAGCTCAGATTGCCCACCTGTACCGTATCGCCCTGCGCAAGCCAGCGCGAGGGGACAAAGCCTTCACATTGGCCAAACCCATACTTGGCGCCTTGCGTGGCGAGCTGATCAATCCAGAACTTGTCGGCCTCATGCGGCCCTTCAATCGGCACCCCATGCCTGCGGGCGAATTCGGCAGCCATGCCGCAGTGATCGAGATGGCCATGGGTGACCAGAACTTTCTGCAAACTGACACCAGCCTGCTGAAGGGCTGAATCGATCTGATCGAGATCACCCCCGGGATCCACCACCGCGGCCAGTGCCGTGTCCTCGTCGATCAGGATGGAGCAGTTCTGCTGAAAGGGCGTCACCGGGACGATCATGAGTTTCATGGGAGGCTCGCGTGCGGGTGTCTACTGGCTGCGGGGTGTTGCCCAGGCATGCGACAGCAAAGCCTGCAGAGGCACCAGACGCAATGCGCCAACATGGGTGGCTTCAAGAATCACGGGCGGCGCAACGCCTGCTTCGTAGGCCTCAAGCCAGCGCGAAGCACACACACACCAGCGGTCACCCGGGCGCAGGCCCCTGAAGCGATACTCCGGCCGGGGTGTTGACAGGTCGTTCCCTTGCGCGATGCTGAACTCGAGAAAGGACTCGGTGACACGGGCGCACACGGTATGGCTGCCAAGATCCTGAGGACCCGTCTGGCAGCACCCATCGCGGTAAAACCCCGTGACCGGGTCAAACGAGCAGGCCGCAAGCGGGCCGCCCAGCACGTTGCGCGCTGCGGCGCGCGAGTCTTCATGGCTCATCGATCACCTGATCCAGGACCTGTCCCTTCGCATCCTCCAGACGGATGCGGATGGGCTGAAGATCGGCATCGTACCCCAGCCAAACCTGCACCGACGGATCGCGACCCGCCTGGATCAGGGGTCGTTTGAGATGCAAGGCCCGCCACGGGCGGTCGTTCACGATAAGGACCTCATCGCCCATGACTTCGAAGCGCTCGAGGCGTACCTCGCGCAGCGTGGCAACCGGGAGTTCAATCCTCGCGCCGGCAACGAACCGCTGCGGGTTCGCCCGCACGATCAAGCCCAGCTGAAACAGCACGCTCAGTCGGTCCTGGGTTCCTTCAGGCAATACAACCTCCGGTGCGTCCGTGGGCAACAACTGCATCGCTTCATGGTCAAAACGCACACTGCGTTGACGCCGACCCCCTCGGGTCTCGACATACTGCTCGGGCAATAAACCGGTCGGTCCGATCCGGCCCCGGCTCTCCTGGGTCAGGGTGCCGCTGTAGAACAGGGCAATCAGACCTTCGGCCTCACCCTTTGAGCGCAGTCGATAGTGCGGCGGCACAACCTCGACCTCAATCTGCAGGCGAGCCACAGGTTGCGCAATGGTGTAGTCGCCCAGATACACCCTCAGGCGTCTCAGGCTGCTCCCTGCAGCCAGTTCAGGCCCGGGCTCGGTCGATCCGGATCGAGAGGCAGTCGCTGGTATCGGGTCGGAGGCAGGAGTCGAATCGGCGTGAGGAATGGAGTCGGAGACAGGAGTCGAATCGGCGTGCGGAATGGAATCAGAGCCTGGTCTTGAAGGGGTTGGTGATGTCGAGCCTGGATCAGAGGCGACGCCTGTCGGCACTTCAGACGAATCCTGCAGTTCCTGTTGCTCGGTGGGCAGGGGCGGAGAAGCCGCAGCCTGCAACTCCTGCTGAGTCGCTGCACGACCGTCCTCGGGATCAACGCCCAGTGCTCCAGGCAACGGCTTGATTGCCGCAGGCGCAGCTTCGGGCGCAGGATTGTGTTCAGGACGTGAATTTCGTACCGCATGGGGCCCTGCAATCGGCCGGCTCGCGGTCTCGTTCGCCGTACGCTCATGCTCGACCGGGCGCAGTTCGACCCAGGTGCCCGCCTTGGGCTCAGCCGACACCCCGATTCGTGCCGCTCGCATCACCCAAAGACCGAGTGCGCCATGAATCAGCAGCACCAGCACAACCAGGCCTGCCGCGCGTTTCAAGTGCGGGCTCCAGAGATGGCATCAACGCAACACGATCGGTGCATTGGGCAGTTCGTTCGGGTTTTCTTGCGGGCTGGCCGGGTAAACGCGGGCCAGCGCGAGGCTGATCTGCTCGACCGCGGTCACCACACCCTGCGGCCCCTGCCCCGAGCGCAGCGCCTGTCTCAGCGTGTTGCAGGCATCAAGCCAGACCTGGGCAGGAATCTGCCGGTGTGCATCGCGATCGACCACGATCTCGACCGCGCGATCTGCCCAGAGCAGATAGATCAGAACACCGTTGTTGTGTTCGGTATTCCAGACCCCCTGTTCGGCAAAGACCTGCCAGGCTCGGTCGCGAGGCGACAGGCGAGCCCAGCACTCGTCGGGTGTCAGGGAGGCTTCAACGGCAAACCGGATCTCTGCACCGTGCAGGGTTTCGCTGAGGGTGATCGCACTCTGGATGGCTGCCAGGGCCCGGGCATCGAATTGTCGTCGTACTGGCCAGACCCCCGTAAGCAGATGACGGGCGGCGCGACGCAGACGCGAACCCACTGTGCCGCGCACCCCTGAGCGCAATTCATCACCAGTCACCCGAGGCCCCTCCACCACCAAATCCCCCTCCACCCCCTGAAAACCCGCCGCCACCACCCCAACCCCCGCCCGACCCTGACCCCCACCCGCCAGAGGGGATCACCCAGGGCGCTGAGCCGCGGCGCCCTCCGACTGAGCGCATACCGCGCCCTCGCCCGCTTGCGCCGCCCATCAACAGAATCAGTACAAACAGGATCAGAGCGACCGGAGCCAGCCAGATCCAGGAACTCACGACCGTTGCGGCACCGAACCCGCCAACCCCGGCGCCGATCAGCCCCCCCAGGAATCGACCAAACAACTGCGACGCCACCAGACCCACGAACAGACCCGCCAGCACCAGCGGCAACAGGTTCGACATCAGGTCTGTACCCGCCGATGCATCTGGACGCGAGCCCCCGGCCGCGTTCTTGTTTTGCCCAGGGGCACCGGGCGCAGGCAGAGACTCGCCTTCGATGCGCGCGATCAGGGCATCCAGGGCGACATTCAGGCCTCCCGCAAAATCCCGGTCGCGAAACTTCGGGGCCATCAGATCGCTCACGATGCGCTTGGCCACGGCATCTGGAATGGCCCCCTCCAGGCCATAACCCACCTCGATGCGCATGCGCCGATCTGACAAGGCCACCACCACGAGTACCCCATCGTCGATGGCCACAGCGCCTGCTGATCCCGAAGGCCGCCCGCGCCCGATCTTCCAGGCTTCGGCCACGCGAATCGAATACGCTTCGATCGGTTCGGGCTGCGTGGTGGGCAGCATGAGAATCGCGATCTGCGACCCCCTGCGCTGCTCGAAGCGCATCAGCCTTTGCTCGAGCGCCGCCCGCTGATCAGCACTCAGTGTGGCGGTCAGATCGGTCACCCGCGCCTGCAGCGCGGGTACGGGCACCTCGGCCTGTGCAGCGGCCGCGCTGGCTGCAGCCAGCGTCAAAGATGAGCACACAAGCCGCAGCACGGTCCACGCGAACGATTTGATCGTGTGCAGCCAACCCATCAGCTTCGACCGACGAGGCGGCTCCGCGGCTGACTCAGCATAGCGACCTGTTGCCTCAGAACAGACCAGCGGGCCGGACGACGACGCTGGCACGAGGATCGAGCTCAGTCTTGCGCTCAGTCGCGCCGCGGCGCCGCGCCGCCTGCAGCGCCTGCAGCGCCCTCAGCCGACGGAGCGCCCTTCGCATCGCGCCCACCTGTCCCGAAATCAACCTTGGGAGCGACCGAGATCTCGCGTTCGTTCTCGACACTGAACTGAGGCTTGGCCTTGTAGCCAAACACCAGGGCGGTGAGGTTCACAGGAAACTGACGCACCAGCACGTTGTGCCGCTCGATGGTCTCGATGTAGCGCTTGCGGGCCACGGTGATGCGGTTCTCCGTGCCTTCGAGCTGCGCCTGCAGATCGCGAAAGTTCTGGTCGGATTTCAGTTGCGGATAATTCTCAGCCACCACCAGGAGCCGCGACAGGGCGCTGCCCATGTCGCGCTGGGCTGACTCGAACTGTCGCAACGAACCTTCATTCGAAGGGTCAACACGCACCTGCCCGACCCGGGAGCGCGCCTCGGTCACCCGGATCAGCACGTCTTTTTCCTGCTCGGCATAGCCCTTGACGGTATTGACCAGATTCGGAATCAGATCGCTGCGCCTTTGGTACTGATTGATCACTTCAGACCAGGCTGACTTGGTTGCCTCATCGGCCGACTGAATGTCGTTGTAGCCGCACCCGGTCAAGGCCAGGCTGAAAAAGCCCGCAAAGACCCACGCGAGCAAGCGGCCTGAAATCAGACCTCCTGACAGGAAACGAGCGAAAAAGACACGGGCAAGATGGATGTCCATCAGGGCAGCCTCGAAGAATCGGTACATGTTCGACACCGGATTTTCATGCGCCATCGGCGCAGATTCAATACGCCTTCAACGCACGGTCTTTTTGAGGAACTGGGCGAACTGCTTGCGAAACTTGGCAACTTTCGGGCCCACAACCATCATGCAATAACCCTGGAAAGGATTGCGAGCAAAGTAATCCTGGTGATAGGTCTCGGCCTGCCAGTAACGCGGAACCGGCAACACCTGAGTCACCACCGGATCATCGTAGACACGCTGACGCTCAAGGTCGTCGATGATCTCGCGGGCCGCCTCATGCTGAGCCTGCGCATGAGTGAAGATCACCGAGCGGTACTGAGTACCCACATCATGGCCCTGCCGGTTCAGCGTGGTGGGGTCGTGGATGGCAAAGAAGATGTGCAGGATGTCGCGGTAGCTGATGCGTTCGGGGTCGAAAGTCACCTTGACCACCTCGGCATGGCCGGTCGTGCCTTCGCAGACCTGCTCGTAGCGGGGTGAATCGACCTCGCCCCCGGCATAGCCGGACTCCACGGCGATCACGCCCTCCACATCCAGATAGACGGCCTCGAGGCACCAGAAACATCCGCCACCCAGTGTTGCCAGTTCAGTTTGCATCGCTTGCTCAAGAGGATAAAAGTCCTTGAAGCAAGGGTACACCGAAGGCTCGGTGCCAAAGACTTAGAATGGAGGTCTGGCCTGTTTTGCAGCGTTGTCTTGCAGCGCTGCTCTGCGGAGGCCCTCACCCCCAACACCCGTATCCAACCCTATGAACGCACCCGATTCTCCCCGCAATCTCCAGGGCCACGGCAAGGCCGTCTTCAAGTGGGAAGACCCCCTGCTGCTTGATGATCAACTCACCGAAGAAGAACGCATGGTGCGTGAAGCGGCCGCTGACTATTGCCAGGGCAAACTTGCGCCCCGCGTGACCAGCGCCTTTCTGGATGAGCGAACCGATATCGAAATCTTTCGGGAGATGGGCAGCATCGGTCTGCTGGGCCCGACGATTCCGACCGAATACGGCGGCCCGGGTCTGAACTATGTCAGCTATGGTCTGATCGCCCGCGAAGTGGAGCGGGTGGATTCGGGTTACCGATCGATGATGAGTGTGCAAAGTTCGCTCGTCATGCTGCCGATCTTCGAGTTCGGTACCGAAGCACAACGCCAGAAATACCTGCCCAGGCTGGCCAGCGGCGAATGGATCGGCTGCTTTGGTCTGACCGAACCGAACCATGGCTCCGATCCGGGCAGCATGGAGACGCGGGCCCGCAAGATCGATGGTGGCTACGCGCTCACTGGCGCCAAGATGTGGATCTCCAACTCGCCCATTGCCGATGTTTTTGTGGTCTGGGCCAAATGCCAGGGCGGCGACTTTGATGGGCGCATCAAGGGCTTCATCCTCGAGAAGGGCATGAAGGGCCTGTCGGCCCCGAAAATCCAGGGCAAGGTGGGCCTGAGAGCCTCCATCACGGGCGAAATCGTGATGGATGGCGTCGAAGTCTCCGATGCCCAGTTGATGCCGGGTGTTGAAGGACTCAAGGGTCCCTTTACCTGCCTCAACAGCGCGCGCTATGGCATCGCCTGGGGTGCGCTGGGTGCCGCTGAAGATTGCTGGCATCGCTCCCGCCAGTACACCCTTGATCGCAAGCAGTTCGGCCGGCCGCTCGCCTCCAATCAGCTCATCCAGAAAAAACTGGCCGACATGCAAACCGAGATCACGCTCGGCCTGCAGGGCTGCCTGCGGCTGGGGCGCATGAAGGACGAGGGCACGGCAGCGGTCGAGATCACCTCGATCATGAAGCGCAACTCCTGCGGCAAGGCGCTGGACATCGCCCGCATGGCCCGCGACATGATGGGCGGCAACGGCATCAGTGCCGAATATGGCGTGGCCCGGCATCTGGTCAACCTCGAGGTGGTCAACACCTACGAAGGCACACACGATATCCACGCCCTCATCCTGGGCCGGGCTCAGACCGGCATCCAGGCGTTCAGCTGATCGACAGGAGACACTGCTCATGAGTTCAAACAAGGAATTTGCCGGCCGCCGTGTGCTGGTCGCAGGTGGCAGCCGTGGCATCGGTCGGGCGATCGCCGCCGCGTTCGCCGCGCAGGGTGCCTCCGTCTCGATCTGCGCCCGGGGCGCAGACACGCTCGAGGCCACACGCGCCGAACTGGCCGCCCACGGGGTGGCCACACATGCCATGGTGTGTGACCTGGGCGACGCCGCTCAGATCGAAGCCTGGGTCAATGCCGCCGCGGGTGCCCTCGGTGGCGTTGACGTACTCGTCAACAATGCTTCGGCCTTTGGCGCAGCCGATACCGAAGAAGGCTGGAGTGCGAGCCTCAATGTCGACGTGCAGGCGGTGGTGAGGGCCAGTCGTGCCGCCCTGCCCCATCTGCTCAAGGGCACGGGCCCTAGCATCGTCAATATTTCCTCGATCTCGGGGTTGCGGCCTTCGATCCGCACTTCGGCCTACGGTGCGGCCAAGGCGGCTGTCATTCACTACACCGGCAGCCAGGCGGCCATGTATGCGCGCAAGGGTGTGCGGGTGAACTGTATCGCGCCGGGCTCGATCGAATTCCCGGGTGGCGTATGGGCCGAGCGCAAGCAGAGCAATCCGGCGCTGTATCAGGGCATCCTCGGCAGTATTCCGTTCGGACGTCTGGGCACGGCCGAGGAGATTGCCGAGGTCGCGACCTTCCTGGCGTCCAATCGGGCGCGCTGGGTGACCGGACAGACCATCGCAGTCGACGGCGGGCAGATGCTCGGTGCCTGAAACCCATGCCCGGCGGGTGGTGATCGGGCTCATGCCCGCGAACTTCCTGTCGGCGATTGATCAGTCGATGCTGCCGGTGGCGCTGCTCACCATCGGCAGTGACCTGGGCGATCTCACCTGGATCGCCTGGGTCATGTCGGGTTATCTGGTGGCTGGCACAGTAGCCACGCCTATCTACGGCAAGCTCTCCGACCTGCATGGCCGCCGTCGCATGCTGCTGTGGGCGATTGGCCTGGCGGCGCTGGGCTCGCTGATCTGCTCGATTGCCGTGTCGATGCCCATGCTGGTCGCCGCCCGCGTGCTGCAAGGGCTCGGCAGCGGTGCGGTCTTTGCGCTGGCGCAGGCCGCCGTGGCCGATGTGGTGTCGGGGCCCGAACGGGCACGATTCCAGGCTTATTTTTCGGGCGTGTTCGCCACCTCGGCGCTGGTCGCGCCGGTCATGGGCGGACTGCTCACGCAGTACCTGTCCTGGCGGGCCATCTTCTGGGTCAATCTGCCGATTGCCGCTTTTGCCTGGTGGTGCATCTGGAAGACCCTTGCGCCGCACACCCCGAGCGCCGGGCCACGCGTGCCGATCGACTGGATGGGCGCAGCCTGGCTCACCGCAGGTCTGGGACTGGGGCTGATCGCACTCACCCGGGTCGGGCAGGGCGCGGGCTGGCTGGGCAGCTCCACGCTCATTCTGGCAGGTGCCAGTGCATTGCTGCTCGCAGGCTGGGTGAGGCGCAAACCCGCCAAGGCCCAGCCGATTGTGCCGCTCTCGCTCTTTCGCAATGGCACGGTGGCGGGTTGCTGCGCCATCACCGCCTGCACCTTCTTTGTTCTGACCGGCTGCTCGGTGCTCTTGCCCCTGGCCATGCAGACCGTGGGCGAAGCACGCACCGATCAAGTGGCTTTCAGGCTGATTGCCCTCACGCTTGCCGTACCCGTCGGTGCCTTCACGGGCGGGCAGATCATGCTGAGAACCCGCAGGCTGCGTGAGCTTTCGGCCGTGGGAAGCCTGCTGTCGTGCGGCGCACTGGCAGGCCTGGCGATCTTCATGCCCAAGGCCGGCCCGTGGCTTGCCGCCCTCATGATTCCGCTGGGTCTGGGCATTGGCATCACGCTGCCCATCATGACCGTGCTGGCCCAGATGGCGGTCGAGCCGCGTCAGACCGGCATCACCACCGCCACGGTTTCATTCTTTCGGTCGCTGGGAAGCGTGATCGGGATCGCGGTGCTGACCTCGCTGGTGCTGTCGGCGGCAGCGGGCACGGTGATCACCCAGGCCGATCCGGCCATCCTGCTCACCGCCTTCACCTGGGCCTTTGGTCTTGCGAGTCTGAGCGCCTTGCTGGCCGCTCTGATGGCCTTGCGACTGCCGCTGCCCGCCAGCCTGTTGGAACCCCTCAGGCGCTGAAGCGGCGGACACGCCCGGGTACCACCCCCCCACCTGAGAGGCTCAGGCAGACCCTTGCGGCAGGGACCTCACTGATCCGACCGGGGCGGAATCAACCGTGTCTTGCGCCGCACGATGGTGACCGTTGGCGCGGGCGGCTTGGCAAACCCGCTGCTCGGCAATTCGACATCGGGATCACGATCCGGGGGCATTTCCATGGGCGCACCACGTCCGGAGGTCGGCCAGGCTCGACGCTGATACCCGCCGGCACCATCAGCCGATCCGGCCGTGCGATCGACCATGCCCAGCCGCGATTGAAAAATGCGCGGGGATCTTGGGGGAGCATCATCCGAATCAGGGCCCGGGCCGCCCGATGTGCGGCGCATGGGCGCATCCGCGGATCCCCGACGGGGTCCCTCGCCCGAAGGCCGCCGGGCGCGCACCGCTGCAGCCTGCTCGATGGTGCTGATGGCATGGGTGTAGATGACCATCTCACCCTGTTGCGTCTCGAGCAGCAGGGTATGCACATCAAAGGACCGGATCCGGCCGGTAAAGCGCGTGCCGCTCAGCAGATAGACATGAACCGTGAGCCGCTCACGCCGGTAGCGGTTGAGCTGCAGGAACTGGCGACTCTTGGGATCGGCCGGAATTTTCAAGGCAGGCTGCCGCAACACGGGCTGAAGGTGAGGCCGATTGTAGACGGGCCTTGAGGGTTTGGGTTGCCGCTGTAGGGATATGCCCAGGGCATGCAGTGGCCGGGGCTTTCAATTCCCGGACGCTCAGGCCCTGCTCGCGCGACAAACGAAGGGGCTGCCGCACGGGTCGTCTTGGCGCCACAGCCTGCCCCACCATCAGAACGACCGGACGGGCGTCGGGGCTCAGACCTTCACGCGACAAGGTCTCGAGGGTCGTGCGAGCCACCTGCTGATCGGGCCAGCTGGCCGCATAAACCGCCACCACCGGCGTGCTCGCAGGAAATCCCCGATCGATCAGGGAAGTTGCCGACTGGGCTGCGAGTCGGCCTGCCATGTAAAGGACCGCTGTGCCCTGCGGATCGATGCCCTTGGTCCAACCCTCGGCCATCTGTCCATTGCGGGCGACCCGCGGCGTGGCGATCGTCAGATGACGGGCCACCTCGCGACGCGTGAGGGAGTGGCCTGCCGCCGCAGCAGCCGCGCTGGCAGCCGTCACCCCTGGCACGATTTCCCAGGGGATACCCGCCGCATCGAGCGCGTCGATCTCTTCATCGAGGCGGCCAAACACGCCTGGATCTCCTCCCTTCAGACGCACCACCTGACCCCGAGCCTGTGCCTGCTCAACGAGCAGGCGCCCGATCTCGTCCTGATTTGCACTGGGCCCGCCGCAGCGCTTGCCCACCGGGATCCGAAGCGCCGAGCCTGACCACACCAGGAGATCCTCAGACAGCAAGGCATCATGCAAAACAACATCGGCCAAGGCCAGCACGCGAATGGCGCGCACGGTCAGCAGATCAGCCGCGCCTGGCCCAGCTCCCACGAACCATACCTTGCCCGCCGGGGCTATACCGCCGCTCATGCGGCAGCCGTCCTGCCGGCTGTGCTGCCGGCTGTGCTGCCGGTTTGTGAAGTGTCTTGCGGTTGCATCTGCATCGCAATCAGGCGGCCAGAGCCAGCCGCCGACGCCGAAAGAGCGGCGAGGGCTCTTCGGTGCAGGCCTGATAGCGCACGCTGAAGGCCTTGAATCCAGCCAGAGCAGCGAGCGGGTTCTGATCGCTGCGCAGCGCAAAACTGCTGAAGCCGCACCGCGCCATCAGGAATAACTGGTCCCTCAGCACATCGCCCACGGCCCGCAATTCCCCGGCCCAACCCAGACGCTCGCGCAGCAGGCGCGCGATCGAGTAGCCCCGACCATCGGTGAACTTCGGAAACGATACCGCGATCAGGCTGAGCGATGACAGGTCCTCGGCCAGAGCCAGCGGATCATCGGAGGGCTGCAGCACAACGCCCAGACGCCCCGAACGGGCCTTCCAGGCCTGTGCACGCTCGCGCCACTCATCGAGCGGCAACAACACATCGGCCTGCTCAGGCAACTTGGACGCATCGCCATCGAACAGAATCCAGGTATCCGGCAACGCGCCGGCGCGATTGATGAGGTGGCTCATGAATTGGCTCCAATCATGACGAGGCGGGTCCGTAAACCGCCTGCTTGAAGGGGTCAGGTCCGATGCGGTTCACCACATCGATGAAGCGTTCTTCGACGCTGTTGCGACGGGCGACATAGGTTCGTACGAGGGTATCGATCACCCCCGGGATCTGATCGCGAGAAAAGGACGGGCCGAGGATGCGGCCGATCACGGTCTGCGGCCCCTGCGAGCCTCCGATCGAGATCTGGTACCACTCCTCACCGGCCTTGTCGACGCCAAGAATGCCGATGTGACCGATGTGATGCTGGCCGCAGGAATTCATGCAGCCCGAGATGTTCAGTTCGATCCCGCCAATATCGAAGAGGTCATCGAGATCATCGAACTGCTGCTGGATGGCATTGGCCACCGGAATGGCTACCGCATTGGCCAGGGCACAGAAATCCCCTCCCGGACAACTGATGATGTCGGTGAGCAGCCCCACGTTGGGCGTGGCCAGGCCGGCGTCTTTGAGACGGGCATGCAGCGCGGGCAACGCATTGCGCTCGACATCGGGCAGCACCAGATTTTGCTGGTGCGACACGCGAATCTCGCCAAAGCCAAAGTCCTCGGCGAGATCGGCCACCGCGCGCATCTGCTCGCTGGTGGCATCGCCGGGCGCGATGCCGTGGGGCTTGAGCGATACCGTGACCGCCACATAGCCCGGAACCTTGTGGGCCTGCACACAACGTGCGGCCCAGGCCGAAAAACCAGGGCGACGGCTGAGCGCAAGATCAAACTCGGGCGCGTCGGCACCCAGTTCACGATAAGGAGGCTGCTGAAAAAAGGCACTCACCCGCGACAGTTCATCGTCGGTGAGGGTCGCCAGGCCATCGTGCATGGCAGAAAATTCGGTCTCGACTTCGCGTCCGAAGGCCTCGACGCCAAGCTCCCGCACCAGGATCTTGATGCGGGCCTTGTAGAGGTTGTCACGCCGCCCATAGCGGTTGTAGACCCTCAGGATGGCCTCGATGTAATTGAGCAGCTGACGCTCGGGCAGGAAGGCGCGCAGTCGCTGACCGATGATCGGCGTGCGGCCCAGGCCGCCACCCACCCAGACCTCAAAGCCCAGGGCACCGTCGCTGTTGCGAACGACGCGCAAGCCAATGTCGTGAACCTGCACGGCAGCGCGATCGCCCTGCGAGGCGCTCACCGCAATCTTGAACTTGCGCGGCAGAAAGCTGAACTCGGGATGAAAGGTCGACCACTGGCGCAGCAGCTCGCAATAGGGCCTCGGATCAACGAGCTCATCGGGCGCCACACCCGCAAAATGATCGGAGGTGACATTGCGCACGCAGTTGCCGCTGGTCTGTATCCCATGCATGCCTACCGTGGCGAGCTCGGCCAGCAGATCAGGCACCCGGTCCAGCTCGGGCCAGTTCAGCTGAAGGTTTTGTCGCGTGGTGAAGTGACCATAGCCCCGGTCGTATCGATCGGCCACATCGGCGAGCTTGCGCATCTGCTCAGCCGACAAGGTGCCGTAAGGAATCGCAATGCGCAGCATCGGCGCATGCTTTTGAACATAGAGCCCGTTTTGCAGGCGAAGGGGCTTGAACTCATCTTCCGACAGCTCGCCCGCCAGAAAACGTCGGGTCTGGTCGCGGAACTGTTCAACGCGTTCATCGACCAGAGCCTGGTCGTAGTGATCGTAGCGGTACACGTGGGCTCATCCTGTGTGAGCCGCCATTGC
>Ga0315905_10000771_pt1 | contig 35063 bp, 26 predicted proteins | sample LakEriMetagenome_5_FD_203522 | JGI IMG/M metagenome (GOLD analysis project Ga0315905, IMG submission 203522) | Freshwater fungal communities from buoy surface, Lake Erie, Ohio, United States - Buoy 4 MA121 | ecosystem: Environmental > Aquatic > Freshwater > Lake | place: USA: Lake Erie, Ohio... | reverse complement strand
TAATGGCAGCTAAAAATTGGTTAATCAGATGATCAGCAGGTTTTTGATCATATATAGAATCCCAGATTATTTGTAAATAATCATCTTTAATTTTGACGATAAACCCTAAACATTTTAAAGCTTCCAATCCTAAATATAGGCTTTGTTTACTAATATCCAGTTTTGCTAAAATTTGCATACAGCTAACAGAGTTATTAGTGCGACTGAGATATTTAGCAATACCTACCAAAGTTAACCAAATATCTCTGGGTTCTTGATTATCGGGTTTTCTCCAAGCAATAACTAATTGTTGTTGATGATCAAGAGATTTTTTGAACCATAATCGTAAATCCTCCCAATTAGTAGGACAATCTTTCATAATTAATAGTGATTTTTCATTTTTAATTTCCTGTGAATTTTCCAGATTTCTCGCGTCTAAAATTAGAGGAAGATTATGATTTTTTAGTTCATCTTCAACATGAGAACGAACTGCAATTAATCTAATTTCATAGCGTTTTTTAAAACTATTAAAATCAATTTCCGCAATACAATCACATCTACCAATAGGTAATTCTTCTTTATAATGTCCCCACCAAATACCTGGAAAAGCACTATTAGTAGAATCATCTCGAATACTAAAATCCGTTTTAATATATTGTACTTTTTTGCCTTGCAAATCCTGTTGATTTTTATGCCAAGAATTTTCAAACCAACAATTTTTAATTAATAATTTGGGAATAGGATTTCCCATACCACAGGGTTCTAAAAGTTTCAGTTCTAAAAATAAATCTTTACCTAAATCTGCAACTGTCACCACTAAATCAGCTTCTACCGTTGCAGTTAGATTAATTCCTCCTAAAGATTGCCGTAATTTCTGATTAATTGCGGCGGTAAATAAAGGGATATTTTCTACTAGTAAACTCAAACCGGCTGCGAAAGGATGTCCACCAAAACGATGTAATAAATGAGCTTGTTCTTGAACTAATTGATATAAATCAATGTTATTCACAGAACGTGCCGAACCTCGCGCTATAAATTGGCTAGAATCTGCTTCTTTTTCCTTTCCTTCTGTGCTTAACAAAATTGTCGGACGACCTGTTTCCTGGGCTATTTGACCAGCAACCAAACCCAAAACACCAGCAGACCATTGAGAATCTTCTAAAACAATAACACTAGTAGTTGATAAGTCTAATTGTGCGAGTTTTTTAGTAACTTGTGCTTGGACATCTTTTTGTAAAGACTTGCGACGAGAATTAGCTAATTCCGTTTCTTCTGCGAGTTTTTGACAACGTTCAATATCTTTACTCGTCAATAATTCCACACAAAAACTAGCGTCACCATGAATCCGACTAATAGCATTAATTCGCGGTCCCAAACCAAAGGAAATATCTGTAGGGCGATCGCCATTTTTCTGGCATAATTCTAGTAATTTACCCACACCAGGCCTGCTTCTAGCTGTTGGTGATTTTTTATAATCTGTGTGTAATTGTTTAATTCCCAATTGTGCTAAATAACGACAATCTCCACTTAATTGCACCAAATCTGCAATTAATCCTATTGCGACTAAATCTAATAAATCAGTTAAGGGATTTGTGGGAATATCTGGTAAAGCTGCATATAAAGCCTCCACCAATTTATAAGCAACTGCAACACCAGAAAGATGAAATAAAGGATGTTCCCGTGGTAAATAACGAGGATTAATAATTGCGACGACTGGAGGACGTTTTAAAGGTAATGTATGATGGTCTGTAATAATAACATCTATCCCTAAACTTTGGGCATAAATGACTTCTGAAATATTTGTACTTCCCGTATCACAAGTAACAATTAACTTACAATCTGCCTTGGCTAAAATATCAATTCCCGACCTATTTAAACCATGAGATTCTGTGAAACGATTGGGAATATAATAACTTAATTGACGATATTGCTGAAAAAATTCACCCAAACCATCCCATAATACCGCAGTGGCGGTAATTCCGTCGGCATCAAAATCTCCCCAAATAGCAATTTTTTCTCCTTTTTTTCCCGCAGTTATTAACCGTTGCACAGCCAAATTCATTTCCTGTCCAAATTCCTGAAAATCAGCACTTTGATAAACTTGATAATCAATAAAAGCCGCCAATTTTTCCTCAGATTTAATTTCTCGTTGCCAAAATAATTGGGCAGCAAAATTACCATTTATTCCCGGTGCGTAGCGTTTCACCAATTCAATAAACCAACCAGGGGGTTTTTCAGTCGTTTTTAAAATCCATTCCATTAGAGTTTCGCGCTAAGATGCAAATAATAATCAAGTATTACTTAAAGTTTAAATTTTAAAGTTTAAAGTGATACTTCTGCAATATTTTCTAAATTAGGAAAATGCAGGTTAATATTCATAGTTATTTCCTTGTTTTTTTGACGGTGACACCGCACAGCAAATTGACAAGATTCACAGATTTGATCAGATTCTTTAAGTGGTAATGGTGTATTATGTTCATAATCTCTGACCCATTTTGTCAGGTTGTTTAATAATTGATTTAATTCCTGTGCTGTTTTTTGATGTTGTTGTGCATTATAAGTGAATTTGATATTTTTAGTTTGCCCTTTTGATTGTACAAACCAGTAGGTCATGGAGATATTTTCTGATAGATAGTTACTAGTTTCTGCTAATATATACATATACAGTTTTGTTTGCCAATTTTGGGCTAATATTTCTGGTTTTGGTGGTTGGGGATAGGTTTTCCAGTCGAGAATTTGAGCTTGATTTTGATCAGTAATTAATAAATCATAAATAACTGTGAGTAAGTAGTCTCCAATTTGCAAAGTTCGATAATGTTCACTTTCTCGAAAAGTTTGATTATGATGATTATTAATATTAGTTGTAAATATTTCCGGGGCAATTTTCGTAAAATCAGTCATCCAATTTTCTAATTGAGGATTTGCTTTTAACAAATTATGAATGGATAAACCCATTTCTCGCTGCTGCATAAGTAAGTGAAAACGACTACCCAAAATTTGATATTCTTCCTTTTGAGGATCTATGGGTGTGTTAAGTTGTTCTAAATAGCTATATTGGAATTTGCGAGGACAAACTGTGAGTAAGTTCAAATGTCCTTGGGAAAGACGAAATATAAAAGTAGAAGTTTGTACCATGATTCTTTTGTTATGGGGTTGAATATTACTGATTACTTAGTTTGAAAAATATTCTGCACCATTTTCTTCTCCACCCTATTAGCAGCAGCATCTAATTCTATCACCTCACTATCACTCAAAAACCAACCTAAAGCCCCAATATTCTCCTTTGCTTGTTCCAGATTTTTAGCGCCAGGAATCGGAATCGTACCTTTACTAATACACCAATTAATAGCTACCTGAGACATAGTTTTATTTCTGGTATTTGCTATTGCCTGTAAACATCCTAAAAGTGGTTTCATTCCTGGTAATAACTGCTTACATAATAACCCACGAATACCTTTAGGAAAACTGCCATTTTCCGAAAACTTCCCGGTTAATAAACCCAACCCTAAAGGACTATAAGCAATTAACCTAATTCCCAAATCATCACAAACTTCCTTTAAACCTAATTCCGTGACTGGATAAGTAGATAAAAGTGAATATTGTACCTGCAAAGTTTTAATAGGTATTCCTCTTTCCTGAAATCTTTTATGCACCCATTTAAGTCTTTTTGTCCCATAATTAGACAAACCGACACCTTTAACTAAACCTTGCTCATATAAATCCGCTAAACCATCTAATAAACCCACTTCTTGCCAAGGTGCATAATTAGCTGTAGACCAGTGCATTTGCACCAAATCAACATTTTTACCTAATCTTTTTGCCGAGGCATAACAAGCTGATATAATTGAGTTTCTAGTCCACCTCCAAGGGTATGCAGCTAACTTAGTCGCAATACAAATATTCTCTTTATTTATTTCTTGATATTCTTGGCAAAATTTTCCTAAAAGTAACTCACTGCGTCCTTTTAATTTGCCAGTACCGTAGGAATCACCCGTATCAAATAATGTCACACCACTGCTAACACAGAGATTAAATACCTCTTGCAACTGGTTATCCATACTTTGATTGTATCCCCAAAGTAATTTATTTCCCCAAGCCCAAGTTCCGCAACCCATCAGAGGTAGATTTAGTAAATAGTCAGTTTGCATAATCTAATTTAAGATCAGAAAATTTTTGCACTTATTATAAAACTAATTATTCACGAATCCGACCAATTTTCTCCAAAGCTACACAGAATAATTATCCTTTTTCTTTATCAGCGTTTATCTGCGTTCATCTGCGGTAAATTTTCATGTTAATTTAGTAGAAAATTATGACAAATCAGAAAATAAAAAATAAATGCCCATTATTATTTGTCCCGGAATTCATGCACCAGAATTAACTCAAAGCTTTATCCAAGAATGCTTAAATCAAGACAGAAAAAGTTTTAACATGAAAAAGCCAGTAGATATACTAATCTTTCCAGGAGAAGGCTATTTAACTTTATCAACATTTCATATTTTACATTTCTTGCGCGATCGCCTCCGTGATAAGCTAGAATCTCCTCTTATATTCTTATGCTTTAGTGCGGGTGTAATTGGAGGTATAGGTGCTGCTACAGGGTGGCAACTTTTAGGAGGTCACGTTCAGGCTTTTATTGCCATTGACGGTTGGGGAGTCCCTCTAGGGGGCAACTTTCCCATTCATCGTTTAAGTCATGATTATTACACTCATTGGACTTCAGCTTATCTCGGTATAAAAGAAAATAACTTTTACGCAGATCCAGCAGTTGACCATCTATCAATGTGGCAGTCCCCCCAAACAGTCCCAGGGAAATGGGTAAACCCCCCCACTGGGTTCTCTCCACCCAAAAACTACCTGACCGCCTGTGAATTTCTCAATTTCATATTACAACAGTATGATAATCAATAGTGATTATTTCAGGAATTAGGAAAAATGTTACCGAAAAGCTTATTATTAATCAAAAGTAATTCATCTCGACATCTCCCTTTTTTTGCCCCTAACCTTGATTATGTCATGCGTAATTACCCCAATTATTCTCAAAATAAAAGTATCTAATGTTGCATAATAAGCCTACTACTATTAATCACGGATTTGCAGCACTGGTAAAAAATAGAAGCTTTATGCTTCTATGGATTGGGCAACTGATTTCCCAATTGGCTGACAAAGTATTCTTTGTATTAATGATTGCCTTACTCAAACTCTATTTACCCATTAATAGTGGAGGAGAAGATGGGCGTTTTTATTTGTATATGGCATTTACCGTCCCAGCCATGTTGTTTGGTTCTGTCGGTGGTATTATCGTTGATCGTGTACCAAAAAAACTGATTATGGTTGGTTCAGATGCGGTGCGTGGGGTGTTAATGATCTTAATTCCCTTCCTACCGCGAGAATTTGCCATTCTCCTCTTCTTCACCTTTTCTATCTCCACCATTACCCAGTTTTTTGCCCCAGCAGAACAGGCTGCTATTCCGCTTTTGGTCAAAAAAGAAGGTTTAATGGCTGCCAATGCCTTATTCAGCAGCACAATGATGGCTGCGTTAATTATTGGTAATGCCGTGGCTACCCCTATGTTAAATTGGTTTGAAAGTTTTAACAAGGGCTTTGGTAAAGAATTGGTAGTTGGCTGCTTATACCTGCTTTCTGCCCTGATCATGATGCCCATTCATTTTCGGGAACACAGACAAATTAACCAAGAGACAGCCCCAATTAATCCCTGGTCTGAATTTATATTAGGACTACGCTATCTCAAACAAAATCGGCTAGTATGGAATGCTATGCTGCAAATTGTCACCTTATACTGTGTATTTGCTGCCCTGATAGAATTAGCCATTGGTATGGCTGCTAGGTTAAATTTAGCACCGGAAGAATTTAGCTCCTTTGTCGCGGCCGCTGGGGTGGGTATGGTGATAGGTGCGGCTATTTTAGGGCATTTCGGCCATCGTTTACATCATAAACCCTTGCCTTTAATTGGGTTTATAACTATGGCATTCTCTCTAGGTTTATTCATTTTTATTGACAACCAACCCTTAGCATTAGGACTCTGTATTTTCTTAGGCATAGGTGCAGCTTTTGTTAACGTGCCAATGCAAACTTTGATTCAGCAACAAACACCACCAGAAATGCACGGTAAAGTCTTTGGCTTTCAAAATCATGCCATTAATATCGCCCTGACCGCACCCCTATTAATTACAACCAAATTAGTTAATGCCTTTGGTTTATCTGTTGTATTATTAGGAATGAGTGTATTTGTGGGAGCTATCGGTATCTGGTCCTGGCAAAATACTCGTAAAGTATTGCAAGATGTGATCTAAGGTTGTACAATCTAAATCTATTCTCATCGCATCTGAATTTATGATCTGTGAGAATTTTTAAATTAAAATCAAGTCTTAAAATACAAAATCTAAGCGTTAATTTTAGTTATACCTTGAGGCCTAAACCGTGCTTTCGTCTTCTTCCATCAGTCCCCCAAAATCTGAAAATCACAACCAGTCTTCTGTATCCCCCAATTCCCCAGTTCACCCCCAACGGACTTCTGGAGGTTTCGCGCTCATAGATAGTCTTATTCGTCATGGTGTTGAGCATATTTTTGGTTATCCCGGTGGCGCAATTCTACCCATTTATGATGACCTCTACAAAATAGAAGCAGCGGGTACAGTTAAGCATATCTTAGTTAGACACGAACAAGGAGCATCCCACGCTGCTGACGGTTACGCCCGTGCTACTGGTAAGGTAGGAGTATGTTTTGGTACTTCTGGACCAGGGGCAACCAACTTAGTCACAGGTATTGCTACAGCTTACATGGATTCCATACCCATGATTGTAGTCACAGGACAAGTACCACGAGCCGCAATTGGTACAGATGCTTTTCAGGAAACAGATATTTATGGGATTACTTTACCCATTGTTAAGCATTCTTACGTAGTCCGCGATGCTAAAGATATGGCGCGGATTGTCGCTGAAGCCTTCCACATTGCCAGCACAGGTAGACCTGGACCTGTTTTAATTGATGTTCCCAAAGATGTGGCGTTAGAAGAATTTGATTATGTTCCTGTAGCCCCAGGTTCAATTAAATTACCGGGTTATCGTCCCACAGTCAAGGGAAATCCCCGCCAAATTAATGCCGCCATTCAATTAATTCGAGAAAGTCGTCGCCCTTTGTTGTATGTTGGAGGGGGAGCGATCGCCGCCAATGCCCATGAAGAAGTCAAACAACTAGCCGAATTATTCAATATTCCCGTCACCACCACCTTAATGGGTATCGGTGCATTTGACGAACATCATTCCCTGTCTTTGGGAATGTTGGGAATGCACGGCACAGCCTACGCAAACTTTGCTGTGACAAATTGTGATTTATTAATTTGCGTTGGGGCGAGATTTGATGACCGAGTTACAGGAAAACTAGACGAATTTGCCTCCTTAGCCAAAGTCATTCACATTGACATTGACCCCGCAGAAGTCGGTAAAAACCGCGTTCCTGAAGTTCCCATTGTGGGGGATGTAAAAAACGTCTTAAAAGACCTATTACACCGATGTCAAGACGCAAACAGGAAAGCCACACCAAACCAAAACCAAGAATGGTTAAACCTAATTAACCGTTGGCGACAAGATTACCCTTTAATTGTACCCCATCATGCCGATAGTATTTCACCCCAAGAAGTAATTGTCGAAGTTGGTAGACAAGCTCCGCACGCATTTTACACCACAGATGTTGGTCAACATCAAATGTGGGCTGCCCAATTCCTCAAAAATGGTCCAAGACGCTGGATTTCTAGCGCCGGTTTAGGAACAATGGGTTTTGGTGTTCCAGCGGCCATGGGCGTAAAAGTAGCATTTCCAGACGAAGAAGTAATCTGTATCAGCGGTGATGCCAGTTTCCAAATGTGTTTGCAAGAATTGGGAACACTAGCACAATATGGAATTAATGTCAAGACCATAATTTTAAATAACGGTTGGCAGGGAATGGTGCGACAATGGCAAGAAGCCTTCTATGGCCAGCGTTATTCATCTTCTAACATGGAAGTAGGAATGCCTGATATTGAGCTTTTAGCCCAGGCTTATGGTATCAAAGGCATGGTAATTAGTCAGCGGGAAGAATTGGCAGATAAAATTGCCGAAGTGCTGAAACATAATGGACCAGTCATTGTCAATGTTCATGTTACCAGAGATGAAAACTGCTATCCCATGGTAGCCCCTGGCAAGAATAACTCCCAAATGGTTGGTCTACCCAAACAAACACCAAAAACTGCCGTAGAATCAATTTCTTGCAGCAATTGTGGCACACAAAACCAAGCTAATCATAATTTCTGTTCTGAGTGCGGGACTAAATTGTAATTAGACTTTATAGAACGGTAAAGCACATTGCGCTTTACCCTGTTCTAGTAACTAACTAGGACCAAAAGTGGTACAAAGAAAGATTTAGCTAATGCTTAATAAATTCAATGAATCTTCTCATACATAAGAAGATAATCGCTGTAATTTCATAGATGTAGGTTGGGTTAACCTAAGTAAACCTAACATGATCAAAGTTTTTGTTGGCTGACACTATCGCTTAATCCAACCCACGGTTTTTGAGCATCTGTAATCAATGTCTTTTAACTTTTAATTTACAGCAGTTTTGGTCCATTTAAACCACACCTTGATTATCTTCCTCCTCCGCGCCTCTGCGCGAAAAAAAAGCCGTGGTTTATTTACCAGGAAAATCGCTGTAATATTACAAATATAACATGAATCAAATTTATACAACCGATGTATTAGTAGTCGGTGGTGGCACAGGTGGAACTGTGGCCGCTATCCAAGCAGCGAGAAAAGGTGTAAAAACCATCCTAGTGAGTGAATTTGCCTGGTTAGGAGGAATGCTTACCTCTGCGGGGGTATCGGCACCCGACGGCAACGAATTACAAGCCTTTCAAACAGGTTTATGGGGTGCTTTTTTACAAGAATTGCAACGTAGGCAACCAGGAGGATTAGATCATAGTTGGGTCAGCTTTTTTAGTTATGATCCGCGTATAGGTGCAGAAATATTTGCCGACTGGGTGCGAGAATTACCTAATCTCCAATGGATTTCGGGAAAAGTGCCTTTAGAGGTTTTGCGAACAAAAGACTGTATCACAGGTGTACGCTTTGCAGATTTCACCGTCAACGCCAAAATAATTCTTGACGGTACAGAATTAGGAGATTTATTAGCTTTAGGAGAAATACCATTACGCTGGGGTTGGGAATTACAGTCAGAATGGGGAGAACCCAGCGCACCTACAAATTTTAACTCCCTGACCCAAACCTATCCAGTGCAAGCACCCACTTGGGTAGTAGTAATGCAGGATTTTGGGGAAAATATCGCCCCAAAAATTTCTCCAGCCCCTAACTATGATCCATCCCAGTTTACAGGAGCTTGGGATGACTGTGGTCCAGAAAAATTTTTGAACTATGGACGCTTGCCTGGCAGGCGATTTATGATTAACTGGCCTATAGCGGGCAACGACTACTGCCAAAATGCCAATCGCTTGCTAGATGCAGGGGTGAAAAAGCAGGAATTTGTGCGAGAATGTTTTTGGCACAGTCAGAATTTCGCTCATTTCATTCAAACTCAGTTTGGTAGGCGTTACGGATTAGCTGCAAACCTTTTTCCTCATGCTAACTCCGCTTTTGCCCTCCATCCCTATTATCGGGAAAGTCGCCGCTTAGTAGGCTTAACAACTGTTTGTGAACAAGATATTCTGCCTTTAGCAAACAGTAAAACCGCACTACCATTCCATGATGCGATTGCTGTCGGTAACTATGCCAACGATCATCATTATCCGGGTGTTGAGTTTTTATTGCAACCTAAATCTATCCGTTGGGGTGGAAGATGGACAGGAACACCTTTTACTATCCCCTATTCCGCTCTCATTCCCGCCGATACAGATGGTTTTCTGGTTTGCGAAAAGAACATTTCCGTTTCCCATATTGCTAATGGGGCCACCAGACTCCAACCGATAGTCATGGGAATTGGTCAAGCCGCCGGTATGGCAGCTGCCATGAGTATTGTGCTAGGATGTCAGCCCAGAGATTTACCAGTGAAGAGTTTGCAGGCTGCATTATTGACAGATGACTATGCACCAGTCGTAATTGTTCCCTTGTTTAACTTATCAACTGATCATCCCGATTGGTTACACTGGCAAACTTATTATTTAGACCACCCAGAAGCTTATCCTGCTGATGGTAATTGTCCTTGTATTTTGCACCAGAGTGATCATAAATTCAACCTCAACTGTTTTACAGGGAAATTTCAACGCCAGGGTGAGCAAAACTACCAATTTAATATTACAGAAAAAACCAATTTAACTACGACAAATTGGCAGTTGGTGGCATTGCGATCGCATATAGACCAGCAATTACAAACTCTTCCCTCAACAAAAATACTCAAGATTTGGGGGCGGCCAAATTCCTCTGGGAATTGGTTAATTGTTGAGCATCTTGAAGAAGTATAAAATTAACTTTTATTCAGTAAAATACAATACTTTTTTGCAAATTTTCCGGATAGACATATAAATATTAAGGATTAATGAAGTAGAGAGTTCTAAAATAGACATCTACTATGCGTGCTGCCATTTCACTTTTAGTATCGAGTCTGGTATTTGGCTCCTTAGCTTTTAACTGCGAAGCAGTACAGACTCATTTTTCCGCTCTGTCTAGGCTCAAGTCCGATTACCAGCCTTCACCTTTGACCAACGAGAGTTTCACTTTTGGTGAAACCAAATTCAACCTGGCTGATAACTCTAAACCTAGTCCTAATGACCCACAAACGCCCAATCCTCATCGAGGTAGTGGTCGCAGAAGCCTAGATGGATAACTGGGAGTATTGTCAGTTCTGTTATTTAACAGGTAGTTAGATATTAATACCTGCCAACGATGAAGATGATATTACCCGGATTATCAGACAATTAATTCTGCCTACCACTTCTTGTATTGAGACGAATCGCCAGTTACAGCACTACACTTGTGGAATTCTATCGTCCCTAAGTTTCTCTTGTACTGACACTAGATATAGCTAGTTACAAGCACTATATCTTTGATCAGTTATCAGTTATATAGCCCTTCACCGCCCAAGCTATCAGTATTTCAATTTCTCTGCTAAAAACATAGACAGTTACAGCACTTCATCTCTTGAAAATTGTTCACTATTTCATCAAAACATCTGGTAATTGCTCAAACCTTGGCGTGTATTGGTGACTTGGCCGCTAATACACCTATCTCACCTTTGGTAATCGCGTCCGGTACACATTGGGCGTTAGGAGGTGGGAATAATTGCCGGAAGTGAGGGAACAGAAAACTTTTCTTAGTTATCAACCGTCATTGTGAATGCTGAATCTCTAGTAACTTGGTTTGTGAGCAATCCAATATTTACTTACGAAGTGAACTTGGGTTTCTATTTGCTCAAATCCCACTTTTTCTAAGCGCTCTACCAGGTTATCTGTAATGTAATGCTTGTAATAAGGTTCATGAAAAGTCTCTGAGAAGTTTTTGACAACTAATTCCATCTCCGGTACATCATTTACCTGAATAGAATCACAGAGAATAAAAATGCCTCCTGGTTTTGTAACCCGAAAACATTCTTCAATTACAGTTTGACGAACTGCCGCTGGTAACTCATGAAACAGAAAAACACAAGTCGTACCATGAAAATAATTATCTCGATAAGGCAACTCTTCGACATTTCCTTGCACGAGTTGCGGTAATTCTCCCGGAATTTGGGATAATAGTTCTTTGGCTTTCCGCAAATAAGCTGAAGATAAATCTATACCAAATAAAGATACGTCTGGTAAAGCTGCTCTGATTAACTTCAGTGTTCGTCCAGTACCACAAGCAATATCTATGACTCGGAGTTGTTCTTGGGGAATATGGTCAAATGCTGTCAGTTGAGATTTGAGAGGACAGAGGATGCGTCTTCTCATAGCATCAGTTGAGCCACCAAATAGAATTTCCACCTGTAAGTCATATAAATTGGCGGACAGTTCACTCAAATAACCATCTGTTTGGTAATGGAAGTTCTGTACATAGTAGCTGGGATAGTTATCTGTGGCTATTTCCTGGGAAAATTCTTGATAGCTCCGGTTTTTAATTCGTTCCCAAACATTTAGCAAATCTAAGCATAGTAATGGATAGTAGCGGAAGAAATCTTCCCAAGAATTATCAAATAATAAATTTTGTGGATATACACCTGCTTGACTATCTTCCCAGTCTCTTGCCAATAACTGGTTCATATTGTCTTGGAGTTGTGTCAGCAATTTCTGGGATAAAGGACTGATATTTGGCTGAAGTGATGGATAAATTAGGTCTTTAATCCGTGAAATTACGGTTTTGTGAGCAAAAGCAAAGTAATTCTTTCCTGATTGCAGGGCTTGGTAGCTTAATTTGGTGAAAATATCAAACATAGATAAAATTAGGTTTTGTTGATTGTCTTGAGTTTCACGGCTCGCCCAAATTTTTACAGCCAAAAAAATGGAAAATGTAAATCATTCATCACAATCTTTACCTGTTAATCGGGGCGCATAGTTTATTTTATGACAATACTTGTGATAGTCGCTCTCCTAGCCTTCTATATGGCCTGGAATTTGGGTGCAAATGATGTCGCTAATGCCATGGGAACTTCTGTGGGTTCTAAGGCGATTACACTCAAACAGGCAATAATTATGGCTGGGGTGTTAGAGTTTCTTGGTGCTGTCTTATTTGGACAAGAAGTAACATCTACCTTGGGAACAAAAATTGCTAATCCAGTTTTATTTGCTACGACACCACAAACTTTAGTCATGGGCATGATCTCGGTACTCCTATCGGGTGGAATATGGCTACAAGTTGCCACATCCAGGGGTTTACCTATATCCTCGTCTCATGCCATTGTCGGGGCGATCGCTGGCTTTAGTTGGGTATCATTAGGAATAGAGGCAATAGATTGGTCGTCTATGGGTTTAATTACCATTGGCTGGATTTTAACACCCATAATTAGTGGTACAATCTCCGCTGGTTTATATAGTCTAATTCGACACTGGATTTTTAACCAACTTCATCCCCTGTCCCAGTTACAAGAATGGACTCCCTGGTTAAGTACATTGCTATTGAGTATATTTGGGATTATTGTTCTGCCCACAATCACTCAACCTCTGAGCCAGTTTTTACTCATAGAGAGAAAATTGAATATTCCCCCTCACGACATAACGCTATTCATCACTGGAATAGCTGCAATAGCCCTGACTTTAATCAGTTGGCGACAATTAGCAAATAGTCAAATTGACAATCAAATTCAAAGTTTATTTGCCAAATTTCAAGTTATCAGTGCTTGCTTTGTCGCCTTTGCTCACGGTTCTAACGATGTTGGTAATGCGATCGCTCCCCTAGCAGTAATTTACTACATCAATCAACAAGGTAAAATCCCCAGTCATCAACTCACTATTCCCCTTTGGATTCTGCTTTTAGGTGCTGTAGGAATTGTGGCCGGTTTAGCAGTTTGGGGTAAAAAAGTCATCACCACCATTGGCGAAAATATTATTTCCTTAGAACCTAGCAGTGGATTTTGCGCCGAACTGGCCACAGCCATGACAATTTTACTAGCTTCCCGTTTAGGTTTACCTGTTTCCACTTCCCACGCCCTGGTCGGTGGAGTTGTGGGTATTGGACTGGTACAAAATCTTCAAGCTATCAAACTTTCCACTATCCAAAATATCGCCGCCGCCTGGTTAATTACAGTCCCCATCAGCGCGGCTCTCAGCGCTATGATCTTTACTATCATCAATAGGCAATAAAAAATTCCCCCCCTGGGACTAACACACCAGCTGTAAATTCTTGAATCTTGCCACATCCTCTGACAAGGAAACAAGATTTTTACCCAAATTATGCCCATTAATGACTATAATTAAGAAGAAAAAGACATAAATGTAACTCCTCAGACATCCTGTTAACTAGGAAATGCTGGCGCGTTTATAACTATAAATTCCCTGATTATAAGATCGGTACTAACCTTGTATAGGTTAAGTAAATTTATAAATACAGTGAAATTGTTCAGTTTCTTCTATTTTTTGCAGGAAACTTAATATAAGTGTTGATTCGGTATTCGGAGCAGCCACTTAATCATCAAGGTGTTAGAGGCTAGAAACTGATGGGGCGATTTGAGAAGCGACCAGAAAACCCACGCATTAGAGGCGAGCTATCCAGAGCCGCAGAAAATGCTCTGTGGGATGTAGTTGAGGATTTAGAAAATCTTCAACAAAATCTGTTGAGGACTTTACAGGAAGATGTAAAACGGCTAGAAGCGGAAAAGAACCGATTATCTCACGATATTCAAAAATTAATTGAGGAAAAAGAACAGTTACAGCAATCACGACAAATTACGGAACAGCAGGTGTTAATTCGTCAATTGGCAGAGGTTTTAGCTAAACACATCTCTTCCCAATTACAATCTTCATTGAAAACTTTAGCTACCCAAACCCTAGAGTATAATTCCTCTCACGAAGTTGGGATGAAAAATCCTCAACTCAGTAATGATCAAGCTCATGAAATCGGACAGAATGTTAGTACCATGATGGACAGTCTTGATCATACTGTCACTAATGCCTTTAGTTCACTATCACAAGAACTGAAAAACTATCAAAGTGATCTTTCTCAACAGTTGGCGCAAATCTATAGTCAACAGCAGCAAGGAGAAACAATCTTAGCAGAGTTTGTGAACAGGCTACGATATGAACTAGAAAAAAATAGAGACACAAACTCTTTGAATATAGCAACGGGAGGCGCACCAACGGTTTTACAATTGGCTGATGGTCTGCATGATGAAGCCATAACTCATCAAAATGGTCATGGGGAAAAATCCTCAAAAAAAATCATTATTGAACCGATTGCTTTGATTAGGAGTCAATTACCACAGGGTGATTCTACATCAGCAACAACCGCTATATTATCTCCACCAGCGGTAAAAACTCCCGAACCCGATTCTTTAATAAAACCAGATTTACCAACTACTTCACCAGCAGATGAAAACCCTCAACCTGATTCTTTCATAAATCCAGATTTACCAACTACTTCACCAGCAGATGAAAACCCTCAACCTGATTCTTTCATAAATCCAGATTTACCAACTACTTCACCAGCAGTAAAAACTCCTGAACTTACTACTGTCTTAACTTCTCAAGTATTAACAGCACCAGTGCTAGAAAATACACCACCTGAGATCAGTTCCGTCTTAACTGATAATTTATCAACAAGACGACCCCCGGCACCAAAATTAAGACGGGAAATAACACCTAAACAACAAACAACTCCGAGACAACAAAGACAACGAACATCTCCCAACTGGTCAGAGTTACAGATAGGTTTTTTGTTGATTTCCTTGTATACAGTGGTTTCGTCTCTTTACAACGTAGCCATTAAGGCGATCTTCTTTACGGGTTATAATTCTAACTCCTTGGGCAGATTGGAAACACAGCAGTTGATCTTGCCTACATTGGGTAATATTTTCTTAATTTTAATGCTACGTTTATTAGTGGTTGTGCCATTAATGTTAATGCTGTCGCCTATATTACATCCTCCTATTTGGCAAGACCTAGAAAATTTATTTGCTTCCTTACGGGGAAAAGCAATTCCTAGCCAAAACAACACTAAACAGGCTTTATTTTTATCAGTAATTAGTGGTTTGTTGTTATTTATATCGCAGGTACTTATTTATCTGGCTATTGGTGAAGTAACCACGTCCATGGCGATCGCTCTTTTCTTTGTCTATCCGGTGATGAGTGTTTTTCTGGCCTGGTTTTTGTTTCAGGAGCGTCCTAATTTACTGATCACTGGTGCAATGGCGGCAATTTTCGCCGGTGAATTGTTGGTTTTAGGTGGTCAGGTAGTGGTGAACAATACCTCATTAGGAAGCACTACAGCCATTCTATCCGGGATAGTATTTGCAATTTACGCTCTTGTTACTAGAATATGCGCCACTAAACTCAAATTACATCCTGTATCTTTGACAGTAATTAACTTTACTACCATGTTGTTAATAAGTATTGTGTGTTTAATTATACCTCTGCCGAATAACTTAGGGTTAGTAATTAACTCATCTAATGTACTTGAACTGGTTTTAAGTGCTTTTATATTAGGTGTTTTAACCTTGTGCGGTTACTTATTCAATAATTTTGGCATTCGTAAACTAGGCACTCCTCTCTCCTCTTTAATTGGGGCTACAGTCCCCATTTTCACGGTAATTTTTGCTGGTTTAATGCTGCAAGAATCCCTGGATATTATCCAAGTCATGGGAATTATATTAGTTACGGTTGGCGCTGCCTGTATTAGTTGGCGAAAAACACCAAATCAGCCACAACCTTCTAAATAGTCAGTTGTCAGTGACTACTGGTAATAGGAAAATTCCTATTCCCTATTACCTGTCTCCCCTTGAGAACTGATTTAGACGTTGATAAATGAGTATCAAAAGTCATAAGCACGAAAGGTATGGAAAAATTTTTGGCAAAATATATAGATATTTAAGAAAGAGAAAGTTATACTGGGTTCTAATAGGAAAAATGCAAATCATTCTACTTTCCCCCTCCTCCCCATGACCCTGCATCTCAAAACCCTGGATATCTAAAGTTTCCGAGTCATTGCAGAGGGAGGGGTTAGTCAGTCTGAGGCGAAAAATTGCCAATTTACACCCTGCACATTTACTACCTAAAAATTTCCGAGTCAACCCATAATTTTAGGTTTGCAGTTGAGAGATCATTTTTTCAAAATGGGTGTATAATCAGTAATTTAATTTGAACATCATACTTGTAACCGAGCCATTAAATCGTCTGTAGAATATGACCAACGACATAGATCTGATTAAGCGTCTTGGACCTAGTGCTATGGATCAGATCATGCTTTACCTAGCCTTCAGTGCCATGCGTACAGGTGGACACAGGCATGGAGCATTTTTAGATGCAGCCGCAACAGCAGCCAAGTGTGCAATTTACATGACCTATTTAGAGCAGGGACAAAACCTGCGAATGACCGGACATTTGCACCACCTTGAGCCAAAGCGAGTTAAAATCATTGTCGAAGAAGTAAGACAAGCTTTAACTGAGGGCAAACTGCTAAAAATGCTGGGTTCCCAAGAACCTCGCTATCTGATTCAACTTCCTTATGTCTGGATGGAAAAATATCCTTGGCAACCAGGAAGATCCCGTGTTCCTGGTACGAGTCTAACCAGCGAAGAGAAAAAACAAATTGAGCAAAAGCTACCGAAAAATCTTCCTGATGCTAAATTAGTTAGCTCGTTTGAATTTATGGAGTTAATTGATTTTCTTCATAAGCGATCGCAGGAGGACTTACCCCCCAATCACCAAATGCCCTTGAGTGAAGCATTAGCAGAACATATCAAGCGTCGGCTATTGTATTCAGGAACGGTAACACGCATTGATTCTCCCTGGGGTATGCCCTTTTATGCTCTAACTCGTCCCTTTTATTCTCCTGCTGATGATCAAGAGCGCACATACACGATGGTAGAGGATACAGCCCGATATTTTCGCATGATGAAATATTGGGCAGATCGGAAACCAAATACGATGCGGGCTGTGGAAGAACTGGATATTCCTGTTGATCAAATCGAGCAAGCAATAGACGAATTAGACGAAGTTATTCGTTCTTGGGGCGATAAATATCACCAGGAGGGCGGAGTGCCAATGATCTTACAAATGGTTTTTGGTAATAAGGATGATGAATAGAGGACACTATTTTGATCTTGCGGTGGCACATTTACCAAGACTACAGTGATAAATCTGTTTATCCATGGCCAGTGATGGGTTTGCTTATACTATATTGATCTGGTTTTAACCCAATATATTAGCAGACAACCCGCCAAAATCCTATGTCCTTCACTGGCATCAGTACAAGCATCTCACGCTTGAGCGGGACACAACTCAAGCTGACGTAAACCCAGGACACACTTAACAAAAGTGGCTAAATTTATTGCTCCTAACTACACAGGTTGCTAAATCCTGTGGACGTTGTGGTGAAAGAAATCAAGGACAACCACAGGTGTAATTTGTGTAGTCTGATAAATTTTTACTACATGATTAGGATCACTCCCGTGGTCAATGTTATGTGGTACTTGTACTCAGTAGTTGAGCAGTACAAACCTGATGCTCATCTGGTGGTCTCCTGAAAAATCGGTAACAGTCATAGTCCTTAAACTACTGGTTAATAATCACCTATAGTTATCAATAATGCTGTAAATACAGTGAAGCAATAATTTGTTGATTTGTTCCCAAAGTTACTAATTTTTTTGGGTTCTTTCGATAACTATTCTCCAATTAACCAAGGTTATGCTACCTGAAAATCTGGTTAGACATCTTCTCTGATTTAGTCAGGTGGGTGTAATCATCAAAAATAAGCCAAAAATTGGTGGATTTAACTGATTGATTGCTGTGAATATTATTTGTAAATAGAAGACAATTTAACTATAAAATGTCTATCATGATTGGGAACTATGTCATAATAGTAAGTCTGAATAAAATTTTAGAAGGATTAAACTAAGGAAACTCATGTCCCGATATAGAGGACCCCGCCTCAGAATTGTCCGCCGTTTAGGCGAATTACCAGGCTTAACTCGGAAGAGTGCTAGACGCGCTTATCCCCCAGGACAACATGGTCAAAACCGTAAAAAGCGATCCGAGTATGCTATCCGTTTAGAGGAAAAGCAAAAACTCCGCATGAACTACGGTTTGACCGAGAAACAAATGCTGCGCTATGTCCGTAAAGCTAGACGAGTGGCTGGTTCTACTGGACAGGTATTACTGCAATTGTTAGAAATGCGCTTGGATAATACCGTTTTCCGTATGGGTATGGCTCCAACAATCCCCGCCGCCCGTCAATTGGTAAATCACGGCCACGTAACTGTTAATGGTCGAGTAGTAAATATTGCCAGCTATCAATGCCGTGCCGGTGAGGAAGTTGCTGTGAGAAACAGAGAAGCTTCTAAGAAGTTAGTGGAAGCTAACCTGCAATATCCCGGTTTGGCTAATCTTCCTAGTCATTTAGAGTTTGATAAAACTAAGTTGGCTGGTAAGGTCAATAGTATAATTGAACGGGAATGGGTGGCGCTACAAGTTAATGAACTACTCGTGGTGGAATACTATTCACGTCAAGCGTAGGACAATTTTGGATTTTGGATTGACGATTTTGATGAGAATTGTTTTTCTTTGCATCTACAATCCAAAATCTAAAACAGAACTTACTGGTATAATATCTAAATCGTAGTGAGGACTTTAGTCCTCTCTTCGAGACTCTATAACAAAACTCGTCAGGGCTAGATATCTGTTTAAAAACAGAAGATTATAATTGATTTTTTGTGACAATTGTATCAGCCCTATAAAATCTAAAATTCCCTGATATTAACTGACTAACCACCAATCTGGGACATGGTACGGGCATAAGTACCGAGAGTACCAGAGTCACGTTGTTTAAAATTTATTTCTGATTTGATATTTAAAATTTGTCTCACTTGTGTTTGTAGCTCGGTGGTACTAATACCAGCGCGTAAAGATGATTTTAAGTTAATTTGACCGGTTTCATTTAGTAAGCAGGGACGTAGCCAACCGTCGGCGCTAAGACGCATCCGGTTACAGCGATCGCAAAAACATTCTGACATTTGGCTAATAAATCCTATTGTGCCTTTAGCCCCAGGAATTTGAAATATATCCGCAGGTCCATTACCACAAACTTGGGATTTTGTCAATCCCCAACGCGCATAAATAGATTGACGTAAATCCGCTGAAGATATCCAACCGCAATCGCTAAATAAGTCTCCGTTACCAATAGGCATAAATTCAATAAATCTAACGTGCCATTGTTTATCAATAGTTAAAGCAGCCAAATCTAAAATTTCATGGTCATTAACGCCCGGAATTACCACTACATTTAATTTTAGCGGGTTAAATCCCACACTATAAGCAGCCTGGATACCTTGCCACACTCGTTCCCAGTGTTTACGTCCATGATTACCAGTAATTTCTGCAAATATATCTGGATCTAGAGAATCTAAACTAATATTAATTCTTTTTAAACCCGCATCATAGAGATTTTGGGCTATGGGAGCGAGTAAAAAACCATTTGTAGTCATTCCTATATCTTCAGTTTGGGGAAGACGAGCAATTTTCCCAACTAAATCAACTATATGGGGACGGAGTAAAGGTTCACCACCGGTTAAGCGAAAGCGGGTAAAACCGACGGGGATAAATACCTCTTGAATGAGAGTAAGCAATTCTGCATCAGTTAACAATTGCTGTTTAAGGATATAATCAAGTTCTGCACCTGTAGGCATACAGTATTGACAACGAAAATTGCAACGATCAATTAAACTGATGCGGAGATAGTCCACCTTGTTTATAGTTGCGCTGATTCTCATATTAGTGAAAAGGTGAAAGATAAAATAACTCTATTATAGACATAATAGAACTCAAGGAATAATTTGCAGAAACTGGCATTTGTTGGGTTCAAAAATAATATCACTCAACTCTATTTAGATATCATAACCATTTTGGGTTATGAGTAGTTACATCACACCCCATAACCCTATTCAGAGAAAAATGGCTCGTCACCCTACCTTAACTTTTGATCGTGGTACATTAATTTTACACCCACCACCACGGAGTAAAACTTGGATAGATTATGCTACATGGGATGATAGAGTAGAAAAGTTCCGTATTCCGGCCATAAGATACCGTTCCTTAGTTGAAGCACTTCAAGCCGAAACTACGGATTTTATGGATGACGCTAAAGCTTTTTATCCTTTGGAGTTAATTGCTAGTGTAGAAATGACACCCTATCCCCACCAAAATGAGGCTTTAGCGGCTTGGAAACTGGCTGGACGACAGGGGGTAGTTGTGCTACCAACAGCAGCGGGTAAGACCTATTTGGCGCAAATGGCTATGCAGTCCACACCGCGCACCACCTTGATTGTAGTCCCAACTTTGGATTTAATGCACCAGTGGTATGCTCACTTAGTCGCGGCTTTTCCTGACCAGGAGGTAGGTTTATTGGGGGGTGGTTCACGGGATAGAACACCGATTTTAATTGCTACCTATAATAGCGCCGCTATTCATGCGGAGAGTTTAGGTAATAAATATGCTTTGATAATTTTTGATGAATGTCATCACCTACCTACAGATTTTAACAGAGTTATTGCTGAATATGCGATCGCTCCCTATCGTTTAGGACTGTCTGCGACCCCAGAACGCACAGATGGTAAACACGCTGATTTGAATATTCTTATTGGTAGAGAAGTTTATCGTAAATGCGCTGAAGATTTAGCTGGTAAAGCTTTAGCTGCTCATGAAATTGTGCAAATTAAAGTTAAATTATCCCCATTAGAACGAGAAAAATATCATCAGTTAATTCAAACTCGCAATGATTTTTTAAAACAATCAAAAATCTCTTTAGGAAGCATCCAAGGTTGGCAAATGTTTGTGCAAATGAGTGCAAGATCCCAACCTGGACGTAGAGCAATGTTAGCACATCGTCAAGCCAAAGAAATCGCTTTAGGAACTGATGGTAAATTGCGGGTACTTGTAGACCTATTAACCACCCATTATCCCGAAAGAATTTTGATTTTTACCGCTGATAATGCTACAGTTTATCGTATTTCTCAAGATTTATTAATTCCCGCCATTACTCATCAAACACCTGTGAAAGAAAGACACGAAATTTTAACCAAATTTAAAGCAGGGGAATATAATACCTTAGTTGCTTCTAATGTCTTAAATGAAGGTGTAGATGTTCCCGCAGCCACTATTGCGATTATTCTATCAGGTACCAATTCAACGCGGGAATATATTCAACGATTGGGGAGAATTTTACGCAAAGGAAATTTAGCAAATAAACAAGCAATTTTATATGAAGTCATAGCGGAAGATACAAGCGAGGAGGGAACTTCAGCCAGACGCAGGGGAGAAAATCACACTCAGGAAGAAAAATCAAAAAAGGTCAATTTACAAGTTATTTATGGTGGAGAAAAGAAAAGCGATTTAAAAGCAGCAGAACAATTAGAAATTAACTATTCAACTAAAAAGAAAGATGTTACCAACAGCCCTACTAATACACCGCCAAAACGGCGAGGAAATTATTCCGAAGAGACTGAAACTTGATCAGAAACATTTGAATTTAGCCAGCGATTTAATTAGTTTTTTTCAGGAAGCAGTCGGGAAAACTCAAGGATTATTAGAACGTCAATTAGCAGACTTTGAAGGAGATACCACAGATTACCGCATGAAACGGGGTTTAGCTTATATTCTGAAGAGCAGTTTTTGTACCTTTGAAATAGTCAGTCCTCTCGAACCAGCAATGTTAAGAGAAAGGGTATTTACTTTAGCAGCTAAATCTACTTATAGTCGAGAATTAACGGATATTACTTTAAATAAAATTGCGGCTGATTTAAGTCAAGAACTCAACCAAGAAATTTTACATAACCAAATACGAGACGGACTTTACGCAGATTTATCAGAAAATAAAATTTTAACTGCTTTTGATGCTCCCAAACCAGAAGATGTTTTACATCGTTATAATTTATCTCAAATTCAAGGAGTTTTTTATAAAGCAACGCAATTAGTATTAAATGCTCATCGCAATGTTCCCGGAGAATATAAACTATTGTTTCGTTATTTAAAGCTATTTCAATTAATGGCTTATATTGAAGGTGATGCCGATCATGGTTTTACAATTAGTGTAGATGGTGCTGCAAGTTTATTTACTTCCAGTACCCGTTATGGTTTAGCTATAGCCAAATTAATTCCCGCTTTACTTCATGTGACAAAATGGAGTTTATCAGCAACCTTACAAACTCGTGATCCTTACACAAATGAGTTAAAAATAGGACGTTTTAGCCTTAATTCTGAATGTGGATTAGTCTCCCATTATCCTCCAGGTAAACCTTATGATAGTATGTTAGAGGAATCTTTTGCTAGTAAATGGGATGGCTTAAAAAGTGGTTGGATATTAGAGAGAGAAGTTAATTTAATTCCCATTCCTGGTAGTGTGATGATTCCCGATTTTCGATTAGTTCATGCAGACGGACGGGTATTTATTTTAGAAATAATTGGTTATTGGAGACCAGAATATTTACAAAAGAAATTTTCTCAAATAAAACGGGCAAATTGCGACAATTTGATTTTAGCAATTTCCGAAAGATTGAACTTAGAAAAAGCTGGAGTAAAATTAGATCATGTTCCCGCGAGAATTGTTTGGTTTAAAGAAAAGTTATTACCCAAATCTGTATTAGCAGTAATTGACAATGAATAACTAAGGACAAGGGAACAGGGAAGAGGCTTCGCCGTGAGCGTCAGCCGAACGGTTTTCAGGAACTTTACTTTTCGTTACTTATGTTGGTTTTTTCCGTTTACATACTTAGATATCTGGTGAAAATTATCCTAGGGACAATTCATGAATTGTCCCTGCAAGAGTTTCAGATTATACACATTTGATTACCCTAGATGTCTATTTACTTACTGAAAAGGATAATTACGATTTCTTATGGATAAACCCGTAGGAAGAGCATTACCTTGAGGGTCTACTTTTATCCTGACTAATATTGGTTCTTCTCTACTATCTCGGTTTTCCTGAATTTGTGCAAGATCATTATTGATTTGTTGTCTTTGTGCGTCAGAAATGAAATAGTTTTCTAAACCATAATTAACTAAGCCATTCTCATAATTACCCCTTAAAGCTACTTGATTATTAACTAGATAAACAGGACGATTAATACTTACCCGTACAGGTTTCCAGGACTGAAATTGATTACGATTAAAAGATTGTTGTTCCTGCAAAATTAGATATAAGGTACTTCCCTGGATAATTTGTCCATTTCTGCGGGAATTTTTTCGCACCCATTCCCGCCAACCTGATACTTTTCTCAACATTTCGGGACGGGAGATATCATAATCCAAGTTTAATGAAGAACCCCTAAATAGATTATCAGAATTTGCAGATACAGTTTGCAAAATTATCGTTTTACCAGCCATATCTGTATACATTGCTTGAACAGGTACAGCTAAAATTAAACCAACTTGAAACAATAAAGGGGCAATTAATCGCCAAATTGGTAAAGGTTTATTAGCCTTTTGTTCCGTAGCGATTAGATAATCCCGAAAAGTCAACTTTTCAGAAAATTCCATTTCGGGAGTTAAGGTTTTTTTTGATTCAGGAGAGTCACTTTTCATGAGATTAATGTATTAATTGGTAATAGATGATAGGAAAAAATACTTTTCCTCTTAGTTCTAAATTTACGATAGGAATTTATTCGCAGAGATTTATGAATATGCTTTCATGAGCATAGAAAAATTATTCTATTTCTGGTTATTACTACTTTTAGATGTAGTAAAACGCCGTTCAAACCAAAGTCCGGCAGCAATGAGGGAATAACCACAAGAGGCAAATACTAAAGCCCGAAACAGGACATCAGTATTATACTCTAAAACCCGGCTGATAATTTGCAGAGTAAATAATAGCATACCACACCAAAAAGTAGTTCTATTCCTTAACTTCAAACCTTCTTGAATTAATCCCCAGACTAATATTGCCAGGAGAATATTGAAGATAAAAATACCTAGTTCAGTGATTCTAGTGATAGCTTGATGCCAAAAAGGAGTAATGATAATGAACGCCAAAAAAGTAGTAATGATGACGATTTTAAAAAATACTTCTCGTCGGAGTGGACTATTTCTATGACGAACTAAAAACAACCATTGCAATACAGCCAAACCACTGAGAATCCCCAAATCAATAATTGGTAACGACTGAAATACATTCGATAAATTATTGGGTTGATCATAACTCAAGTCTACAGCTTGCCATTGCCAACGGAAAGACAAAAGATAAAAAACTACACCAAAACATATCAATCCCAAATTACGGGCTAGGGGTTGAAATAACCTATAATTCACAGTAGGAAAAAGTAGATCATCATAACTCCAAAGTAAAGCAGGTGGTAGGGCTAAAGCAAAAGAAGCTGTCCAAGAAATGACATCAGAAAATGTTAACAGTGGTAAAGGGTTGAGATTGTATTGTAAAGATAGAATAAATGCCAAAACTCCCATACCAAAAATCCATCGAGACCGACAAATATAAGCTAGAGGAACAAATAGCAACCAAGACAATAGGGGCATATGACGCACAGCTAACCGCGCCCAATTAACCTCTCCAGGCACAGACCATAAATCACCAATTCCTATCCAATAACCAATTTGAATGAGGATAATGGCCATAATTCCCAAAGAATTGAGGGAAAGACTATAAGCCATAACTAATACCCCAAACCCCCAAGCTAAAAATAACTCAGAAGTTGAACTGCTAATATTAAATATTTGCCCCATTAACATCAAGGTCGCGCCTAAAATGAAAGCACTGAGAATTAACAATGCTTCTCCCAATACCCGTTTACTTTGTTGAGATTTTTTACTTTGATTTGTGGTGAGTGTGGGTTCTCTCCAGGTCAAAAAACCAGTAATAGCAGTGGAAAGAAACAAACTCATTAACAAAATAAACTTGACTTCTCGTGACCAACCCTGCCAATTCGCGCCTACAAGTGTCATTACACCCAAGCCTAAAAGCAAGCCACCTATAACAATAGCAATGATGCTAAAACCATCACGGGTAGATTCTTCTAGGTTATTGAGTTGATAACGCTTGGCTATTTGTTCATGCTGGGAAGAACTAATAATTCCTTCGTCTCGCCAAAGTTGTGCTTCTTGGCGCAGTTTTCGCTGAAAATTGTTAAATATCATGACCTCTTTGGTGCATAAGTGTGAATATGGCTAGGCCATGGAAGTTATCAGTTCAAGATTTTGATTTTGGACAGGTTAGCTTTTATCCTGTGAACAAAACAAAATTCATAGCTGAGGCGCTTGACAAAGAAAATCTCAAATATTGCTGATTGTATTTTCAGTATGCAGCTAAAGATGTTGATTGCATTGTTTTCATGTAACACTTTCTTGTCTGACTTAATTCTATAAAAATTAATAGGAAAAAATGCTCTAATTTATTGTTTATTTGTTGCTTAAAGTTACTCATTATTTATTTATAAATGTAGATCAATAAACAAAGTTTATAAACACTTTAGTTTATCTATAACATTTTGCATTAGTAGCAAATATCTAATGACCAAAGAAAATACAGCACTTCCCGGTGTTATGAGGTACATATTTAGCGGGCAAGATGCCCGCGCTACAAGAGTGATATAGTTCATTATTGTATTGCCTTTTCCCAATTACCCATTACCAGCCTCAACAGATATGATCTGACGCACTGTACCAATGTGCCGGTTGCGTAAGTCCTGTAAATTTTAAAGAATGAAAACCCCCGGCCTAGACAACAGAAGAGATAAAGTAAAGTATTTTAATACATTATCCATAACATAGATAATAGACATCTCCGAAAAATATTGTAGAGACGTTCCATGGAACGTCTCTACAAGAGTTTCAAGTCACGCACATTTACAGCGTTTTTCGATCTGATGAGGTACAAAGTTGAATCATGAAACTCTTGTGGTGCGGGCATACTTCGGCAAACTCAGTACAAGTCTTGCCCGCTAAATATGTACCTCATAACACCGGGTAGTGCTGTAATTCTCACAAGATGTCTAATGTATTAATACAGAAGACTTAAACTAAAACTGCTGTGGTTTTGAGTGCAAAGATTTTCTCAATTACATCTTCAACTACCTTATCTGGTGTAGAAGCACCAGAGGTAATACCAACTTTAATTTCTCCCGTTGGTAGCCAGTTTTCTGTAATTACCAAATCTCCCGTTAATTCTCGATGTTTGATCTTATTAATTGATTGAATACATTCAACACTATCAATGTGATAAGAAGGAATATTTCGATCAAAAGCAATCTGTTGTAATTGGGTAGTATTTGATGAATTAAATCCCCCAATTACTATCATTAAATCCAGATTTTCTTTCACCAATTCCAACATCGCATCTTGACGTTCTTGTGTGGCATCACAGATAGTATTAAAATTTTGAAAATGCTGATTTAACTCTGCCGGTCCATACTTCTGCATCATCGTTCGCTCTAGCATTTTACCGATCTTTTCGGTTTCATCCTTCAGCATGGTTGTTTGGTTAGCAATTCCTACCCGTTCTAAATCTTGATCAGGATCAAATCCCGCAGAACAAGCTTTAGCAAACTTAGTTAAAAATTCTTGACGATCGCCACCATTGAGAATATAGTTAATTACATATTCTGCTTCTTTTAAATTCAAAACAATCAAATATTTCCCCGCAAAAGAACTAGTAGCAACGGTTTCTTCATGTTTGTATTTTCCGTGAATAATTGATGTGTAATCACCTTTTTTGTGCTTTTCTACAGTGTTCCAAACTTTAGATACCCAAGGACAAGTAGTATCAACAATCTGACAACCTTTATCGTTAAGAATTTGCATTTCTTGAACACTAGCACCGAAAGCTGGTAAAATTACCACATCACCGCTACCAACAACAGAAAAATCTTTGATTTTGTCAATGACGGGAATAAATTCTACCTGCATTTCTTGCATCCGTTTATTCACGGATGGATTGTGAATAATTTCGTTAGTAATCCAAATCCGTTCTGAGGGGAAATGCTGACGGGTTTCATAAGCCATTGCTACAGCACGTTCCACACCCCAACAAAAACCAAATGCTTGTGCTAATTGAATCGTCACATCACCACGCTTGAGAGTGTAGTGAGAATCCCGGATTTCCTGAATCAAGTTACTTTGATATTCCGATTGTAACTGGGTAGCAACTTCCTCTTGATGACCAAAGCCCTTACGATTGTAATTGGCTGAATGTTGCAGGTTGCGTTTAAAAGCTTTTGTATCCATTTGGAATTGGCGACTAAAATGACTATTTTTAATTTTCTCGCGCCTGGAGGCAATTGAGATGGGAAATTTTAATTTAAGTAGGTTGGCGTTAAAAATTGTCGTTATGACAAGGGAACAGGGAACAGGTTACAGGGAACAGGGAACAGGGAACAGGGAACAGGGAAGAGGTTACAAGGAACAGGTTACAGGTTACAGGGAAGAGGTTACAAGGAACACTTCGACAAGTGTTACAGTGAGCTTGTCGAACTGCTCAGTGCATCGCAGGGAACAGGGAACAGGGAACAGGGAACAGGTTACAGGGAACAGGGAACAGGGAACAGGGAACAGGGAACAGGTATCAAAATCATATTTCTTTACTGAAATAAAATCTATCCACAATTACTAATTTGTTACCTCTGACCCTAATAGACATCGGGTGAAAATAAAATATGCTTGACTTACAACCCTTGTAGAGACGTGACCTGGGTAGGGATTCTCGTCTCTACAATCTTTACCGGATATCCCTAATAAATTAAATTACTTATTAGAAATTCGGTCTGCGAACTCGGAGTTATAACCTTCTTCCCCGTGTTCATGGATATCCAAGCCTTGATTTTCTGTTTGATCTGGGACTCTTAAACCAACTGTAGCCGCAATAACTTTCAAAATGATCCAAGTTCCCACCCCAGCAATGATATAGGCTATGGCAATTGCTGCTAATTCCACAAATAATTCACTCAAGTTACCACGCAGTACCCCGTCCTTACCACCAGAATTAACTTCAGTTGTGGCAAAGAAAGCCGTTAAAATCGCCCCGATAGTACCGCCAACACCATGAACAGGATAGGTATCTAAGGCATCATCAACCCGTAACTTGTGTTTAAAACTGACAGCATAGAAGCAGAGGAAAGAGGTAATCAAACCGATTAAGATTGCGGCTAGAGGGGTGACAAATCCCGCCCCTGGGGTGATTCCAACTAAACCAGAGACAGCACCAGTCACTGCCCCTACAGCGGTGGGTTTTCCCCGTAATGTAGCTTCTAAGATCAACCACATTAACGACCCGGCAGCAGCGGATGTATTAGTAGCAACAAAGGCTACTGTGGCTACCGTGCCAGCAGATAAGGCGCTACCAGCGTTAAAGCCAAACCAACCAAACCAAAGTAAGCCAGCGCCCAACAAAATAAAGGGGACATTGTGGGGAGGACTCAAACGATCTGGATAGTTTTTTCTCGGACCGAGGACAATTGCTGCTACTAGTGCCGAAACAGCAGAACTAATATGTACTACCGTCCCACCAGCAAAGTCTAGAGCGCCTATACCGCCATATAAACCTAAAAATCCTCCCTTTGCCCAGACCATGTGGGCTAGAGGTGTGTAGATGAACGTTGACCACAGCACTACAAATAGGCAATAGGCCCGGAAACTCATCCGTTCAGCGATCGCACCTGATATTAATGCTGGAGTGATAATAGCAAACATGGCTTGATAGATCATGAATGCTTGATGGGGAATTGTTGGCGCGTAGGATACCATCTCTGCTGGGGCTGAACCTTGCAGATAACCTGTTGTTTCTAAGCCAACACCGTTTAAACCCAACCACTGTAAACCACCAATGAAAGGTAAACCAGGGGCAAAGGAAAGACTATAACCCCACAGAACCCAAGTGACTCCAACAATAGCCATCAACACAAAACTCATCATTAATGTGTTTAGGATATTCCGCGATCGCACAAACCCACCATAAAAGAACGCTAATCCCGGTGTCATCAGCAATACTAGGGCAGATGAGATCAACATAAATGCTGTATCTCCTGTATCAGGGGGTGGTGCTGCCGTTGACTCCGCTGCCCAAGCATTCCCTGTTAACAACCCTCCCAGCATCAATAAAGTTAAACACCCGGTAATAACTACTTTCTTCAACACTTGTTTTCTTTCCTCTGCGTCTACGATGTTTATCCTGATTAAATTTCGTATTTTTCGCTACTTTTTTCTGTCTTAAAAGTTACTTAAATTCTAATTTTCTAGTCAGCTTAACATCAGCTTAACCAAAATATTACTAGAAATTTTATCTTTTTTTTGTATTTATATCTAGGTAATCTTGACATAAAAAATCATGTTTTTTTCATAAAATTTGTGAGAACCCCTAAGATTTGACAAAATCCCAGTTTTTTGCTAATCGCCAAAAACCCTCTTAACAGCCAATTCCCCATCAGCAAAAAAAATTTTTTTCAAAACACTTGACATTATCCTACAAGGACTGCTATATTATCTAAAGTTAATTCCTTGGGGCGTAGCCAAGTGGTAAGGCAGCGGGTTTTGGTCCCGCCATCCCTAGGTTCGAATCCTAGCGCCCCAGTTATATAAGAACCAAATATATACAAATATATAAAAAGTAAACGGTAGACGCTTATAATTAAACAACTAAAATGAAATTTAAACTATTATTAGGCAGTTTTTTTTCTGAACTTAAAGGTAGACATTGGTGGATAGGTATACTACTGTGGTTTGTTTTACTTGCTCCTGCCCAAGCGTCTGTAATTCTGCGTGTGGCCATTGCAAGAGAAGTTAAACAGGTAAAAGTCGGTGCTTCCACAACTGCTATTGTTAAAGATAGTAGGGGTAAGACACTGGGAGAATTACCAGGAATGAGACCCTTTGCCGCTCAAGCGGTTGCCGGGGGCATTGCCTTAGACAGATGGCAATCAGGGTTATTTTGGATTGAACCGGCAAATAAGGGATTTGTTTATATTGGCGATCGCTGGTTTCGTGGTAGAACCTTAGTAGTACCCACAGGTAACGGCCTAACCGCCGTGAACTGGGTAGATTTAGAAGAATATCTCTACAGCGTCATTGGTGGAGAAATGAATTCTAGCTGGCCGGAGGAAGCCCTCAAAGCCCAAGCCATAGCAGCCCGTACCTATGCCCTTTATGAGCGCGAAAGACAAAGAAGAAATCCAGTGTATGATTTAGGGGATAGTCCAGATCGTTGGCAAATTTATAAAGGTGTAAGCAGTGAATCTCCCAAAACTTACAACGCCGCAGACCAGACAGCAGGCAAAATATTAACTTACAATAATCAAATCATTCTTTCTGTCTTTCATGCTTGTTCTGGTGGACACACTGAAAACGTCGAAGATGTCTGGAGTACCAGAAAACCTTATTTGCGTGCTGTTCCCGATTTTGATCAAAAGATCAAAGAATGTAACTGGACAAAGACCTTCACTCCTGGAGAAATTAGTACCAGAATTGCCGGTATTGGTAATGTCAAAGAGATGATTATCGAAAATGTTTCACCTTTTAGAAGTGTCAAAACTCTGAAAATCATCGGTGATAAAGGCACTAAAATTCTCCAAGGTGAAGAAGTGAGAACCGCACTAAAAATTAAAAGTACGCGGTTCATTGTCAATAAAGACGTAAATGGTAGTTTTATCCTGCAAGGATTAGGTTTTGGTCATGGTTTAGGAATGAGCCAATGGGGAGCTTATGAATTAGCAAAACGTGGTGCAAACCACCTACAAATTTTAGGATATTACTATCAAGGTGTAGCCTTGACACCCATTCAAACAAAATAGGCGCTCTTGCAAGAGACAAGAGACACTCTTGCAAGAGAAAAATAAATATCATCCCATTACCAATTACCAATTACCAATTACCAATTACCAATTACCTATTACCTATCCCCTATTTGCTTATTCTGAAATTCCTGTTCTAATAAATCTGTTTCTGTGGAATAAACAGAATCTTCTTTACTAATAACTTTTTCCGTTGCAAATTCACGAGCAAAAGCTATCTTTTTCTGTAAAGAAGCATCTGCACCGGCTAATAATCTAGCTCGTTCTTGACGTTGATAATTGCGAGTAGTAATTTTATCATTACGCCGTTTAATCCAGAAATATCGAATTAAGGGAATGGCTAAAAACCCCGTACCATAGGCCAATAACAATCCATAAATACCTTGCACAAAAGCAACTAATCCGCCAATTTGAGCCGCAATTGTGCCATCTCTCAATAAATTTCCCAAAATCAAAGCCCCAACAAAATTCACTCCTCCTAAACCCGCACTGAGGAGAATTTGTCCAGAACTAGCTGCACTAAACTTCCAGGAAAATTCATGGAGATATTCAGATATTGAACGCCGCTGTTTTTTACTAGCTCTTACCTGTAATTCTGGGAAATAATATACCATTTGACCATCTGAACTTACCTGAGGAAATCCATTAAATCTTACCAGCACAGGCAACATATAATCCTCATATTCTTGTTGATATTTTTCGCCAATATCATCTAAATAAGGAGCAATTTGTTCTGCTACTACTGCACCTTGATTATTACTAATCACAGCCCCAATGTCTTCCCAGCGGCGTTCTTCCAAATTAGCATTAGGATCACCATCACCAAAGAGAAATGAAAACACTGCTTCAAAAAAATTCATTTCACTATTTTCGCCCTTTTCTCTCCGTCGTTCTTGGTAATTATCGCCATAATTTGGGCTAAAATACCAGAATAAATCAGGGAAAAAGAAGAAATTATTACTTCTAGAACTACTACCACCGCGATTATCATCATCCCGATTTGAACTAGCAGTGATAATAATGAAAATAGTCACAGTAATCAAAATGATAGAAGCAACTAGAAAAATGCCAAAAGAAATCCGAATTAGGTAAAATAGCACAGACCAGATTTTTTGCCACCATTCTTTCAACCGTATTTGCAAGTATTTATTGCGTAAAATATCTCGAAAATTGCGGGGAAATTGGTAAACAACATCACCTGATTCTGCAACCTGTAAATGTCCCCCAGCGTCAGCCGCTAGGGCTAATAAACCTTGATTAACTTCAGCTATATTTAATCCTATCTGGGTGGCCACATCACCAACGGTGACGCGGTAGCCCAGTTGTTCCACAGAACGCATAATGGCGGAATTGGGAGTCATAAATTTCTCATTTTGTTATATTTTGGTTTACCTTTATTAAGTATAATTGAACTAATATTTCTTGTCTTTGTGGTTCGGAAATGCAATAATACCTTATAGTGGTTTCTGGACTGCGGTTAATTCATTATTCCGTACCCATCATCAATTAGTTAGTATTTATATATACACTTATGGTTCAATACACTATTCCTCAAAGTCCAGAAATTATCCTGATTGTTCCTGGTAAAGATTCCGCTAAAGCCCGTGACAAAGCAATGGATCAGCTAATGGAACTTATGGAAGCGGGGGAATTACCAACCGAACTAGAAGCAGGATTTAGTCCCCAACAGTTAATTGAAATCAAAGAACCAACTACAGATAATTCTAGTCGTGAAGATGAGATTACCCAAGCGGTGCAAATTCTCAGTAATTTAGCTTCTTTAAAGTTAAAAGTGCAAGAATCGCGCACAGAAGCCTTAGAAATTCGCAAAGCCATTGATGTGCTATTTACTGATAAATCCGTCACAGAGGAAGAAATAACCAATCTTAAAGAAGGTTTTAAGGTTCTGAAAAATTTTGCTCAGGCCAATCTCCGTTACCAGGAAGCAAAATCAAAAGCCGAACAAGCTAGACAAATTTTAGATCAAGCCCTTAAATCACCAGAGTAAGCGGTAATGGTTGATTGGTACATTCCTGACTCCTGATCAGGAAGTTGCCACAGGAATGGATAGCTGTGATATTATAGGAAACTGCTACACAAATTTACAAACAATAAAGACCTAATCTATCATGGCTCTGACGCAACAGCGCAAACAAGAAATCATTTCTGGCTACCAAGTTCATGAAACCGACACTGGTTCGGCTGATGTTCAAGTAGCAATGCTCACTGACCGGATTAATCAACTCAGTAAACATTTGCAAGTTAATAAGAAAGACCATTCCTCCCGCAGAGGATTATTGAAGATGATTGGTCAAAGAAAGCGTCTTTTAGCCTACATCCAAGCAGGTAGCCGGGAAAAATATCAAGCTTTAATTACCCGTCTCGGTATTCGTGGTTAGGAACTAATTCTTATGGCTGCTGAAGAATCGGAACGTAGTAAATTACCTTTTGAACCAAACAAAAAGCGTCAAAAACCTGCTAAGGCCATAACTCAGCCCGTCCTTAAAACCCAAGAAACCCAGGAAAAACCGCAACAGCAACGTCGTTATTCTAAACAAGAAATGGCGATTCCAGAAGTGGTTAGCCAGCGCATGATTCGCAGAGTGGCTGCTTTTTGCGGTGTTCCCACATTTTTGGGTATTGCTAGTTTGGTAGTTAGTTATTTGCTAGTTACCCTGGCTGATATCCAACTTCCCCCTATCGCCGTTTTATTGGTGAATATGGGATTATTTGGTTTAGGCGTGTTGGGAATTACCTATGGTGTTCTTTCCGCTTCTTGGGACGTGGAAAGACCGGGAAATATCATCGGTTTGGATGAATTTAGCACTAACTGGGGAAGGATGGCCGAAGTTTGGCGTGATACCCGGAAAAAGAACGTCTCATAATCATCTAATAATCAGCGTCCAGGTCATAACTGTAATCTGGGGTAAGTTGGAAAATAAGTTTTTTCTGGTTTATACCCAATATGCAGCCAAAAATACCTGGCGCTAAGTAGGTTGGCGTTAAAAGTTGTCGTTATGACAAGGGAACAGGGAACAGGGAACAGGGAACAGGTTTTGGGCAACTTTACTTTTCGTTACTTATGTCGGTTTTTTTCCGTTCACCTACTTATATCATTCAATTGTTCTTAAATTGGTAAAGGATTTGATCATAATTTGAGAATTATTAAGCCAGAAAAAATTATGCAGTCTCCTCTTTACTTTTTCACTGTTGAAGAATATCTGGAATTAGAACAAACTAGCGATATTCGTCATGAATATTTTGCCGGTGAAGTCTTTGCTATGGCTGGAGGTAGTAAAGAACATAATATAATTACTCTCAATATTGCTAGTAGACTACGTTCTCAGTTACGGGGTAGTTCCTGTAAGGTTTTCATGTCAGACATGAAGGTAAGAATAAATTTAGCTAATGAGAATCAAACTATATTTTACTATCCTGATGTTATCGTCAGTTGCGACACGGAAGATCAAGACCGTTATTTTTTGAATTATCCTTGTTTAATTATCGAAGTCCTATCACCAAGTACAGAAACTATAGATAGACGGGAAAAACTTCTTAATTACCGCAGTTTAGCAAGCTTGAAAGAATATGTTTTGATTTCTCAGGATCAAGTTAAGGTAGAGGTTTATCGTCAAGATGAAAAAAGAAATTGGACTATACAAACCTTGATTAATCGTGATGA
>Ga0315905_10000768_pt1 | contig 35098 bp, 26 predicted proteins | sample LakEriMetagenome_5_FD_203522 | JGI IMG/M metagenome (GOLD analysis project Ga0315905, IMG submission 203522) | Freshwater fungal communities from buoy surface, Lake Erie, Ohio, United States - Buoy 4 MA121 | ecosystem: Environmental > Aquatic > Freshwater > Lake | place: USA: Lake Erie, Ohio... | reverse complement strand
GGTGCACCGCAGGCCGGGCAGCATCGCTGTGCGCGAAGGCGAGCCTCCATCGAGCGCATCATGACGACGATGGTGGCGTGCAGCGCCACGGCCACGCCAAGCGTGGCGCCGATCAATGCGCTGTGCATCGGCTTGATCGGCTGGCGCAGGAGGGACTGCGCGGTGACCAGGATGACGCCCCCCGCCATCGCGCCGAGCGCCGAGCTTGCGGCACAGGCCATCCAAGCCTGCGGCCGGTCGATCACCATGCGCCAAGCAAGGGTGCGCACCGCGTGGCCGGGCGCACGTGGATCCTGCTGCAGGGCGACGATCACGAGCGTGGCGATGGCGATACCGCAGAGATTGGCCACGGCATCCTCGACGCCCGCATGCCGATGCACGAACGGGAGCGCTTGCAGCGCCTCGTCGAGGATCGACCACGATGCTGCCGCGAGCGCGAACAGCGGCACGCTGCGGACGAATCCCGTGGGCCACCAGACCAGCGCGAGCATCATGAACGCGACGGCATGCAGCACCTTGTCGCTTCCGCGCATCGGCAGGTCGAGCTGCAGGTTGGGCCAGTGCGTGGCGGTGAAGACGATCGACAGCACCAACCACGCCAGCGCGCGCCACCACAGCGTGCCGCGCGCACCGGGCTGCATGGGTCAGGCCCCGGCCGCAGGGGCATCCTGCGTGGGCGTGCCGGTGGGCGCAGCCTTCGTCCGTTTGGCACGGGGCTTGGCCGCCGGCGCGGGCTCGGCCTCGCTTGGCCACCAGCGCTCGACTTGATGCAGCGCGATCTGCATGTAGTCACCGGCGCCCGGGCACTGCGGCGCGTAGTCGAAAATCGTCTGGCCGAAGCTCGGCGCCTCGGCGAGCTTGATGTTGCGGCGCACGGGTGGTTGCAGGATCGCGCATCCGTCCCATGGAAGGCCCGTGCCCTCGTAGCGCGCGAGCTGCGCCGCGATCTCGTCGACGACCGCGCGGCCGTGCAACGACTGCTGCTCATGCTGGCAGAGCAGGACGCCGGTCACGCGCAGGCGCGGGTTCAGGCCCTGCGACACCATGTGCACCGTCTCGAGGAGCTTCTCCAGCCCGCGCAGCGCCAGGTAGTGCGCGAGCATGGGAACGAAGACCTCGTCGGCCATGGTGAGCGCGTTCACGCTGAGCACGCCGAGGCTCGGCGGGCAGTCCAGCAGGATGAGGTCGTAGTTCCCGGCGACCGGCGCCACGGCACGCTCAAGCGTGCGCTGCATGTCGGGTCGCTGCGCCAGCTCGCCTTCGACGAGCGCCAGTTCCGTGACCGCCGGCATGAAGTCGAGCCCCTCGCGGGCGCGCACGATCACCGAAGCGGCATCGATGTCCTCACCGATGAGCAGGTCGTAGACGCTGGGCTGCGTGGGCTCCGCCTCGACCCCGAAGTGCATCGAGAGATTGCTCTGCGGATCAAGATCGATGAGCAGCACGCGCTTGCCGAGCCGCGAGAAGGCCGCACCGAGGTTGGCCGTGCTGGTGGTCTTGCCGACGCCGCCCTTCTGGTTGAGCAGCGCGACGACCTTGGGGAGCGGCCTTCCTTGGCGAGCCATGGGACCGAGTATAGGGAGGCCCGGGCGGTGCGCCGACGACTGGCTCGGGCAGCACCGCGAGGAACCGTGGCTCGGTCACTTGGGCCAGGTCGAGAGGTCCGCCTGGATCATGCACGGCCCCTCGTGCCACGGCATCGGCGGCAGCCCCGCGCACTGCAGGTCGGTCATCCGGCAGCTGCGCTGGACGCCCAGGGGCAGGATCGGATCGCTCCCGATCCACGACGCAGGCAGCCGCACCGTGGCACGCCAGCGATCGCTGAAGTCCATCGCGAGCACCGTCGGGGCATCGCCGTTGGGCGCGTGGCGCAGGCCGTCGGTCGCCAGCCCGCGCGAGTTGACGACGATCTCGATGCTCGGCCTGGGGCCGATCGCCACCGTGACGAGGTCCTCGGCATCGCCTCGCGCCGCGACCGGCCGAAGGGCCTCGATGAAGACTTCCCAGCCATCCTTGGTCCGACGCAGGCTCGCAGTGGTCTGCCATCCGCTCGGCACGGGTGCGAGGAGACCCGTACGGACCTCGGCCAGGCTCGCGGCCGGCAGGAACTGGCGCAGTGCGAGCCCGGGCGGCACGACCGAGAAACGGCCGGGAGCCATGGTGAGCACGTTGCGTGCGTAACCCACGGTGATCGCCAGGCGCGACGCCGTCTCACTCGATGGATCGGGGCGCGCCAACGTGATGAACCGGAGTTCGTTCGCGCCCAGGACTTCCTTCTGGACCTGCGACGCACCCGTGAGCCACTCGATCGACACGGCTTGCGCCTCGGCAAGTGGATTGGCCAGGCCGATCGTGACCTGATCCCCGCCGTCGGACTCAACCCACGCCAGCGGCGCGAGCCGCGTCGAGATCCACCCATCGACCTGCGTCACCAACGTGCGGTCATCGAGCGAAGGGTCGAGCAGCAGATCGAGGAGCTGGCCTTCGAGCTCCTCATCGGCAAGCCACGCTGCGATGGACAGGTCGCGCCCGAGCGGGCTGCGGCCACGAGCGACGCCGGTGACCAGCGCGCGGGCCCGCTCGGCCAGTGCGGCATCGGCTCGCTCGAGCCGATCGAGCGCCGCGATCCAGAGGTACGCCACGTGCCGCGCAAAGAGCGCATCGGCCGGCGTTCCTGATGGTTCGGGCGGCGCCTTCCCCTGCGATCGCGCCATGAGCGCCACGCGGAACCACTCGTTCGGCGCACCAAGGTCGGGCGTGTCGAGCGCGAAGGGCTCGAAGGCGGCGACCCCCTGCCCGCCTCGCTCCTGCATTTCCATCCATCTGGGCTGCAGCGTCGATGCACCGAGCGTGAAACCGCCGCGGAAACCGATCGGTGTCTCGAGCAGCGCGAGGACCTGACCGGCTTGGTCTGGCGCTTCCCGGCTCGACCACGCCGCCATCGGCGTGAGCGCAGCGAGGTTCAACGCACGCGTCCACGAGGTGCGGCGCGAGTCGGCGACGTTCTCCAGCACGGCAACGAGCGCCTGCAGCGTGCGACCATCGTCGAGCTGCACGTCGATCGACGATGGCCAGCCACCCTCGGTCAGCCGCGCGAGCGGCAAGAGCATCACGCCACCGCCGGTCGCCACGGGGTCCTTCGATCCAACCACGGCGACCTGCGCCGTGCCTTGCGGCCGGCTCGGCGCGGCGGCCACGGGCTGCTGCGCACCTGCGCCCTTGGCGCCGGCGATCATGCCGGGCCCGAGGGCCTGCGGAGCATCCTTCGCGGTCAGGTCAACGCCGCGGCGAGGACCGGTCGGCGCCGTGCCCATCGCCTGCTGCAACGAACCCGATCCGATGTAGTACGTCGCACCCGGCGGAGTGAGCTGGTAGTAGCGGCCGCCGTAACCGACGTACGCACCACGGTCATAGACCATGTAGAGGCCACCGTTGCCGCGCATGTACTTGGTGTTGCCGCTCGCATCGCGAAGCGCATACACCTGACGGAACCCAGTCGGCCCGCGAAGGTCGGGGCTCATCACGTCGCGAAGGTCATCGTTCAGCGGGGTATCGGTGCCGGGTGCGACCTGCGTGGCTTGGACCGGCGCCGGCACCTGTGCGACGGCCGGGAGCACGGTCAACGCGAGCACGAACGGGAACGCCAGGACGGATCGCAGCATGGGTTCGAGTCTAGCCCAGCACTGCCTCGATCGATCCACCATCCTTCACATGAAGGACTCGATCCGTGCGGTCGAGACATCGACATGGTGCACCCCATCGGATCTTCGGATCCGGATGGCCACGAGTGGATCGATCGACTCGACCACGCCCTCGACGATCGCCCCGGCCGCGCTCAAGCGCACGACGCGGCCACGCAGCATGTCACGCTGCTGGAAGGCCCCGATGGTCGGCGACTCGCCGGCCGCGAGCCAGTGATCGAGTCGAGGTAGGAGCGCCTCAAGGAGCACGAGCCGATCGACGCATGCTCCTGCGATCGCCAGGCTCGTGGCGCGCGTGGCGAGCTCGCCATCGAAGGACGGCTGGCTCACGTTGATGCCGATGCCGATCAACGATGCATCACCGTCGCGTTCGATCAGCACGCCACCGACTTTGCGACCCGCGATCATGAGGTCGTTGGGCCACTTCAGGCCGACCGCGATCGACGGAGCGACACGCTCGATCGCTTCGGCAGCGGCGACCCCGGCCGCGAGGGCGATCCATGGTCCGTGCACCGCGGCGACTGCGGTCACCGCCACGCCGCCAAGGCCCGTATCGGCCCACGTGCGTCCATCACGTCCACGCCCACTGGTCTGGCGCCATGCCACGACGACATCGCCTTCGGCGCGCCCCCGCGCGAGGTCCTGCGTGGAGCCGGTCTCGCGGACCACGACGGCACGACGCAGGAAGCGCAGGCCGGTGCACACCGCCTCGAGCCGGTCGGGCCATGCTTCGATGGGCGTCGCGTCCAAGGCGAGCGATTCACCGCCTTCGGCACCGATGGGCGCAGGATCGATCACGCTTGCGCGTCCAGCCCGAGATCCAGCGATCGAACGCTGTGCGTGAGCGCCCCGACCGAGATGCGATCCACGCCGGTCGCGGCGATCGTGGCAACGGTGTCGAGTCGCACGCCCCCGCTGGCTTCAAGCAGCAGCTCGGGTGCCCGAGCATCGCGACGCGCCACGGCCTCGCGGAGCATCGCTGGATCAAAGTTGTCGAGCAGGACCATGTCGATCGTGAGCGCGGGAAGGTCCAGCAGCGCATCGAGCTGATCGAGGCCATCGACCTCGACCTCGATGAACGCGGCATCCGCGGCACGGGCCTCGGGCGACAGTCGCCTGGCCAGGTCGGCGATGCCGGCGGGGTCGAGACCAGCGAGGTGATTGTCCTTCACGAGCACCGCGTCGTGCAGGCCCATGCGGTGCGGCGTGCCCCCACCGCAGCCGACCGCGAACTTCTGGAGCCGCCGCAGGCCGGGGAGCGTCTTGCGCGTGTCGCAGATGCACACGCGCGTGCCGGCGACCAAGTCGACGAATCGACGGGTCGTGGTCGCCGTGCCGCACAGCACGCCGAGCAGGTTGAGCAGCGTGCGTTCGCCCGCGAGCACGCCGACCGACGGGCCGTGCAGGCGTCCGACCACGGATCCGGGCGACAGCGGGCTGCCATCGTCCAGCATCGGCTCCCAGGTTGCCCCCACTGCTGCAGCGACGATGGCCGCCGTGCGCACGCCTGCAAGCACGCCCTCCTCGCGAGCGACGACTGCTGCGCGCATGGCGCCCGCATCCTTGCCTCGGCATCGCATGACCAAGGTGCTCGTCAGGTCACCGCGCTCACCAAGGTCCTCGCCGAGCGATGCATGGACGACCCGCTGCGCCTCGCGCTGGCAGGCCTCGGTCCACATGGGCACGTTCACGCGATGAACTCCCGCATGCGCGCCGCGAGCGCCGCGGCGTCGGCATGATCGATCTGTCCGGACCGCCAGCCGATGCCCAGACCGCGGCCGTCCTCGAACCGCGGGATCAGGTGCATGTGCACGTGCGGTACCGCCTGGTGCGCAAGCGCACCATTGTTCTGCAGCAGGTTGTAGGCCGTGGCACCGGTGGCGGCGAGCATCGCGCGTGCCACCCTGGGCAGCGCGGCTCCGAGTGCGGCGGCGTGCGCATCGTCGAGCTGGTGCAGGAACTCGACCTCCTGACGCGGCACCACGAGCACGTGGCCGGGCGCGAGCGGCGCGATGTCGAGGAACGCGAACACATGGGCATCCTCATGGACGCGGTGGCAGGGAATCTCGCCGCGGATGATGCGGGTGAAGGTGCTGGCCATGGCTGGTCCTTCCGGCAGGATCAGGGGAAGAAGCCGCGAAGGTCGTAGACGCGACCGAGGTGGTCGAGCGCCGCGCAGTAGGCCGCGGCACGCCAGTCGCACTCGTAGCGCATGCGCGCGAGCTTCACGCGGCGCGCGGCCAGCGACACCGTGAGCTGCAGCCGCTCGTCGAACTCCGTCGGCGTGATGCTCGTGTAGGCGCGGTTCTGCACCCACTCGATGTAGCTGCCGACGACCGCGCCGGAGTTGCACAGGACGCTGGGGATCGCATCGATCGCGCGGCGCGCCAGGATGTCATCGGCCTCAGGGGTCCAGGGCAGGTTCGCAGCCTCGGCGATGATCGCCGGTGCGACCCACTCAGCTCGCTGGGCATCGAGCGTGCGCTCGCCCGCAGCAAGGACCAGGAGGTCGGCCGGCGTGCGGTAGAACGGTTCCTCGCCCACGAGGTTCGCGCCGGCAAAGCCGCTTGGCCCGCCCGCGGCAGCCAAGTGACGCCAGAGCGCGACCGGATCGATGCCCTCCGGATTCACGAGCGCGCCGTTGCGGATGTTCACGCCCACCAGCACGGCGCCGCGCCCCTGCATGAATCGGGCGATCTGGCTGCCCACGCGGCCGTAGCCCGACAGCGTGTAGCGAAGCCCATCGAGACCATGGCCGAAGTCAGGCAGCATCTCCTCGAGCACGGCGATGAAGCCGCGACCGATGGCCGTGTCGCGCCCCGCGTACCCACCGATCTCCGGCGGCTTTCCGGTCACGCACGCGCTCATGAGCTGGCGCGTTGCCTCGGGCGACGTCTGCACGATCGTGTCGACGAACCACGCCATCGTCTGGCTGTCGGCACCGACCTCGGGGCCGGGCACATCGAGGTCGGGCCCGATCTGATGGCTGATCGAGCTGGCGAAGCGGCGCACCACGCGCTGCATCTCGTCGCGGCTCAGCAGCCGAGGATCGCACGCCACACCACCGGCGGCGCCGCCGAACGGCAGTCGCAGCAGGCTGCACTTGAGCGTCATGAGCATGGCGAGGCCCTTGAGGTCCTCGGCATTCACGTACGGGTGGAAGCGAAGGCCGCCCTTGAAGGGGCCGAGCGCATTGTTGTGCTGGATGCGGTAGCCCGTGAACAGCTGGTACGAACCGTCGTCCATGAGCACCGGGAAGTGCGTCGTGATCTCGCTCTTGGGCTGCGCCATCACGATGCGCTGGTCGTCAGGCAGGCCCGTGAGCTGCGCGGCCTGCAGCATGCGCGGCAGCATCTGGTGGTAGAGCGAGCCATCGGTGGGCATGATGCCCAGGCGCTCCATGATGCGTGCGGTGGTGTCCATGCTGCTCGGGCTGTTCACGGCTGCTCCTTGGTGAATCGCACCGTGCCCCAGTGCTGGGGCACGTGCATGTTGACTTCCCACTGCGGGGTCCAGGTCCAGTTGTCCTCGGGGCGGCCCGGCACCTTGGCGTAGGTCCCATCGCGCACTGCGAGCATCCATTCGACGCGGCTGAAGTTGATCCGCCACGCATCGCCTGCCCGTGGCGGCAAGGCCACGGCTTGGTGCTTCGCGCCCGTTGCCGGCGCACCCATCGGCTGCAGGCAAGACCAGGGAATCGCGAGTTCGATCGACCAGCCGTCATCGCGGTCACGCGGATCGTTCAGCGTCCCGCGCAGGTCGATCCCCTGCCGCAAGCCCACGGCGTCCCATGCGTGATCGGCAGGCCCACCCGCCCGGTACGGCGTGTGCAGGTACAGGTCGAAGACCGTGCCGAGCGCGTTCACCTCGATCTCGTAGTACTCGCGCGTATCACCATCGGGATCGATGAAGACCTCGATGTCATGGTCGCGGAAGACGATCTCGTCGTGCCGCGTGAGCGTGGCCCAGAGGTCGGGCTCCTGCATGTCGGCGAGCACGTACAGGAACGTCAGGTCCCAGCACATCTTCATGCGCGTGCGAAAGCGCGGTGCCGGCTTGGCAGGCCCTTCGATGTCCACGAAGTCGGTCGACCAGGGCACCGAGGACCACGCGGGGTCAGCGTCGAACCGACCATCGAGCGCCGGCGGCACGGCGGCGAACGGCGCTTCGTAGGCCAGCGGAGCGTGCGCGATCGAGTGCGTCGGCACGGGCTCGGGAGCGACGTACCCCGTGCCGCCCGTGGTGCAGGCGGCCACGACGGCCGTGGCCGCCACCGCGGCAACCGTGCCGATCCGCATCATGCCAGCGCGGCCTGTGCCGCGGCCAGCCGCGCCACGGGAACGCGGAACGGCGAGCAGCTGACGTAGTCGAGGCCGCACGAACCGAAGAAGCGGATGCTCGCCGGATCGCCGCCATGCTCGCCGCAGACGCCGAGCTTGAGCTTCTCGCGCGCCTGTCGGCCCTTCACGCAGGCCATGCGGACGAGCTGGCCCACGCCGTCCTGGTCGATCGACTGGAAGGGATCCTTGTCGAGCAGGCCCTTCTCGATGTAGGCCGGCAGGAAGGAACCGATGTCGTCACGGCTGAAGCCGAAGGTCATCTGCGTAAGGTCGTTGGTGCCGAAGCTGAAGAACTCGGCGGTCTCGGCGATCTCGTCGGCGGTCACGGCCGCGCGCGGGATCTCGATCATGGTGCCGATCGGGATCTTGGGCGCCTTGACGCCGCGCTCGGCGCAGACCTCGGCGATCGTGCGCGCGGTCAGCTCGCGCAGGATGGCCAGCTCGCGGCGCGTGCCGACGAGCGGGATCATGATCTCGGGCTGCGCATCGATGCCCTCATCGAGGCAGTGCAGTGCCGCCTCGACGATGGCGCGCACCTGCATGACGAGGATTTCCGGATACGTGACCGCCAGTCGGCAGCCGCGGTGGCCGAGCATGGGGTTGTGCTCGTGCAGCTGCGAGACGCGGCGCTTGACCTCGCTCACGGGCACGCCGGCCTCGCGGGCGAGTTCCTCCTGCTGCGCCTGCTCGTGCGGGACGAATTCGTGCAGCGGCGGGTCGAGCAGGCGAACCGTGACCGGATAGCCGTCCATCGCCGTGAAGATGCCGACGAAGTCCTCTCGCTGGAAGGGCAGCAACTTGGCAAGCGCCGACTCGCGCTGGTCGCGTTCGGTCGCCAAGATCATCTGGCGCATCGCCTTGATGCGCTCGCCCTCGAAGAACATGTGCTCCGTGCGGCAGAGACCGATGCCCACGGCACCGAAGTCACGGGCGCGACGGGCATCGGCCGGGGTGTCGGCGTTGGTGCGCACCTTCATGCGAGCATGGCGATCCGCCCACTGCATGATGGTGGCGAAGTCGCCGCCGAGCGATTCGGGAACCGTACGCGACACGCTGCCGAGCATCACCTCGCCGGTCGTGCCGTCGATGGACAGCACATCCTGGCGGCCGAAGGTCCGGCCCGCCACGGTCATGGTGCCCGCGTCGGTATCGATCGAGAGTTCGCCCGCGCCCACGACGCAGCACTTGCCCCAGCCCACCGCGACGACCGCCGCGTGGCTGGTCTTTCCGCCGGTGCTCGTGAGGATGCCGACGGCCTTGTGCATGCCCTCGACGTCCTCGGGGCTCGTTTCCTTGCGCACGAGCAGCACCTGCTCGCCCGCATGGGCGCGCTCCACGGCCTCGGCCGCCGTGAAGGCGAGCTTGCCGGTGGCTGCCCCCGGGCTCGCCCCGATGCCCTTCGTGAGCACCGTCACGCCGGCCTTGTCCTTCGCCTGGAAGCTCGGGAGGAGCAGCTGGGTGAGATCGCCTGCGGGGATGCGCTTGAGCGCCGTCTTCTCGTCGATCAGCTTCTCCTTCACCATCTCCACCGCAACACGCACGGCTGCGGTGCCGGTGCGCTTGCCGTTGCGGGTCTGGAGCATGAAGAGCTTGCCCTTCTCGACCGTGAACTCGATGTCCTGCATGTCCTTGTAGTGCTTCTCGAGGATCGAGCGCACCTTCAGGAGCTGCTTGTAGACCGCGGGCATCCAGTCGTCCATCTCGCTGATCGGGCGCGGCGTGCGGATGCCGGCGACCACGTCCTCGCCCTGCGCGTTCACGAGGAACTCGCCGTAGAAGACGTTTTCGCCGGTCGACGGGTCGCGCGTAAAGGCCACGCCGGTTCCCGAGTCGTCGCCCATGTTGCCGTAGGCCATCGCCTGAACGTTCACCGCGGTGCCGTTGAGGCCCTTGATGCCGTTGATGTTGCGGTACGAGATGGCGCGATCGCCGTTCCAACTTTTGAAGACGGCCTCGATGGCCAGCTCGAGCTGCTTCATCGGGTCTTGCGGGAACTCCTCGCCCACGTGCTCGCGGTAGACGCGCTTGTAGGCGAAGCAGAGCTCCTCCAGGCCGACGGTGGGCACGTCGGTGTCGCCGGCCGCGCCGTACTTGGTCTTCACCGCGTCGAACTCATGCTCGAAGTGGTGGTGGTCGACGCCCATGACGACGTCGCCGAACATGTTGATCAGGCGGCGGAAGGCATCGAAGGCGAAGCGGCGGTTCCCGGTCGCCTCGGCAAGGCCGAGCACGACGAGGTCGTTCAGGCCCAGGTTGAGGACCGTGTCCATCATGCCCGGCATGCTGACGGCGGCGCCCGAGCGCACACTCACGAGCAGCGGGTTGCGCATGTCACCGAGCTTCTTGCCGAGTTCCTTCTCGAGCGTGGCGATGTGGCCACGCACTTCGTCCATCAGGCCCTTGGGCAGCCGACGGCCCTCGGTGTAGTAGCGCGCGCACGTGTCGGTGGTGATCGTGAAGCCCGGCGGCACCGGCAGGCCGATCGAGATCATGTCGGCCAGGTTCGCGCCCTTGCCGCCAAGCAGCAGCTTCTGCTCGGCCTTCCCCTCGCACTTGGTCCGGCCGAAGTAGAAGACCATCTTGCCGGACTTGGGCGCTGCGGCCGCCATGGAGCGCACGCCCTTGGACGAGGCGACCGGCTTAGAGCGCTTCGAAGCCTTCGCTCCCTTGGCCGGCTTCTCGGCCTTCGCGCTCTTGGCGTTCTTGGTGGCCTTGGTGGCCTTGCTGTTCTTGGAAGGGCGACGACGCAGGGTGCTCGGGGGCATGATGTGGAGCCTCGTTGGGTGGTTCGATCGGATGCGCCTGGGCGCGGGGATCCTGCAGCAGGACCGCTCCCGGGCGGGTCGATGAGTGTAGCGATTTCGCCTGCCGGGATCGCTAGGATCGTGCGATGGCCACGGCCGTGTCGCCCACCCTCGATGAGCCGCTTCGCCGGGCCTTCGGCTGCCCGTCAAGCACGCCGATCGCCATCCTCAGCAGCGGCGGCGGCGGCCCCCACGCCCGGAGCAGCACGCTGGTCGAGGTCGAGCACGCCGTGCATGCACGGGATGGCCAAGGCCAACTGCTGCTCGATCGACTCGCGGCACCATCCGAGGGCACGGCCGGAGGTTGGATCGCCAGCCTGTCGTACGGCCTTGGTGCGACCATCGAGCCTGCTGCGCGCCCATGCGCCGCACCACGTGCTTCGACCTTCGGTGATGGGACACTCTTGCGAGCCCGGCGGGTGCATGCGTTCGATCACGACGCGTGGTCGTGGCAGAGCCCGGGACTTCCGCCGATGGCCGATCTGCCCGCGCCCCAGGCCGGAACGCTCGAACCGCAGACGAGCGATGCCGAGTTCGCGTGCGCCGTGGCGCGCGTGCGGGAGTTCATACGCGCCGGCGACATCTTCCAGGCCAACATCGCGCGCGCCTGGACGGGCTTCGTTCCCATGCCGATGCGCGCGTGGGCGCTCGGCGTCCTCGACCGCATCCCCGCGCGCTACGGCGCCTTCGCGGAACTGGGTTCGGGGCGCGCGGTGCTGAGCCTGTCGCCCGAGCTCTTCCTGTCGGTCGATGCCTGCGCGCGCACGGTCCGCACACGGCCGATCAAGGGAACCCGCGCCTCGGACGGCTGCGCCGACGAACTCGAACGATGCGACAAGGAGCGTGCCGAGCTCCACATGATCGTCGACCTCATGCGCAACGACCTTGGCCGGGTCTGCTCGACCGGCTCCGTGCGCGTGAGCGAGCCTCGCTCGATCGAGCGCCACCCCACGGTGCAGCATGCCGTCGCCGAGGTCTCGGGCACGCTGCGGCCCGGGATCGGGCATGCGGAACTGCTGCGCGCGACCTTCCCGCCGGGCTCGGTCACGGGTGCTCCGAAGATCCGTGCCATGCAGATCATCGAGGAGCTCGAGCCCTTCGTGCGCGGTCCCTACTGCGGCGCGCTCGGCTGGCTCGGTGACGATGGCGCCGTGGCGCTCAACGTGGCCATCCGGACCTTCGGCCTCGAGGAGGTCGAGGGCGGGACGCGGCTCACGTACTGGACCGGATGCGGCATCGTGGCCGACTCCGACCCGGCCCGCGAGTGCCGGGAGAGCCATGAAAAGGCAGCCGTGGCACTGCTCGCGATCGGCACCGGCCGGGCCTGAGCGCCGTCAGAGGATCTCGGCGGCGAGGCTGGCGAGCTCGCTGCGCTCGGTCTTCGAGAGCGTGACGTGGCCGGCGATGCGCTGGCCCTTCATGCGCTCGATGAGGTGCGCCAGGCCGTTGCTCGCTGCATCGAGGTACGGGCTGTCGATCTGCCCGATGTCGCCGCAGAGCACGATCTTGGTGCCTTCGCCGACGCGGCTGACGATCGTCTTGACCTCGTGCGGGCTCAGGTTCTGCGCCTCGTCGACGATGATGAACTGGTGCGGGATGCTGCGGCCGCGGATGTAGGTGATCGGCTCGAGCACGACCTTGCCGCCGGCGATGAGCTGGTCGAGCCGCTGCTCGGTGCTCTTGCTGTCGGGCTCCGAAGAGCTGCCGCCGCGCGTGCTGAGCAGGTACGTGATGTTGTCGAAGATGGGCTGCATCCAGAGCGAGAGCTTCTCGTCCTTGTCGCCCGGCAGGTAGCCAATGTCGCGGCCGAGCGGCATGATCGGGCGTGCGACGAGCAGCTTGTCGAAGCGCTCCTCGCGCAGCGTCTTCTGCAGGCCGGCGGCGATCGCCAGGAGCGTCTTGCCGGTGCCGGCGGGGCCGATCAGGCTGACGACCTTGACTTCGTCGTCCAGGAGCAGGTCGAGCGCCATCGTCTGCTGCACGTTCCGGGCCAGCACGCCGAAGACCGGCTTGCGGGGGCCCGTCACGGGGATCAGGTGCGACGTATCGGCCAGCCGCCGCGCGAGGCCGGTGTGCGACGAGTCGGTCGAGTCCGCAAGCACCACGAACTGGTTCGCTAGGATCGTGGTCGTGGCCTGCGCCGTTCCATCGGGTGCAACGCTCGGGAACGACTCGAGCCGCGACAGCGGGAGCTGGCGCTCGTCGTAGAGGTCGTCGATCAGGTCCGGCGGCACCGCAAGCGTGACGTATCCGGGGTGTAGCCAGTCGCTCTCGATGCGGCCGGCCTCGAAGTCCTCGGCGGGCACGCCAAGTGCATCGCACTTCACGCGCGCGTTGATGTCCTTGCTGATGAAGATCGCCCGGAGCCCGCGCGCATGCAGCGCGTGCGCCACGCCGATGATGCTGTTGTCGGCCTTGTCGGCCTCGAGTTCCCAGCTTGGCGCCGGGTCAAAGCGCATGATCCGAACGCTGCCCCCCTGGTCGTTCCAGACCACGCCCTCGTGGAGCGGACCCGCATCGCGGAGCCGGTCGAGCGCACGGATCACCTGGCGCGCGTTGCGCCCCGTCTCGTCGTTGTTCTTCTTGAAGCGATCGAGCTCCTCGATCACCATGAGCGGGATCACGACCTCGTGCTCGTCGAACTTGAAGATCGCATTGGGGTTGTGCAGCAGCACGTTCGTGTCGAGGACGAAGTGCTTTCGCACCTGCTGGCCTTCCTCGCTGTGCCGGCCCGAAGCGGGGCTGGCGGTTGCGGACGGGGATCGGCCGGCAGATCGGGGTCCACCCATGGAGCGCCTCCTGCGTGCACGACCTGCGGGCATCCTGCCCCTTCGGTGCACACGTGCACTCTACGATCGGAATTGCGGGATGGCTTGCCCAAACCGCCAAGTTCCCGTGAAGATGCACCCCATGCTCATCGCTGACCTCGCGCAGGCCCTCGACCACATCGCCCCTCGGTCCCTGGCCGCAGAGTGGGACAACGTCGGACTGCTCCTGGGCGCGGGCTCGGCGCCGTGCACGCGCGCGCTGGTCGCCATCGACCTGACCGAGCCGGTCCTTGATGAGGCCATTCGCCTGAAAACGCAGGCGATTGTGCTCTACCACCCACCGATCTTCGCGCCGATGCGCCACCTGCACGATGGCACCCCTCGCGGCGCCCTGCTCCTGCGTGCCGCACGCGCAGGCATCGCGCTGCTCTCGCCGCACACGGCGCTCGATGCGGCCGACGGCGGCGTCAACGACTTCCTGTGCAGCGTGGTCGGCGAGGGCCAGTCGACGCCGCTCGAACCCGCCGCCGCCACACCGACCGGCCAGTCGCACCGGGTCACCGTGCATGTGCCGATCGACCACGTCGATGCCGTGCGGGCCGCGATGGCGCGCGCCGGCGCCGGAACGATCGGCGAGTACACGCACTGCTCGTTCGAGGTCGTGGGCAGCGGAACCTTCATGCCGGGCGAGCGGGCACGACCCCGCCTCGGCTCGCGCGGCACGCTGGAGCGCGTGACCGAATGCCGCCTCGAGAAGGTCTGCAGCGCGGCGAACCTGCCTGCGGTCGTGGCCGCGATCCGCGCCTCGCATCCCTACGAGGAACCCGCCTTCACCATCGAGACCCTCGCGCCTGTTCCCATGCCGCGTGCGGGCCAGGGCCGGCTCATGCGCCTTCGCGCTCCGATGACGGCGCGCTCGATCGCGCGCTCGCTCGCGGCCGGCCTGCGACTGAAGCACGTCGAACTCGTCGGCGAACCATCGCAGCGCCACACGACGATCGGGCTTTGCGCCGGCAGCGGCGGCGAACTCATCACTGGCGCACGCAAGCACGGCGCCACGCTCTTCATCACCGGTGAACTCAAGCACCACGACCGGCTCGACGCAGCCGCGCACGGGACGAGCGTTCTCCTCTGCGGGCACACCGAGACCGAGCGACCGTACCTGCGCGTGCTCGCCAGGCGCCTGCAGCGCCTGCTTCCCGGACTCAAGGTCGCGGTGTCGAAGGCCGATCGCCCCCCGGCGCGCACGATTGAGCCGTGACACGCGGGCCGCACGCGGCGTTTCACGCCGATTGACCATGATTCGGTTGGTGGTCCTTGGTCCTTGGCGTACCTTCACGGCCCGACCATGAACGCCCTGCACACGACCGTCGCCATCGGATCGCTCGCCACGCTCTGTGCCGCCACGCACGCCGGTGTCGAAGGTGGCATCCGTTGCTGGGGCTACAACGCGTCCGGCCAGTGCAACGTTCCCTCGGGGCTGCCGCTCATGGCGTGGGTCGAGGGCGGCGCGAACCACACCATCGCGCTGCAGAACAATGGGGTCGTACGTGCGTGGGGGCTGAACACCTACGGGCAGTCCAACGTGCCGACCAACCTGGGCGTCGTCGTCGACGTGGCCGGCGGCTTCGGCCACTCGGTCGCGCTCATCAGCAACGGCACGGTGCGCTGCTGGGGCCTGAACGACTTCGGCCAGTGCGCCGTGCCCAGCGGGCTGGGCGTGGTCGGATGGATCTCAACGTCGCTGGACCACACGCTGTCGCTGAATACCAGCGGCGTGGTCCGGGCCTGGGGCGCGAATCTCGATGGCCAGTGCAACGTGCCCACGAACCTTGGGACGGTGACCCGCATCGCCGCTGGCGGCTACCACTCGGTCTCGCTCAACACCGCCGGCACCGTGCGCTGCTGGGGGCTCAACGATGCTGGCCAGACGGTGGTGCCGAGCAACCTGGGGCCGTGCGTGGGGATCGCCGCGGGCTACTACCACACCGCCGCCGTCCAATCGAACGGCAACGTCCGGTGCTGGGGCGACAACGGCTACGGCCAGCTCAACGTGCCGACGAACCTGGGCCCGATCATCCAGATCGCGTCGGATGGCTACCACACCGTGGTGCTCACGAGCACCTACGGCGTGAAGTGCTGGGGCCGCAACACCTACGGACAGTGCACGCTCCCCACCGACCTCGATCCGGTCGATGGGCTGGCCGTCGGCGGCAATCACACCACGGCACTGCTGCGCGTGTTCCCGCCGTGCGCAGGCGACATCAACGATGATCGCGCGATCGATGGCGCCGACTTGGGCGCGATGCTCACCAACTGGGGCACGGCAACCGCGGGCGAGCCGAGCGACATGAACAACGACGGCAAGGTCGACGGCGCGGACCTGGGTGCACTGCTCACCCGCTGGGGCGCGCCCTGCCCGCCCTGATCCGGTTTCAGCTCAGCGCCCCGATCGGGCGAGCATCGCAGCACCCAGCACGCCGGCCCTGTCCTCGAGTTGCGTGACCAGCACGTCCACCTTGCGCAGGGTCGATGGGAAGACATGGTTCACGATGCTCTCGCGGACCTTGGCGGCATAGGGCTTGCCGAGTGCCTCGACCACGCCGCCGCCGAGCACGACCGTCTTCAGGCTCAGGACCGTGAGTTGGTTCGCGATCGCTAGACCCAGCAGTTCAGCGCTCGCATCGACCACGCGCTGCGTGAGCTCGTCGCCCTCTGCGTACAGGTCGCGGATGGCGCCTGAACCGAGCGGACCATCCTCCTTCTCGGCACGCACCTTGTGGAAGCGGCTCGAGGGGTAGAAGCCGGCGATCGTCTCCATGCTGCGCACGATCGCCGTGCGGCTGCAGAACTCCTCGACGGTCCGGTGGCCAGGCGCACCGCCCGGCTGCAGGATGACCTGGCCGATCTCGCCCGCGGTGAACAGCGGACCGCGCCAGAGCCCGCCGTTGAGGACCAGCCCGCCACCGACGCCAGTCCCCACCCAGACCGCGAGCAGGTCGCCCTTGCCCACGCCGGCGCCGAGCGTGGCCTCGCCCCACGCAGCGACGTTGACGTCATTGTCGACGACGACCGGCACGCGCAGGCGCTGCTGCAGCAGGTCGCGCAGCGGCACGTTCTTCCAGCCGAGGTTCCCCGCATTGATCACGACGCCGTGGTCGAAGTCGATCGCGCTCGGCGCGCCGATGCCGACCGCGGCGAGCTCCGCAGGCTCGATCGCCGCCTCGGCGCACGCTCGTACCAGCCCCTCGACGATCCGATCGAGCACGACGTCCTTGCCCTCGTGGGCCTTCGTCTTGCGCTTGCACGCCCCGACGATGCGGCCCTTGGGATCGACGATCCCGATGCTCATGTTGGTGCCGCCGAGATCGATGCCGGCAACGAGCGTTGGTTCAACGGTGGTCCTGCGCGCCATGCGCGGGACTCTAGCGGCTCAGCCGGGGATCGAGGCGCCCTCGCCCGACAGGCCGCTGCGGCCCGACACCTTGCGCCACCATGTGCCGAAGGAGTCGGCCACCAGCAGCTGGGCCGGTAGCAGCAGCAGCGTGAGCATGGTCGCGCTCAGCAGGCCGAAGCACAGGCTGATCGCCATCGGGATCAGGAAGCGGGCCTGGAAGCTCTGCTCGAGCATCAGCGGCGCGAGCCCGAAGACCGTCGTGATGCTCGTGAGCAGGATGGCACGCAGGCGCATGGTCCCAGCGTCGATCAGGGCATCGTGCAGCACCATGCCCTTGGCACGCAGCTCGTTGACGAATTCGACCAGCACCAAGGCATTGTTCACCACGACACCCGAGAGGGCCACGATCCCGATCAGGCTGAGGAAGGTGAGTTCGTAGCCCATGATCGCGTGGCCCCACACCGCACCGATCACGCCGAAGGGGATCGTCGCCATGACGGCGAAGGGCTGCACGAACGAGCCGAAGAGCCAGCAGAGGATCGCGTAGATGAGCAAGAACGCCGTGAGCGCCGCGCGCGGCAGCGTGCTGAACGCATCCGTGAGGTCCTTCTGCCGCCCGCCCTCGCGCACGACCAGCCCCGGCGTGTCCGAGACGATCGCAGCCAGGGCAGGCGCGAGCGCCTCGACCACTTGCTCGGGGATCACGCCCTCGCGCACGTCGCCGGTCACGGTCACGGTGCGCATGCGATTGGTGCGGCGGATCTGCGCGTAACCGACGCCCTCGCGCACCGTGGCCACCTCGGCCAGCGGCACGGGCAGGCCAGCGGGCGAGATCACCCACAGGTCCTGCGTGAAGGTCGGGGTCGAGCGCGTCGAAGCGTCGAGCCGGACCCGGACATCCACGTCCTCTCGGTCGGCCGTGAAGACGTGGGCATCGAGGCCGTACACCGCACCCCGCACCTGCTGCGCCAGCTCGATGGGCGTGAAGCCCAGCGCGGCCGCGCTGGGCTTGAGCTCGACCTGGATCTCGGGAGCCGCCGAGAGGTTGTCGTCGTTGATCGAGACGATCCCGTCGATGCCGGCCATGGCCAGCTTGATGCGGTCGACGGCCCCATCGAGGATCGATGGATCCTCGCTCGAGAACTCGTACGTGATGTCGGCGCCGGCCGGCCCGCCGGTGACCTGCGTGATCCTGAGGTCCTCGATCTCGGGCATCGAGCCGACGGCGGCGATGATCGAATCGGCCACTTCGCCGCTGCGGCGATCGCGCTCCTCCACGGGCGCGAGCTGCACGAAGACCTGGCCGACGTTCCCGTTGATCGAATTCGCGCTGCCGGTCTCGTAGTTGATCGTGAATCCCGTGAGGGTGACCGCCGCGCGGACCTCGGGCTGCTGCTGCACCGCGGCCTCGATCCGCGTGGCGACGGTGCGCGTTCGGTCGATGCTCGTGCCCAGCGGCAGGCGGAAGTCGACGAAGAAGCTCTCGGTGTCGTCGCTGGGCAGGAACTCGAAGGGCACCCGGCCGCCGATCACCGCACCCACGCTCACGATGAAGCCCGCGATGGCCACGCTGATCGTCATCCAGCGATGGTCGACGGCCCAGGTCGCCAGGCGCCGGTAGTGCCGTTCCAGGAAGGGCCACAGGCGGCCATCGCGCCAGCGATCGAAGGGCGCCGTCACGGCGTCCAGCCAGACCCGTCGGCCTTGCCTGAACAGCGCGATCGAGTGCGCCATGTGGCTCGGCAGCATCCAGCTCGTCTCGATCAGGCTCACCGCGAGCGCCAGCGCCACCACGATCGGCAGGTCGCTCAGCAGGTCGCCGATCGTGCCCTTGACGAGCGCCAGCGGGACGAACGCCACGATGCTGATGAGGATGCTTGCGAACACCGGCCAGAAGATGCGCGTGGTGCCCTCGATCGCGGCGCGCTCGGGCTCTGCCCCGCGCCGGGCCATGTCGTCGATCGACTCGGTGAAGACGACCGCGTCGTCCTCCAGCATGCCCAGCGCGATGAGCAGCCCGAACATCGTGAGCATGTTGATGGTCACGCCGGCGAGGTTCATGAGCAGGATCGTGCCGAAGATCGCCACGACCATCCCGTTCATCACCCAGAACGCACCGCGCACCGACACACCCATCAGCAGCGTGAGGAACACGAGCGCAGCACCCTGCCAAGCGTTCTCCGTGACGAGGTCGATGCGCCCCTCGATCAGGCGCGCCAGATCGTTGTGCTTGGCGATGCGCACGCCATCGGGCATGGGGCCGCGCGCCAAGCCTGCCTCCCAGCCTTGCAGCCGCGGGCTGTCGAGCAGCCGGTCGAGCGGGCTGGCCGTCATGGCCTGCCCCGAACGGGCCGCGACGTAGCCGCGCGTGAACTCGGCCATCCTGACCGCATCCTGGCCCACGGCACGCAGGATCGTGAGGTTCGCGCCGGGCTCGCCCTGGAACCGCCAGCCGGTGATGTCGTCGGTGAACCCCTCGACGACTGAGGCGACCTCGCCGAGCGTGACCGATGTGCCATCCGGGAGCGCCTTCAGCACGATGCCGTTCATCGCCTGCGCGCGCTCCTCGATCCCACGCGTGCGCACCGCGGCCTCGCCGTCGGAGGAGCGCACCGCACCACCCGGCACCTCGCGCATCCACGCGCCGACCGCATCGGCCACGCGCGTGATCGGGATGCCATGGCGCACGAGTTCCTCGTCGCGCACATCGACGCGCAGCTCATCGTCGCGCAGCCCGGCCACCAGGATCCGGCCCATGCCCCGCCAGGCGCGCAGGTCGTCCTCGACCTGGCGGAGCGCGGTCTTGATGGTGCGCGGATCCACGTTCCCGTAGACCGCGACCTGCACGACGGGCAGGATCGGCTTCCAATCGATGACCTTCAGCCGGTCGGCCTCGGGCGGCAGATCCTGCAGGCCATCGATGCGCGTGCGCAGGTCCTCGAGCTTCTCGTCGATGTCGATGCCATCACCGAACTTGATCACGACCGCGCCGCCGCCCTCGACGATGCTCGTCGTCACTTTCTCGACGTCGTCCTCCTCGCGTACGGCGTCCTCGACCTTGCGGGCAAGGCTTTCCTCGATCTCGGCGGGGCTTGCGCCCGCATATGAGAGCACGACCTGCGCGGCGTCGGGATCGACTTCCGGGAAGAACTCCCGCCGCATGGTGAGCGCGCTCCAGATGCCACCGAGCACGAGCGCCCACATCACCAGCGTGACCGGCACGCGGTTGCGGACGCCGAAGCGGATCAGGCCCTCGATCACGGCTCGGTCCCGGGCGCGGTCGCGGGCTCGACCACGCTGGCCGCCGACTCGCCTGGACGCAGCGGCTCGACACGCGCGCCGACCTCGATGCGCCGTGCGGCATCAAGGACCACCAGCGTGCCGTGCGGCAGCGGCTCCTCGAGCGCGAGCCACTCGACGTCGTCCAGGCCCGTCTGCGTTTGGGCACGGCGGATGGCGTATGCGGTGCGCACAGGCTGCCAACGGACGCGGCCATCCTCGACGAGCAGCAGGCGGTCATTGCGCACGCTGCGGCGCGGGACCACGGTGCGCGGCGTGGCGTCGGGAGCGAAGACGGTCGCCTCGACGAACGAGCCAGGCACGAGTCCGGATCCGCCGGGCAGCTCGGCCCACGCCACCAGCGTGCGCGCCACCGGATCATCCTCGGGCGCAAGCCGCGTCAGCGAACCCTCGACGAAGGCACCGGAGGCCTCCATCACCTGCACGCGCTGGCCGGCTGTCAGGGCACCACGGCTCGAGGCCGGCAGGGCGATGGGCACTTCCAGTCGGGACGGTTCGACGATGCGCGCCACCACGCGGCCCGGCGCGACCGTCTCGCCAGGCTCGACCGGCAGCGACTGCAGGATGCCCGCGATGGGCGCCACGATCGTGGAGCGCTCCACGGAAAGCCGTGCACGCTCCGCAGCCTCGGACTGCGCTTCGCCCTGCGCTGCCAGCGCCTCACGTCGGGGAGCGACCATCTCGAGCGCCTCGCGCGCCATCGACAGTCCGCGGTCGGCAGCCAGCGCGGCCGTGCGCGCCCGGTCGAGTTCTCGCTGCAGCGCCACGCCATCAGCGAAGGCGGCCTCGACGCGCGCCACGTCCTCGCGCGCAAGCTTGAGCTCCTCATCGGCCAGGCGCAGCGAATCGGCCAGCGCGCGCTCCTCGATGTCGAGCCCCTGCTTCTGCGCCCGAAGCGCTGCCAGCGACTGAAGTGCCGCCTGCAACTGCCGGTTCGCATCGTCGCCATCGAGCTCGATGAGCACAGCGCCCTTCTCTACGCGCACCCCCTCGCGCACGCCCGGCCCGAGCGCAACGACCACGCCTTCGACGCGTGCCGCGACATCGGCCGACTCAAGCGCGCGCACGGTGCCGTAGCCGCGGATCCCGCGGACAGCCTGCATTGGCGAGACTTCCAGGACGGCCACGGGAACCGGTCGCTCGTCGGGAGCCCTGCTCGCCGCAACCGGGCGCGTGCGCACCATCCAGATCACGAGCACGATGGCACCGAGCACGATGCCCAGGCTCAGGGACGCTCGACGCACCAGGTCCAGCCGCGACGGGCGCGGGGCGAACGGGGCATCGTGATCGTGGGCGTCCATGGCGAAGGGAGGATCGTAGTCCATGCCGCTTCGCGCGAAGCGGGCGTGCGGTTGCACGCCGCCACTAGACTCCGCGCTCCCATGGCTGAATCACCGACAAGCCTGAGTTCGAAGGACGTGGCGCATGTGGCGCGCCTGGCGCGACTGCACCTCGATGAGGCCACCATCGATTCGTATCGGACGCAGCTCGCGTCGGTGCTCTCGCACATCGCCCGGCTCGGCCAGGTCGACACCTCGGGCGTCGAGCCGATGGCACATCCCCTCGATTCAGTGAACCGCCTCGACGCCGACGAACCCGGCCCGGTGCTCACGGTGGAGCAGGTCCTCATGAACGCACCGGCGCGTGAGGGCGATTTCATCGCCGTACCCAAGGTGCTCGGAGGCGACAGCGCATGATCCGTCCCGACGCAACCGCCGTCGCCTCGGTCATCCGCTCCGGCGCGCTCCGCGCGGTCGATCATGCGCGCGCCACGCTCGATGCGATCGACACCGCGAACCCCGGCCTCAACGCCTACCACGAGGTCTTCCACGAGGCCGCACTCGAACGTGCCGCGGCCGTGGATGCCTTGATCGCCGCGGGCCGCGACCCAGGCCCCCTCGCCGGCGTGTGCGTGGCCGTGAAGGACAACATCGCCACGACGCTTGGTCAGACCACCTGCTCGAGCCGGATGCTCGAGGGCTACCGATCGCCGTTCGATGCCACCGTCGTCATGCGGCTCGTTGGCGCCGGTGCCGTGATCGTCGGCAAGACCAACATGGACGAGTTCGCGATGGGTTCGAGCAGCGAGACCTGCGCCTGGGGCGTGGTGCGCAACCCGCATGACCCGACGCGCACGCCCGGTGGGTCGAGCGGCGGCTCGGCGGCCGCGATGGCGGCGGGACTGTGTGACCTGTCGCTTGGCTCGGACACGGGCGGCAGCATCCGGCAGCCGGCGGCCTTCTGCGGCATCGTCGGTCTGAAGCCGACCTACGGCCGCATCAGCCGATGGGGGCTGGTGGCCTTCGGCAGCAGTCTCGACCAGATCGGGCCGTTCACCTCCACGGTGCGCGATGCCGCGCTGGCCTATGGCGTCATGGCCGGCTTCGATCCGCACGATTCGACCAGCGCCGCCGTCCCGGTCGATGACTGGCAGGCCACGCCGGCGACCGATCCGCGCACGCTGCGCGTGGGCGTGCCATCGCAGTACCTGCGCAACAACGACCCGGCGGTCACCGAGGCACTCGATCGCGCTCTTGCCCTGCTGCGCGCAGCCGGCGCAACCATCGTGGACGTCGACCTGCCGATGACCGACCACGGCATCAGCACCTACTACGTGATCGCGCCCGCGGAGGCGAGCAGCAACCTCGCCCGCTTCGACGGCATCCGCTACGGGCACCGCGCGGCGCAGCGGGCAGGCGAAGGCCTGGAGGAGCTCTACGCGCGCAGCCGCAGCGAGGGGTTCGGCGCGGAGGTGCAGCGTCGCATCATGCTCGGCACGTACGTGCTGTCGAGCGGCTACTACGACGCCTACTACGACCGCGCCCTCCGGATTCGCCGACTGATCAAGCAGGAGTTCGACACGGCCTTCGCGCGGTGCGACGTGATCCTCGGGCCCACCGCGCCCACCGCGGCGTTCACGATCGGCGGGGTCACCGACCCGCTCCAAATGTACATGAACGACGTGTACACCGTAAACACGAACATCGCGGGCATCGCAGGCATCAGCCTGCCTGGCGGCGTGGATCGTTCGAGCGGCCACGCCCTGCCGGTCGGGCTGCAGCTGCAGGCGCCGGCGTTCGCCGAGAGCCGCTTGCTCCGCGCGAGCGAGTTGCTCGAGAGCCTGCTGTCGGCGTGAGCATCGACGCGGTCTCGAGCACGCGGCGCATCGCGTTGGACATGGCGTGCGTGGCCAGCGCATCGTCCGGCACGCGGACCCATCCGGCACGGAGGCGCGCCGATGGCGGCGCGACCCAGACCCTAAACGCGACCTTGCGAGGCGACGTCACCACGGTGAAGGCCCCTGCCGCAACGATTCCCCGCACCCCGCGCCACGCGGCGGATGGGTCGAACACGCTCGCCGCACCCGCCGAGCCGTGCTCGATCGTCGGCGTTTGCCAGAGCCCCGCCCACAGGCCTCGATCACCGCGTCGCTCGAGCACGAGCCCGCGCGCATCCCGCATGACCAAGGTCTCCCATTGCACGGTCGGCCGCGCGCCCTTCGCAGCGACGGCTGGAATGCGATCGACCGCGGCATCACGCCGGGCGACGCAACGCGATCGCCAAGGGCACGACTCGCAACGGGGCGCCCGCGGCGTGCACGTGAGCGCACCGAGCTCCATCAGCCCCTCGTTCAGGATCGCCGACGACGACGCCCGCTCGACGAGCTCCTGCGCCGTCGACCAGAGCCACTCCTGCGTGGAGCGCTCGGCTGGGTCCAGGGCGCGACCGTGCACGCGAAGCAGCACGCGCGCCACGTTGCCATCGACGATGGCGGCACGTTCGCCATGCACGATGCTGGCGACCGCCCCCGCGGTGTACCGACCGACCCCCGGCAAGGTGACGAGCTCGGCAGCGCGCACGGGGACCTCGCCGCCGAACCGCGCCACGCAGTCCTTGGCCGCCTCGTGCAACCGGCGCGCGCGCCGGTAGTAGCCAAGCCCCTGCCACATCGAGAGCACCTCGCCCTCGCTGGCCCCAGCCAGTGCCAGGGCGCTGGGCCATCGGGCCACGAAGGCCTCGAACCGTTCGATCACTCGGCTGACCTGCGTCTGCTGCAGCATGCACTCGCTCACGAGGGCGCGATAACCGCTCCGCTCGCGCCGCCACGGGAGGTCTCGCGCGTGCTCGGCGAACCACCGTTCGATCGTCGCAGCGAGCCACTTTGCCGAGGGTGAACCTCGCGCCGACCCGGCCTTTGCGCTACCTTGGCGTTTCCCACGCCCGGCGTGTCCCCGTTCGGTGCCGCTGCACCGCCCCGTGGCTCGCCCGCTGACTGAAGGAAGGTCCATGTCACGCCTGTTCTACTCGCTCGAAGAGGCCGCCGCGAAGCTCAAGAAGTCGCCCGCCGAACTCCTCCAGATGGCCCAGGCGGGTCAGCTCCAGGAGTTCCGCGACAAGGACCAGATCAAGTTCAAGGCCGCCGACATCGACCAGCTCGCGCAGACCGATGATGACGGTCTCGATCTGGAACTCGGCGACCTCGGCGGCGGCAGCAGTGGTGGCTTCGACCTCCCCCTCAGCGGCAGCGGCGCCGGCGGCCCCGCGCTCGCTGGCGATGGACTCGATCTCGACCTCGATCTCGGTGCGCCGTCGGCTGCGCCAGCGCGCGCGGTCGCTCCAGCCGACGACGATCTGCTCGGCGGGCTTGGCCTCGCTGACAGCGGCGCGGGCATGAGCGCTCCCACGATGGGCCTCGCCGACAGTGGCGCTCGCGCACCCTCGCTCGGACTCGCTGACAGCGGCGCGGGCCGCAGCGCACCGCCGCCGATGTCCAGCGATGACGACGATCTGCTCGGTGGCCTGGGACTGGCGGACAGCGGCTCCGCTCCTGCACCGAGCATGGGTCTTGCCGACAGCAACCCCGGCCGTGCTGCCAGTGGCGCACGACCGAGCGTCGGGCTCGCTGACAGTGGCGCATCGCCCAGCATGGGCATGGCCGACAGCGGTGCAGCGCCGAGCCCCGGCATCGCGGCCGATGGCGGCCTGAGCGACAGCGGCCTGAACCTCGAGACCGTCGGTTCGGGCAGCGGCTTGCTCGACATGACGCGCGATGCCGCCGACGAGAGTTCCGCGGGCCTCCAGCTCTTCGAGGAAGTGTCGGCTGATGAATCTGCCCCGAACGCGGCCAGCGGCCTCTTCGCCGATGTCGGTGCGGGCGCAGAGGGCGAAGCCGATGCTCCTGCCGCCGCGATCGGCGCCTTCGGCGTCGGTGCTGCCGTGGTGCCGGAAGAAGTCAGCGGAGCCTGGAGCGGCGCAAGCGTCGGGCTCATGCTCGGCGCAGCAGCGTGCCTTGCCATCTGCCTGGTGATTGCAATCGGCACGTCGCTCGGCGGCACGCCCACGCTCACGGGCATGATCAAGGGCGACATGATGATGTGGGTCGGCGGACTCGCCGGCGCCGTCATCGTGTTCGGCGTTGCCGGCTTCTTCATCGGCAAGGCGACCGAGTGACCGATCGATGCTGCTGAGCAGGTACGGCCTGCGTGAGTGGGGCATCGCCACGGCCGTCGCGGCGCTCCTGTGCATTGGCGTTTTCGTGTGGTCGCTGCCCCCCGCGCTCTACCCCTTGGTCGGCGTGCTGTGGCTGGGCGTCGTGGCGTTCTTCCGCGACCCGCTTGGCCGTCGCCCGGCAAGCAGCGACCCCGCCGACATGGTCAGCCCGGCCGATGGCAAGGTCAGCGCCGTCTTCACGGTGCCCTGGCACGATGCGATCGGTGGGCCCGCCACGGTCGTTCGCATCTTCCTCAGCGTGCTTGATGTGCACATCAACCGCGCCCCGTGCGCGGGAACCGTCGAGGCCATCGAGCACCGTCCGGGCAAGTATCTCGATGCGCGCACCGAAGAGAGCGCGCGCGTGAACGAGAGCAACACCGTCCGCATGCGAACCGAAGGTGGCGATCCGATCGGCATCCGCCAGGTCTCCGGCGCGATCGCCCGCCACATCGTCTGCGCCGTGGCGACAGGCGACCAGCTCGACCGCGCTGAACGCTTCGGGCTGATCAAGTTCGGCTCGACGACCGAACTCATCGTGCCTCGCCCCGAAGCCGTGGACGTCCGGGTCAAGGTGGGCGACCGGGTCACCGGTGGCGTCACCATCCTGGCCCGGCTCGAGCCCGACCGCACGACCTGACGTGCTCAGGCGGCCTTGCCGTGGTCCTGGCCCTTCTGGCCATCCTTTGCGCGGGACTGGATCCGCTTGATCCGTGTCAGGCTGCTCGCCACGGATTCGCCGAGCGCATCAGCGAGCGGCGCGAGCTCCGGCGCGAAGGGGCGATCGGCATCACGGAAGAGCACGAGGACTGCCGGGCGCGTGACACCCTCGCGGCACGCCACGGTGCACACCGCGCGGCCGGGAAGCAGCCCTTGGAGCCGGCGGAAGGTCTCGGGAGGTGGCGTGGAGCCATCGAAGATCAGCGGTGCGCCGTGCATGGCGAGCGAGGCGCACCACTCTTCGGCCATCGTGTCCAGCATGCCTGACATGGCCGAGCGGGAGACGTCGTCACGCAGGTAGCCGCAGAGGTCGTAACGACCCTCGCCGCGTTCGACGAAGACCGCGCAGTTCGCGGCGCCCATGCGCAGGACGAAAGCCTGTGCGGCCAGCTTGAGCATGGCATCGACATCGCTCTCGAGCGTGAGGATAGCCCGCAGTTCCGCTGCGGCCGAAGCCAGGGCCACGCGCTCCTCGGTGCGCTCCTGCGCCTGGGCCAGGTCGCTGACCACGCCACCGAGCTGTCGATTGAGCGTCTCGCGTTCGCGGCTGAGCCGGCGGCACGCGGTCTCGAGCACGTTGAGTCGACGCTCGCGCAATCGGCGTGCAACGCCCTGCTCGAGCCCAAGCGCGATGCGCGCGCGGAACTCGGCTTCGTTCTCGGCGCCGCTGAGCACATCGACCACGCCTTCGCGCAGGGCCGCAAGCAGCAGGTCACGGTCGGCCGTTCGCGCAATGCACACGATGCCGACGTGCGGCGCCAGGGAACGGATGGTGCGCAGGAGCCGCGCCCGTGCGGCACGCACGCCGTCAAGATCGAGCACGACGAGATCGAACGGCGCCTCGCGCAGCAGCGCGAGCGCCTCGCGCACGGCCGTGGCCGGCACGATGTGCGTCTTCCACCCACCGGCACCACGCACCACTGGCGTCCAGGCCTCGGCTCGCGAGCCGCACAGCACGATCCGTGCAGTGCCGAATCGCTTGATGGCATCGGTGGTGATGGACGCAGCAGGTTCGCGGGTGGTCATGGGATGTCCTCGGGCGATGCATCGGCCACCCTCGGGGATGGGTGAAGCGCAATCGCGGAAATGACGCGAGTCCAGTGCCGTTATCCGCCGTGGCGCTGCCGCCAGAGGGTCACGGCCTCGGGCTCGCGCGCGTACTCGGGGCTGAGTCCCGCTGGAGGCACGCGATGCCCCTCCTCCCACAGCCGCCTCGCGGCCATCATCACCCCCGCGCCCGACCACATCGGCTCGACGACGGCCGCCCCACGTGCATCGCACGCCTGCCGGAGCGCCAACGGGCAGTGTGCGTCGGCGAGAACCGTCGAACCCGGTTGCGGTACCCAGCTCCCCCACTCGATCACCGACGCCGCGCGCTGGGACCAACCGCGATCGTCGTGCGCGAGCGTGGCGATCCATGCCGTGGTGCCTTTCACGGCGAGCACGGCGTGAGCCGACCCAGGAACTCCCGATGCAGCGGCAGGCCAGGTCGAGCACACAGCCACGAGTGCCGACGGCACCGCGATGCATGGCAGCCCATGCACGGTGGCGATCGACTGCGCAGCGGCGATCGTGGTGCGCAGACCGCTGAATCCGCCGGGGCCGATGTCGACGGCAACCCAGGTCAGCTCGAGCGGGGCGACGCCCGCACCTCGGCAGGCTTCGTCGATCGATGGCCAGAGCCAGTCCCGCTCGCGTGACGGCTCAACATGGTCGCTGGCGATCACGGCGGCGCCCTCACGCCACGCCGCCACGCCGACGGACCGCTGCGAACCGGTGATGGCCAGTCCTGCCGTCATCCTTCGAAACCAACCGTGGCAAGGAAGACCGCCTCGCGGGCGAGCTCGGTCGCCGAAGGCAAGGGACCTTCGAGCGGGATCTCGACCGCGACGCCACGCGCGTGATCGCTGTTGAGGAGCAGCAGTTCCGGCGAGACGGCCTCGGCCCCCTGCTCGACGTACGCATGCCCGCAGACCATCAGGCGCGCACCGATCCGCTCCGCCACGCGACGCGAACTCTCGGGTGTCTGCCCGCGACCCCAAGTGAACTGCCAGGCGATCCCCTCGTGATCGGCGTACCGGGCCGGATCGAGATCGCGATCGAGTGCACCGACATCGGTCACCTCGACCTCGAAGGGAGCCGGCGTGCTGTGAGCACAGAACAGCCCGCTCGCCGAGCGGACCGCCAGCGGCATGGCCAGGATGAATCGATCGATCGCATCACTGACCTGCTGCGCCTCGTCGCCGAACACCCAGTCGAGACCATCGAGGAAGAGCTGCACCTGCTCGCCCGCGCCCTTGGAGATCCGCAGCTTGCACGCCTGCGCGAGCTCGTGGTTGGCCAAGAGCGGGTGCACCTGCGTCGGATAAGCCAGCACGAGCTCAGCCACGCGCACGAGCATGCGGTAGCTCGTATCCATGCCGCCGGTGAGCGACTCGCCATGGATCAGTTCGTGCAGGATGACGTGATGGTCGGGTGAAGCGTCAAGGCACGCCAGCTGAAGGACTGCCTGCAGGTGCACGAGGTTGTCGTGCAGGTCACCGGTCGCCAGCAGCGTGCCGCGCGAAGGGATCCACTGCGTGGCACCGCGCCGGCCCTCGGCTGTGCGCATGCTTTCGGCGGCGGCCAGCAGCACCTCGGTGACCGCTGACGCATCGCGCGCATCGACGCGGACGACGCTCACGGAACAAGCACCGCCACGGGGATCACGCCAGAACCAGTCGCTGTGGTGATCGTCACCGGCACGACGGAGAGCCCCGACGGTGCCTGGTCGACCGTGAAGTCGATCTTCACGCGGACGAAATCGCCATCGAGCTTGGACTCGGCGAGGGTGCAGGCGAACCCACCCGTCGCGCACGTCGCACCAGTCACGGCATTCCAGCCTTCCCGCACCGGGATGCGGCGCGCAGCCGGGTTCGTGCTCTCAAGATCGAGTTCGAGTTGCTGATTGGCCCCCCGTTCCATGCGCCCCGCCACGACCAGCGGATCCGCGAAGAACCACTGGCGCGCCTCGCGAGCATCCTTGTCGAAGAGCGTTCCGGTGGATTCATGGCGGATGCGCAGCGCCACGAGCGGTGCATCGGCGCGATCGGTCGCCACCACGACCCACTGCGGGAGCGGTCCGGTCACGCCGGTGGTCGTCCAGGTCATCGCATGCGATGCCTTCGAACCGGGCTGGGCTTCCGTGACGGGCAGGCCCCACGAGCCGATCACGTTGAATGGCACGCCATCACCGGAGGCAAGCGTGAAGGTTCCCGACGCGACTCCCTTGAGTGCTTCGACGTACTCGGGCGAGGCCATGATCGGCAGCGTGGCCGTCGCTTCCATCTGCGCGACCGTCATGCCGTACTGCTCGACCACGATCATGACCTTGGCGTCCTTCTTGCCCGGCGTGCGCGGCACGGCGAGGGTCGCCTGCAGCTCGACGGAGCCACCGGCCGGGATGGTCACCCCCTTCATGGGCGTGATGTCGGTGCACTTGCAGCTCGGCTTCGCGTCGATGATCTTCAGGGGCGAGCCGGTCGGGTTACGCAGCGTGAAGGTGGTCGACTTGCGCGCCCCCGGCGGCACGGCGCCGAAGTCGACCTTCGGCGGGTCGATGACCAGTGGGTGCACCTGCGTGGCAGCGGTTCGCTGCTGTGTGGGCTGCGGGGCCGCGGTTGAAGCGGCAGCTTGCCCGCAGCCGATCGATCCCATGGTCCAGAGCACGATCAGGATGGTCCGCATGGCGTTAGTGTACGCCCCCGCATGCTGGCCCTGATCGATCTCGCGTCGCTCCTCACGCCCGAGCACCTCATCGCGCTGGTCACCCTGACCGTGCTCGAGATCGTGCTGGGCATCGACAACATCGTCTTCATCGCGATCCTCTGCGGCAGGCTCCCCAAGGAGCAGCAAGCCAAGGCGCGCCGGACCGGCTTGGTGGGCGCGCTGCTCATGCGCGTGGCGTTCCTGATGTGCATCAGCTGGATCGCCAAGCTGACCACGCCCGTGACGACGATCAGCGCCTTCGGCCGAGAGATCGCACCCAGCTGGCGCGACCTCATCCTGCTCGCCGGCGGACTGATCCTGCTCGTCAAGAGCACCAAGGAGATCCATCACTCGGTCGAGGGCGGCGAACACGCGCTGACGGCCGGGCGCGGCAAGTCCTTCGGCATCATCGTGGGCCAGATCATGCTGATGGACATCGTGTTCAGCATCGACTCGGTCATCACCGCCATCGGCATGGCCGAGGCGATCGAGGTCATGATCCTCGCGGTCGTCCTTTCGATGATCGTCATGCTGGTGTTCGCCGGGCGCATCAGTGAATTCGTGCATCGCCACCCCACCGTGAAGATGCTCGCACTGAGCTTCCTCATCCTGATCGGGATGAGCTTGGTGGCCGAGGGCCTGCACTTCCACGTGCCCAAGGGGTACATCTACTTCGCCATGGCCTTCAGCCTCGGGGTCGAGACGCTCAACATCCTGAGCAAGGCCAAGGCCGCGAGGGAGAAGGCCGCAGGCCCCAGCTCGCACTGATCGTCAGCGCGACCGGATGCGGCAAAGCAAGCCCCCGCGACCTCACAGGTCGGCAATGGCATCGCTGGGGGCGCAACAGCGGAGGGCGTGACGCCAAGCGAAACGGGCCCGGACCGTTCGGTCCGAGCCCGCGGAGTTCGCTTGAAGCGGATCGGTGCGCTCAGACGCCCCAGCCGCCGAGCAGGATGCCTAGGTCAGCACCATCGACAGCACCATTGCCGTCGATGTCCCCCGAGCCTGCTCCGCCCCAGTTGCCCAGGAGGATGCCGAGGTCAGCGCCGTCAACGAGGCCGTCGTTGTTCAGGTCGTTCGGGTTCGGGGTCGGGCACGTGACTTCGCCGGCAGCCGGGATGATCTTGTAGATCTGCCCGCCGTGGTCAGCCATGTAGAGCTCGCCCTTGGCGTCCTCGCCAAAGGCAACGATCTGGTTGACGGTCTGGCCGCCGACGGAGGTGGCCAACTCCGCGTTGCGGGTGACGAACTCGGTGACCACGCCATTCACCATGCGGAACGACCACGAGTTGTTGGTCGAGTAATCCACATAGAAGTAGATGCCCTGCATGTCGGGCATGGCGCATCCGCGATAGACCCGACCACCCGTGATGCTGTATCCGCCGGCCGTATTGTGGCCGTAGGTGCGGATCGGCGCAGTCAGCGTGGGGCTGCCGAACGTGCAGCCGGTCAGGCCGGTGTTGCTGGTGCCTTCCGTGCAGCGCCAACCGTAGTTTCGGCCACCCGGCGTGCCGTTGGGCTCGAAGTCGACTTCCTCGACTGCGTTCTGGCCGACGTCCGCGATGTACATGTCGCTGTTGTCGCGGTCGAAGCACCAGCGCCAAGGGTTGCGAAGGCCGTACGACCACACCGTGTCGTCAGCGGTGGTGGCACCACCGAAGAACGGGTTGTCGCTGGGAACCGTGTAGTAGGGCGACGTTCCGCCGACCGTCGGACGGATGCGGTGCATCTTGCCGAGGCGGCTGCTCAAGTTCTGCGCGACGTTGCCGGGGTCGTTCGCGCTGCCGCCGTCACCCGTGCCCATGTACAGGTCACGCGTTCCCGGCTTGAAGTGGATGTCGCCGCCGTTGTGGTTCGTGTACGGATCGGACCACGTCATCATGACCACGCCGGTCGCGTTGGCTACGTTGGGGTCGGCCGACACGGTGTAGCGCGCCAGATTGTTCGTGCCCGTACCGGTGTAGTAGACGTAGAACTGGCCGTTGGTCGCGTAGTCGGGGTCGAAGGCCATGCCGAGCAGGCCCTGCTCGTCGCTCGTCGAAGCACCACCAGTGACGATCGGATCGATGTTCAGGAACGCGGTGGCACGGAGGGTCGGGGTGGCACCAAGGTCGATGATGCGCACGCGACCGGCCTTCTCCAGCACGAAGAGGCGGGACTCATCGCCGGGCGCATGGCCGATCCACGTGGGGAACACGAGCCCGGTGCCGATGATCTGCTTGGGCTTGATCGGCGTGGTGCCAGCGGCAGCAGAGGCGGTGACAGCCAGGACGGACAGCGCAGTGATGGTGGTTCGCATGGGTCGTTCTGAGGAGTGCGTGGACGGACAGCCGGGCTTTCCCGGACGAACTGACTATACGCCCCGCTCGCGGGGAGGCCACCCGATTGTGTGTCTTTCGGAGTGGGCGGAAGCTGCCGACTGCCGGCCCACGGCCCCCGGCTCCGCTTATCGGGTTCCGAGCTGCGCGCTCAGGCGTGAGGCCACCGCTTCGAGCTGGTTCAGGGCGCCATCGGCCGCGACGGGGTCTGCGTCCGCGATTGCTGCCTGAAGCCCGGGGAGCACCCACGCGCCGTAGCCCGAATCACGATCGCTCGACGCAAATACGTTGCGGAACCATGGTCGACCGGCAAGACCTTCAGGATCGAGCCAACATTGCTGAAGAGTCTGCGCAGCCTTGCGATCGATCGGCCCGCGGGCCTCGATGGATCGGGCGAGCGCATCGAAACGATCGGCGAGCGACCGCGCGCGCTCCGCGCCATCGGAGGCAAGGCGCGCGGTGCAGGCGCGAAGCGCGGTGGCTGCGGCGGTGCACTCCCGCCACGGCTCGGGGCTTCGCGATCCAAGAGCATCGACCAGCGCGACCGTCATGTTCGTCAGCATCGACGCTCCGGCGTAGTCGGCACCGACCGTGCGTCGGTACCACAGCAGCGTGTCGTAGTTCGAGTGATAGCTCGTGCCCTGCGATCCACCTGCTGAGAGCCCGATCGCGGGGACGCCTGCATGACACAGGAACGGCTGGTGATCGCTGCCGCCTCCGAGATCGCCGAGCGGCAGGATGCCCTCCTTCGCACCGACTTCGAAGATCGATCGGGCGGGATCGAGTGCGCTCGGCACCTGCCTGGAGGCATCGCTCACGATCCCACGGAGCGACGGGCTCACCGAGGCGCCGAAGTTCACGCCCATCGCCGCCATGTCGAGGTTGATGTAGCCGACGCAGCGCTCCTGCAGCATCGCGCGCTCGCGCTCGACCCACTCCGTGCTGCCCACTATGCCGAACTCCTCGGCCCCCCAAGCGCAGAACAGCGTGTCGCGTGCCGGGCCGAGACCGGCCTTGGCCTGTGCAGCACACTCGCGCGCTGCCTCCATCAGCACGATCGTGCCGGCAAGCGGGTCCGCCGCACCGAAGCCCCATGCATCGTGATGGCAACCGACGACGACCAGGCCCCCATCAGTTGCGCGGCCGGGAAGGCGTGCAATCACGTTGGCCGACCGGACCACCGCAGGTTCGTGCTCCACGGCCACGCGCACACGAAGCTCCGGACCGCCCGTGAGCAGCGTCGGGCCCTCGAAGCCCGTGGCCCATGTGGAATCGAAGAGCGGCGCTCCGCGCATGCGGCGCACGATCTCGCGTGCGGCGCCCCATCCGATCGGCTGCACGGGGATCGTGGGAAGGCCGACCGCGGCGGGATCGAGGCGCTCGGCGCGCTCGGTTGCCTCACGCCCCGGCGTGAGCGGATCGCCGGAGTACGGCAGCGTGTTGATGCTGCCCCGCTGTATGCAGCTCGCATTCGCCCAACCGCCATCCGGCCACACGGCGCCCTTGGCCGGGCCGCTGTCCGCAGGATCGGTGAAGATCACCAGCGCGACTGCGCCGGCATCCTCGGCGAACTTCGCCTTGTAGCCACGAAAGTTGCCGCCGTACCGCGCCAGGCAGACCTTGCCCTTCAGGTCGATCCCCTGCTCGCGGAGCTTCGCGAAGTCCGCGCGTGTACCGTGGTTCACATACACCACCTCGCCGGTCACATCGCCGCGACCGCTGTAGGCGTTCCACGCGAAGGTGAGCCCGGCATGAGCGAGCTGCGGATCGATGGCCAAGTTCTCTTCGCGCACCGCCAGTCGCATCACGCCGCGGCGGGCGCCGGGTGCGCTGGGCTCGGCGAGCGGCATGTCGGCCGGCGTGCCCACGATCTCGACGATCGGCTCGCGCGGGCGCGGCAGGTACGCCCAGAAGGGATGCACCTCGACCTCGAGGCCAAGCTCGCGGAATGAGTTCGCGATCGACTCGATGACCCTGGCGTCGCCAGGCGTGCCGGCCATGTGCGGCTCGGCCGCCAGCAGGTCATGCCATGCCGCGAGTCGCGCGCCCATCGACTCGGCCGCGGGTGCGGTTGCCAATGTTGTTGCTGGCCTGGTTGCCGACGCCGGCGTGGTCGATGACGGTCCGGCGCCTTGGGTGAATGCAAGCGACGCAAGCAGCGTGATGATCATCACGGCACGCTAGCACGGGCGCGCGACCGCACGATCATCATTGCGCCGCCTCGGGTCCCTGCTGCACGGATGCGCCGCAGCGGTTCTTGCGCTCGTTCTTGCGCCCCCTCGGGTCCCGACGCGCCGCAGTGGTTCTTGCGCTCGTTCTTGCGCCCCCTCGGGTCCCGACGCGCCGCAGTGGTTCTTGCGCTCGGTCGCTCCGGACGAGCGCGGCGCTGATCATGAACGCGCGATCGATCTTGTGGAGCGATGCGCGAGCGTTGTCCTGCGGCCGTCGCGGAAAGGGGTCGCGGCATGCCTCGCCGAGCGCGTTCCGCAGTCTGCGAGGAAAGCTGGCGCGCA
>Ga0315905_10000767_pt1 | contig 35124 bp, 43 predicted proteins | sample LakEriMetagenome_5_FD_203522 | JGI IMG/M metagenome (GOLD analysis project Ga0315905, IMG submission 203522) | Freshwater fungal communities from buoy surface, Lake Erie, Ohio, United States - Buoy 4 MA121 | ecosystem: Environmental > Aquatic > Freshwater > Lake | place: USA: Lake Erie, Ohio... | reverse complement strand
GAATTATGTTTAGATCACATACGTGTGGCGAATTACGCCTTGAAAATTGCAATCAAACAGTAACATTAGCGGGTTGGGTTCAACGTTCGCGAGATTTAGGAGGTATGACCTTCGTAGATTTAAGAGACCGCTATGGAATAACTCAGTTGGCTTTCAATATGGAAGAAAACGAAATGTTATGTTTACAGGCACGTAAATTAGGTCGTGAATTCGTAATTCAGGTGGAAGGAACTGTAATCGAACGTTCTTCTAAAAACAAAAACATTCCTACGGGAGAAATTGAAATTAAAGTTTCTCAACTAAACATATTAAACGCTTCTATTGTTCCTCCTTTTACGATTGAAGACGATACGGATGGAGGCGAAGAATTAAGAGCACAATTCCGTTACTTAGATTTAAGAAGAAATCCAGTACAAGAAAAATTACGTTTGAGAAATCGTGTTGCTTTAGAAACACGTAAATTCTTAGATAGCAAAGATTTCTTAGATGTGGAAACTCCTTATTTAATCAAATCTACTCCAGAAGGCGCGCGTGATTTCGTTGTTCCAAGCCGAATGAATTCAGGAGAATTTTATGCTTTACCTCAATCTCCTCAAACATTCAAACAATTGTTGATGGTGTCTGGTTTTGACCGTTATTACCAAATCGTAAAATGTTTCCGTGATGAAGATTTACGTGCTGACCGTCAGCCTGAGTTTACACAAATCGACTGCGAAATGGCATTTGTGGAGCAAGAAGATATTCTAAATACTTTCGAAGGTTTAGTTAAACATTTATTCAGCGAAGTTAGAGGAATTCAATTTGAAGGTAATTTCCCTCGCATGACCTATGCTGAAGCAATGGAAAGATATGGATCTGACAAACCAGATATTCGTTTTGAATTAGAGTTTGTTTATTTAACAGATTTAGTTCAAAATAAAGGATTTGCGGTATTTGACAATGCTGAAACAGTGATTGCTATCAATGCTCAAGATTGCTCAGAATATACTCGTAAACAATTAGATGCTTTAACAGATTGGGTGAAAAGACCACAAATTGGTGCAACCGGATTAATTTACTTGAAATATAACAATGATGGTACGTTAAAGTCATCTGTAGATAAATTCTACAGTCCTGCAGAATTGAAATTATGGGCTGAAAGAGCAAATATGCAACAAGGTGACTTGTTACTGGTATTGTGCGGTGGTTTAGAGAAAACGCGCAAGCAAATGAACGAATTACGCCTGCATATGGGGAACGAATTAGGATTACGTAATCCTAATGTTTTCAAACCGTTATGGGTAATTGATTTTCCTTTATTAGAATGGGATGAAGAAAGTGGAAGATACCATGCGATGCACCACCCCTTTACATCACCAAAACCAGAAGATTTTGCATTGTTAGATACAGAGCCAGGAAAAGTAAGAGCTAATGCTTATGACCTTGCTATGAACGGAGTTGAATTAGGTGGTGGATCGATCAGAATTCACGACAGAGCTATTCAAGAGCGTATGTTTGAATTATTAGGTTTTAGCCCTGAAGAAGCACAAAAACAATTTGGGTTCTTACTTAAAGCATTCGAATTTGGAGCGCCTCCACACGGTGGTATTGCTTTCGGACTAGACCGTTTAGTAGCGACGATGAGTGGTTCCGATTCTATACGTGACTACATTGCGTTCCCTAAAAACAATAAAGGGAGAGACGTAATGATTGATGCTCCTTCAACCTTAGATGATAAACAACTAGAAGAACTTTCTATACAAGTTCAAAAAATCGAATCATAAGTACTTCAATAAGACATAAAAAAACCGCCAACTTTTATTAAGTGGCGGTTTTTTAGTTTTGTAATATATTGGATATTATTCCTTAATAATCTTTAATGTAGACTCTAACTTTTAATCTGAGGTTCATTTTACACAATTTCAATCAAATTGATTTTAACCTCTCAAGTAATTCAGGTGTTAAGTCATTCATTTTAGAAAAAGCAAACCATTTTTTACCTAAATCCTTTAATGAAGCTCCTAAATGGTATAGTTCATTCTCATCAATAATTAAAAATCGATCATGACTTTTCTTTAATTGTTTTAATTCAATTGGAGGGTATTGTTCATGGTGTTTTGCTAACGTTAATTGTAGCTTATCATTTAGTTGGGAAGTAAACACTGTAGCTTTCACCATTTCATTTCTATTAGCAAGCATTGTCAATGTATTCTCATCCATATAATTATCAATCAAAACAATAGAATACTTAGCACTTTTTATCAATTGAAGAGCAAATTTATATGCGTCAAATATTTCACCATCATAAAATATTCCAAAGGATTTTGGAAGTTCATTTTTTTCGAGTGCTTTAAAAAGTTGGTTTACCTTTTCATCGGTAAATTGTTGTTTAAATTCAATATTTGAAATTCTGCTATGAATTTCCTGATTCGTTAAAAACGAGTGGCGCATTGATACAAATGCTTTCATAATTTGAATACTTACTTGAATAGCAATATCACTTCTTAAAACACTTGACAACATAGCAACGCCTTGTTCAGTAAAAGCGTATGGTAAATTCAAACTATGTTTTAACGAATGGAACCGGTCACAATTTGTGACCAGTTCTTTCATCTCTTCTTTCGTTAATTGAAAACGAAATTCTTCTGGAAATCGATTAATATTTCGCTTTACTGCTTGATTTAAAACTTTTGTATCGACTTGATAAATTTTCGCTAAATCTCTATCAAGTAATGTTTGCTTTCCTCTTAAAACTAAAATCTGTTGTTGAATAGTTACTTCTGATATGTTCATTATCTTGTTTTAACTTAAAGATAACGAAAAAGATTAAAAAATAATCACATTAAAGACTGAAATATAAACAAAAAAAGCCGTTGACTTTTCAGTCAACGGCTCACCATATAGTCACATTGAGCTTGTCGAATTTTACAATCCTAAAAGTACTTGTAGCGGGTCTTTACCTCCAAAAATCATTCTTTCTGGATTTTCTAACATCTCTTTTACTTTCACTAAAAAACCTACAGATTCCTTACCATCGATGATTCTATGGTCATACGAAAGCGCTACATACATAATAGGACGAATTTCTACCTTTCCATTGATCGCTACAGGACGCTCAACGATATTGTGCATACCTAAAATCGCTGATTGTGGAGGATTGATGATTGGAGTTGACAGCATTGAACCAAATACACCACCATTCGTGATTGTAAATGTTCCTCCAGTCATATCGTCTGGTGTAATTTTACCATCTCTTGCTTTGATTGCTAAACGCTTAATTTCACGTTCAATCTCAGCCAACGTCATTTGTTCTGCATTGCGCACAACTGGTACCATTAATCCTTTTGGAGATGATACTGCAATACCTACATCTGCATAATTATGGAAAACAACTTCATTTCCATCAATTTGTGCATTTACTGCAGGGAAAATATTTAAAGCTTCAGTTACTGCTTTCGTAAAGAAAGACATAAACCCTAAATTCACTTCGTGGAATTTCGCAAAACTATCTTTGTATTTTGCTCTTAAATCCATAATTGGTTTCATATCTACTTCGTTGAACGTAGTCAACATCGCTGTTTCGTTTTTCACAGAAACCAAACGCTCTGCAATCTTACGACGTAACATCGACATTTTCTCACGACTTTGCTCACGTGTACCTCCCCATCCTTGAACTGCATCAGCGCTGATACCCGCAGACATCGCTGCGATTACATCTTGTTTCGTGATACGGCCATCTTTACCAGTAGCGTTTACTTTATTCGCTGGAACATTGTTTTCAGCCATGATTTTTGCTGCTGCAATGGATGGTGTTCCAGATGCATATGAAGTTTTTTCGTTCACCGGATTTGGTGATGGAGCTGGAGCTGCTTTAGGAGCCTCTGCCTCAACCACTTTTTCTTCTTTTGCAGGTACAGGAGCTGCACTACCTTCAGGTCTTGCTGCTGCTGTGTCAATCAAGCAAACTACCTGACCAACTGCAACCACATCCCCTTCTGCTGCTTTTAACGTAATTACACCACTTTGTTCAGCAGGTAATTCTAACGTTGCTTTGTCTGAATCAACCTCAGCGATTGCTTGGTCTTTTTCAACGTAATCACCATCAGATACCAACCAAGTTGCGATTTCTACTTCTGAAATCGATTCTCCTGGACTAGGTACTTTCATTTCTAAAACTGACATACGATATCTTTTTAAATATTATTATTTCGCGTTAATAGTTGCATATTCAAAAATGTCGCTAAACAACTTAGCCAAACGTTTTTTATGCAATGAGGAAGAACCTTCTGCTGAAGCGGCTGAAGCTTGTCTTGTAATTCCAATCAATGGTAAATGTCTTAACTTCATGGCAATGTATCTCCAAGCACCCATGTTTTCAGGCTCTTCTTGTGCCCAAATAATGTTTTTCGCATTTGGATAACTAGCAACTAAAGCATCAAATTGCTCCTGAGGAAAAGGATATAATTGCTCAATTCGGATAAATGCCATATTTTCAACTCCTAACTCAGCTGCTTTTTCAGAAACCTCATAGTAGAATTTACCTGAACAAAATACAAGCGTATCAACTTGATTTCTATTTGCATTTTTATCATCAATGATTTCTTGGAATGAACCTGTTGCCATTTCTTCTAATGTTGACACCGCACTCGGGTATCTTAACAACATTTTAGGAGAGAAAACAACCATTGGTTTTCTGAAATCTCGTTTTACTTGTCTTCTTAATACGTGAAAATGGTTTGCAGGAGTTGAAGTGTTCACCACTTGGATATTCTCATCCGCACATTGCTGTAAGAAACGTTCCATACGTGCACTTGAGTGCTCTGCACCTTGACCTTCATATCCGTGTGGTAATAACATCACCAAACCAGATTGAGTTGACCATTTGTCTTCACCTGCAGTAATAAATTGATCCACCATAATTTGAGCACCATTGAAGAAATCTCCAAATTGTGCTTCCCAAATCGTTAATCCTTGCGGTGTTGCTAATGAATAACCATATTCAAAACCTAACACACCATATTCTGATAATAACGAATTATATACACTAAATGCAGCTTGTTTTTCAGCTAATAAATTTAATGTTGTAATTTCTTCTTCTGTGTCTTCTGTTTTAACAACCGCATGTCTATGTGAAAATGTACCACGCTCCACATCTTGACCAGAAAGTCGAACTGGGTGTCCTTCCACTAATAAAGATGAATATGCCAACATTTCAGCAGTACCCCAATCTAATTTATTGTCTTTAACCGCATTTAAACGGTCTTCGAAAATTTTTGAAATCTTACGGAAATATTTTTTTCCTTCTGGAAGAGTAGCTAATTTGTGTCCTAATTGCTCTAATTGTGCTTTGTCAACACCTGTTTCAATTGACTTCACAAAATCTTCCGCTTTACCGTGTCTGTAACCTTCCCAAGTTGTTTTTAGGAAATCCCAAACAATTGCTTTTTCATTTTGTTTTGAAGCTAAATGTTGCTCTTCTAGATATTGATTATACTTTTCTTCAATTTCTTTCGCTTTATCAGCAGTTACAGCACCTTCAGCCAAAATTTGTTTTAAATATATGTCTTTTGGATTTGGGTGTTTTGCAATAATATTGTATAAATGTGGTTGCGTGAATTTAGGCTCATCCCCTTCATTGTGACCATATTTACGGTAACATAATAAATCTATAAAGATATCTCTACCAAATGTTTGACGGTACTCAATTGCAATTTCGACTGCCTGTAAAACCGCTTCAACATCATCACCATTCACGTGGAATACAGGACATAACGTGGTTTTTGCAACATCCGTACAGTAAGTTGATGAACGAGCATCTAAATAGTTTGTTGTAAATCCTACTTGGTTGTTTACCACAATGTGAATTGTACCACCCGCTCTATATCCGTCTAATTGTGCCATTTGTACTACTTCATACACAATTCCTTGACCTGCTACAGCAGCATCACCGTGTACCATCACTGTACAAACTTTCTTTTCGTCTTTATATTGAGTGTCAATTTTTGCTCTCGCAATACCCTGAACCACAGGGTCAACCGCCTCTAAGTGAGAAGGGTTTGGAGCCAATGTTAAGCCTACTTTCTTCCCGTTTTTAGCAGTGATTTCAGAAGTATATCCTTGGTGGTATTTTACATCTCCGTCAAAATTTCCTTCAAATTCGAACTCTTTTCCTTCGAATTCAGAGAAAATATCTTGAGGACGTTTTTCAAAAATGTTTGTTAAGGTATTCAAACGACCACGGTGTGCCATTCCCATTACGAAATACTCAACACCAAGTTCAGCACCTTTTTGAACCAACGTATCTAATGCTGGAATTAATGCCTCACCTCCTTCTACAGAGAAACGCTTTTGACCAACATATTTTTTACCTAAAAACGCCTCAAAACTAGATGCTTGATTTAATTTGGAAAAAATTTCCACTTTGCGATTAGCATCGTATTTAGGGCGATTTTTAAGTTCGATTTTATTTTTTATCCACTCCAAACGCTCAGGCTCTCTCATGTACATGAACTCAATACCAATTGATTGGCAGTAAGTTTCCTCTAAATGAGCGATAATATCCTTCAACGTGGCAGCACCGATACCGATTTGAGAACCCGACTGAAAAACAGTTGTTAGATCTGCTTCCGTCAATCCAAAATTTTCAATTGCTAACGTTGGTTCATATTTTCTACGATCACGAACTGGATTTGTTTTTGTAAACAAATGTCCACGAGTACGATAGCCATTTATTAAATTTAGAACCTTAAATTCTTTTTGAAAATTTTCAGGAATATCTCCTTTTTCGTCATAATTTGTTTGAGCAAATTCGAAACCCTCGAAGAATTTTTGCCAACCTAAATCGACACTTTCAGGGTCTTGCTTGTAGGACTTATATAGAAAATCTATAGCAGAAACATCTGCATTACCTACGTATGTTACTTTATCCATGTTTTAAGCACATATTAACAGAACGGCGAAGTTACAAATTAATTGTTTTTAGGGGAATTTTAAGTACGATTATTTACAAGAAAAATTACTTCTTAAAACTAAGTCCTGCACTCGTGAGTAAATCATGTAAAATAGGCAAGGTACTTTTTCCCATACCATGGAGTGATAAAATTTCTTTTTCGGTATATTTACTTAAATCTTCAACAGTTTTAACATCTATACTTTCAAGGGCTCTTCGAGCAGGAGCAACTAAAAAAGAGAAAAAATCATCTTTCGATTTTCGTTCGTTTTCACATCTCGGACATGTTGAACAATTTGAACTTTTGTAAAATTCATGACCATTTTCACAATGTCTTAGTATCCTATTTGAAATCATTTACTTTGAATATTTCTCTCTAAAAAACACTTTTTGTGCTTCACGTCGAATCACTTCCCAAACAAATAATTGCATCCAATTTTGTGACTGTGAAGTAGCATATTGAATGTACAGTTTTTCTGAAATATCAATCGTGTATAATAATGGTTGCCATGAAGATGATTTCTTCTCAACCATATACATTAAGGCTTCAGATACTATATCCGATAATTGTTGAATATCGACTACCTCATCACAAAATATTGGATTAAAACTAAACCCATGTGATTCAAAATCTTTGGCTATTTGTCGTTGTGTTTTTAAACGAAACAACTCATTCGAAATATGCGCCTCTAATTCCTTGTCAAATTGAACGGGAAACATTAACGTTCAAGGATTTGAAATAATACCGGACGACTTGGTGTCGCATCATTTTCAAAAGGTGCTGTTTGCAAATTTAAAATATAACGTCCGTCTTGAATTTCATCTGAAACATAAATAAATTCCGTGATGGTTTTATCAAATTGTGGATTGTTAGGTACTTGCCAAAATGCATGGTGAAATAACAATTTACCTTCATCATTTTCTCTATCAACAGAAGGTAAATCGATTAAAAAATGTTTTACTTTTTTGTTATTCAACACCTCAACACAATCCACATCTAAATAAGGAGGATTAGTTGAAGAGTAATTTTTATGTTTTTTCGTAATCTCGTTCGGAGTTGTTCTCAAAACAACAGCATCTACTCGTTCTGAAGTAATTGCTTTTTCGATTTGTTCTTTAGAAATCACCTCATCCCACACTTGATCCTGCTCGTTCCATCTTTTTTCAGGAGAAATTGTAATCACCTCCGCTGTGAAAAATGCTTCTTTCAGATTTTTATTTATCGAATGTATATCATTTGTAATGTGACCTAAACATTCCGTATGCGTACCATGACCATGCGGATTAAAAAAGATATTCCTAAAATTAGTACTCGCTCCCTCGGAAACCAACCCCACAAATTCCTCTACTCGAACTGGTTCAAAAACAGGCTTATCCACATACCATGCCAAGGGATTTTTTTCATCATTCGATAAAGGAATTGAAATGTCTAATCCTTTATTGGTATCTATAAAATGGTAATTATCTAAATATAAAATCATTATATCCTATTTAGGTAGTTTTGAAAGCATCGCTCTGTAGGCCTCTTTGAAGTCACTTTTCCCTTGACAACCCATCGTTAAAGCCGCATTATGAAAATGCTCTATTCGATTTTCAGGATTTGGGTGTGTACTCAAAAATTCAGGAACCTTTCCACCTTGACCTTGCTTTTCTAACTTTTCAAAAAAACCAGCAGCACCGCTTGCCTTATATTGAGTACCACATAAATAAAGAACAGATCGTTGGTCTGCCTCTGTTTCATGATTTCGAGAAAATTTTAATCCGATTAAAGAAGTTGAAAGCTGTGAAATTGTTGGACTTGTTTGTCCTAATAAAATCAATTGGGCAACATCTGCAACAAAGGTCAATCCATACATCGTAGTAATTTGACGAGTTGAATGTCTCATGTCAGCATGACCAATTTCATGTGCAAGTACACCAGCAAACTGATCTTCACTATCTAAAAATTTTAAAATCCCCGTATATACATAAATGTATCCTCCGGGAGTACAAAAAGCATTGAGGGTTTTATCGTCGTGGATGATTTTAATTTTCCATTCAAATTCATTTCTATAGTCTACTTTTCCTGATGCGAATATATTATCTCTTACTTTATTCACATAAGCATACACCTCTGCATAACGATTTGGATCTAACAAAGGATAATTCTTTGGATCGGAGGATATTTGTAGATCAGCTTGTTTTCCAAAATTTTTGTCAGCTGAAAGAGGTAATAAATTAATCCCTTTGCCTTTATTTCTTGGATCTATCAACCCACAAGCACTTGCTAATAGCACCGCAAAAACAATAACAAATCGAAGAGTTGTATTCATAAGTTTTAAATTTTCGAAACAAAAATAAATATTCCAATGTGATTATAGACATACTAATTTTTACACCGTTGTAAAAGCATCTTCAATGTGCTCTATTTCTGTTCGAAATTGATTGTGAACAATAGAAATAATATCAAAACGGGTATGTAAACTAATTTGTCTTTCTTTCACAAACATATTAGCCACTTTGATGATTTGTTTTTGTTTAGCACGTGTCACCGCCCTCCAAGGTTCCCCTATCTCTGCGGTTTGTCTCGTTTTTACTTCTGTAACCACGACTTGATTTTCAAAAAGCGATATAATATCCGCCTCCAAATGTCCTAATCGGTAATTGAATTCCAAATGTTTATAGCCTTTTTCTGCTAAAAAATTACGGGCTAATTCTTCCCCGAAAACTCCCAATTCATACGTTGTCATATTCTCTTTTCTTATTTAAGTTAAGAGAAAAGATGATAAGATGAAAGAGAAAAGAAAGGTTTTTGATTACAAAATTAAAGATCACCCCACTGCTTTTGTCGGTTTCTCTAACTTCCAAGCAAACCAAACAAATAAACCAATACAGAGATTATGAACAATTAATCGCATACTAAGACTTTGAATATCCAATCCTTTACAAATGAAAAACAATACCATTGCAAGAATCATATAAAAGAAAAACTTACGTAAATTGTATTTAATCGGATAATATTTTTGCCCAAGTATATAAGAAGCAATCATTTGTGAGGCATAAACAATCAAGGTAGCCCAAGCACATGCCCAATAGCCATAAGTAGGAATAAAAATCCAATTAATAGTTATAGTTAAAATGGCTCCACCGATTGAAATGTAAGCACCGAACTTCGTTTGACCAGAAAGTTTGTACCAGATACTTTGGTTGTAATAAATTCCTAAAAATACATTTGCCAGCAATAAAATCGGCACAACACCTAATCCAACCCAGTAACTTTCATTACGAATAAAATGCTTGAAAATATCTATGTCTAACGAAACAACAAGGAATACCAAACACACAGTCGCCACAAAATAATTCATCAACTTACTGTAGAGTTTATTTTTATCCTGATTTTTTGCCTGTGAAAAGAAAAAAGGTTCCGCAGCATAACGATAAGCTTGAAGCAAAATTGATACTAACATCGCCAATTTATAAACTGCCGAATATATACCTACTTGCGCTGTAGCATCTTCAATTGTATGTCCATTTTCAAAGAGTACTTTTTTAAGCATCGCTCTATCTAATGTTTCATTAACTATTCCTGCAAATCCAGCAACAACAAGAGGTAAAGCATAGACTAACATTTCTTTACCTAATGCAATATCAAACTTAAAACGTAGTTGAAGAAAATATTTATATAATAAGGCGGGCTTAACCACAGCAGAAATCAAATTCGCAATGAGTATATACAACACCCCTTGTTCAGGATGGTCTTTGTTGAACATAGTTAACATAAAAAGTAAATTCAGTCCAATATTTACTAATATGGATGCTACCTGTATGCCAGCAAATTGTTTGGCTTTTTCTTCTGATCGTAAACGTGCTAATGGGATACTCGAACAAGCATCAACACAAACTATAATTAATAGAAGAAATACATATTCGCTATGTTTTGGATATAACAACCAATCCGCGATTTCTTGTAAGAAAAATACTCCAATTAAGAAAAACAAGACATTTATTACCAACACAGTCAAAAACGTATTTCTGAAAACGGTTTCTTTATCCGTCTTTTCTTTTATGTATCGGAAAAAAGTAGTTTCCATTCCGAAGGTTAAAAACACCACCAGAAAGGCAACATAAGCATATAACTCCGAAACAACACCATAGTCTGATGGATCCGCAAAAACATAAGTATATAGAGGAACCAACAAATAATTTAACAGCCTACCAACGATACTTGATAGACCATAAATTGCAGTTTGCCCTAGTAGTTTTTTTAACGGATTCAATAGTTCTTAAAAATTTGGTTTTCTTTTTTCTAAAAATGCAGTAGTTCCTTCAACGAAATCAGGAGTTCCAAAACATTTTCCAAACTCATCAATTTCTACCTCAAAACCATTCACGCCATCTGTATCTTGTGCATTAACTGCTCTTATAGCGCTTTCAATTGCTGTTGAAGAATTTGCACAAATTTTAGATGCCAATTTTTCAACTCGTTCTTTCAATTCTACAGGTTCACACACATCATTAACCAATCCCCAACGTAATGCCTCTTCTGCACCAATCATTCCGGCTGTAAAAATCATTTCGTTTGCTTTTCCTTTTCCAACTAAAGCCGTCAAGCGTTGCGTTCCTCCATAACCTGGAATAACACCCAATGAAACTTCAGGTAAACCCAATTTGGCATTAGTTGTAGCAATACGAATGTGTGACGCAATTGCTAACTCCAAGCCTCCACCCAATGCAAAACCATTAACGGCAGCAATCACAGGTTTATTGCTTTGCTCAATCACATTAAACAATTTTTCTTGTCCTTCTCTCGCTAAATTTTTTCCTTGTTCAGGTGTAAAATCAGCAAATTCTTTGATGTCTGCACCTGCTACAAATGATTTCTCTCCAGAACCAGTTAATACAATCACACGCAACTCACTATTTTGATTTGCGGCAATAATTGCATGATGCAATTCGTCAATTGTAACTTTGTTTAGTGCATTCAATTGATTAGGTCTATTGATAGTAATCCATTGAATTTTATTTTCTTGCTCAACTAACAAATTAGTGTAATCGTTCATCATTATTTCTTTTTATTTCTATAATTCTTATATAATTTGACTGCAATCATCAAGGTAATTCCAACGCCAAAAAATCCAAAAATGCCTCCTATCCAACTTAAAGTTGATTGCATTTCGACGAGGAAAACAATTGCAACTAAAAACAACGTTGCTAATTCATTCCATAAACGTAACTGAGTGGAAGACCAACTAATTTCATTACGCTTCAATTGGTTCATTGTGCGTTGACATATAAAATGATAAATCAAAAGTAAAACTACAAACGTCAATTTAATATGCATCCATGGTTGTTCTAACAGATAGGGATTCAAAACAAACATCCAAACACCAAAAACAACTGTCAACACCATGGATGGAGTTGTTATAATCCACCACAACTTGTGTTGCATAATTTTAAACTGATCCGTCAAAATCTTTGCTTCATTTTCGGGTTTATCTTTCGTTTCAACATGGTAAATAAATAAACGGACCATATAAAAAAGTCCAGCAAACCAACTGACAACAAAAATGATATGTAATGCTTTTACCGCTTGATAATCCATAATGACCTACTAATGACTATTGACTAAAAACTATTGACTTATGGCTATACTTTTAAACCTTTAACAACACGATCTTTACGTCTTGTTTTTTGTAATTTTTTAATAACTACCAATAAAAATGCATTAGCAGAATTTGATGAAGCATAATAGGTTTCTCCACCGTACTGTACTTCACCTCCTTTTTCATAATCCCAATTACTTGCAATGAAATAGTAACGACCAGTAACTTGATTTTCTCGAATACCAAATTTAATTGTCTTATTAGGACCTAATTCAAAACGAATATTAACATTTCCACTTGCATCATAAGAATCAAAAATACATTTTGTATTCAATGGAATAATAATACGATCTTGAATTTTATTCTTACTGTTTACCAAAGTACCATCTTCTGTTTTCGCTTTACTTCCTCTTAAAATACTTTTTTCTAAAACGATAGTAGCTGAAGTATAAAACTGAACTTTTTTCATATTTTCAGCTTCATCAAGATTGTATTCTTTCTTGATATCCTCAGTAAAAGGAACTTTTACCCCGCAAGACACAGAGAACAAAGCGATAAAAAACATTAAAATATATTTCATAACTATTAGATATCTTTTGCACAAATGTAAATAATCAATCACGCTTATATTTCATGAAATTCAATATTTATACGCATTGAAATGTTAAACAACCTTAAAAAATCAGCAGAATTGTAGTTGTAATTTGATTATTTTTGAAAAATCAATCGAAAAATATGAAAATTCACGTTCAATCATTCACCTTCGGTCCTTTTCAGGAAAATACCTACTTAGCCTATAACGAGGAAAAAACAGCCGTAATTATTGATCCAGGTTGCTCAAACTCATATGAAGAACAACAATTAGTCGATTTTATTGAATCAAATAATCTTGAAATTAAGGCATTGCTAAGTACACATTGCCATATAGATCATATTTTTGGAAATGCATTTATTTTAAATAAATATAAGGTAGATTACTACATCCATGAACTTGATTTACCTGTACTAGAACGTGGAGAAAGATCTGCACAAGTATACGGAATACAAGGATTTACACCATCACCTCAACCAACTAAATTTTTAAAAGACAATGAGGTAATCTCCTTTGATAATTTAAACTTCAAAGTGATTTTCGGACCAGGACATGCTCCAGGACATGTTGCTTTCTATTCAGAAGAAAATCATTTTGCAATTAGCGGTGATATTTTATTCAAAGGGAGTTTTGGAAGAGTTGACTTACCTGGAGGAGATTTAGAAACGTTGAAACAAACTATTCACAACCGCTTTTTTACCCTACCCGAACAAACAATTATTTATTCCGGTCATGGACCAGAAACAACCGTTGGTTTTGAAAAGAAAACAAATTATATACTTCAATTTTAATTATTTATGAACTTACGTTATTGGAATAGACAACACACATTTGGGTTATTAATCGCCCTAATTTCAGTGATTATATTTACCCCTATCGTGATGTATATCTTTACTTGGATTGATCATTCTAATATCTTGGGTTTCGATGATTACTTTGATAAATTCTTGTATAACAAGCAGTATCGAGGAAAAATGATTTCACTAGCCGTTGTCCCAAACCTCATCTGGTTTTACTGGTCAATGAATAAACGCAATTATAATTTCACTACAGGAGTTATTCTTGGCTCTGCAGCCTATGTTCCTTATATCATTTACAATAACTTCTTGCAATAATGAAATTATTTTTAATTGCAGGGGAAGCCTCTGGCGATTTACATGGATCAAATCTGATCAAAGCGTTAAAACAAAAAAATCAATCGATTAAACTCGCTTTTTGGGGTGGTGATTTAATGGAAAAAGCTGCTGATATAAAGCCTCTAAAACACTATAAAGAATTAGCATTTATGGGTTTCATCGAAGTAATTAAAAACTTAGGTGAAATTTTTAAAAACTTTAAATTGTGTAAACAACATATTGTTGATTTTAAACCTGATGCAATCGTATTAATAGATTATCCTGGGTTTAATTTACGCATCGCAAAGTGGGCAAAATCACAGAACATCAAAGTATATTACTATATCTCTCCAAAAGTATGGGCCTGGAAAGAAAAGCGTGTTTATAAAATCATTAAATATGTCGATACGCTCTTTACTATTTTTCCTTTTGAAACTGAATTTTTCAAAAAATACAATTACCCTGTTGAGTATGTTGGAAACCCTCTGATTGATGCCATTCATAACTATAAAAACGAACCAAATAAAGAACTAGATTTTAAGTTAAAAAATCATCTTTCTGACAAACCCATCATTGCACTTTTACCAGGAAGTAGAAGGCAAGAAGTTAGCGCTAAACTTCCAGTAATGTTAGATTCAACTAAAAATTTAGACAATTATCAAGTTGTGATTGCTGGAGCACCTTCATTAGATTTAGATTTTTACAAACCATTTATTAAAAATCGGGAGGCGACCATTTTATTTGGACAAACCTATGATATATTAGAAAATGCAGAAGCCGCTTTAGTAACTTCAGGTACAGCAACGCTTGAAACAGCCTTATTTAAGGTTCCGCAAGTAGTTTGCTACATTGCTTCTCCAGTATCATATGCTATCGCAAAACGATTGATAAAGATCAAATTTATTTCTTTGGTGAACCTAATTTTTGATAAAGAAGTCGTGAGAGAATTAATTCAACACGAATGTAACCCAACATTGATTAGAGAAGAGTTGAACACTTTGTTGGTTGGAGGTAAAAAAAGAGAAAAACAACTCAAAGAATATGAATACCTAATCGAACTTCTAGGAAATGGAAGTGCGAGTGGAAAGGTGGCAGCATCTATATGTAAATAAAATAATTTTGTAATTTGTATTTTTACAAGGTGAAATATTGGTTTTGGTCATTGATTTTTTGTTTGTTAGGAAATAGTTTATTTTCTCAACAAATACGCATTGGTGTATACCGAGACTATGATATAAAACGCATCACTTTTTCCAATAATGGTTTTAGTTATTCTGTTTTTGGGGACACATCTGATTTAGGAGCCATTCTTCAAAACGAATTTGTTGATTTAGTGCAAAGTAGTGATAAAAAAATTGAACTTTTCATAGGTGTACAATCGCAGGGAAAATTCAGTAAAATAAATCTAATAGAAACACAAGCAAATTCAAGCATTACCCTCACCCCAAAAAATCCACAAGTAAAAGATCGAAAATATAAAAATGACTTTGAAATAACCCCAGGTGAAAAAGGTTTAACTATTGTTAATGTGGTAGATATGAACAACTATCTCTGCGGTGTAGTAGAATCAGAAGGAGGCGGTGGTAAAGACATCGAATATTACAAAGTACAAGCACTTATGAGCCGGACCTATGCTCTCAAATACAAAACCAAACACAATAAAGAAGGATTTGATTTATGCGATCGTGTTCATTGTCAAGCATATCATTCTATGCTTCGATTTACAAGGACTATCGAAAATGCAGTATTTGAAACAGATGGTGTTGTAATGAAAGATAGACAGGGACAATTAGTTGATGCATATTTCCACGCTAATTGTGGAGGACAAACGAGTGAACCAGATTATATTTGGAATAATAGTATCCCTTATTTAAATACGTTTAAAGACACTTTTTGTATTTATACAAAACAAGCAGCATGGGAAAAAAGAATACCTAAACTGGAATGGGGTGAATTTTTGGTTAAGAAATATAATTACCCGATTAACGATAGCATCTATGGTCCAATGCTTTATAATTTCAAACAAGATGAACGTTTAGCATATTATCATCATCCAATTTTAGGGATACCCTTGAGGGATATTCGTCAACAATTTAAACTAAAATCCACGTTTTTCACTAACTATTTAGACGGAGAGGAAGTTTTAGTACGCGGAAGAGGGTATGGTCATGGTGTAGGACTTTGTCAAGAAGGCGCTATGCGAATGGCTAAATACAAGTACAATTATATTCAAATTGCTATCTACTATTTTCCAGGTGTGGTTATTCAGAATTTAAATGATTTATCTTTTTTTAATCAAAAAGGAAATATGCACTTGTGCGATCCTTACAGAGTTAATGATTAGCTATTTACTTATAAGTAATTATAAAAATATCCTCGTTGTCGCGTTTAAACAATTTGTTTTCCCGGGCATATTTTTCAAGTTCTGAATTATATCGTAGTTGTTTTAAAATGAACTTCGTTTTATTCAGTTTTTTAACTATCAATTCCTTCTCATGGTTTAATTTACTTAAAGTTATTTGATCCTTAATCATATCAAATATGTCGTTGTCATCTAAAAACATACCATAAAAAAAGAACAACAAAAAGGCTACTAAATATTTGTTTTTAAAATACTTAGATTTTTTTAAAGCCCATTCTTTTAATATTGGTATATTCATATAAAATTTTTAAAACAAAAATAGAAACTGATAGGTTTAATAAACTACTTCCTAAATTTGTTTTATTAATACTTAAATGTTTGTATCTACTTTAAATTTTTGAGATAAAGAAACCTTAAACTAATACTTAAATTCTACTTAAATAATCACTATTCAATGATATCATTCATTAAACGATATCGATAATTCGTTAAAATATCATTTTTGTAAACAAATCCCTTAAATTCGGATGCTATAACCACTGGTGCAAACCAATAATCATATTTATCCATAAATGCCAATACTTGTTCTATGGAAATCTCATTATCAATAATTTGCTCAGGCTTTAATAAAAACTGAGAAACTAATAATGTGTCATATAATTGATTTTCAAAAAGAACCTCTTTCATTGAATCAATTGTGACTACACCAACAAAATTTCCTTGAAGATCGTTTACTGGAAAAATGGAATATTTCGAACTTTTCAAGATAGAAATTACTTGCTTTAATGTTTGATTTTCATACAAAACATGAAAGTTTTTATCTAAAATCTCTGAGATATGTATACCCGATAGAACCTGTTCATCTTTATTAGAACTTATTACCTCCCCTAATCTTGCAAAGATTTTAGTATCCAAAGAATGAGGTTCGAAATACTTAGAAATTCCAAAACTCAATGATGAAACTAGCATCAGAGGTAAAATCAATCCATAACCACCAGTAATTTCAGCAATTAAAAAGATAGCAGTCAGGGGAGCGTGATATAAACCACTCAAAATTCCAGCCATTCCAACCATAACAAAATTACTTTCAGGTAGATCAATGTCAAACAATAAATTAATCATTCTAGCAACTAAAAACCCTAAAAAACCGCCTACAAACAAAGAGGGAGCAAAATTACCTCCATTTCCTCCACTACCCAAGGTAATAGCTGTTGCAACTGGTTTCAAAAAAAGTATGAAAAGCGCAAATAAAACAATTAACCAATCCGTATGGAAATAATTCCCTATAAAACTATTGTTCAATAATTTATATTCATTCCCAGAAGAGATCCAGCGAATTGCGGCATACCCTTCTCCAAATAAAGATGGAAAAACCAAAATGATTAAGGATAATAACAAGCCTCCTAGAATAGCTTTTGTAAATTTTGAAATCTTCCAACTGCTTAATAAATGTTCTGTTTTATGAAAAACACGATTATGATAAACCGAAAATAAACCTGTGAAGGTAGCTAGAATCAAATAAAAAAAGGTGTTAGAATAATCAAAAGGTTTTTGATGATAAAAAGCTAAAATCACATTTTCTGAAAGAAAAATTTTAGAAATTAATGCTCCTGATGCGGCTGAAATGATTAATGGTATAAAAGCAGAAACAGTCACATCTAAAGTTAATACCTCTAACGTAAATAGTACCCCAGCAATTGGAGCGTTAAATGCACTTCCTATTCCTGCCGCTACTCCTGCTGCTAAAAGCAACATACGTTCCTTTTTTGATAATTTATATCTCCTAGCATAATTAGAACCAAAGGCAGCACCAGTAACAACAATTGGCGCCTCAACTCCAGCAGATCCACCAAAACCAACAGTAAGTGAACTTGTTAAAATTTGAGAGTACATTTGAATACGTGGAACCAACCCTGAACGTTTATGAACTAGATATAATAATCCTGATAGTCCTTTAATTAATTTTTTATTTCGAAATAAATAAGAAGTTAATAATACCGTAGCTAAAATTCCGATTACAGGGAGTGTACCATAAAACAAAGAGGAATTAAAAAAAGTATTTTCCGAAATAAAGTCGAAAATAGAATGTAATAATTGTTTCAAAACAATAGAAGCAAAACCTACTGATGCACCTACTAACGAAGCAGACAAATAAATAAATTGCTTATGCGTTAACTTTTGCTGACCATAATTTATAGCTATATTGAAATAACTAATTATTATTATTATGTATTTATTATAATGCTTCATAAATTTAATTACACTCTTAGTTTTGAAAAATAGTTAATTACATTCAAAACAATATATCTAATCGCAGCCCAAACAAATAAAAATTAGTAGATTTTTAATTATTCAACTAAAAATTTAAATTATTAGCATCAAAGCAAAAAATCCCAAAACAAACCCTGCTAATGCAAGTGGTGCAATTCTTTTAAAATACCAACCGAACGAAATTTGTTCTAACCCCATAACCACCACACCAGCAGCAGAACCAATGATTAAGAGACTTCCCCCCGTACCTGCACTATATGCAATCATATGCCATACAGATGCATCTATACGTTGGGTAAACATTCCTATACTTGCAGCAACTAATGGTACATTGTCAACAATTGCTGAAAATACACCTATTAAAAATACAAACAACCATTCGGGCAAAGTATTGCTAACCTGCTCTCCTAAATTATGAATTATTCCTAATGTTTCCATTGAAGCAACGGTCATCAAAATTCCTAAAAAAAATAAAACTGACGTCATTTCAATTTTAGAAATTGCCCTTAAAGTGGGACTATGATGAACTATTTCTTCTGTTTGTTTTCCATAAGTTAACTTAATCATGCGCTTACTCATAACTTCAGAAACGATAGCATAAATCGACAAAGAAAACATCATTCCAACATAGGGAGGTAGATGGGTAATTGTTTTAAAAACAGGAACAAACACAATCGCCAAGATACCAACTACCAACATAAAAACACTATTCTTTTTTAATTTAAGTTGACTTTCACTTTTGTCAATATTACCATGAAATACTTTCATGAACTTTGCAATCACTAACGGAAAAATTAAAGAAATCATAGAAGGTACTAACAGAAACAACACCAATTTAGCTGTAGATACCTTCCCTGCTATCCACAACATGGTAGTTGTCACATCACCTATAGGTGTCCATGCCCCTCCAGCATTGGCTGCAATGATCACAAAACCTGCATACCACCAACGCATTTCTTTATCAGAAACAATCTTTCTTAAAATCGTAATCATCACAATGGTTGCTGTTAAATTATCGATGATCGCAGACAAGAAAAAAGAAATGATACTGACTATCCAAAGCAATTTATACTTTTTATTGGTTGAAATATACCGCTGAAATACTTGAAAACCATCAAAATGATCTATTAATTCAACAATCGTCATCGCACCCATTAAGAAGATTAAAATTTCTGCTGTTTTACCAAAATGATGAAGCAATGTATCATTCAATAATTCACGCTTGTTATGTAACTTAAAATATGAAATATCACTGAACCCATTCTTTAGAGAATCAAACCAAGTTTGGATCTCATTTATATTCATAGAGATAAAAGCCCAAGAAAGGGTCATCATCAATAAAGCTGGTATAAGTTTATCGATTTTAGTAAAATGCTCGAATGTGATAAATAAATAACCGATAACAAAAAGTGATATTACAATTGCAACCATGAATATTAATTAAATAAAAACAAATATATCTTTAAGTTTTTAAATTAAGCATTAGGATTTAATTAAAACAAAAAATCCCTCCGTTAGGAAGGATTTATAATGTTAATGCATAAAGATTTAGATACCATCTCCATCAAAAAGGTTCCCTAACCCTCCTAAAATTCCACCTTCTTCTTTTCTTCCTCCAGGACTACCATATGCTAATACGCGTGATGCTAACCTAGAAATTGGTAAAGTTTGTAACCATACTTCACCTGGTCCTCTCAACGTTGCAAAGAAAACTCCTTCACCTCCAAAAAACGTATTTTTGATTCCTCCTACAAACTGTATATCATAATCAATGGTTTGTGTATAGGCAACGATACAACCTGTATCAATTTTTAACACTTCTCCTGGTTGTAGTCTACGACGAATGATGTGACCACCGGCGTGACAAAAAGCCATTCCATCACCTTCAATCTTTTGCATAATAAATCCTTCTCCCCCAAACAATCCCGTTCCTAATTTACGTTGAAATTCAATCCCTACTGAAGCTCCTTTGGCTGCACATAAAAAGGCATCTTTTTGACAAATGATTTTTCCTCCTAATGCATGTAAATCTAATGGTATGATTTTCCCTGGATAAGGCGATGCAAAGGCAACTTTTGCTTTTCCATAACCTGTGTGAGTAAACGCTGTCATGAATAAATTTTCACCTGTCAACAAACGTTTTCCAGCACTAAATAACTTCCCAAAAATACCACTGTTTTGATTAGAGCCATCTCCGAAAATAGTTTCCATCTGAATGGATTCGTCCATATACATAAAAGCGCCGGGTTCGGCAACTACAGTCTCTTGTGGATCCAACTCAATCTCCACACATTGCATTTCCTCCCCTAAAATTTCGTAGTCTATTTCGTGATTTGTTCTCATTGTATTAAAATTAATTATTTCAAATGTATAAATTCTACTTACTTTGATAATCAATAAGTTTGTTAAATATTGATAAATCTCACTGGATATTCTCTATTTTTGTGATGCTTTGAACGATTTGAATTCATATACCTCATCATCACAAAAAACTCCTTTTCAATCTTGGGGACTTCGTTTGTTGTGGTTGTTATTATTAATGACTGCTACACGAATCGTATTTTTAATTTCAAACAAGGCTGATTTTATTGAAATTTTATTTGCTGACTGGTTTGTTGGAATCTGGTTTGATGCTATCACATTGTCGCTAATCAGTCTTCCTATTCTTGCTATTTGTCTTTTACCACTTCGCATTCAAAATCAAAAGTTTTTCTACGTAATAAATTACGTTCTTTTTTTATTACTGAATGTATTCATATTGTTTTTCAATTTAGTAGATGTTGAATACTATCGATTTACGAAAAAAAGATCAACCATTGATTTATTTGATATGGTTCAGGGTGGAAATGATATTACAGAACAAATAGGTTCTTATTTTAAAGACTTTTGGTTTGTGATGATTTTATTTATCGGATTTATATGGTTAGCAACTTGGGTTTATCGGAAAACAAAAGTTGAAAATTATCAACCTAAAAAACCACTTTTCGCTTGGATTACTTACGTTTTAACCCTTTGTTTATTAGTCTTCATTGGTCGTGGTGGCTGGGTACTTAAACCGACTAGTCCGATTGATGCCTCTCAATTTACTTCTGTAGAAAATACAGCATTTGTTTTAAATACTCCTTTTACTATTCTTAAATCATGGAATAAAAAAGGGTTAGAAGAAAAACATTACTTCTCCATTCAAACAGAAAAATCACTCTTTAATCCCATAAAAACATCTGCTCCACAAAACTTACTTCCAGAAAAAACCAATGTAATGATTATCATTTTGGAAAGTTTTGGGAATGAATGGGTAGGTGCAGCTGGAGCAAAAATTTCCTACACTCCGTTTTTTGATTCACTGGCAAATGAAAGTCTTTTTTTTCCAAATGGGATATCAAATGGTAAAAAATCAATCGAAGCACTTCCGGCAATTTTTGCTGGTATCCCCTCATTGATGGACTATCCTTATATATCATCTCAATATGGAAATAATAAAATTGAAGCATTGCCTCAAATATTAAAAAAACAAGGATATTCATCGGCCTTTTTTCACGGGGCTACGAATGGTTCAATGAAATTTGATGGTTTTGCTAGCCAAGCAGGAATAGAAAAATATTTTGGAAGAAGTGAATACAATAACGAGGCGCATTACGACCAAAATTGGGGGATTTTAGATGAATATTTTACTCCGTGGTCAGCAAAACAATTAACCACAATAAAACAACCTTTTATCGCTGGATTATTCACCCTTTCTTCCCATCATCCTTTCTATATTCCTCCTCACATGAAAGGAAAATTAAAAAAAGGGAAAGAACCGATTTGTGAAGCGATTAGTTATGCAGATTACTCATTGAAAAAATTCTTTGAAACAGCAAAAAAACAATCTTGGTTTAATAACACACTATTTGTTTTGTGTGCAGACCATACTCCAGCTAGTAATGACCCTTTGTTTAATACACGGGAAAAAATGTATCAAATTCCAATCGTTTTTTATCATCCAAAAGGATATATAAAACCATCTAAAGAAAAGCAAATTTTTCAACAAATCGATATTTTCCCTACGGTTCTCGATTTACTGAATCAAAAAACGAAATTTTATTCTTATGGAAATTCTTACTATCAAAAAACTAATAAAGAAGCAATTAACTACCTAGAAGGGACCTATCATTACTTTTTTAACCATAAACTTTTAACTTTTTCACAAGAAAGGGCACGAAATTTGTTAAGTATAGATTCGAGAAGCAAAAAGTCGGTTGACTCGCTCCGTTTCTATACCAAAGAGGTTAAAAAAATGGAAAAAAGATTGAAAGCAATCATACAGAGATACAACCGAGATTTGATTCACAATCAAACTACGGCGTATGAAAAAGAGCATTTACTTCATCATTAATCCAATCTCTGGAACAAGCAAGAAAAAAAACTTGCCTGCTTTAATTGATACGTATTTGGACCATACGTTATTCAACTACGAAATTCATTATACAAAATACGCCAAACACGCTAAAGAAATCGCTTTTGAGGCTTCCAAAAAAGGAATTGATATCGTTTGTGCTGTTGGCGGAGATGGTTCAGTTCACGAAGTTGGTACCGCATTGATTGGTACTAAAACAGCGTTGGCTATCCTTCCTGCTGGTTCTGGAAATGGATTAGCTCGTCATTTACATATTCCGTTAAAACTTCCACAAGCAATTCAATCCATTAACCAAATGCATTCTATTGTTATGGATACTGTTTTGGTTAATGACAAACCGTTTTTAGGTGTTGGTGGCTATGGTTTTGATGCATTGATTGCTGATAAATTCAATAAATTAGCAAAGAGAGGTTTTTGGAACTATGTAAAATTAATTACTAAAGAATTTTATTCATTCAAACCGATTCAAATTAGCATCGAATTACCTAATATCAAACGAGATATACCTGTTGTTCTTTGCACCGTTGCAAATGCATCTGAATTTGGAAACGGATTTTGCATCTCTCCTCAATCAAGCGTTACGGATGGTAAAATCGAATTGTGTTTGTTAAAACCTTTCGCATTTTGGAAAGCGCCTTCTGTGGCTTATCATTTCTTCAAAAAAACAAGTCATAAATCGAAATTTACCGAAATCATACCGGTTGAAAAAGCGCGAATCATCATCGACCAACAAATGGCACATTACGATGGTGAACCGTTTCAAGTAAGAAAAGAACTAAATATTCAGGTAGTACCAAAAAGTCTTAATATCTTAGTAGGCAAAAAATAAACCTATGTTTTTGCACACCGAATTAGAAACACTTTTACCTTATTTTGACAAATTAACAGCAGAAACAAAACCTCTTTGGGGTAGCATGACTGCACAACGCATGGTCGAACACCTTACAGATACGCTTTTAATTGCTTGCGGTGGAAACCCTCAATCTTTAGTGATTCCTGAAGATAAAATCCCAGGAATGTTACGCTTTTTAGATTCTGATAAACCAATGGCAAAAGACATTCAAGTTCCATTTGCTTTACCAGACACCCCTTTGAGACACGAGGAATTGGAATTAGCAGTAGACGAATACGTTGATATCTACTTGCAATTTGAAGAACTATACGAATCGAATCCAGAATTAACGCACATTCACCCATATTATGGTCCTCTGAATCACGCTCAATGGACACGTCTACATTCAAAACACGTTACACACCATTTTACGCAGTTTGGACTTGTGTAATAATGGTTAATGATGAATGTTTAATACTTAATTAATAGAGGATTACACTTCCATCCTTGAGGAGGGATCGAGGGAGGTGATAATTATTTTATCTTGTCACCTCCCCTGCCCCTCCTCAAGGGGTAATTTCCTATTAAAAAGCACAAGCCCTATTAATTAAGGCATCCCAAGCGTTTTCATTTGAATAGTTTTGCTTGAAAGCTATTTCATCCATATAGCTTTGGATGTGCTTTTTACTTATTTTATGATATTGTCCAAAAACAGCTCTTTTGATTAAAGTAAAAAAGCCTTCAATTTTACTTAAACTAAAATTTTCAATGTTCCATATTTTCTTTTCGTGATTCATTTTAATGTGTTCTTCAAAATATTTTCCGATTCCACTATATCCGCCAAAACCATCTGTTATCACACTACTTTTACTATCTATTTTACTGAATAATATTGGTTTAATATTTTCTCCATTAGCATGAGGTAGGACTTCTAAATGTACTTTTCCTGTATCTCTCGTTATCATTCCTAATATTGGAACTTTATGTGTCATTCCCGATTTGTATGGATTTCTTTTCTCCTTTTGCTTTTTATGCATATTACCTAAATTTCCACCAATATAGGTTTCATCTACCTCTACAATACCTTGCATTATTATATCAGTTTTCATTACTTTACGCAATCTTGATTGCATATACCATGCTGTGTTTTTATTGATTTTCAAAACTCTAGCTAATTGTAAACTAGATATTCCTTTTTTTGCAGACAATATCTGAGTTATTGCCATAAACCAAGTTAATAATGGGAGTTTAGTTGAATGGAATATTGTTCCGGTTGTTACTGTAAAAGATTTGTTACAACTTCTACATTTTAAACCATTACCGTATGAGCGCTTATATACTTTATCACTCTCACAATAAACACATTGTATTTTACCTTTCCATCTAATATTTATTAAATATTCATGGCATTCTTTTTCTGTTTTGAAATTTTGGGTGACTTGTAATAGATGCATTTTTAATCTTTTTTACAAAGGTCATACCCACGAAACGTAGTCTATTTACGTTCTGTGCGATTTTCTAGGAAATTACCCCTCAAGGAGGGAAACCGAAAAGCATTGATTTTTATATCAGAAGCATGTCACTTTGAGCTTTTTAACTTCATAAAATAAATTCCATAAGAAGCATGTCACTTTGAGCTTGTCGAAAAGTCAATGCTTCTTCGGAAAATTAAAAAACCTTGAAGTCAATATCGGAATAAAGAAAATAGAAACAGTAATCACAGACATAATCACATCTGCCGTTTCACTTTTCATGAATTTAGCAAATCCACTTTCAGGTTGAAAATGTTCAACCAAAGAAAGCGTAAGTTTTATACCTAAAACAGCAATTACAATAAACGCAGCAGTTTCTAAAAAGGTATACTTAGCCATCATTTTAACAAAGTAGTTTGCAATAAAACGCATCGCTAAAATTCCGATAAATACTCCTGCACAAACCAAAATAATATTCGGTGTGAATGCCACAGCTGCAAAAACATTGTCTATCGAAAAGGCCATATCCATCAACTCAACCAAACATACCGTTGCCCAGAAATTTCCCAACGAACCTACAGTAACTCGGTATAACCAATTGCTTTTCTTATCAATAACATCATCGTCTTTTTTTACAGTTTGCTTTCCTTTCCAATAACTGTAAACTAAATACAACAAATAAATTCCTCCTACTGGTTTAAGCCACCAAATTTTAATTAAAATAGAGGCAAAAAGCATAGCCAAACCACGGAAAACATACGCTCCCCAAATACCATATTTCAACGCTTTTTCGCGTTCTTTTTCTGGTAAATCCATCACCATTGTAGCGAGTACCGCAGCATTATCTACAGATAATAAACTTTCAATAATAATCAGGTTTCCAATAATCGCTAACGAAGCTCCGGGATGATTTAAGATATCTTGAATTAACTCGTTCATAGTTTATACAAATAATAAACAAAGATAACCTTGATTTTTGAATAAAATAATTTCGTAACTTGCATACATAAATATATTTGTCATGAAAAAGCTATTTTTAGTACTAACTGTCGTTTTTTTAAGTTTCTTTCAACAAGTATATGCACAGGGTTGCTCACAGTGTAAACTAGTTGCAGAACAAGCATCTGAATTAGATGAAGCTTCCTTTGGTAGCAATATCAATTCTGGAATTATCTATTTAATGTTGATCCCTTACTTTCTGTTATTGTTTTTATTTCGTAAAAAAATCATGGGGGTATTTCGCATGGTGTTTATGAAGAAATAACCTTGGCTTGGAGAACCTCAGCCAACTGCAAATTTTAATGACTCTTACAGTAAAAGACATTTATTTACAGACAGATAAAAGTAATTAATCTAAATTAAAAATTTTATAGTAATCCACATTACGGTAATGCGCATTGCGATAATACTAATCTAAAATTCGTGCTTGTGCCAAATCACGATACACCATTTTCCAATCCACCATTTTACCACCACTTTTTGGTGCATTTATCAATGGCATATCTGGAGCAATATCATCAATAAATAATTGGTTAGATTCGATGGCTTGACGTATATCCCATTGCATTGGGTTTATTTTATAAGTCGTAGTATGAGTAATCTTTTTAAATAAGGGGAGTTGATTGATATAATGTAAGGCTTCATCGAGCGAGTTATCCTTAATTTCAGAACGATACGTATTTAAAATAAGCTCGTACCCCTTTGCTTGTAATAAATACAATACTTCAATAGCACCTGGATTATAAGCTCCAATTAAAGGATAAAAATGTTCTACGACAGTACCGTCAAAATCAAGGTAGATTTTCATTAAAATGAAGCTTTAAGTAAATTCAAAAAGGATAAATCTCAAAATAAATTTTATCATCTTGAAATTTTAATTCAAAAGTAATCAAAGAATAAAGATGTGTTTGGTCATAAAAATTATATTCGTATGTAAAATCATCTAGATTTGATTTAATAATTTTTGGATACATATCACCGACAACACGTTCTTGGGCACAACACAACATCTTGCTGAAAAAATCATAAAAATCTTCTTTTTGCCATGATGCTGATACCACTACATATTCTGTGTTCAAATAAGGTAAAAAACGATCTGGATCGAAGGTAATATTTGCAGCGACAAATTCCTCCAGTATGGTTTTATGAACAGAGTTAGTAGACATCTTGGGAATATTAAATTAAATGAAAATAAGGAACTTTTTGAAATAATTAGAATAACTTATTCTTATCTATTTCATACATTCTTTGATACAAAAAAGTAGAAATTTCGTATCTATTGATCTTATACTTCTTTAAATATTTCTCCAGAAAATTAATATCCTTCTCAATGGTATCGCTAAGAAATTTCACATTGATATCATCAAGCAAACAATACTCTTTACTGTGAAAAGTTTTAAAATATTGGTTTTCTTCATTCACATCATAATTCAAACTTGAAAGTGGTGATTCAATCACTTTTAATACCTTTTGGTAATCAAAACTAGCATTCAGATAAGATAATTTTCGTTTTCCAACTTGAATAAATTTATCATCCAAAACAAAATGAATCTGATCAAATTTTTCCTCGATACTGGAATCAATTGCATGAAAAAAATCCATAAAATGCATTTCAAACATCCCTATTCCTTCATTTTGAATTTTGCAATAGGCCTCTGCGCCATCAATGCGAATCACAAACCTTCCAGGTTGAATTAGAAAATCTGCTGTATGATAAATCTTATACCTGCGTGTCCGAATTGAAACTCGAATTTGATTCAAGGCTTGTACTAAATCCTTTTTTATAATTTGGAAGATGACCATGTAAAATAACGATAGTTTTAAAATTATCTTTTAGACTTTTTATTTAAGACAATCGAATATAATAAAATAACTGCTACGATGACATCTACCACATTCCACAACACCCTACCCAACGAAATCTTAATAAATGGTTGAAATAAAATTGCCAATGCAATGTAAAATAAAGCCCATTTTGTTTGCTTTTCTTGTTCACCAAATGCAAAATAACCAAAAGCTATACAAGCTACAAAACGAACGAATTGGTAATAGCCATAAGGCATGTCTACTAGACATAGAAGAAGAAGAAGGGCGAGGAGGAGTTTGAGGATGGTTTGCATTAGTTAAATTTGATTGTTTAAATGCGAAATTATCTTAATTTTTTAGTTTTAAATCAGAATTATTCATTACATAATTTGTAATATATAAACCCTCAGTCTTTGAAGTTTTTATCAATTGCTTATCATATTTAACCTTTTCACCATAGTAATCAAAACCTAAATAATCGTTTATTCGATTCTTAATCTTATCATAAAAAAACATACTCGAACCATTGTCATACGTACCTGAGAAACCATACGAATTTATATATACACTATCTTGCTTTTCTTTTGAGTTAAAATATGTAAAATCAGTATGATATACATCATATATTGGATTATTTTTCATTTTACTAAAATTAAATAAAATAATACTGAATATATAAATATAGGAACAGCAACACATATCAAAACGGAAGATTTATAATAATTGCTTCCAAAACGATTGAAATAGTTTAAAAAATGAACGGATTTCATAAATAATTCATCTGAATATTCTCTAAAATTTTTACAGCCTACCTTAAACCCTGTCAAGAAAATTAAAAAACCAATTGTAAAAAAATAAACTGAAAAATATAAATCTAACAACAAAAACCAACTCAAAGGGATAACTGCGAAATACACAATTATATTGATTTGATTATAAGTTAATTTTGTAAACTTAGCCAACTGATGGAGCCATTGAGCAACTAGATTAAAAGTAAGTGTAATCATTTTTAAGTAACCTTTCTATTTAAATTATTTTTTAGACGAATAAATAGCACTCCAAGAATAATCAAGCGTACGAATAGTTCCACTTCCAACATCCCCTTGGGGTGTTCCAATCAGCCATGGATTCAAATCAACAATTCTTTTGTCAATTAACTCATTTTTGTATTGTGCTATACTCATACCTGTAGATGATCCTGCAAACTCATCGTCTTTTGGAAATTTAAGTTCAACCATAGTTTCAAAATATAAAAGCCAACTCTTTTGAGAATGTTTTAAATTTTTTAAAAACAACGTTTTTTGCTTTTCACTATAAAATACCTCATCCTTACTATATAAGATGTTAATACTATCTAATATAATATTAAGACGTTTTTCAGCACGTTGTAAATTTTCACCCTCAATATTATTCATTTCTACTTGACTTCCACCACCATTAAACTCAAATTTAGAATAACCCAATTGACTATAATCAGGTTCGGTATAAATGATGTCATTTTCTTTATTAGTTTGTTGATTTGTAAGCGATTTAGTTGATGTTTTAGTTGAAGATTTACAAGAAATCGCCAATAAAAGTAGGAAAAGTAAAAGATGTTGATTTTTCATAATTCTAATTACTTTTTAAATCGTGAATATAGTTCAATTCACTTATTGCAAAATCATTTAAAGGATCTACTTCTAAAATTTTTCTTAACTCAGACTCTGCTTGTTCATATTGTTTAAATTCAACTAAACAGAAGCATCTTCTTCTAGTAAGAAAATTTATAAAATCGGTATAATCTGCTTCTCGTGTTTCTGCTGCTGTTATTTCTTGAATTTTTGATTCAATATAATGATATGACCTAATATCTTTTAAATTTATAAGACAGTTAATGTATTCACTTTGAGCAACAAAACTAGAATCATATCTTGCTACAAAATCAAGATAAACATAGGCTTTATTATATAATTTCAAATCTTGGTAACAAAACCCAATTTTATATGCACAATCTATCATCAATGTAAATAACTCATCTGTTAATTGATTCGCCCAATACATTTTTTGCAATTCAAAATATGCCTGTTCAAAGTAAAGAATCGCATCTAAAAAACGATTTTCGGTAAATGAACGCTCTCCATAAAATAAATTTCTTGAAGGAATAGGATACATCAATGTATAAAACAATGAACTTTCTATATAGGTGAATTCATCATGTCTATTGGCAATCGCTTTTTGATTCATGGAATCAACAACCAACTCATACTCTTTATCTAATTCCTCTTTATTTTGTTCATCAAATGCCATTAAAAGTGAAATCGTTCTAGATTGAGGTAACATACCTCTAAGTGGTCTTTCATACATAGGTGTTGGTAAACAAAATGTAACTTGCACATAGCATGATTTTTCTTTGATTCCTTTTGGATATTGCAAATGAACGATTAAAATCGAATCACGATTAAAAATTGAATCATCTTTAGTGGTCGGTTTTTCATATGTATTAAAAGACAATGTAAGAACCGAATTACCCTGAACACCTGCACAATTATTATTTAGATAATCACGTCCATTCCCATTTTGTACATGTTCATTTAGGAATTCATACTTCCAGATATCGTCATTTTCTGATATTAACTGAAGGTATCCGTTATTTATCACAAGTTGATGAATATCCTCTTTTTGAATATCAAATAGCGTATTTATTACTTCACCAAAGGTTAATCTATCCTTTAAGTTAGTTCTAAACTGTAAATTTTCATTTTGATGACGAAATTCCAATTCTGAATCCATCCAAATAGAATCAATATCAAAATTTTCTAGGTCAATATGTTTACTTGTGTTTTCCATTCAAAATCATAGGATTACATTATTAATTTGTTTACAAAACCTATTCCACTTCTGGATTTTTCAATACCCAGCAAATAAGACTTATTACCGACCAAAAAAACCACATTGCTAAAGTAGAAATACAAGGTATCACCAAAAAAACGGCAAAATACTCCTCATTAATAAAATATAATTTTGTTTTATCTATAACATAAAGTTCGTAGATAAAAGATATTGGTAGAAAAACTATAGACAGAATTGTCGTAAATAGAAATAAGTTAAAGAAAATCCCTAATACTTTTTTAAACTTTATATAGGATTTATTTAAATTTAGAGGTACCAAAATTAAATAGTCAATATTGAAACTTCCTAATCGTGATTGAGAACTAAATTTATTTCTAACTATAAGGTATAATTGCAATGCGAATAAAACAATTATAAATAATAATATTGGATTATAAATTATAATATCTTCTAATGACGAAATTTCATCTTCAAAAGGATTATATATTTCACTATCAGGATAAACACCTGTTCCTTTATTTAACTTATCGTATGATTTTTTAAACACCATTAGTTCTTCCATCAAACGATTCAATTTTAAGAACAACACTAAATATAATGCTATTGAAATAATCGTTGCAATCGTACAGATTTTTGCTGCTACATTATAATATTTTTTCATTTTTTATTGATTTTAAATTAATTGATTTTCATTTCAACTGAGATACTCTTTTAGAAATTGATACCCACCAAAAACAATGGCGCCCCAAAAAATATTTAGTTGATTTGAAACATATTCATACAATTCTTTTGCTTCAGTAGTACCTATTCCAAAGTTTGATAGAGCCGAAACAACTTCATACTTTGACTTTTTTTCTTGCACGATTAAATGAAAAACAAACTCTTGGTGTTGTTGATCAATTGTTAAATTAGTTTTCATCAAACTTCACAACGGGCTTTAAAAATTGAATGATTATTATTGAAAGTATAGGAGAGAAAACTCCTAAAAACTTCCAAATAGAAACATCCCTGTTTAATTCCTTTATCTTTTTTCCACAATAAATAAATCCAATAACACTGGGTATGATGATGATAAGTAAAATTAAAATTTCAGAAGGACCAATCAAATTATTTAATTTTTAAATTTTACATTTAGTTCTTGTTCTGCACGTTTTTTCAATTGCAATAACTTAGAATAATTATTTTCGTTTTCAGTAATTTCTTGAAATATACTCTGTGCTATCAAATGTGTTACTTGGTTTATATATCGATCAGGATGACATACTTTAATTAATTCTTTGTAAAGTGGTTTCGAATGATTAATATCATTCATTATATCACCAATAATCACGTCAATATTCTTTGTTTCTCCATCGGAATTATTGCCGAAGAGATTGTTTAACTTAGTTTTTTTACGATACTTAAAATGTTTATTTAATAATAATATCAAAATAAAAAACTCAAAAATGGAAATCCAAAACCAAATAGACGAGTAAAAATGAGAGGGTTCTATATAATTTACTTTCATTTGTTTAATTATCTTTTTTATAACCTAGTATTAATGTTTCTTGAAACAACTTCCACTTTAAGCCCTTGGTACCATTTGCGGAGTACACATATAATGTATCCCATCCTAAAGCTATCAATCTTCTAAGAAATTCAGGGTTTTCCATTACAATTCTTCCAATATTCTCCATTTCAAATCTAGTTAATTCTCTTCCTGACAATGCTTTAATAGTAAACCCACTTGCTAAAAATTTTGAAAAAGTATGTTTATACTCTGTTTCACCCATCGTTATTTTAGCTTCTAACAATGTATTTGCAGATCCATTAATAAAAGCATTTTTTGATGCTTGGTTAAATGATTTTATAACTTTTCTTCTTTCTGATAATTCACCAAACCAACTAATAATATTTTCCCACATATAAATGAATTTTAACTTTCAGTTATTACTCTAATCATAATTAATGAAAAAATCATCATTATCCAACCCATCAATTTAGAAAATCGATCATAATTTCCAAATGCATATTTTGATCCTATATACAAACCAACTATTCCACCAAGTGGTGCTAAAATAAATCCAATTAATAACCAAATTGGCTTTGCTTTTTGTACTTCTTTTACTTCGTTATCACTCATTTTTTAATAATTTTTACACAATAAATTTTACAACATATCAAATAATAAATATTTTAGAATTAGTTATTTATCCCAACCAAACTTTTTTTCAATTTTCAGTAATAAATTTATATTAGGTGTTGAGAATATCCCCGTTTTTTTCTTTAGTAATACTTTATTTAATTCAGCACAATATAGATTCGATTTTCTATTTTGAATACTTTCATCTAATTCATTTATAATCATGTGAAATTTTTCAACTACATTATCTGATAGTAATTTGATATTTTCAATCATTCTTTTATTACTCATTTCATCTCTAGCGATTACAATATCATTGTCGTTGATATAATCTCCTATTTGATTACTTAAAACATCTTTAGCAATATCAAGTATCTTTGGATTATTAGCATCGGGCGTAATTACAAGATATACGCCTTTTATAATTGTTTGAACTTCTAAATGATTCATGTTAATTTTTATTACCTGTTATCTAAAATTGATCTTATATAAGAATTTTGAATAATGTTAGGATATTTACCCGCAATTTTTAACATCATTTCTGCCAATTGATTCTCTCCAGATGTTCCTAATAATTCATTAATTACATTACTTAATTGATCCATGATTTCTCTCATTGAAAGTGTTTGCTAAATTTGAGACCATTCTGTTGGATCATTAAACATAAGACCCAATTCAATAGTTTTAATTCTAATAGTTTCCGTTTTAAAAAAAATTATTTTTATATCAGCGCTTGTGTATTAACTGCCTACTCTTAAATTTTTTATCTTCATACTTCTTTTTTAATTTTTTATCATTTTGGTATTTCTATTTTTTTTGAATAATTAAAATTATGATTATCAATTATTTAATCTTATAGATGTAAATTAGATGATTTTCTTACTTTATGTTTTAGTTCTTTATTTCATTTCTTAATCTATGAATTAAAGAAAATTCTTTCTCTTTTTTTTATTTAAGCAAGAGATACTATTTAAAACATAAAATAGTTAGGTAAAAAATTAAAATTGCAAAAGCAAGTGTTAACCAAAAAACATTTGGATCAGTTATATATTCTTTTTTCTTCAATAAATCGAACCAGAACATTACAAAAGTTACACCAATTACAAAAAGTATTATTCCAATTATTTTCATTTTTATATTTTTTATGATTTAGGATAAATAATCTAAATCATTTAAATTTTTATTTCTTTTAAAAAAACTCAAATATAAATATATATAATTATACTTAACAAATAAGAAGTTTAACTAAATTAATAAACTACTAAGGAATATTACCTTAGTAGGTATGAAGCATAAAATTGGAGAACGAATTCGTAAGGCTAGAATGTTATCTGGATTAAGCCAACAAAACATCGCTGATGAATTAGAGTTGACCGTTGCTTCATATTCCAATATCGAACGAGGAGTAACGGATATTACCGTTACACGTTTGTTCCAATTAGCAAAACTGCTGAATGTTAGCGTCTATTTTTTATTAGAAGAAAATGAACAGCTTCCGCAAACGAATGAAAGAGAAAACGAATATCAAAAATTATTATCCACAGAACAAAAATTAGAAAATAGAATAAACCAACATGATATTGAAATCGAATGGATCAAATCTCAGATTGCTTCAATACAATCTCAAATCCAAACATTCATCTGATTATCAGTACAATGTTTCAATCTATTCAAAATACTTGGTCTCAAAACGAATAATGGACAAAAAATTAGTGGATATTTCTTGTTTCAAAATGGAGGATAACATTCCTGTTTTTTCATTGTAAACAAACTCAATACGGTAAATCAGCTTGTTATTTACGTATAGTTTTTTATCGA
>Ga0315905_10000764_pt1 | contig 35175 bp, 35 predicted proteins | sample LakEriMetagenome_5_FD_203522 | JGI IMG/M metagenome (GOLD analysis project Ga0315905, IMG submission 203522) | Freshwater fungal communities from buoy surface, Lake Erie, Ohio, United States - Buoy 4 MA121 | ecosystem: Environmental > Aquatic > Freshwater > Lake | place: USA: Lake Erie, Ohio... | reverse complement strand
GGTTCACCGCCTGGAGTCGATCCCCCTCCGGCAGCACCCGCACCAGGCCCCGGTAGCGGCGGCGGCCTAGCCCCACCAGGGGCAGGGAGCGACCCGCGGGAGTGGCCACCGTGCGCCAGGGCAGCAGCGGCGTGTCTGCCCCCCCCTTGCTGCCGCGACCCGAGGCGCCCGACCAGACGGGGCTCAGCCTGAGCTCCTGGAGTGCCAGTTGCTGGGGCGGCGCCAGGGTTGCGTCTGCGTCGGGCCGCTCCAGCAACAGCAAGGGACCCCTCCGGCTGATCCGCAGCCGTTCGCCTTCCGGCAAAACCGCCAGCAGGCGCCCCTGGCCATCGCGTAGCTGCAGCGGACCGCCCACGGCCGTGGGCTCCAGCACCCCCGCCTGCACCAGCAGCACCCGCACCAGCGGTTCCCGCTCATCAAAGCGGGCCAGGCTGATCTGATCGGGAGTTCCGCCGAACGGGGAGGGGCCCGCGATCGCCACCAGGGCCGCTGGGGTGGCACTGGCGCCGAGCAGGGCCAGCAGGCAGGCCCCCCGTTTCCAGAAACGGAGGGCCCTGCACCAGGGGAGGCGGCTGAGAATCGCCACAGCTGGAAACCAGGCGCAAACGATGCCCATTGTGGGGGCGCGACGGCTGGCCCGCCAGAGCGCCGCACCCATCCCACCGCGGCTCCCGTGGCAGCATGCGGGCCCGAGGCCCCTCCCCTGTGCAGGTCACGTTCCTGGGCACCAGCTCAGGTGTTCCCACCCGGTCCCGCAATGTTTCGGCGGTGGCCCTGCGCCTGCCCCAGCGCGCCGAGCTCTGGCTGTTCGATTGCGGAGAAGCCACCCAGCATCAGTTTCTGCGTAGTGAGCTGCGGGTGTCGCAGCTGCGCCGCATCTTCGTGACCCACATGCACGGCGATCACGTGCTGGGCCTGCCCGGGCTGCTCGCCAGCCTGGGCATGGCGGGTAGTTGCTCCGGGCTTGATCTCTACGGCCCCGATCCCCTGCGGGATTACCTCGAAGGGGTGTTGCGCACCACCTCCACCCGGATCGGCTACCCGCTGCGTACCCACCGGGTGCGGGATGCCGCCCTCAGCGGTGCCGTGCTGCTCGAAGACGACGACATCCGCGTGCGCTGCACCGCTCTCACCCATCGCGTGCCGGCCTTCGCCTACCGGGTGGATCGCCGGCCCCGCCCGGGCCGTTTCGATGTGGAGAAGGCCAAGGAGCTGGGGATTCCCCCCGGGCCCATCTATGCCCAGCTCAAGGCCGGTCGGGAGGCGATTCTCGAGGACGGGCGGGTGATCCGGGGCTCGGCTCTTTGCGGCCCACCCAGGCCCGGTTGCAGTGTGGTGTACTGCACCGACACCGTGTTCAGCGAGGCGGCGGTGGAGCTGGCCCGCGGCGCCGACCTTCTGATCCACGAATCCACCTTCTCCCATGGCGAGGCCGCGATGGCGATCGCCCGCCAGCACTCCACCAGCACCATGGCCGCCCAGACGGCCTTGGAGGCGGGAGTGCGCCGGCTGGTGCTCACCCACCTCAGCCCCCGCTACCTGCCCGGCAATCCGATGACCCCGGACGACCTGCTGGCCGAGGCCCGCGCCATCTTCCCCGCCACCGAGATCGCGAGGGATTTCCTCACCCTGGAGGTGCAACCCCTGGAGGAAGATGACCCCGTGGTTTCCGAGCCCTTTGGCTCCCCTTCCATCGCCTGAGATCCAACCGCGGGCCTGCAACAGTTCGCGTGATTCCCCAGCGGGGGACCCGCCCCCCGTGATACAAGGTCTCAGTTGCGGTCTCACCGCCATTTCACCGGCTTCCTCCATGGCCCCCTTCCTCCCTTCAGCCATCCGCGCCGTCCTCCGGACCCTGCTGGTGCTCCCGTTGGCGCTGCTGGTCTGTTTCGCCGGTCCCGCCGCCGCAGCCCGCTGGGATTCCGCCACCCTCACGGTGCCGGCCCTCCCCGATGGCACCACGGTGACGTTCAGCGAGAAGGAATACAAGTCAGGCCGCAAGCTCTTCAACGAAAGCTGCGGCTCCTGCCATGCCGGCGGCATCACCAAGACGAATCAGAACGTGGGTCTCGACCCCGAAACCCTCGCCTTGGCCACCCCGCCGCGCGACAGCGTGGATTCGCTGGTGGACTTCATGAAGGACCCCACCTCCTACGACGGTGAATACAGCATCTCCGACGTACACCCCAGCCTGCGCAGCAGCGATGTCTTCGTGAAGATGCGCGATCTCGATGAGAACGACCTTCGCCTGATCGCCGGTTACATCCTGGTGGCTCCCAAGGTGCAGGGCATCCAGTGGGGCGGCGGCAAAATCTACTTCTGATCCTTTCGGCTTCCTGGGTTGATCGCCCGATCGATCGCCATTGAATCTGAGGGGTTCCGTACTCACGGGACCCCTTTTTTGATGTTGGTATTTCTTCTTGGCCGCTCTACCCGCATGTCGTTTTCCACGTGCCCTGGAGGTGGAGATGCCCCTCAGGCCCGCTCCAGGGCTTTAGGAGCATGCCTTCAGCGGGATCCCGGCGTTCGCTCTGAAGCCGGCGCAGCCAGCGGGGGCTCTGGCGCTGTCGTCTAGGGGGCTGGCGGGGCACTGTTGGCCGGATCTAGGGAGGCGGGCTGTTTGCTGTACCACCACTCCTGAAGCTCGGGGCTCAGGCGCTGGGGGAAGAGGGTGATCACGGTGCGGGTTGACCGGGCTCCCGGTTGGAGCAGCTCCACCACGTAGGAGGGGCAGCGCCGCGCTGCCAGATCCGCCACGAAGCGCCGGCCCACCCGGCGCCAGCTCGGTTCCTTGCTGCGCCAGGCCAGGCGGCAGCAGGGCCAGGGCAGCTCCTCCCGGTCGAACAGGCGGCAGCAGGGGCCGAGCACTCGGAAGCTGTACTGGCCGCCGGGGCTGGGGTGGATACTGTCGGCCTCCAGCAGCCGCGCCGCAGGCCCCCCTGACAGGCTTGTGGCGCTGCTCGCCGGGCGGCCAGAGCTCGCCACGATGCCGCCGCTGGCGGGGGAGTTGGAGGGGGGGGATGCGGCGGACAAGGGATCGAACGGCGGCTTGACCAAGATGGCAAGCCGGGGTCTAAGGCTGCCAGAAAGAGGGAGCAGCGACCAAGCTCACCGGAGTAGCGGTAGGGACCCGCCTGCCACCTCAAAGCCATCAGAGCGCGAGCACGACCCAGTGGCGAAGTCGCCGGCCCAGGGTTGCTGGCGCTGGCGAGCCACGCTGCCCCCACAAGGCCTTCTCCCAAGCCCATCCATGAAAAAAGCCACCCATCGGGGTGGCTGAAATGAGTGATGGAAGCGGCGAATGCCGGGCTCAGTAGAGCTCTTCCTCAGCGTGGGTCTTGATGGTCACGTCGGAGGTGGGGTAGGCGACGCAGGTGAGCACGAAGCCGGCCTCGATCTGGTCATCGTCGAGGAAGCTCTGGTCGGACTGGTCCACGGTTCCCGCGGTCAGCTTGCCGGCGCAGGTCGAGCAGGCACCAGCACGACAGGAGTAGGGCAGGTCGATGCCCTGCTCTTCAGCCGCGTCGAGGATGTACTGATCATCGGGAACCTCGATGGTCTTGTTGAGGCCCTCGCTCTCGTTGATGAGGGTGACCTTGTAGGAAGCCATGGAAGGGATTGAAGCTCACAGGCGGCGGGAAGCCAGAACCTGTAGGACCCGCCCTTCCTACATCCTCCCGGGGCCGATCCTGGCCATCTGGCCTCCGCATGCCGGGAAGGCCAATCAAATCCTGGGCACGCATCAGCGTGACTTATGCAACATCAGCCTGTGCCCGGATCACCATCAGCCCCCAGCGCTCCTGGCGGGCGGCCAGTTCGGCCCGCCACCCCTGGGCCGCCAGCGCATCCTCAAGGGCCGCTGCCTGGTCCACCAGCAGGCCGCTCAGCAGTCCCACCCCTCCGGGGGACAGCACCGTGTCGAAGGCGGGACAGAGCGCGGTGATCACCGGGGCCAGGATGTTGCAGAGCAGCAGGTCGGCGGGCTGGCCCTCGAGCAGCTCCGCCAGCACCTCCACGCTGCCCTGCGCCACCCGCACGGCGTCCGAGAGACCATTGAGGGCGGCGTTTTCGCCGGTGGCCATCACCGCCAGTGAGTCGGTGTCCACGGCCACCACCGAGGCCGCTCCGAGCCGCAGGGCTCCCAGACCCAGGATGCCGCTGCCGCAGCCCAGGTCTGCCACCCGCAGGCCCGCCAGACCCGTCGCTCCTGCCGTCGCCGCCATCGCTTCCAGGGCCTCAAGACAGAGGCGGGTGGTGGGGTGGCTGCCGGTGCCGAAGGCGCTGCCCGGGTCCATGTGGATCACCATCCGCTCGGCGTGCTCCTCGGGTAGGTGCAGCCAGGCGGGCAGGATCAGCAGCCGTTCCCCCACCGGATCGGCCTGCCAGTGCTGTTTCCAGCTGAGGCTCCAGTCCTCGTCGGGCTGACGCACCCAGGTGACGGCGGGCAGAGCCAGGCCGAAGGGTTCTCCGAGGGGCTCCAGGGCCCGCACCAGTTCGGCCCGCTGCTCCTCGGGCCAGTCGGCCTCGGGTAGCCAGGCCAGCAGTTGCCGCTCCTCGGGCGCCTCGGGCCGGTGCCGTACCGCCACCCGGGGGATGCCCAGCTCCGGCAGCTTCCAGAGCAGCGATTCCTCAAGGTCCGCCGCCAGCGTCATCTCCAGGCGCCACCAGGCCGGACCGGAGGTGGCCGTCAGCGACGGTCCGCCGCTATTGGATCCCCCAGGGGCCGCTGTGTCCCCCTGCCCTGGGCCTGGTTCAAAGGGAGCAATCGGGGGCTGTCCTGGGCCTTCGAAGCGGCCCCCGGCGGCTGGCGTGGGGTTGCCCGTTTCCATCAGAGGCTGACCGGGTGGGCTTCCTGGATGCCGTTGATCTGGTGGATCGTGGCCAGGAGGCTGGGGGGGATGGGGTCGTCGAGGCTGAGCACCATCACGGCGTCGCCCCGCACGATGCGCCGGCCCACCTGCATCGAGGCGATGTTCACGTTGTGCTCGCCCAGCACCGAGCCCAGCTGGCCGATGATGCCGGGCATGTCGCGGTGGCGGGTGAACAGCATGTGGCGGCTGGGCGTCACGTTCACCGGGAACTCATCGATGGTGGTGATCCGCAGTTCACCGTCGGCGAACACCGCTCCGGTCACGCTGTGGCTGCCCTTGGTGCCGCGGCTGCTCAGCTGCAGCGAGCCTCCGGCAAAGTCGCGGCTGGCGTCGTCCTTCACCTCGAGCACATGGATGCCCCGCTCCTTGGCCTCCAGGCTGGCATTCACATAGTTGATGCTGTCCCCCAGGGCGGTGGAAAGCACCCCCTTCAGGGCCGCCACCACCAGGGGCTGGGCGGGGTGGGAGGCGAAATCGCCCTGCAGCCGCACCTCCAGCTCGCTGATCTGGCCCCCCGCCAGCTGGCTGAGCAGCTGCCCCAGGATTTCCGCCAGCTCCAGGTGGGGCTTGAGCTGCTCCATCACCTCGGCGTTGAGGCCTGGGATGTTCACGGCGCTGCGGGCCGGCAGGCCGAGCAGCACGTCGCGGATCTGTTCGGCCACGTCGATGGCCACATTCTCCTGGGCCTCCTCGGTGGAGGCGCCGAGGTGGGGGGTGAGGATCAGCCGCTCCTTCACGCTGCGCAGCGGTGAATCGGCCGCCAGGGGCTCCTTGGAGAACACATCGAGGGCGGCGCCAGCGATCACGCCCTGTTCCACCGCCTCGGCGAGGGCCGCCTCATCCACGATGCCGCCGCGGGCGCAGTTCACCAGCCGCGCCGTGGGCTTCATGGTGCGCAGGAGCTCCGCATTGACAAGGTTCTCGGTTTCGGGGGTGCGGGGCAGGTGCAGGGTGACGTAGTCGGCCTCGGCGAACAGCTGGGGCAGGCTCAGCAGCCGCACCTGCAGCTGCTGGGCCCGCTCCGGCGACACGAAGGGGTCGTAGGCGGCCACATCCATTCCCATGGCCCGGGCCACGCGGGCCACATGGGAGCCGATCTTGCCGAGGCCCACCACGCCGAGCACCTTCTTGTAGAGCTCGTTGCCCACGTAGGTCTTGCGGTCCCAGCCGCCGGCCATCGTGCTGGCGTGGGCGTGGGGCACATGGCGCGAGAGGGCCAGCATCAGGGCCAGGGCCTGCTCGGCGGCGGCGATGGTGTTGCCCTCGGGGGAATTCACCACCAGCACGCCGCGGCGAGTGGCGGCCTTCACATCCACGTTGTCCACGCCCACGCCGGCGCGGCCGATGATGCGCAGCTTGGTGGCGGCCTCGATCACCTCTTCGGTGACCTGGGTGCCGGAGCGGATCATCAGGCCCTCGTAGTCGCCGATGATCGCCTTGAGCTCCTCGGGTGGCAGACCGGTGCGCACATCCACCTGGGCCACCTGGGCGAGGATGTCGATCCCCGTTTGATCGATGGGATCGGAAACCAGAACCTTCGTCATGACCGGCACGTGATGGGGGGCCCCGGGGGCGCATGGGAGAGCGGCGCCCCGGCGGGGCAGGCCGGAGGTGCAGTGTAGAGATCGGCTCGCAACGGGCCTGGCCGCGCGCTCGAACCGATCTGGGCCGCCCCGGCTGGGCCCCGGATGCGAGCCTGAGTGAAAGCTGGAGCGGAAGGCGTGGCCCTGAGCGTGGTGGTGGTGCTGGAGGACCGCAAGCGGCTGGAGGCCCTGCGACAAAAGCTGGCGGCCCAGGATCCACCGCCTCTCGCGGTTGTGGCGATCGGCAGCGGTGAAACGGAGCTGGCTAGCGTGGAGAGGCTGGATCCTGCTGCGGGCCGCCGTCAGCGCCAAAAAACCATGATGCGCTGGCTGTTGCCCTTCGGTTTTCTGGCGGGTTTCACCTTCACCCAGATCACCGATCTGCACACCTTCTCCGCCCTGGGCCCCTGGGCTGAACCCCTGATCGGCGGTCTGCTGGGCCTGGGGTCGGGCTGGATGGGCAGCTTTGCCGCCGCCGCCAGCGTGACCTCCGAGGAGGACGACCGGATCCGCATCCTCCGCAACCGCCTGCAGGAGGGCAACTGGCTGCTGCTGATCGATCCGGCCCCCGGCAGCGAGCCCCCCTGGGGCCTGATTCAGCAGGCGCGGCCTAAGGCGGTGGTGCGTCTTGGTGAGTCCTGAACTGCCGGCCCCGATGGAGTCCCGCCGAGATCGGCCGGAGGGCGGCCCCCCGGTTGTCGAGCAGGAGGCCGTGCTGGAGGCGGCCGAGCGCTGCCTCCGCACCTGGGAGCCGGTCTGGACCGGTTTTCTCGATGGGGCCCTGAGGGAGGAGGCCGAGGCCCGTCTCGGGGCCCTGAGCGACCTCCGCCTCGAGCCCTGGGGCGGCCACGCTGGCGCCGAGCGCTGCCGGTTGCTGCTGCAGCGCAGCGAGGCGGCCCTGTCCCTGGATCAGGTGGCCGGCGATTTCGTTGGTCTGGAGATCACCGGCAACTTTCTTTTTGACCCGGCCGAGCCAGCCGACTTCCGGGCTGCCCTGCTCGCCGCAGGCGCGCTCCCCGAGGAGCTGGGCGATCTGTGGGTCCGCGGCGATCGGGGTGCCCAGGCGATCACGGCCCAGGCCCTGGCCGCCCGCCTGCAGGGTCAGGCGGGCCGGGTGCGCACGGTGGAGGTGCACTTTGAGGCCCGCCCCCTGGCGGAGCTGCAGCTGCCGCAGCAGCGGGTCCCCCGCAGTTTCACCACGGTGGAGGCTTCCACCCGGCTGGATGCGGTGGCCTCGGCCGGCTTCGGCCTCTCCCGCAGTCGCCTGGCGGCCCTGATCCGCCAGGGGGCGGTGCGGATCGACTGGCGGGTGGTCACCAGTCCGAGCCGGGAGCTGCGCAGCGGTGAGCGGGTGCAGCTGGAGGGGCGCGGCGAGCTGCAGATCGAGGCGGTGGAGATCACCAAGCGGGATCGCTACCGGATCCGTTTGATGAGGCGCTGAGGGCAGGCCACGAGGTTGGGGCTGCTAGGTTAAGTACCACGACTGGTTCGGCGGATTCCTCCTGGAGATTTCTCCCGGTACGGTTCCAGGATCAGGTGGGTTTGGCGTCACACCTACTTCGGTAGTCTTGTGCAGCCAATCTCGGCCCGTCTCAGGAGACATTCTTGAGGGGTTATTGGGGCGATTAGCTCAGAGGTAGAGCACTACCTTGACACGGTAGGAGTCACTGGTTCGATTCCAGTATCGCCCATTGATGATTGACAGACTGATTTGATCAGCTGGACGTTTCGAATCAATCCGGCGGCGTTCTCACTCAAGTTGAAGTTCACAGGAATTCACCCACCTTGGCCTTCCAGGTGTGGCATTGTCTCCAGTATTCGGAGTCTGGGGTAGGCAGCTGGCGCTGATGTTGCGTTCTGACCCCGAGCCTTGAGACACCGATGCCGCCATCGGCTCCCCTTCTTTGTGCTGCTGTTGCTGCCCGGCGGGCTCTCGATGCCCTCCGATGCCTTGGCCTGGCAATCGGTTGTGCCGCCGCGCTGCCCCCCCAGCCCCTCAAGGCCCAGGCCCCCCCTCACAGCGCCCAGGAATTGGAGGCCTTCGCCGCCGCCAAGAAGCTGGAGTCCTTCACCCCCACCACCACCATCCGGGTGCAAGTGAACGCGGTGGTGGGAGCCCTTCGCTACGAAGGCAGCGCTGTGGATGGGGGCGCCAACACAGCCGCGGGCTTCCCCCTCCTCAATGCCCTCACGGTCAACCACGACGCCCGGCTCACCATCGACACGAGCTTCACGGGGCAAGACCTGTTTCGGGTGCGGCTGCGCAGTGGCAACTTTGGCCCCTCTGGATTGTTCTCCAATCCCCCCACGCCGCTCAGCCGGCTGGATTTCGCCTTTGAAGAGCCCCTCTGCCGAGCCGACGTCGCCACCTGCAGCCGCAACCTGGTGACCGTGAACCGGGCCTACCTTCAAATTCCCCTGGGTCCGGAGATTCGCCTCACCGCGGGCAGCCGCCTGGCGCAGGGCGACCTGCTGCCGGTGTGGCCCAGCGTCGCCAACGACTCTCCCATTCTGGAGCTGTTTCAGCGGGCGGGGGCGGCCGGGGCCTACAGCCGGCGGGTGGGCGCTGGCTTTGGGGCCTGGTGGCAGCCCACAGGCCGCTTGAGGGCCCTCTCGATCGCCTATGCCGCCGTGGCTCCCCTGGCAGACCATGGTTCGCCCGGGGAGGGAGGGCTCTTCACGGCCGCGGGCGGCCAGACGAACACCGTGCAGATGGCTTACACCCGTCCCCGGTGGAACCTCACCGCCGCCTACACCCGCAATGGCCAGAGCGCCCTGCTGCGGGGCACCCCCCTGGCCAGTCAGCTCGCCGCCGACTGCCGCGATGGCGCCATTCACTCCTGGTCGCTGGCGGCGTATTGGCAACCTGCCAATGCGGGCTGGATGCCCTCGATCAGCGCCGGCTGGGGCCTCGATCGCTTTGCCTTTGCCACCACCCCGGTGGCGGGGCTCACCGGAGTGCACACCACCTCCTGGAGCGTTGGCCTCAGCTGGAGCGACGTGTTCAGCTCCGGTAACAGCATGACGCTGGCGGTGGGCGCGCCGGCCCACGTGAGCCGCCTGCAGGGGGTGGAGGCTGTGGATGACTCCGGCATGGCCCTGGAGGCCTCCAGCCTGATCCCCATCACCGACACCTTCAGCCTCACGCCGGCTGTGTTTTGGCTGAGTCGGCCGCGCGGCGCGATGGGGGCCACCACCAGCCTCACCGAGGCCCTGGGCCCTGGGCGTGGACCGGCCGCCACTCTGGGGGTGTGGGGTGGGCTGGTGAGGGCCACCTTGCGGTTTTGAGGGCGGTTATGTGCCGGGATTGACTGGAGGGATACGATAAACTTTTTATATTGGTTCATCGCTCTTTGTGCTGTTGCAAGCAATTGAACTGAGCCTTAAGTCCACCGATATTCAGCCCACATGAATGCCTAACTCCAACAGGACCAACCCGAAATGAATGTGCCGAAATGAACATTCTCAACGGACAGATTGAGGTTCGCTCGTTCCTCACAGTCACCCTTGGAATCCTGGTGCTGTTTCTTGGCAAGGCTCTCAACAAACGCTTCGCTTTCTTACGAGAGTTCACCATTCCCGAGCCCGTCAGTGGCGGCCTGCTGGTGGCCTCGGTGATCGCCCTGCTCCATCTCGCTTTTGGCTTGGAGATCAGTTTTGGCATGCGGGCTCGCGATCTGCTGCTGGTGTATTTCTTCACCACGGTGGGCATGAACGCCAGCTTCGCCGACCTCAGGCGGGGTGGCCGCTCCCTGGTGGTGTTATTGGTCCTCACCATCATGTTGATGCTGGCCCAAAACCTGTTGGGCCTCACCCTGGCTCGCTCGGGCGGCCTGCCGCCCGCCACGGGCCTGCTGATGGGCACGGTGTCGCTGATTGGCGGCCACGGCACCACGATTGCTTGGGCGCCCAAATTCGCTGACAACTACGGGGTGGCCAATGCCATGGAGGTCGGCATTGCCGCCGCCACCTTCGGTCTGATCATCGCCAGTGCCAGCGGCGGCCCCATCGCCCGCTACCTGATCCAGCGCCATCGGCTGGTGGCCCCCGGCGCCTCACCTGCGATGGAGCGAGGCGACCTCTCCAGCGGTCCCCCCAACGGCGCTGCTCTCGCTTCAGTGCCGGCCGTTCCAGCAGCTGCGGTGTCCTCTCCTGGTGGACAACCTCCCCAGGCTTCAGGCGGCGGAGCGTTGATCGATTCCCATGATTTCCTCGGGGCGGTGCTGGCGATCAACATCTGCATCATCCTCGGCTCGCTCTTGCAGGAGCTGCTCCGGGAGCGGGGGCTGTTTCTGCCGCTGTTTGTGCCCTGCCTGATCGTGGGCATTCTGCTCAGCAACCTGCTGCCCAAACCAGGGCCAAAGTTCCCGTTCCGCTGGCCCTCTCGCACCCCCGCAATCGACCTGATCGCCGAGATTTCCCTTGGGGCCTTCCTGGCGATGTCATTGATGACCATCCAGTTCTGGACGCTGGTGGATCTGGCAGGACCTCTGCTGCTGATCCTCATCGCCCAGTTCCTGCTAGCTCTGCTGATCAACCTCTTTCTGGTGTTTCCCCTGCTTGGCGGCACCTACGACGCGGCGGTGATCGCCGCAGGCTTCAGCGGCTTCACCCTCGGCTCCACCCCCACCGCCATGGCCAACATGACCGCCGTGACCCAGAAGTTCGGCCCCTCCCCCAAAGCCTTCATCGTGCTGCCCCTGGTGTCAGCGTTTTTCATTGACCTGCTCAACGCGGTGCTGATCCCCTTTTTCCTGCACAGGGTTTGAGCCTGGGCCCTCAGGCGGGGCTGGCGGGCATGGAGGCCAACAGGTGGAGGCCCAGGCGCTCGGAGAGAAAAGTCGCCGTGAGCTGGCCCCGCACGCTGTTGCCCGCCCCATCCAGCGGCGGCGAGTAGGTGGCCAGCCCGCCTTTGCCTGGCGCCACGGTGATCATGCCGCCCGACACCCCGCTTTTACCCGGCAGGCCGATGTCGTACATCCAATCGCCGGAGGTTTCATAGAGGCCCGCGGTCACCATCACCGCCAGCACGACCTGGCAGATCGGCGGCTCCACCACCTGCTCGCCGCTGAGGGGATGGCGCCCCCCATTGGCCAGGGTGGCGGCCATCAGGGCCAAATCGTGCGTGGTGACACTCAGGGCGCACTGGCGGGTGTAGAGGTCGGTGGTGGCCTCCGGATCAAACCAGATGCCCTCCTGCTCCTCCAGCAGGGTGGCGATGCCCAGATTGCGGCGGTTTGTTGCCACCTCCGAGGCATACACCTCCTCATCCAGCGCCAGGGGGCGGCCCGCGAAGCGGGAGAACCCCTCCTGGATGAAGGTCCATTTGGCCTCAACCGTGTCGCCCGGCACCAGGCTCGTGGCGGCAATCGCGCCCGCATTCACCATCGGGTTGGAGAGGCCATCCTCCGCCCTCTCCACCGCCTGCACGGAATTGAAGGGCAGCCCCGTGCTGTTCACCCCCAGTTTTTGGCGAGCGTCCCTTTCCCCAATGGCCTGGCAGATCAAGGCAAAGAGAAAGGGCTTGGAGATGCTCTGGATGCTGAAGGGATGGAGGGCTTCCCCTGCCTCAAAGAGCTGGCCCTCCGTGGAGGCCACGGCGATGCCGAAATCAGCCGGGTTGGCCGAGGCCAGGGCGGGGATGTAGCGCGCCACCTTGCCCTCGCGCACGGGGCCAAAGCGCTGATGGGCTTCGTCCACCAGTTGGCGCACCACGGCCTCGGTGGGCAGATGACCTGTCGAGATCCAGGACGCCACGATTAGTCTCCAGTCTCCTTCTCCCAGGGGAGGCTGGGCAGGCGATAGAGCGCCTCCCGCTGGGCCTCAATCCACACATCGATCATCTTGTCGAGGCTGGGATCATCCGCTTCGACCTTGATCTGGTGGGCGATGCTCAGGCTGCCCGTCGGGATCACCACCAGCTCGAAGGGGGGGCCTACCGAGAGATTCGATCGTTGGGTGAGCACCTCCGACATCAGGCAGAGCTTGGCGGCATCTTCCAGCGAAAGGTTGGCGCGGCCAATGTTGTCGAGCGGGGGCTTGCCGTATTTGCTCTCGCCGATCTGCAGGTAGGGCGTTTCCGGCGTCGCCATGATTGCGTTGCCCTGGGGATAGATCAGATAGAGGCCGTGGGGTTCGCTGCCGATCTGTCCGGCCAGGAGAAATGTCGCCCCGCCGCTAGCCCCCGCCTGCCGCAACGACTCCTCATTTTCCTTCTGCACCGCCACGCTCACCCGCCCCACATAGGCCGCCGCTTCAAACAGATAGTCGCAGTGGCGTAGATCCTTGCCGGCGCCTGCCTCGAGATCCGCGGGGCGATCGAGATCGCGGCGAATCCAGCTGATCACCGCGTGGGTGGTGGCCAGGCTGCCCGCCGCCAGGATCACAAACAGCCGATCGGGAGCGGGCTGGAAGCTATACATCTTGCTGTAGGTGGAGATGTAGTCCACCCCCGCATTGGTGCGGGAATCGGAGGCCAGCACCAGCCCCTTCTCCAGCCAATACCCGATGCAATACGTCATGGTGTTCCCTATGCGGTGTCGCTCCCTTTGAAGCTAGCGCTTCATCCCCCGGGGCCGGCTCTGGCCCCCACGCCCCCCGCTCCGGCGGCCCTGCTGATACTCAGGATCGGGGCTTCTCAGCTGCAACTGGCGCACCGCTTCCACGGCCATGCCGGCCACCAGGCCAAAACCGCTCACCAGCACCGTGTCCCAAAAAAGGGTGCGCTCGCTCACCCGTACAGGGGTGTGGGCCACCACGGTGCGCAGAAACTGGGCGATGGCCAAGCCCGCGGCGCCGGTGACCAGGCCTGAGGCCACCACCCGGCCTCCGGAGAGGGGGCGCAGAGGCCGCTCCGGGCCCACGGCAGGAGGGGAATCATGGGAGCTTTCGGCTGTTGGCGGGTCGTCCCGATGGGACAGAGGGGGGCCATCGGTTAGCGGGTCGCGGCTCATGGGGCCTGAGGCTCCTCCGAGGGGTCCAGCGCAGGGGGCGGGCCCGCCACCAGTTGCTTCATCACCACGTAAAACACCGGCACCACAAAGAGAGACAGCACGGTGGCCACCGTCAACCCGCCGAACACCACCGTGCCCAAGGAGGCTTGCCCCCGGGCACCGGCGCCGCTCGCCAGCACCAGCGGCAGGAAGCCAAACAGGGAGGAGATGGCGGTCATCAGGATCGGGCGGAACCGGGAGCGGGCCGAATCGGCTGCCGCCTCCAGGGCGGTGGCCCCCTCCTCCATGCGCTGGTTGGCCATGTCCACAATCAGGATGCCGTTTTTGGCCGCCAAGCCGATCAGCATCACCAGTCCCACCTGGGCAAAGATGTTGAGCACCTCGCCGCGGGCTGCTAGAAACAGCAGCGCTCCCAGCATGGCCGTGGGTACGGTCATCAAAATGATCAAGGGATCGGTGTAGCTCTCGTATTGGGCCGAGAGCACCAGATAGGCCGCCAGGATGCCCAGGCCAAACACCACGATCGCCAGGGCACCGGCCCGAATCTCCTCGCGGGAGATGCCGGTCCAGTCGAAGCTCACGCCATTGATGGAGAGATCCTCAAAGAGGCGGCGGATGTCGTTGATGGCCTGGCCCGAACTGCGGCCTGGGGCCGGACCTCCCTCCACCATGATCGAGCGGAACAAGTTGAAGCGGGGGATAACCGCGGGACCGGTGGCGGGCTCGACGCGGATGAACTCCGAGAGGGGGATGGGCTCGCCGGCGGCGTTTTTGGTGTAAAGCCCGCGCAGCTGCTCCGGGGTGGCGCGGAAGGCCTGATCCGCCTGCACAAACACCCGCCGCACCCGGCCCCCCTCGAAGGTGTCGTTCACATAGAAGGAGCCGATGTTGAAGCTGAAGGCCTGCATGGCGCTTTGGAAATCCACACCCAAAGCGGCCATGCGATCCCGATCCACCAGGATCTGCAGCTGGGGCGCTTCCGGGGAGAACTGGGTGAACACCCGATCAAAGAGGCCGCTGGCGTTGGCGTTGCCGATCAACTGCTGGGCGCTGGCAAAGAATTGGGAATCGGAAAGGGCGCCGCCACTGCGGTTGAGCATCTGGAATTCGAAGCCGCCGCCGGTGCCGTAGCCGGGAATGGCCGGGGGCTCGATCACGAGGACGCGCGCTTCCTGAATCGCGGCGAACTTGCGGTTGAGCCGCTCCACGATGGCGCTCACCGACTGGTCGGCGCCAGGCCGCTGGTTCCACTTCCGGGTGCCGAAGAAAAACAGTCCGCGGTTGGGCGCGTTGCCGGCAAAGCTGGCGCCACTGAACACCGAGGCGCTCTCGATGTCCTTCTCCTCCCTCAGGATCGCGGCCACCTGCTGGTTGATCCGGCGCGTGTTCTCCAGGGAGCTGCCATCCGGCGCCTGCAGGATGCCGATGGCATAGCTCTGGTCTTCCACTGGCACGAAGCCAATGGCGATGGTGTTGAAGGCCACGGCGGTGAGGGCGATCCCGGCCATCAGGGCGCCCATGATCAGGGTGCGGTGGGAGAGCACCCAGGCCAGGCCCTTCTCGTAACCCCGCTCGATGCCGGCATAGCCCTGGTTGAACCAGCCAAACAGCTCCGGAGTGAGCCAGCCAAAGAGTGCGCCGCCCAGGGCGAAGGCGAGTACGGCAGCGGGGTTCGCCACACCCCCGAGCACCAGTCCCGCCACCCCGCCGGCCAGGGAAAAGGGCAGCCGCAGGGGCAGGCCGGTGAGCAGCCGCAGCACAAATCCCACCAGCAGCCCAGCGGCCACAGCGCCCATGGCGGCTAGGGCTCTCCCTCCCCCGGCGGCAAGCAAGCCATAGAGAAACCCCACCGCCCCTCCTGCGATGGCGTAGGTGCGACGGCCCGGTGGCGGGCCTTCCCAGCCCAGCAGGAGGGCCGAGAGCATGGGGGAGAAGGTGAGGGCGTTGAAGGTGGAGATGGCGATCGCAAAGAGGATCGTGGCGGCGAATTGCCGGTAGATGGTGCCGGTGGCGCCGGGGAAGAAGAGCACCGGAATAAAAACCGCGAACAACACCAAGGTGGTGGCAAGCACCGCGCCAAAGAGGTCGTCCATGGTGGCCTTGGCCGCCGCCAGAGCCCCCAGGCCGGAGGCTTTCTTGGTGGCGGTGGTTTCGATGATCGTGATCGCGTCATCCACCACCAGCCCGGTGGCTAGCACCAGGCCGAAGAGGGTGAGCTGGTTGAGCGTGAAGCCAAACACCAACACTCCCAAAAAGGAGCCCACCAGAGCCACGGGAATGGCGATGGCCGGCACCAGGGTGGCCTTCCAGTCCTGCAGGAAGAGAAACAGCACAAGCACCACCAGGATCACCGCATCCCGCAGGGCGGAGGAGACCCCATCAATCGAGGCCCGCACGAAGTCGGTGTTGTCGATGATCTTTTGCATCGTCATGCCCACGGGCATGGTGGCGGTGAACTCCTTGAGCACCTCCTCGACCCCGCGAGACACCTCCAGGGCGTTGCTGCCGGTGCGTTGGTAGATCGCCATTCCCACCGACGGCACCCCCCGCAGATCGGTGGCTTCCACGGCAAAAGTTTCCCCCCCCAGGCTCACCCTCCCCACATCCCTGAGGCGCACCACGCCGCCCTCGGCCGTGTTGCGCAGGATCAGATTCTCGAAGTCTTCTGTGTTTCGCAGTCGGCCCTGCAACACCACGGTGAGGGTGAATTGCTGGCCGGGGGGCGCCGGGGCGCCACCGATCTGCCCCACAGGCACGAGGCGGTTTTGGCTGCGCAGGGCCTGCACCACATCGCTGGCGGTGAGCTTGTTGGCGGCCAGCCGCACCGGATCGAGCCAGAGGCGAAAGGCCAGCTGGCGATTACCGAAATACTGCAATTCGCCCACCCCCGGCACTCGGCGGATGGCGTCGGTGAGGTTCTGATCCAGCAGGCCGCTGATGGTTTCCAGGCTATAAAGCTGGTTGGGGTCTTCGCTGGTAAAATTATATACGAGCAGGATCGAATTGGAGGCCTGGTTTACAGTAATGCCGGATTGGCGCACCTCTTCCGGCAGGCTCGGCTGGGCGAGGGCCACCCGGTTTTGCACATTCACCTGGTTGATGTCGCCATTGCTGCCGCTGGCGAAGGTGATTTCGATCGCGCTGGTTCCGTCCGCCGCGCTGGTGGAGGAGATGAAATCCATGTTCTCCACCCCATTGATCTGCTGCTCCAGCACGCTGGTGACACCCTGCTCCACACTCACCGCGTCGGCCCCCACGTAGCGGGAGGAGACCTGCACGGTGGGTGGGGCGATGTCGGGCAGATTTTCAATCGGCAGGATGGGAATCGCAATCAAGCCGGCAATCACAATCAGCAGGCTGCACACCGTGGTGAGCACCGGACGCGTGATGAAGGTGTTGGAGAGCGACATAGACCCTGCGGTGGCGGTGGCTAGTTGACCTTCACCGGCAGGCCATGACGGAGGTTGATCAGGTTGGAGGTGATCACCCTCTGGCCCGGCTCCAACCCACGCAACACCGGATAGCGGTTGTTCTGGAGGGGGCCCAGTTCGACCGGCGTTTGCAGGGCAAAGGTGGTGCCAGGGGGCAGCTTGCGCAGGGGCTCCAGCTTGGCCTGGCCGGGCCGCCGTTCCAGCTCGGCCAGGCTGCCGACCCCATAGACAAACCGCTGGCCGGAGATCTGGGTGACGGCAGCAAACGGAACGGAGAGCTGGCTCCGCTCGTCGAGGATCAGGCGAGTGCGGGTGCGCAGGCCGTTGCGCAGCACGCCGGTGGGATTGGCGAACTCCGCCTTGGCCAGCAGCGACTGGGTGCCAGCCACCACAGCCGGATCCAGCGAGCGCACCACGCTGCGGGCCATGGGGGTGTTGGTGGCGGGGTCCATGAGGATCACGGGCTGGCCCACCCGCAGGCGCTCGGAGAACACCGCCGGCACATCCACCCGGGCCACGAGCTCATCGTTGCGGATGATCTTGGTGAACGGCGCCCCCGCCGCGATCACATCGCCCACCTTCGCCTGCACATCGCCCACGGTGCCGCTGATCGGCGCTCGTAGGTCGCGAAAGCCGAGATCGGCCTTTCGGGCCACCAGATTCATGCGGGTGGAGATGTAATCCTGCCGAAATTGATCGCGCTGAATCGCGCTGGCCGCCCCCTGTTTCACCAGGTAGTCGTAGCGCTGGAAATTGAGCCGTTTGGTTTCGGTTTCCGCCCGCAACCGGGCCACATCCGCTCGGGCCTGGGTTTGATCGAGCACCATCAGCAGCTGACCCTGGCGCACCTGATCGCCTTGGCGCACGAGCAGGGTTTGGATTCGACCACCGGCCTGGGCTGCCAATTGCACCTCCCCCAGGGCCTCCAGGGTGCTCACAGTGTCCACCGCGTTGGAAAAGAGGACCACCTCGGCCTCCTGGGACTGCACGGCCAGGGGCGGCCGGGGAGGGGTTGCCGGCGTGCCTTGGCAGGCCGAGAGGAGCACAGCGGTTGCAAAGCCGCAAAGCTGCCAACCGGTCCATAGCCGCCAACGAATCAGGCTCACGGGAGTTTTGGCAACGGCAGTCAACCCGAGCGAAACCTTTTCAGAATTACTATAAGCAGGCTGCCAATCCCTGGCATATTCCCTGGCCGATTGAGGAGCTAAGTCAGGGGGTCTCATGGGACCAGCTCCACAGCCTCAATCGGGTCTTTCAATACAAGTCTCAATAGTACCGGGGCCAGAAAGGTGGTGCCAATCACCATCAGGAGGATGGCGGCCTCTAGGGAGGGGCCCAGCACGCCGCTCTGGCTGCCAAGGCCCAGAAAGATCAGGCCCACCTCCCCCCGCGGGATCATCGCTAGCCCCACCGCCAGCCGATTCGTTGGCTCCTTGCTGAGGTAGCTCCAGCCGGCAGCCAGCTTGCTCAACAGCGCGGCGGCCAATAGGAAGCCCGCCATCAGCAGTCCCGCGTGGTTGGCGGGGTTGAAGGGATTGAGCACGGAGAGGTTGAGGCTGCTGCCGATAAGCACGAAAAACACCGTCGCAAAGAGAGCAACCAGAGGTTGGATGGCCTTCTCGATCGCCTCCCGGCGTTTGGAGGAACTGAGGATGAGCCCTCCTGCGAAGGCGCCCAGGGCCGCCTCCAGGCCGAAGGCCTGGGCCGCGAAGCAGGCCAGCGAAAGCACCAGGAAGGCTGCCACCGCCACCTCCCCAGGTGCCCGTAGCCGATCCAAAAGGGCATCGAAGGCTGGGGCGGCGGTGCGGCTGAGGGCCAGGGCCACCGCCACAAACACCGAAGCGGCCCCCACCAGCTTCACCACTGGCCCTGCCGTGAATCCTTCCCCCGCCGCCAGGGCCACCACCACAGCCAGGATGACAATGCCGAGAATGTCATCCAGCACGGCGGCGCCGATCACCATCTGCCCTTCTCGGGTGCGCAGCACCTTCAGTTCCCCGAGCACGCTGGCGGTGATGCCGATGCTGGTGGCGGTCATCGCAGCGCCAGCGAAGATTGCCGGCAGCATCGGCACCGTAAAGAAGACATGGAGGCCGAAGGCGCCCATCACAAAAGGGAGGATCACGCCGGTGAGGGCCACGCTGATGGCCTGGCCGCCCACCGCCATCAGTTCGTCCAGCTCGCTTTCCAGGCCGGTGAGGAAAAGCAGGGACAGCAGGCCGATCTTCGCCACCCCCTGCAGGATGGGAAAGGTGTTGGCATAGATCTGGCGCACCTGTTCGGAACTGACGTGGGCCAGGGTGGCGATCGAGCCCTGGGCGAGGCTGTTGAGCTCGCCCCCCAGCTCCGGAGGTTGGATCAGGTGCAACCCCGAAACGCCGATCAGCACCCCGGCCACCAGCTCCCCGAGGATGGCGGGAAGGCGTAGGCGCACCATCGCTCCGCCAGGGCCCGGGCGATCAAGAGGATCACCACAAATTGACCCGCTTGGATCAGGGTTTGGGCGGCCTCCAGCTCGTGCGCACCGCTGGAGAGGAACAGGGTGGGCAAGCTCATGAACGCCACGGTAAGTTGACGAAATCCTTTCATCTCTGGCCCGTCGTCAGGCGGCGGAATGGGCAAACCGCGATCGGGGAGAGGGCGGGGAGGAAGGGAGCACCGCGGCGATGGCAAGGGCTGGCATCCAGATCGGCTCGTGGTGAGCCCTTGTCCGCTGCGAAGTCTCGGCTCCTACCCCTGCAGTTGCCGGGATGGGATCCTCCCCGCTCCCGTGCGGCAGCTGCCGGCGGGACCGTCGTTTCAGGCGGGCATCAGCGTGGCGGGCTGTGGCTGTTTACAGCCGCCCGAGTGAGCGGCTCCCTGGCCCCTGCCCCGTAATCTGCGGACCGATCCGGCAGAACTCCCGATGGCCACCCGCGAACGGCAAGGCACGGTGGTGGTGGGTCTGGGTCGCTCCGGAATCGGCGCTGCCCGATTGCTTCGGGCCCTCGGCGAACCGGTGTGCCTCGCGGAAAGCCGCAGCGGCGACGCCCTGGCTGAGCAAGCGGCGGTCCTGGAGGCGGAGGGCATCCCGGTGAAGCTGGGCCTGCCCCTTGATGCCGAACGCTTCGATGCCCTCACCCCGCCGCCCGCCACCGTGGTGGTGAGTCCCGGCATCCGCTTCGACCATCCGGCCCTGGAGGCATTGCGGGCCCGGGGGGTGGCGGTGCAGGGGGAGTTGGTGGGGGCCTGGAGGGCCGGCAGGGCCGTGCCCTGGATCGGCATCACCGGCACCAATGGCAAGACCACCGTGACCCATCTGGTGCATCACCTCCTGGTGGCCGGTGGGCTGGATGCTCCCCTCTGCGGCAATGTGGGCACCTCCGCCGCCGACGTGGTGCGCCAGCGGATCGTCGCCGGCCCGGCCGCCAGCGGCGTTTCGCCTTCAGGCCTTTCGGCCTTGGGCGCTTCACTTTCGGATGCTTCGCTCTCGGGCGCTTCGCTCTCAGGAGGGTCTTCTGCCGAGAACCTGGCCTTTCCCGACTGGCTCGTGGTGGAGCTGAGCAGCTATCAGATCGAGGCCGCCCCCGAGTTGGCGCCGGCCATCGGCATCTGGACCACCCTCACCCCCGACCATCTGGAGCGCCACGGCACCCTTGAGGCCTACAGGGCGATCAAGCGCCAGCTGCTCGAGCAGTCGGGCCTGCGCATCCTCAATGCCGACGACGCCGATCTGCGCAGCCGCGCCGCCAGCTGGGACGAGGCCTGCTGGATCACCGCCGGGCCTCGCCAGGCCGCCCTCGATGCCGGTATCGACCCTCACCTCTGGATCGAGGCCGGTGAGGTGTGGAATGCCGATGGCCCGCTGTTCCCCGCCGCCGCCCTTGCGATGCCGGGCGACCACAACCGCCAGAACCTGCTGCTGGCTGCGGCGGTCGCCCTGGCCGCAGGCCTCACCCCCGCCGTGATCGAGGCGGGCTGCCGCTCCTTCCCCGGCGTGCCCCATCGGCTCGAACGCATCCGCCTTCACCAGGGCATCACCTGGTTCAACGACAGCAAGGCCACCAACTACGACGCCGCCGAAGTGGCACTCCGCGCCCTGGACGGTCCCCTGGTGGTGCTGGCTGGCGGCCAGTCGAAGCAGGGCGATGCGGCCGGCTGGATCGCCCAATTGCACCGCCAGGCCGCGGCGGTGATTTTCTATGGCGCCGCCCGGCAGGAGTTCACCGGCCTGCTGGCGGCTGGTGGCTACGGCGGTCGGGTGGAGAGCGTCGAAGGGCTCGACCAGGCGGTGCCGCTGGCCCGGCAGTTGGCGGCGGAGGGTGCCTGCCCAGCCGTGCTGCTCTCGCCGGCCTGCGCCAGCTTCGATCAGTACAGCGATTTCGAGGCCCGCGGCCACCACTTCCGCCGCCTGGTTCTGGCACTCTGAGGCAGCGAATTCGGCGCGATGCGTCAGTCCTGATGGCCCACTGGTTGATGAAGAGTGAGCCGGAGGTCTACGGCATCGCCCATCTGGAGGCGGAGGGCACCACCCTCTGGGATGGCATCCGCAACTACCAGGCCCGCAACTTCATGCGCGCGATGAAGGTCGGCGACCGCGCTTTTTTCTATCACTCCAATGCCACGCCTCCGGGGATCGTGGGGTTGATGGAGGTGGTGGAGACGGGCCTGATCGATCCGAGCCAGTTTGATCCAGGCTCCAAGTATTTCGACCCCAAGGCCAGCGTCGAGGCGCCCCGTTGGGACTGCGTGCGACTGCGGTACAGGCGCACGTTCGGGCGTCTGCTGAGCCTTGAGGAACTGCGCGAGCAGTTCGATGCCGAAAGCCTGCCGGTGGTGCGCCGCGGCAACCGCCTCTCGATCCTGCCGTTGGAGGAGGCCAGCGCCCTGCGGATCTACACCCTGCTTGGTGAGCCCCCCTAAGGGCGGACCTGGCTGCGGCAGCGGTCTCTCAGGCGGCGTTGCGCCGGTACTCGTCGCGCCGGTCCCTGGCCCAGGGGCGCTCGGCCCCGGGAGCGCCCCGCTGCGGCAACGGTGTCGGTCCGCTCCCTTCGTGGCTCTGGGGCAGAGGATCAAAGCCCGCGGAGCCGGGGAAGAGGTTGGCCAGATAGCAGCGGGTCACGCCCCGGTTCTGCACGCCGTTCTGCACCAGAAAACCCGCCAGGGCGGCCTGAAAGAGGCGGTACTGGTCCCAGTTGGGATGGCGTTCGATGAACTGGCTCATGGCCTGCAGCAACTGCTCCGGTACCTCGGCCCGGAGGCTCACCGTTCCGCCTCCAACGGCTCGCTCCGAGGAACCCTCCCCGTCCGCACCGTCGTCGTGGCCTCGCCGCCAGTCTTGTGCCATCGCCGGAACGTTCCCCGCTCATCGACACCAGTTCCCCACACCCCGGGAGAACCGTCAAATCCCGCGCTTCGGCGGCCCGATCCGCCTTCCCAAGCTGAGATATCAGGCTGGATCAGCGTTCTGCCTGGTCCTGGCGGCGCCTCCGGCCGGGCGGCTCCCCAGGCCAGCTCCGTCAAGGGTGGAAAGCAGCCGTCCGGGCCTTCTCCCCGGACTCCCGGTTCCCTGGGGCCGGGCTGGGGAAAAACGGGGAAAACGTGGCCTCCGGTGCGGAATCGGCCGGGAAAAACTGGCCTGATCAGCATTGCTGATCAGAGCCTGCTTGGCGCAAGGGTCTCAGGCAGCGACGCCACCGCCCTGGAGCTTTGCGTCTTCGGCTTCCGTAGGCATGCAGGTCTGGAGGGCAGCAGCCAGGGCAACGCTGGCCTCACCTCCCCAGCTCCCCTCCACCCCCCGCCATCCGGGGGCGGGCGTCAGCACGAAGCGCAGGCACCAACGGTTGCGGTCCCCCTCAAGGCAGAGCCACAGATCGCCTCCCTCGCAGGCCAACTCCATGGCCAGCTCAATGGCCTCCTCGGCCATCAAGGTGTCGACGAGGGCCCGGTGCTGCTCCTGCAAGGTGTTCATCCCTCGCCGCAGCGCCAGCGCCTCGGCCAGGGTGAGTTCAGCGGCCCAGGCTCCCGCCGCGGCCTCCCCGCCGCCGATCAACACACCAAAAGGATGGCGATCGGAGTCGACCACCAGCCGCCAACCTGAACCTTCCCGGACCTCCATGGGCCTTGCGGCCCTCAGCCGGGCAGCAGATCCGGTTGGTCCTGCTCATCGGAGAGCTCGATGATGGCTCGCTGCACCGGCTTGATCATCGAGTCGTCGAGCAGTCCGTCGAAATCATCAAAGCGCCGCTGCTTGGCCCGGAAGGCGATTCGCACCGTGGTGAGGTAGCGGTTGTTGGAATAGCGGATCAGGCTCTCGGCACGCTGGGCCAGATCCTTCGGATTCACGGTCGGGCTGCTGGGTATGCGCAAGGGTTCCAGTGGACAAGGCCATCCGCCACTCTAGGCCAGCACCGCTGCCTCCTGCCCAATGCCGGGAACGCTCGCCATCGACCTGGGCAGCACCACCACCGTGGTCGCCTGGCAGGACGGCACCGCCAGCCCGCCGCGGCTGCTGGCGCTCGCCCCCTATGCCCTCGACGATCCCGCCGTGGTGCCCAGCCTGATCTGGCTCACCGGCCCGGAGAGCGCGGCGGGGGCTCTGGTGGGTCGGCAGGTGCTGGACGCAGGGCTGGCCGATGGCGAGGGACCGGGCCTGCTGCGGGATTTCAAGCGACGCATCGGGGCATCCTCCGAACCCTCATCAGCGGACCGCCCGCCCGGGGCCTCCGCCCGGGCGGGCGGATCGCAAGCGGCGGATTCGGAAGGATCGGAAGGCCCGGGGGGCTCTGAGGCAGCCGCCCAACAGCCCTGGCTGACGCCCGAGGCCGCCGGAGCCCTGCTGCTGCACAGGATCTGGCGGGCCCTGCCCCCCGGGGTGGAGCCGGACCGGCTGGTGCTCACCGCCCCGATCGAGGCCTACCGCAGCTACCGCCAGTGGCTGCGGGAGGTGTGCGGTTCGTTCGCGGTGCCCGAGCTGGCCCTGGTGGACGAACCCACCGCTGCCGCAATCGGCGCCGGGCTTCCCCCCGGTAGCCGCGTGCTGGTGGTGGACTTCGGGGGCGGCACCCTCGATCTGTCCCTGGTGCAGCTGGAGGGGGGGGAGGGAAGGGCCTCCCCCATCGCCCAGCTCCTCCGCTTCGCCGGCCGCGATCTCGAGGCCAGTGGCCAGGCGCTGCGTTGTGCCCGGGTCCTGGGCAAGGCCGGCCTCCGCCTCGGCGGCCGGGACATCGATCGCTGGATCGCCGCTGAACTCGTCCCCGACGACGGGCCCGACGGTGAGTTGCTGCGGACGGCCGAGGCGCTCAAGTGCCAACTGAGCGACGTGGAGGAGGCCGTGCGGCTCTGGAGTCCGGCGGGTCTGCCGGCCCGGGAGCTACGGCTCAGCCGCCGGCGCTTCGAGGCCCTGTTGGAGGAGCGGGGGCTCCTCACGCAGCTCGACACCCTGCTGGAGGACGTCTGGGCAGGGGCCCGGCGGGAGGGCCTGGCCCGGGGCGCCGCCATCGACGCCGTGCTGCCGGTGGGGGGGAGCAGCCGCATCCGCCTGATCCGCCGCTGGCTCCAGGAGCGCTGCCCCGGGGTGCCCCTGCGCGGTGAGCGGCCTGTTGAGTCCGTGGCCCTCGGCGCCCTCGCCCTCACCCCAGGGGTGAAGCTGCGGGATGTTCTCGGCCGCGGCGTTTCCCTGCGCTGCTGGGACCGCCGCAGCGGCACCCATCGCTGGCATCCCCTGTTTGTGGCTGGCCAGGGCTGGCCCACCACCGACCCCCTCGAGATCGTGCTGGCTTGCAGCCACGAGGGCCAGGGGGCGATCGAACTGGTGCTGGGGGAACCGCTCGGGGAGGCGCGATCCGAGGTGGTGTTCCGCGATGGAGTGCCCCAGCTGCGGCGGCGGCCCGCCGGCGAGGCGGCGGTGGCCCCCTGGCGGCAGGCCCCGGCCCCTTTGCCGCTGCACCCCCCGGGTCAGGCCGGCCAGGACCGGCTTCGCCTCTGCTTCTCCATCGATGCCGAGGCCCGGCTATGGCTGGATGGGGAGGATCTGGTGAGCGAAGCTCCCCTGGAGTCGCGCTGCCTGGGGCCGGTGTGTTGAGCGACCACTGGGGCCAGCCCTGCCGGGGCGGACTGCATACAACAGGTGTCATTCCTACCCATGCCCCTTGGCCCGCCGGCCCCGCTTACCTTTCGTCTGGCTAGCCATCACCTTGGGAACGGTCGCCGCGGGGATCGGTTTCGTGTATTGGTGGGAACGCCAGCTGCCGGCCCGGGTGGCCGCTGCGGCCGCCCGCGGCCAGCTCGACGCCTGTCTGCGCTACAGCGATCAGCTCGATGCCCTTAGCTGGCTTCCCGGCCGTTCCTCTCTCGATCAGGGCCGCTGCCGACGTGAGAAGGCCGCCCAGCTCTGGAAGCAGGGGAGCTGGGCCGCGGCCCTCGGACTGCAACGGCAGCTGCTCAATTCCCCCGCCGGCGGCCGGGGAGACCGGCAGCGCCTGGAGGACTGGCAGTCGGCCCTGCACCGCATGGCCCTGACCCGCTTCCGCGACGGTGACCTCGACGCTGCCCTGGATGCCTTGGCTCCGATAGGCGAGAAGCATCGCTCCGATGGCACGGCGGTCGGGGATCAGCTGCGGCTGAACTGGAACCGCAACCGGCTGGAGTGGGAACGGGCTTCGAAGCTTGTGGACCAGGCCCGCTGGTGGGAGGCCCTCGACAGCCTCCACCGGATCGATCACCCCTGGTGGCAGCGACGAGCCCAGGCCCTCAACGGCAAGGTGGAGGAGGGCCTGAAGCGCCTCAAGGGGCAGGATCGTGAACACGATGGACACGGGGAGCTCCCCCAGTCGGTGCCCGTGGCCCAGCTCGATGCCGAGGTGGGTCGACGCATCGCCGCCGGAATGGACGAATGGAAGGCTTTTCAGGCCGGTTGCCAGGCCCTCGGTGGCCGTGTGGTGGAGGCCGGTCCCGAAACGGCCTGCCAGCGCTGACGGGGCCATGACAGGATTGGCGTCGACGTCGGAACGCAACACCATGCAGCCAGGAGATCGGGTCAGGGTCTGCCGCAGCGTGGTGGTCTACACCCATCCCACCAATCGCGGCTCCGCCTTCGATCTAGAAGGGCAGGAGGGGGAAGTGCTGCAGGTGCTCAACGATTGGAAAGGCCGGCCGATCAGCCCCACCCTGCCGGTGGTGGTGGCCTTCGGGAAGTTCCGGGCCCACTTTCGCGATGATGAGATCACCTCGATCTGAGGTTTGGGGTCCGAGGTTTGGGATCTAAGGGAGTTGGTTTCCGGGTTAGGAGCGCAGTAGATACACCCCTTCCTCCCCATCGATCGACCGCAGGCACAGTTCGATCGTTTCTTGCCGGGTGGTTGGCACTACCCGGCCGCAGAAGTCGGGCTGGATGGGCAGTTCTCTGTGGCCCCGGTCCACCATCGCCACGAGCTGAACACGCGTCGGGCGCCCCCAGGTGTGCAGGGCCTCAAGGGCCGCCCGCACGGTTCGCCCGGTGAAGATCACATCGTCCACCAACACCACGTGACGGCCATCCACCGAGGCAGGTAACTGGGTGGCCTCGGCGAGTCGGGTGCCGATGCGCTCGAGATCATCCCGGTGGAAGGTGGGATCGATGCTGCCGTGTTCGATCGGATGGCCGCTCAGTCCCTTCAGCCGACCCGCCAGCACCCTGGCCAGGGCCACGCCCCGGGTGGGAATGCCCAGCATCAGGAGCGAGCGGCTATCGCTGGCGCTCTCCAACACCTGGGAGGCGAGCCGATCGAGGGTGCGTCCCAATTCTGGTTCCGAGAGCAGTTCGAGCCTCACCTGGCGGTCGGGCTCCGGATCCTGGCCTGGGGTCTCTGGGGACACGGATCGGGTCATGGGGCCGGTTGGACCGGGCGGGAGCCAGGAGGCTTGCACTCATTTGATCTTAAGCGGGGCAGACAGATGGACCCGATACTCCCCCCGGATCCCTTCCCCCGGATGCTGCCGTCGGCTGGGATCACCCTGTGGCCAAAGGCTGACCTGAGAACACCCAAGTTGGGGTCTTTCTGGGCACGGCTGTAGGTTTGATGAGGCACACCGTTGATGCCGCTGGCCGATCGGGTGAACGCAGCGTCCTCGTCCCACTCTCCAACTCTTGGCAAAGGCCCGGCCAATGGTCTTGGGGCCACTGCCGAGCTTCGTCCTCTGGGTGATCCATCCCCCGTGGCCCCTGTGGTGTTGGCAATTCTCGACGGCTGGGGCTATCGGCCGGAGGTGGATTACAACGCCATTCGAAATGCCACCACCCCGGTGATGGATGCCCTTTGGCACGCGTATCCCCACACCCTGATTGAGGCCAGCGGTGGTGCCGTCGGCTTGCCTGACGGCCAGATGGGTAATTCTGAGGTGGGGCACCTCACGATCGGCTCCGGCCGCATCATTCGTCAGGAATTGGTGCGCATCGGCCAGGCCGTGCGCAACGGCAGCATCGCCGCCAATCCTGCCCTCAATGACCTGGCCGACACTCTTCTTACTGAGGGGGGAACCCTTCACCTGATTGGCTTGTGTTCCGATGGCGGTGTTCACAGCCATGTCGACCACCTAGGCGGGCTGTTGCACTGGGCCGCAGGCCGGGGTCTCACCGACGTCTGTGTCCATGTGGTGACCGACGGCCGTGACACCGCCACCAATAGCGCTCCGGGATTTCTGGCCACGATCGAGCGGCAGATTGCTGAGGCCGGCGTCGGCCGGATCGCCAGCCTCTGCGGCCGCTATTGGGCCATGGACCGCGACAACCGTTGGGATCGCACCGAGAAGGCCTATCTCCTCTTTACGGAGGAGGGTCCGCTCAGCAGCTTCTCTCCTGACGAGATTCTTGAGGCCTCCTACGCGGCCGGGATCACCGATGAATTCCTGGAGCCGGTCCGTCTGGCACCGGGGGTGATCAGCGCGGGCGATGGGCTGGTGTGCTTCAACTTCCGCCCCGACCGGGTGCGTCAGCTCGTGCGCGCCTTGGTACTGGAGCCGTTTCAGGGATTCGAGCGGCGCCGCATCGAGCCGCTGCACCTGGTCACCTTTACCCAGTACGAGAAGGGCCTTCCTGTGGCCGTGGCCTTTCCTCCCGAGTCCCTTGATGGCCTGCTCGGTCAGGTGATCTCCGACAACGGTCTGCGCCAGTTCCGCACCGCCGAGACCGAGAAATACCCCCATGTCACCTATTTCATGAATGGGGGTATCGAGCAGGCCTTCCCCGGCGAAGACCGCCATCTGGTGCCCTCACCTCGGGTGGCCACCTACGATCAGGCTCCGGCGATGTCGGCCGAGACCCTCACCGACAGCTGCTTGGCGGCCATCAAGAAGGGGATCTACTCGCTAGTGGTGATCAATTACGCCAACCCCGACATGGTGGGCCACACGGGGCTGATGGAGGCCACCACCCAGGCGATCGCCACCGTGGATGGCTGTGTCGGTCGGTTGGTCGAGGCCACCAACCGGATGGGAGGCACCCTGCTGATCACCGCTGACCATGGCAACGCCGAGTTGATGCAAGGCCCCGACGGCCGTCCCTGGACCGCCCACACCACGAACCCCGTGCCGGTGATCCTGGTGGAGGGTGAAAAGCGGAAGCTGCCTGGTCACGGCACCGATGTGCACCTGCGCGAGCACGGCGGTCTGGCCGACATCGCACCTACCCTGTTAGCCATCCTCGGTCTGCCGAAGCCGGAACGCATGACCGGCGAATCCCTGATCCTGCCGGCTGGAGCTTCACCGGTGGTAACCAGTCCCGTGCCCCACACCCTACGAGTCTGATTCCGATCACGGCCCCTATCGAGCCCACACCCCACCCGCACCACCACCACCCGATCCAGCCCCCATGCTGAAGACTGCGATTTCCTATCTCTGGATGCTCAGCGCCGTGCTGTTGATCGTGAGCGTTCTGCTTCACAGCCCCAAGGGGGATGGTATGGGGGGGCTGGCCTCCAGCGGAGGCTCCATGTTCACAAGTGCCCGCAGCGCCGAGGCCACTCTCAACCGGATCACCTGGACCCTGCTGGGGCTGTTTCTGGGGCTGGCCGTGGTGCTGAGTGCAGGATGGCTGGGTTAGATCATGGTGGGCCGCTGAGGCGCCGCGATCTTCTGCGGCAACTGGCTGGCCCTCCCCTCCACGCCCTGGGGGCCGGTTTGCTGTTCTGGCCGGGCCGTGCGGCCGCTGCATCCCCGGCCACCGATCCCCGCTGGCGGCTCGATCAGGCCGAGTGGAAGCGACGTCTTCCTCCAGCTGCCTTTTCGGTGCTGCGCCAGGAGGGCACAGAGCGTCCGTTCAGCAGCCCGCTTGAGTACGAGAAAAGGCGGGGTACCTACCTGTGCGCGGGGTGCCGTCTGCCGCTGTTCTCATCAGCGGCCAAGTTCGACAGCGGCACCGGCTGGCCCAGTTTCTGGCAGCCCCTGCAGGATGCGGTGGTCACCAAGCTTGATTTCAAGCTGATCGTGCCCCGCAGTGAGTATCACTGCCGCCGCTGCGGCGGGCATCAGGGCCATGTCTTTGGAGATGGTCCACCACCTACAGGCAAGCGTTATTGCAATAACGGGGTCGCCCTGGTGTTCCTACCGGGTTGAAGGGGCTGCGCCCTTTCGGGGCGCCATCCCGCCGCGTTGCGGAAGTTGTCGAATCCTTCGGGCCGGCGGCTTCCCTGTTGCGATCCGGTACGGTGTTTTCACTCAGCCCGCCGGAGCTGCAATGGGCAGTCCGATCAGCCGCGAAACCTTTCTGGCGCGGGCCCGGGCCCGCTTCGCGGATCAGTACGACTACTCGGCCATCGTTTACAAGAGCTTCAAGACTCCGGTGGGCATCCGCTGCCGCCTCCATCCGGTGAGGTTGATTTCGATCACCCCGGAGAAGCATCTGCAGACCACCGGCGGCTGCAAGTTCTGTCTGCGCCAGAGCCGGATCCGCATGCTGGAGCGGGAACTGCTGCGCGAGTCCGTAGACCGCCCCGAGCTCCTGAGGCCGCGCCTGGATTCAAGCCTTGCAAGCTGATTGGAAGCTCGAGCCCTTGCAACGCTCTGGCCTTCTGCTGCGTATCTGCTTTACCTTCGTCGGATTGCTTCGCTTTATGCCTCTCTGCTGCCAGATGCGGCGCTGAAACTGCAGAGTAGGACCTGGATGATGCCGATTATTCGGTGATTGCAACGGTTTACATGTAGGACGCTTCAGTTATTGCATTTTCTGCATGGTCCTCGGGCGCCGTTTGCTGAAACTCGGCTTGACTCTTTTGTGAAAAGGATGGGATTGTGAAGTGCCCTGTCATTGCAGCATGTCGTCGGCATCCCGCAACACATCACCGCTTGGACGTAGCGCTCGTGGCCTTAATGCGCCTGCGGCCATAGCCTCACTGACCGGATCGCTGGCGGTGCCCCATGGATCAGAGGTGCAGACCGCATTCCGCTCGCCGCGTCGGGTCACCATCACGCTGCCTTTGGCCACGTTCGAGGCGCTGCAGGTCAGGGCCGATGCTGAGGGGCGATCCCTCAGCAACCTGGCGGCCTTTCTGCTGGAATCGGCCCTCAAGGGCCCTGCGGCCGCAGCCGTGGCCTTGGTTGCTGCTACGCCCCTGCGGCGCACTCAGGAGAATCCCTTCCATTGAGGCGATCACCGCTCAGCGCTCGGGCATCCTGAGCAGCGAGCCGGATATTCGGCTGATCGCAGAACAAAAAAATGGAGGGGTTGAGCCCCTCCACCGGATCTAATGCAGGAGGGCATGGCCCGCCGAGCTTTGGATGCGATCGCGATCAGGACGCGATCAGTCAGCGATCAGTAGTCGAAGTCGCCACCGCCCATGCCGCCGCCGGCGGGGGCCGCTTCCTTCTTCTCGGGCAGGTCGGCCACGATGCACTCTGTGGTGAGCACCATGCCGGCGATCGAGGCGGCATTCTGCAGGCCCGAGCGGGTCACCTTGGCGGGATCGACGATACCGGCCGCCAGCATGTCGACGTACTCGCCGGTGGCGGCATTGTAGCCCTCGTTGAACGGCTTGTTGCGCACGTGCTCAGCCACGACGGCACCATTGGCGCCGGCGTTCTGGGCGATCCGCATCAGTGGAGCGGTGAGGGAGGAGGCCACGATTTGGGCGCCGATCAGCTCCTCGCCGGAGAGATTGGCGGCCGCCCACTCCTCCAGGGCAGGAGAGAGGTGGGCCAGGGTGGTGCCGCCACCCGGCACGATGCCTTCCTCAACGGCCGCCTTGGTGGCGTTGATGGCATCTTCCAGGCGCAGCTTTTTATCCTTCATCTCGGTCTCGGTGGCGGCGCCCACCTTGATCACAGCCACACCGCCGCTGAGCTTGGCGAGACGCTCCTGCAGCTTCTCCTTGTCGTAGGAGGAGTCGGTTTCCTCAATCTGCTTGCGGATCTGCTCCACCCGGGCCTTCACTGCCGCCTCGTTGCCTTCGGCCACGATGGTGGTGGTGTCCTTGTTGATCGTGATCCTGCGGGCTGTGCCCAGCGAATCGATCTTGGCGTTTTCCAGCTTGAGGCCGGCGTCCTCGGTGATCAGCTGACCGTTGGTGAGAACAGCGATGTCTTCGAGCATGGCCTTGCGGCGATCACCGAAGCCGGGGGCCTTCACGGCGGCCACGTTGAGCACTCCGCGGAGGCGGTTCACCACCAGGGTGGCGAGGGCTTCCTTCTCGATGTCCTCGGCGATGATCAGCAGTGGACGGCCGGTTCGGGCGATCTGCTCAAGAACAGGAACAAGGTCCTGAACCAGGCCGATCTTCTTATCGGTGATCAGGATGTAGGGCTCCTCAAGCACCGCCTCCATCCGCTCGGTGTCGGTGGCGAAGTAGGGGGAGATGTAGCCCTTGTCGAAGCGCATGCCCTCGGTGACCTCCAGCTCGGTGGTCATCGACTTGCCTTCTTCAAGGGAGATCACACCCTCCTTGCCCACCTTGTCCATGGCGTCGGCGATCATGCGGCCCACCTCTTCGTCGTTGCCGGCGGAGATGGTGCCCACCTGGGCGATGGCGTTGCTGTCGCTGATCGGCTTGGCGTGCTCCTTGATCTTGCCAACCAGGAAGTCGGAGGCTTTGTCGATGCCGCGCTTGAGGGTGATGGCGTTGGCGCCGGCGGCCACGTTGCGCAGGCCGGCCTTCACCATCGCGTGGGCCAGCACGGTGGCGGTGGTGGTGCCGTCACCGGCAGCGTCGTTTGTCTTGCTGGCGGCCTGACGGATCAGGGCAACACCGGTGTTTTCGATATGGTCCTCGAGTTCGATCTCCTTGGCGATGGTCACGCCGTCGTTGATGATCTGGGGTGCTCCAAACTTCTTCTCGAGCACCACATTGCGGCCCTTGGGACCGAGGGTGACGGCGACGGCTTCCGCCAGGATGTCGATACCGCGCTCGAGGGCACGACGAGCCTGTTCGTTGTAAATGATGCGCTTGGCCATGGAAGGTCTCTGGGGAGGGAAAGGGTGAAAAGGGTTGGAATGGCTGCGTTCAGCCTCCTGACCCGGAAGATCGTGGGGGGGAACGGATCAGCCTGGATGGGCTGGATCCGGGGGGCTCAGTTCACGATGGCGAGGATGTCCTTTTCGGAAAGCAGCACGAACTCGTCGGAGCCGAGCTTGATGTCGGTGCCGGCATATTTGCTATAGAGCACCTTGTCGCCGATGCTCACTTCGGGCGCCTGGCGGGAACCGTCGTCGTTGCGGCGGCCGGGGCCCACCTGAACCACTTCGCCCACTTGGGGCTTTTCCTTGGCGGTGTCAGGGAGCAAGATGCCGCCGGCGGTCTTTTCCTCGGATTCCGACACCTTGATGAAGATGCGATCGCCGAGGGGCTTGACGGTGGAGACGCTGAGGGAAACAGCAGCCATGGGTTGTCGCGGTGGATTGGATTCGGATCGGACACGCTCTCCCCTGGGGATTCGGAGGAGGTTGGGTGCCCAGGAGGACCGGAACCGGAGCCTGGTGGAGACCAGGGCCTGGATCGGGACAGCTGGAGGCGGATCGCACCAGGGTGAAACCACCGCATGGGCCGTGGCTCTTGAACCTGGGTTGGTGGCCGGAGCGGATCTGGCACTCGTGCCCGTCGACTGCCAACTTAGGGCTGTGGGTGGCTGGCGCAGCAGTGGTGGTGAGTTCGGGTGACCGAACCCCTCCCAGCCAGCCAGCTGTCCGGCGGCGGCGGCCGGTTGAGGGTCTGGTGCCAGCCTTCCCAGTGGGTGACGCAGTGGTAAGGTTGCGCCGCTTCAGGCGGGTTGGATCACCCCCTGCGCGCTCCCCGCCACCTCATCTTTCTTATGGCTGCAGCTGCTCCCGCCGCCTCCGGCACCCAAGGTGTCGTCAAACAGGTGATCGGCCCGGTGCTGGACGTGGAGTTTCCCGCTGGCAAGCTGCCCCGCATCTATAACGCCCTCCGGGTAACCGGCAGGAACTCCGCCGGCCAGGACGTGGCCCTGACCGCTGAAGTACAGCAGTTGCTGGGCGATCACAGGGTCCGCGCCGTTGCGATGAGCAGCACCGATGGCCTTGTGCGCGGCATGGCCGCCCTCGACACCGGCGCTCCCATCTCTGTGCCCGTGGGTGAAGCCACCCTGGGCCGCATCTTCAATGTATTGGGCGAGCCCGTCGATGAGAAGGGCCCTGTGGCCACGGCCATCACCTCCCCGATCCATCGCGAGGCCCCCAAGCTCACGGAGCTTGAAACCAAGCCCAAGGTGTTTGAGACCGGCATCAAGGTGATCGACCTGCTGGCTCCCTACCGCCAGGGTGGAAAGGTGGGCCTGTTCGGTGGCGCCGGCGTAGGCAAGACGGTGTTGATCCAGGAGCTGATCAACAACATCGCCAAGGAACACGGTGGGGTGTCCGTATTTGCCGGTGTGGGTGAGCGGACCCGCGAGGGCAACGACCTCTACGAAGAATTCAAGGAGTCTGGAGTGATCAACTCTGAGGATCTCTCCAAATCGAAGGTGGCTCTTTGCTACGGCCAGATGAACGAGCCCCCGGGCGCCCGCATGCGGGTCGGACTCTCGGCCCTCACCATGGCCGAGCACTTCCGCGATGTGAACAAGCAGGACGTGCTGTTGTTTGTGGATAATATTTTCCGCTTCGTGCAGGCCGGCTCGGAAGTGTCCGCGCTGCTTGGCCGTATGCCCTCGGCTGTGGGCTACCAGCCCACCCTCGGCACCGATGTGGGCGAGCTGCAGGAGCGCATCACCTCCACCCTGGAGGGTTCGATCACTTCGATCCAGGCGGTTTACGTACCAGCAGACGACCTCACCGACCCCGCCCCCGCTACCACTTTCGCCCATCTTGATGCCACCACGGTGTTGAGCCGTGGCTTGGCCTCTAAAGGCATTTACCCGGCGGTGGATCCCCTCGATTCCACTAGCACCATGCTCCAGCCCGCCGTGGTTGGTGATGAGCACTACCGCACCGCTCGCGCCGTGCAAAGCACCCTGCAGCGCTATAAGGAACTGCAGGACATCATCGCGATCCTGGGCCTCGACGAACTTTCTGAAGACGACCGCCGCACGGTGGACCGGGCCCGCAAGATCGAGAAGTTCCTCTCCCAGCCCTTCTTCGTGGCCGAGATCTTCACCGGCATGCCCGGTAAGTATGTGAAGCTCGACGACACCATCAAGGGCTTCAACCAGATCCTCGCTGGTGAACTCGATGATTTGCCCGAGGCCGCCTTCTACCTCGTGGGCAGCATCGAGGAAGTGAAGGCCAAGGCCGCCAAGATCCTCTCGGAAGCCAAGGGCTGATCTCCTGATGACCCTCACCCTGCGCGTTCTAGCCCCCGATCAGAGCGTCTTCGACGGCAGCGCCGACGAAGTGATTCTCCCTAGCACCACCGGCCAGGTGGGCATCCTCACCGGCCATGTGTCGATGCTCACCGCCCTCGACAGCGGCGTTCTCCGTCTGCGTGAAGGAAACACCTGGACCGCTATCGCCGTCAGCGGCGGTTTCGCCGAGGTGGAGGCCAACGAAGTCACCGTGCTCGTGAATTCTGCCCAGCTCGGCAGCAGCATCGACACCGCCACCGCCGAGAAGGACTATGAGCAGGCCCGCCAGGCCTTCAACTCCTTTGAAGGCAAGCCCACCAGCCCTGAGAAAGTCAAAGCTGAGCAGGCCCTGGCCCGCAGCAGCGCCCGCCTTGCCGCCAGCCGCGCAGGTTGATCGGCTGATTCCCAATCCTCCAGGGGCTGGGCCCCGGCCTCTCCACGAGCAAACCGGTCAGCGTCACCAGTCCGTACCGTTCCGCCCTGCGGATCAAGCCGCCCTGTGGATCAAGCCACCTCGTTGATCAAGCCATACCTCGCAAGCCCCGGCCCATGATCCGGGGCTTTTTATTGCCCCCCTTCATGCCTCCCTTCAAGCGCC
>Ga0315905_10000763_pt1 | contig 35176 bp, 55 predicted proteins | sample LakEriMetagenome_5_FD_203522 | JGI IMG/M metagenome (GOLD analysis project Ga0315905, IMG submission 203522) | Freshwater fungal communities from buoy surface, Lake Erie, Ohio, United States - Buoy 4 MA121 | ecosystem: Environmental > Aquatic > Freshwater > Lake | place: USA: Lake Erie, Ohio... | reverse complement strand
CCCGACTCCCCGACAGGCCAAGTCTCCGCATACCCATACCCCGTACCAGTAGTCACTATAGGATCATGTAACCCCACAAAGGGATACTCCTCCCTAGCTCTTCTAAGCAAATTTGTCGTGTAAGGGTTAGCGTCAGAGACACCAAGCTGATTCACAACATCTGTAGGGGCTAGTGCATTAGGCATAGGGCGATCTTAATATAAAAAAATTAAAAATTGTGTGCGGATGCACCGTTCCTGTGACCTTTCCTCGCGGGACCCACCCCCCCCTCGCGTTTTGGATGGACGGTGGCATGGTGCGCTTGGGGCATTTGTCCACAGTGCCAATGCCTAGTTGTCCACAGATTGCATGGTTTGCCCGTTGGTTATGCACATTCATGCTTACAAACATGTGCATAACCCATAAATAACTTTACATAATGAACATAGTGTAAAGCAGTCATATCCTTTAGTTCTCGTTCTTTGCCTCGATGTCAGTAACATTGCCTCTGTCGTACGACACACGCGCTTGCGCTTCGTTGATCGCATCAATTACGCTGATTCTTTGGTCAACAACGCTGACATCGATGCGATCACCATAGGTTCTTGGCTTGAGTTTGCTGGCCACCCATTTACGCGCATCGACTTGCAAACGCTTCTGCTGCACCCATGCGTTTAAGGAAGGTCCTTCTAAGCCATCTGGTGGGTCTGCATCAGCCAGCTCAATGATCTCGTCTGCTAGGCGGTCTGCGCGGTCTTGCACAGCCTTGTCGTAAGCCACGCGCAGTTCTTCGTTGTTGCGAAGCATTCGGTTAAAGGTTGTCCAAGGCGGCATGCCAGGTTCGCGCAGCACTGTCGATAAACTCTTACCTGCCGACATACGCAACACTACTTCGCCCCAGATCGGGCTGTCTTCTGGCCAATCGGGTGGTCTACCAACTGATCGTTTTACGGCATTTTCTGCTATTTTTTGCATTTTTTCCTCGTGCGCGTGCGTATCTATGCCACTTTTCGAACGAAAAGCGCCCAACCCCAACTTCCAACCCTCAAACCAAAAAAACAGGGTACTTGCAACGCTTTCCCCTCAAGGTTGGCAACTGCTTTGCCTTGTTTCATCCTATCACCTCTATTTCCACGGCGTAGACCTTAACCCCACCAGAGCGCTGGCAATACTGCCAATCCAGCTCTTTGTGGCCATCATCTACACCAAGCCAATCAGCGACACCATCTCTAGTTGCCTTGAACGCTGACTGGAGGTTATCGCCATCCAACGGTCTTGGCGCAATTCTAGTCAACACCAAGGTGATTGGCAACGATGGTGGTGTGGCAACACTCGCCAAGGCATTAAACGCTTTTGACCTTTGGCTTTTTGCCAGTCTTGCTTTAACTGCCCAATGCATCCTCAAATTTGCCACGGACACAATTTTCATATCAATTTTCACTTCAATCACATTTCCCCCCAAATCCTTCCTTGATCATCCGATCTGCCTTCCATCCGATCCTTCCTGTGTCTATAGACACAGGAGGAAGGATTCGGATGATTGGAGTGGCAGAAGGCGGATGGTTTCGGATGACTTCGGATGATTCGGATGCTAATTTCGGATGCATCCTATTTCATCCGATTCGGATACTTTCGGATGGTTTCGGATGGCTTTTATACCCACCTTCAACCTCCAAAACCATCTCTTTGGCGATCATGCTTTTGACCACTTCCCAGAACCGATTGTTCTTAACGCCATGCTCTTTGGCGCTCTCTCGCCACTCGTCGTAGTTCACTGGTCTTGCTTGTTGATTCTGGTGCAGGCTGACTTCCAGCATAACTAGGCATTCCATGACCTGCTTCTGGTTTGGTGAAAGATAGGTCTTCTTTTGCACCTGGCTGACTAGGCCGCTAATGTCTACTGCTGTTAGGTACGCGCCTTTGACTGGTAGGTTGTGCTTGTTCAGGATTGGTAAATCGACTTGGGTGATTTGAAAGTTCTTAGGTGCTGGCATCTCAGCATCTTTCATCTTCTTGGACTCGAATGCTATGGTTTTGGAGCCTGAGTCAAGCGCTACCTTGTACTCTGCGTCCAATGCCCCGCGCAGGGCTGTGGAGCCTCTTGAACGGTCTTTGTCCATTGCGCCTGAGTGGTGAACCACCATGACGCAACAATTCCACGGTTGACGCAGATAGGTATCCAAGTGCTGGATAAACGCATTCATGTCCTGTGTGCTGTTCTCGTCACCGCCCATATTCCTAGCTACGGTGTCGATGATGATCATGGATGGGATTGTTTTGGCTTCTATTGAGAGCTGCTTGACAGACTCAGCCACGATTGCTGCTTCGGTGCTGTCATACAGCTGCGCCGCACGATGGCTTTTATATAACGGTGCGCCCTTCAAGCTGATGCCGTTGCCCAGTTCCCATGCCTTGAACCGCCTAGCAAGACCGTTATGTCCTTCGCCTGCAATATAAAACACCGCACCCTGCTTGACTTGGTGGCCATGCCATGCGTTGCCTGTGGCGATACAGCAGGCGATGTCGATTGACACGAATGACTTGCCCCCGCCTGGATCGCCAAACACCTGCGCCAGTGAATCCGACTCAATGTAATCATCCACCACCCACTTGATCTCTGTTAACTCCAAGCTATCTGCGCGAGAAAACTCAAACGCCAGCTTGTCTTTGATCGGTCCCGCTACGCGCTCAATCTGGTCTTTTACCGCCTCAATTCCTTGTAAGACATGGAGATCGTTGAAGTCTGTGGGTTTGGATGACAAGTCAGACTCCGAAAAGTTTGGATAAACAATCTCGCCAAATACCAATTGGGCTGCTGCCCTGCCCTTGGTCACGCCAGGGTTGCCCTCGGTGAACTGGTCATTGTCCGCGCCAATCACGATCTTCGCGCCTGGGAACATCTCTTTGGCGCTCTTTGCAACCTTGGCCAAGTTTCCACAATCAAACGCCACCAAGACGGTGTAACCCGTTGCCTCATGGATGCTGGCGCAAGTGGCAAACCCCTCGCCAACAAAAACAACCTTGCGGTTACCTCTCAACTCATAGAAACCGCCCTCGATCTTGCCGCCCTTTAGAAATCTTTTATTGCCCTCTGCATCAATGGTCTGATAAGACAGAATTTCCCCTTGGGCATCGATTACAGGCACCACCAAGCGCCCTGCACGATCAATCTTGACACCATGCGCCTCAATGCGCTTACGCACAAGGTAGGGATGGTCTGCGCTGGCGTCCGCATAGGTGCTAACTTCATCTTCAGCTTTTTCTGCTGCCTGCGCTTGGGATGCCAATCGATCAGCTTCACGCTTGGCCTTAAATTCACCCACCCACTTGTCATGCTCTAGGCGCTCAGTAAACGACATCGATCTACCAATGTCAGCCATCCACTTTGACTCAAACGTTGGTTCTTTCCAGCACCCTGCAACACCCACAGGAATCTTTCCACTAGTGTGCAAGATGTACCAACCATCAAGCGATCCCTTCTTGCTAGAGATATGAGGCACACGGTGAATTTCACCATCAGCGATTAAGTCCTTGACCACCAAGCCAGATGCCTCACAGTGACGGCGAAAGCCCTCAGTAGGATCAACTAAGTCAGTCGATGCTGTAGCAGCCGCAAAACCATTGGGAAATATTGTTGTTAGGCTGCTCATATAGATGCCTCCACCAGTTCAGGCCAAATAGCCTGCCAACTACCCTGACACAGCATCTTTCTGGTGATCTTGCCCCCAGACTCCTGCTCTATCCTGACCGCCTCCCACGCAGACATCTCTCTGCGCCCCGTAAGGCATTGGTATAGGTACTGCTCTGACATGCCGACTTTTTCTGCCAGTTCTCGGCGCAAATCTGGTGTTATAGGTGTGTTCATAGGACGGTGAGTCTAGCAGATTGCTATGCTTTGGATTTGTAGGTGAAAACCCTATTAGGGATACCGATAACAATTATTTTCAATTATTTCTATCAAACCGCTAGAAACCTCTAGTTTTTTGCTAGAATTCTGGTCATGGGCAGGGAAATAGGTTCTCTGCACATCACGCCGAAAGGCCAACACTAAGGAAACAAAATGAACGCAACTTACACAGCATATGCAGCATCTGATCTTTATCAAGCAGGTTACTCTTGTGACGGTCACCCATTTATTGCAGAAAAATATTATGTTCTTATTGAAAACGCAGCTGGCCGCCGTTTTCGTCACGAGAAATCTTTCGCAGGAGTTGAAATAGTTGAATGCGAAGAAACTGGCGAAACTAACTTTGTTGATATTCGTGAAGACGCAAAAACTATTGTTGACGATTTAGTTTCTAAAGTTAATGTGGCTTTGGCATTAGGTAAGTCTTTAACTTCTTCTTGCTGGTTTGAAGTCGATCCAGTTTATGGTTCTGATTCTTATATCGATCAAGGCACAGAAGCTAAACGTGCATTTGCAGATAAGGCCGCAGCTTAATCACCCACGGGGCTACGGCCCCCATTTAAAAAAGGAAATCACATGAAACACGACAAATACACTGAAAACGCCATTGACGGCCCCTACACCACAAGACCATCACGCGCAGACAAAGTTCTTTTTTGGTTGTCTGGCTTCTGCGCAGGCTTTATCTTTGCTATTTTGGTAATGGGGAAATAAATGAAAATGATTACATACACCATACTTTGTTGGGCAGCGTTGGTGACTGCTGGTTGTTCTACCTTGGGTGGCACTCCCAAACCACCAGATCAAGAACTAATCGTTGATGCCAAGGTTCAGCAAATGGCGCGTAACGAAGTTATAGACGCTGTTAAACAATGCGAAACCTCTGGTCTTCGTGCTATCCCAATCTATGCCAAACGCAGGATTGGTGGCTACACAGTTGAAACCATTGTCGAGGTCACCTGTGGTCCTCGCTACTCTTATTATTGAGTAGACCCATGAATCCCACCTGCCCACCTGAACTCTACGAATTCATAGCTGATTGCGAAGGTGTTGAGTTGACCTGCCATCTGGAATATGAGCCAGAAGAGATTGGATCAACCGACTCCGAAGGCTTACGCAATGAGCCTGACTACGCAGAAACTATGAATCTTGTCCACGCTTACATCAACGGTGTTGACATAGCCCACCTGCTTATGCAGTCCCTCGTAGATCACATCTGCGAATCAGCCCTTGAATACCTTGGAGAACAACAACATGATTGCTAACCTAATCGCCGAACTTCGCAAAGCCAAAGCCTTGGAAGAAAAAGCCAAGAATGACCGACTTGATGTTGAGAACAAAATCTTGGCGTTGTACGCCAAGCCTGTCTCAAACGAAGGCACACACAATGACGAAGAGTTCAGCATCACTTGGAAGCTGACCCGTTCAGTTGATACCGAGAAGCTGTCTGCCGTGTTTGACCAGCTCGGTGCCAATGTCCAGAAGGCTTTCCGTTGGAAGCCAGAAGTCGATCTCAAGCAGTTGCGAGGTTTGCAAGAGTTGGACGAACCTTCCTACATTAAGGCAGCCGAATTTATCACTAGCAAACCAGCAAAACCATCAGTAACTTTGAAAGACTAAAAAATGTTTGACCTTAAATCCATATCCAAGACTCGCCGAGTCCGCGCCCCCAAGATCGTTGTTGTTGGCCAAGGCAAGATCGGCAAGACCACCTTTGCTGCTATGGCACCCAACGCCATTGGCATCTTGACCGAAGACGGCGCTGACGCTGTGGACGCTAATGCATTTCCGTTGGCTAGTAGCTTGGCCGAGGTCTATGCAGCCATTGAAACCTTGATCAGTTCTGACCATGACTTTAAGACCCTGTTTATTGACTCGCTTGACTGGCTAGAGCCGATGGTGCAAGAACATGTTTGCAAGGCCAATGGCTGGAAGAACATAGAAGCACCAGGCTTTGGCAAGGGCTACGTTGCCGCTGCCGAAGAGTGGCGCAACCTGCTATCTGGCTTGGAAGTCTTACGCGCCACCAAGGGTATGGGCATCATCTTGATTGCCCACGACAAGATCAAACGAGTCGAAGACCCACTGACCGAGGGCTATGACAGCCATGTCTTAAAACTCCACGACAAGGCCGCTGGTCTGGTTCAGGAATGGGCAGACATCATTGGCTATGCAGGCTACAGAATCTTTACTAGCAAGACAGACGCAGGGTTTTCTAAGAAGGAAACCAAGGCCACCACCACGGGTGAACGCATCTTGCACGTTGAACCACATCCAGCTCACTGCGGTGGTAACCGCTTTGGCTTAACCAATATGCCGCTTGACTGGGCGGCATTCCAAGACGCACTTACCAAAGCGCAGTCTTGATCTTTCAGTCCGTAACTTTAACTTTAGGAATCTAAAAAAATGGCTAACTTTTCTTTTGACGCATCGCAAGTTGCACCACAGGCTTCATCAAGCCCAATCCCCGCAGGCACCTATCTGGCGCATGTCACCGAGTCCGATGTCGCACTCTTGAAGTCTGGCAATGGCACAGGCTTAAAGATGACATTTGAGATCATTGACGGTCAGCACAAAGGCCGCCGTGTGTGGGAGAACTTGAACATCCAGCACAGCAACGAAGAGACCCAGCGCATCGCGCAGTCCCAGTTGAGCGCCCTATGCCACGCTGTCAATGTGATCAAGCTCGATGACACCGCGGCGTTGCACTTTAAACCCGTGAAGATCAAGGTGGTAGTGCGCGAGGCACAAGGCCAGTACCAAGCCAGCAACAACATCAAGGGCTACGAGTCTGCTGGTGGTGTTGCACCTGCTTTCACAACTGCTGCCGAAACGTCTGTCCCTATTACTTCAAAAGCCCCCGCATGGGCTAAGAAGGGCTAACTATGGCACAACTACCAAGTTCGGTAGTTGACCCTGTGGCCGATGCCATCTTTGCCCATTACAAGGCAAAGTATGGTGTTGAGCCACACCGTCCCTACCTCGGAGCCTCTGCCATTGGCAAGCCATGTCTGCGCCAGCACTGGTATTCTTTTCGCTGGTCTAAGCAGGCACAGTTCTCTGGCCGACTTTATCGAGTGTTCCAATCTGGTCACCTGCAAGAGCCAAGGGTTTATGCCGATCTGAAAGCAATTGGTTGCACCGTCTATGACACCAACCCGTCTACTGGTAAGCAGTTTGGCTGGAGTGAACCTGCGACTGGCCACCATTTTCAAGGTAACTGTGATGGCATAGTGACTGGTCTGCCACAGGCACCAAAGTCACCGCACATCTTGGAGATCAAGACCGCATCGGACAAGTATTTCAAGGATATGCAAAAAAATGGCGTAAAGAAAGCCAAGCCCGAACACTGGGCGCAGATGCAATCATATATGCACTGGTCTATCGCAGAGTTCAAAGACGAAGGTTGTTACCGAGCCATCTACATTGTGGTCAACAAAGACAACGATGACATTTACACCGAGCGCATTGAGTATGACGCAACAGAAGCGCAAGCGATCATTGACAAGGCGCTGGCAATCATTAAAGCCACCGAGCCACCAGTTGGCATAAGCACTGATCCGACTTGGTACGAGTGCAAGTTTTGTGATTACCACAGCATCTGCCACGGCACTGACCTGCCTGCCGCCACTTGCAGATCATGCGCCCACATCACGCCAGAAATGGACGGCAAAGGACGCTGGAGTTGCCAAAGCCACAACAAGACGCTATCGACTATGGAACAACGCAAGGGCTGTGGCAATCACCGCTACATTCCAATCTTGTTGACCAAAACCGCCAAGCCTATTGATGTGGATGGTGACGCTGTTGTCTATGAGATGGCAGACGGCAAGCGCTTTACCAATGGCGATCCAGACAAGAACCCAGACCACATTAGTAGCCAAGAAATGCATTCTTGCGATGACAAGACAATTTTGGTGGACGAACAGTGCTTGGAGATACGCAAGCAACATGGAGGAAAATTTGTATGACCGTACCGATCCAAGACATTACCCTAAGAGATTATTTTGCTGCACAAGCAATCGTTGGATTGATGAACAACGGGATGCACCCCAATGTTTATCAGCTTTCTTTTGACGCTTATAAGTTGGCAGACGCAATGATTGAGGCCAGAAAAAATGATCCTGCGTGACTATCAGACACGCACAGTCAGCGACTTGTTTGCCTGGTGGACCAAGCACCAAGAGGTGAGTGATATCCCTCTGCTGGTGCTTCCAACCGCGGCAGGCAAGTCGGTGATCTGCGCCGAGATCGTGCGCCAGATGTGGGATGAATGGCCAGACTTTCACCCACGCACTGTGGTGCTGGTGCCTAGCAAGGAGCTGGCAGAACAAAATGCTGCTAAGTTGCAGGCGCTGCTACCCGCCGACATCCACGTTGGCTTTGTCAGCGCCAGCTTGGGGAAGAAGCAACACCAGGCTGATGTGATTGTTGCCACCATTGGTAGCATCCACAAAAGCGCTCATCTGCTTGGTGACATTAAGGCCGTCATCATTGATGAGGCGCATCTGGTTGACTCTAAGGCACAGGGCATGTATCGCACGTTTTTGTCCAAGCTGTCTGAGTTGTGCGAATTCCGCACCGCAGGCATGACCGCCACGCCGTTTAGGGGCAATCAGGTCTGGCTGACCGATGGTGACGATCCGCTATTTACAGGAATTGCCAGTCGAGTCACCATGCGTGAGCTGCTTGACGCAGGATTTATTGCGCCATTGGTGCCACCACCGTATGAAGTTATTACCCGCATTGATGCCAGCAATGTTGGCATAGCCAACGGTGACTACAAGATCGGCGAACTATCCACCGAGGTTGAAAAGTATCTGGACAAAGTGGCCACAGAAGCCACCACGCTAGCCGCAGAGCGCAAGAAATGGATTGCCTTTACACCGAGTGTTGAAAACGCTGAAAGCCTCTCAGATCGCTTAAATTTAATTGGCTTTACAAGCGCAGTTGTTGTCGGCGAAACACCAAAAAAGGATAGGGAAAACCTTATTAGGGATTTCCGCAACGGCAAGATTCAGTGTTTGGTGACTGTTTTGGCTTTGTCTACTGGCTTTGATGTGCCAGATGTGGATTGCATCATCTGGTGCAGGCCAACCAGGTCACCAGTGCTGTATGTGCAGGGTATGGGCAGAGGGACACGCATCGCTGATGGCAAGACAGACTGCTTGGTGCTTGACTTTACCGACACGGTGGAGCGCATGGGACCAGTCGATATGGTTAAAGGCCGAGCCAAGCGTATTGCCAGCAATCAGGAAGCGCCGTTTAGCATTTGCCCAGAGTGCGGTGAACGCAACTTGGCTGCCGCCTTTGTATGCGTCCACTGCGGTGCAACCATCAGGGAAGAAGAAGTTAAGCCAGTAGATGTGAAGGTGTCTTACGCAGCCCTGTTATCGGCGCAATCCAAGCAGATACTGGTTTGGCACGATGTCAGCAAAGTTGAGTACAACACCCACCGCAAGGAAGGCAAGCCAGATTCAATGCGCGTTGAGTATTACTCAGGCATTTTGCGAGTAGCCACCGAGTGGGTTTGCTTTGATCACACGGGATACGCTGGTCAAAAGGCTGTTGCTTGGTGGATTAAGCGCAGTGGTGACCGCAAATTTCCCAACAATACCGCCGAGGCCGTGACCATCTTGGACTTTGAGCCAAATCACATCAAGAAACCAGTACGCATTGCAACCCGTCAAAACGGCAAATACACCGAGGTAAAAGATTATGAATTTAATTGAGTTAAGGGCAATCAAAGGTCACCTGCATGGGCAGTTGGCGCAGGTCAACGCTATACCTGTGAACTGTCAGAGCTGCACCCAGTTCAACACCAGCATGTGTGGCCAGTACAAAGCCCCACCACCACCAGACTGGATTCATGGCACAGTTGAGTGCGAATTTTGGGACTGGGATGGAGTACCGTTTTGAAATGTCCAATCTGCAACACCTGGTCAATTGTCAAACAAACCAAAAAGTCCCCAACTTTCGGGTATACCCGCAGACGCGAATGCGCGAATGAACATAGATTTACTACGCAAGAAGTGATAGTCCCACCAGAAGATATTAAAGAAGAGCAACGAAAAAGACTTGATAGGAGCAAAAATGCCGACCTTTGAGACATGGAGCCATGAGAACTTAGCCAAGTTTGCTGCGGAAGCATACGTTAAGTTGCAAGAACAGCAGGACTATATTCAGCAGTTGCAGAACGATTTGAAAGACGCAATCAATGCTTATAGGAGCTTAATCAAATGACGCAAATAGAAACACCAGAAGAACGCGAAGTCTTTAGCGCAATGGAGCAAAGTTATGTAAGGCAAGAAGGCATTCGCCAGATGGACAAATATCTGTCAGTTATGGAAGAGTTAGCCGTGGCTCGGATGTTGATACGCGAGTTGGGCGACCGACTGGCCAAGCTGGAGGGCAAGCAATGACCCAAGATGAAATTATTGGGCTGGCTAAATCAATTAACGAAGATTGGTGGCTAGATGATATTGATCTTGAAACTTTTGCCAAACTGATAGCAGAGAAAGAATATGAAAAAACAAGCGCTTGGTATCGAAAGCTCATAACTGACATTGTTTCTGACATCCATAAAAATTACGAAAAGAAACCATTTAGAGCAAGAACTATTAAATTAAGGGGGTAACCATGGTTGAAGAAGACGATGATATCCAAGAATACAAGAAGCCTTGGCAACCATTGAACTGGGGCGAAGTGCCTGAAGACAAAATCAAATCCGAAGACTTCTTGCACGGCGCGAGATGGGCTGAAAAACAACTAAAGGAGCGCAACGCATGAACGCATTCCACCCACAATTCATGGCCACCTACTACCCAGACTTTTGGCGCTTGCAGATCGCCGCGTCCAAAAGCCCACAGGCCGCGACAGCCGAGCGCAAGAGCAAACGCGCTGCCAGACTAAAACCCAAAGACTTCTTTATATTTGCGAGGGCCGTATGCTTGAAAGTATCCTAACCATCATCGCGCTACTGTTGTCTGGCGCTGTCGTTGGCGTCGGTGTGATCATTGCCGTCTTCTGGTTTAGCGTAGAAAAAGATTAGGCGTGGTACTCGGCCTCGGTCAAGATACCAGGCTTGTACTTGCCTTCTGGCTTGAAGATGGTCAACGATTGCTGGCGCATTTCTGGTGCAAAGGAGAGGTGCATCCACTTTCCAAATTCGTGTATACATTGGTCAAATTTGACCCCTGTTTTTAGAACAATCTGACATAACTCGTAAGGAGTATGAGCAGAAGAAGAGCAGTCAATAGCCCAACCATCCATGTGGCTGGATACTTTAGAACCGCCAACAGCCACGTTGACATCAGGCAAGCGTAGCCAAGAATTAATACGAAGAGCGCCTGTGACATTGCGTACCGCCTCCAGTTGTTGAGCAGCCGACTTCATGTTCGCCAGTTGGCGCTCATCGGGTTGGTTGCTGATGCCAAGGCGTATAGCAGTCTCGCTATAAGTGCCTTCTTCTAGGGTAAAGTGATCGCTTAGATTCATTTCTTTCTCATTTCTGCCAGCTTTTCTACCGTTCTGCCTGCAAAATAAGCGCCCATAATTAATTGCCCCCAATTGCCTAGCAAAATTACATAACTCTCGCTTGCGTTGTAGCCAAAGGCTGACATCATGGCAAAGAGGAAATAGCCCACAAAGATGGCTATAAGACTCATGGGGCGTATGTTCTTGGACAACCAAGAGTCAGATGCCATATCAGCATTCCAACGCTCTGTGATGTTGTTATTTTCGTTCTTCATGGCATCCGCAGCCACTTTGGTCATTTCTAGTTCAAGCTCGGCTATCTTCTGCGCGGCTTGTGGGTCACCAGCAATAGCCTTGGCTACCGCTTCGACAGAATCGCCAACACCCAAGCGACTAGCAATAGCGCTAACAGCGGCACCGCCCAAAGGCCCAGCAACAGCAGTAGCAAGAGTAGGCGCAATGCCCTTAAGAAGATTGAATAGATCATTCATTATTTTTCCCTTAACTGTTGTATCAATCGGTTGATCTGGCGCTCTTTCTTTTCAATCCGAATTTCTGCCTTTTGAACCTTGATCCACATCATTATCAGCACAGGCGTGATGATCAGAATGATGGACAAGATCACACAAAGCATAATTAGAATCCCTCGGTAAATGAATTTATCCATAAAGCATAAAGCCAAGAAACTATGATCAGCACCAAGAACAATCCCATGCCAAGCTCCACTTTTTCTTGTCTAAACCTTTCGCGTTGATAAGATTCTTTTTGCCTTTTGATTCTAATTTGTTCCTTGCGTTTTTGCTGTTCTGCTTGCACCTTGGAATAAATGCTGTTGTAGTTTTCCCAGAGTGGACCTAGTTGGTAAGGCACACTAGCCCCACGCATCATCCCACTTAACTTGACATAGCTCTGGTCTAGTTCGTTTTTGTAAACACTGAGTTCCAGAATCGTTTCAGGGTCTGGATCAACGCTTCTAAATACTTCTTCATATTTGATTTCCACATATTCGGTTAACTCCTTATGGTGGCGAAAGAATGCCCCTAAATGCCCAATAAATTGTTGGACGATTTCGGACTCGTTGGGGATGTGAGTGGTGTAGGTTTCCTTTTTGACCACAGGCTTGGTTTCTGGCTTAACTTCTGGCTTACTAAATAGCCCAGCGAAGAACCCCCAGATTGACTTGACTTCGGTGGTAATTGATTTGATGTCATCCGTTGCCTTTTTTACCTTTTGTACAGCCACCTTGCCTTGGTTTAAGGCATCGCAACAGTACATGATCCCGTCATAAGCACCTTGCATCGCTTTAAATGCAAGCCCGATTGTTAGGGGATCGAACACATCCTAGAAACCAAATAGTTTGTGGATTAGTGTGGCAGCGACACCAGGTCCCAGTAACACACACGCCATGACCACATAGAGCAAATACTCTATCTTAGTCATGCGCTTCTCACCATCACGCAATGTACGCTCGATGTTGTTATAACGCTCTTCACATATCGCAACGTGGACTGCGAGCTGTGTTTCGGTGGTATCACTCATGGCTTAGGATATTTGGTTTTTACCGCTTGGCAGTCAGCAATGTACTTGGCAATCTGCGCTTGGTCACCCTTCACCACACCATCAAGGTAGTCGGTCATCGGTGGGTACTCTGCCACACGCTTTTGAGAGTAAGTCAACACTGGCGCATTGGTTGCGCGGATGGTGGCCGCTTCTGCATCCGTGATCTGAACCGACCCACTAGGTAGTAGATGTTTGTATTCGTCAGAATTAAGAAAATGAACAGAATTGTTTGGTGATTTGTAATGCATTATTTATCCTTAACGAAGTTCAAGCCAACTACTAATTGCTAGAGTACCCGCCCCAGAGTATGAACCGTTTGGCGGAACAATTGCTGTCATACAAGCGCTAAGTGTTCCACCAGTAGAGTTACCTATGGATTGAATTACTATGCCATTTACGGTTAATGCTGAAGTTAAATTATTAGCTCCACCTACATTAAGGCTTACGGTAATAGGTCTTCCTGTAGTGTTGTAATAAGTTGTGCCGTATGCCCTACTTGAAGTGACATCAGTCCAAACTTGTGAATAACCCAAGCTACTCATTGCAGTCAAAGCCTGACCGCCACATCCTTGAATGGTGCTAGGAGTTGTTGCCCAAGTACCCGCAGTGGCTTGTGTGCTTTCAACATACCCAACAACACGGTAAGCCACGCTTGATCGAGCCGTAGTGGAATAAATGGTGGATGCACTATCCGCAGCGCCAGCGCCACCTTCTGCTGTGGTGGTGATAACGCCAGTTTCGGTTAAGTTAACGCCACCAGAAATGTTGACAACCGCTAGTTCTACTGTGCCAGCATTGTCAAGCGCCAACACAACAATTCGACTTTGCTGTGCTGACACTGTACCAAGAGTAGACCCTGACGATACAGTCATGGATATGGCAGATGAAACCGCACGAGATACCACAGTTCCACTGGTTAAAGTAGAAGACCGAAACTCAAGAGTAGTTGGATTTAACGTGACCGTAAGCGCATTAGCCGAAACGGTGGCAGTAATTGGCTGAATGCCAGACTCAGGTGCTTTGGTCAATGACCCACCACCAGAGAAAGTCAAAGTGCCAGTAGTTGTTACTCCAGTTGTTGTGCTGGTAGTTGCATTGACTGTGGTGATGTTGCCAGTAGTAGCGTTAACTGTGGTTATGTTTCCCGTAGTCGCAGTCAAGGTGGTAAACGCGCCAGTGTTAGGCGCAGTGTTACCAATTGGCGTTGGCGAACTTAGTGCCAAGGCTAACCCTGTTGAATCAAGAGGGGCGCTGATGTTGTCTACGGTATACAGAAGCACATCCGCAGATGTATACACACTGAACTTGTATGAGGCTGTACTTAACCAAATGTTTGCCTGACCAAGCGAATTCAGAATAATTGGATTGGTGTTGGCTGTGCCAGCGCCAAAATCCGTATAAGTCGCAAGCGGTGTGGTCGTGCCAGCGGCGTAGGTGTAAATCTTGCCACCGACTAACGGTGCGCCATCGCTACCGTAAATCTGTTGCTTGGGGGTGGGGGTAAGTGATGCCATTTTTTAGTCCTTGCGTGATAGTACTACGGCCTATTGGATGCCATGTTATTGAGTTCAATTCTGTATGGCGTTTGCCCTGCTTGAGCTGCTATCAACGCGGCTAGTTTTGCTTGGTCATTTCCTCTTAACTGAGTTGCCAATTCATTTGCAATGTCTGGTCTTTTTGTAAGCAAAGCTGCAAGTGCATTTTGACCTGTTTGCGAGTACAGCAATGGGGACGCAATAAGCGCTGAAGCTATGCCTGGCATTCCCATAGCGCCAGCGCCACCCGATGCCGCAAGAGCGGCCATCATTGATCTGTATGGTGTTCCAGAATCAGGAACTTTATTTCCTAAAGCAGTTTTTGCGCTTTCAGACAAGTCTTGCATCAAAGCCTCACCTTTTGCAAATTTGCTCTTATCCTTACTTCTGTCCATTGCTTTAACAGCGCTCTGTAACTGAGCAGGCGAGAAAATTCCCTCTTCTGCGCCTAGACCAGCCGATGCACGCTCAACACGTTTAAAGTTGGCATACCCTTTGTCAATTGCTTTTAACTCACTTGCATACTGAGGATTGCTTCGAGTCACCAATTGACGAACTTGATCTTGCGCTTCTTTCAATGCATCACCAATAAGTCTTTGATCTGCATCTGTAGACGCGCTTAAACGGCTAATGGTTTCGCGCAAATCGCTTTGTACTTGTTTTAAGGTTTGACCAGTAATTGCGCCTTGTCCTTGAAACTTATTAACTACATTGTTATCAATCCAATTATTAAAGAAATTAACAGCTTTAGGATCAATTGCACCAGACTCCACCATGTTTTTTAAACTAGCAATGTTTTGTTGAAATGGCGCGTCTTGCAAAACAGTCATCTTTGGCAACAACTTGCCATAAGCATCATCTAATTTTTCTGAAACAAATTGCACTGCTTCGCGGCCAACAATTCCTTCTGGCAACTTTTCACCAATTGGAGTCAACGCTCTGTTAAAGGCAACACGATTGACATCACCCATCGCTCTACCTTGAGCGCTTTTAATAAAATCACCAATTATTGGGATGCTTGACAAACCTTCTTCAGCGCGTTTGTAACCACCACCCAAAATCTGACCCGCAGTAGGCGTTACGCCTTCTTTCATTAAAGATCGAATTTGTGGAGAAATGTCAGGACTAATTACCGCTGCAACTGGTTTGATCAGTGCATTCATTGGGTTAGTGACAGAAGATGCTTGGGCAAGTGCATTGCCTAACTTGCCAGCGCCAGCCATCCTAGCGCCAGCACCCACGCCACCCAACAACATTGACACATCGCCTACAACCCTAAACGGGTCTTCTTGCATGGTTCTAGAAAACCCTGCGCCTGTTCCATAAGTTGTTGCATAGTCTTGACCAACAGCGCCAGCAATATTTTGCGCTCTTTGTAACGCTTGGGGGTTGCCATAGGCTTGTTCTAAACTAGTAATGCCACGTTGTACAGACTCTGGCATAGCTTTATAAGCACCGCCTGCAACTATATCCATCAATGCTTGACCAGTTTGCAATGGGCTATTTACAGCCTCAACCAATCCGCCAATGGTGTTTTTATAAAGACTAGATGGAGCATTCATCAACATTTTAAAAGTGTTAAATGACTCTGGTTCAAGTTTAAATCCAGCAGGAAGATTTGGCGCACCTGTTGATGCGCTTTGTTCTTCTAATTTAAATCCAGATGGTAAAGGCATAATTTTTCCTTTATTTAGCTGGAGTCCAAGTCTGACCGCCATCAGTAGACATTATTCGTTCTTTACCATTTGTTGCGTACATTGGTGGCATTTGTGGCGCGGTTTCCCCTTGTGCGCTTATTTTGCTAACCACTGGGTTAGGAACATATCCTTGCTCCTTGCTATATGTCTCGGTAAGACCCTTTTGCTCTCCCTCAATAATTGTTTTCATGCGTTTCAATTTTTTGAGGGCTGTAGCATTGTCATCAGTAATTAAAGGAATAAAAGGTACTAATCTTGGAGACTCAGAAGCAGTAACAGCAGCGCCACTCCTCTCGTGCATTACCAATGAGCCAATGTCTGCAACGCCTGCTCGTGCATTAACGCCTTCTGGATCAGCACGATTTAATATCGCGCCAGGCACAAATCCTTTAAATCCAGTAGCCTCTGGGTTTTGTTCTAGTAATTTAATTGTGTCTGAAAGCTGTTGAACACCTTGGTTATTTTTAATAATTGCCAAGTTGATATTTGCTGGAATTTGTTTAAGCCCTTCATGCTTACCCTTGAAAGGTGTTCCAGCCACAGGAGTGCCTTCAACTACTGGAGCGCCCATACGACCACTTGGGATGCCACCACCACCAACGGTAGGTTCTGTAGCCATTAAAGAACGAGGATCGGTTGTAGCGTTTAATCTACCGCCAACAGCAGAAGCGCCAGTTGAAGGCATAGCACCACCAACAGTAACTGGTACTGCTTGCAATGTGCGTTTGTTAACTCCAAAGAAATCGCCATTTTCAGCTTGTTTGAGTTCGTAGCCAGGGTTTGCTTTCTCCCAAGCAAACTTAGATTGGTCAAACGCCAAGCGTTGTTGTGCCACACGAGTTGATCCACCAATGTCGGCAATGGCTTGGTCATATAGTTTGCGGTTTGGATCGCCAACAGGCAATGCATCACGCTCTGCGGTCAATCGTTTGATGTCAGTTGGAGCCATGCCAGAAGCCACAATGGTTTCACCAGAACCTCTAACCAATCCCACGTTAGGCACAACAAATGCCTTTGAAGCCTCTTCAAGTTGCTTTTGGATAATGCCAGCGCGTAACTTAGCCTGTGGGACATTAGGATATTGCGACAAATCAAACAATTCTTGACGCAGAGCATTGGTATCAAGCAAAGCATTTTTAACTGGTGCAGGCGCAGTCTGTGGTGCTAATGCATTTATGGGCGCTTGTGCAGGCGCTTGCATTGGGGGTGGAGTAATTCCATAAGTGCCAGAACCTAATGCACCGCTTGGCACAGGAGCGCCACCACCAAAGCCACCCGTAGCACGAGCAGGTGGGTTGTATTTACTGTTAAACGCTTTTAGTTCTTGTTGTGCTTGAAGCATTTGCAATCCAGCAGCTTGTGCATTGGGATCGCTAGGATGCGTTGCCATGAACTTGGCAGCCATTTCCATGTCAGTAGGACCACCATTGTTAATAATGGCTTCCCTCATGTTTGCCAAATATCTTTCGTTTTGACGCGCTTTTTCAAGTTGCATTTGAGCAACCTGATTTTGATTTTGAAAACCTTGCAGTTGTGCTATTTGAGCATATTGCGCCAAAGGATCAGCAACTTGTAATGGCTTAACGCCAAGGGATATGGATGGATCGACTGCCATGTTTAATCCTTATTTAATTTTGACCATAGCCATAACTTGGATTTGGCATTGGACCAACAAAATTTTGGTTGCCAGGTGTGTATTGCCCGTAGTTAGGCGCGTATTGATTACCACGCAAAGCCGCAACTAAATTATTACCTTGGTTGTAATTTATATATGTGCCTAAACCACTAGTAAGCGCATTTGCTTGACCAACGCCCCCCGCAGCCTGCGCCGCTCCACTGCTTGTAATTAAATTGCCAACATTGGCCGCGTTTGTTGCGCCCATTGTGCCTAGATTTGTCATTGTGGTTTGACCCATGCCTGCCAATGATTGCAATGGGTTTAACTGCGCGTTACGTTCAGCCTGATAACGGTTAAAAGCGTTTGTGTATTCCTGAGAACCCATGTCTTGACCGTATCGCGTAGCCGCCTTGAGAGCGCTACCAGAGATTAAACCGCCACGAGCGGCGGCTTGACGATCAAGGGCTTTTTGACCTTCAGACAATCTGAACCCATAGCCAGGGTCTGCCGTCATAGCGTTATAGTCAAAAGGCTTGTAATTTGTTGCTAGAGGTATTAATTGATTAAGCGCGGTTTTGCCTGCTTCCAAAAACGGCATCTGGTCTGCGCGTGTTTGTTCGTACTGCGCGTTAGATAAATCAGTAGCGCGACTTATCGCATCAGATTGTTTATTGGCCGCTTTTCTTGCCGAATCTGCATTAACCACTGTGCTTACCGCAACAGCACCTGCTACCCATCCACTCATGGCATTTCTCCTTGTAATACGAGACCAAAATTGACCCGCATTGATGCTCTGTAATCCACTAGCAATTCCTCACCTGTATTGATTTTACGCGAGGCGATAGCATAAATGTCATCCCCTTGCTTTTCTGGCTTGATATTGCAATTAAGCGAATGATTGATAAAACGCCCACCAGGGGTTCTTTTCCCATTTAGTCTGCCAGGGCAAACAACATCCCCTGCTTCAAAGTCTTTAGTGGCAAATAACCCTTTGCCGTGAATTGGCGAATCTCTCAATTCAACAGCAATATTGTCAGGCATATCTATTAAATCATGCTCAATAAGGACAATTTTGTCAAGTTCATCTTGCGTCATGCCTATCTGATAAAGAAATGCGCCATAGTCAATTCTTGCTTTTTGAATCTCAGTTCTGCTATCGGCAAGCCCATACTCTGGCACTACATATAGTCTGTCTTCCAAAACCGCCATGTCAGTGCAATTGTCTAGATTGTCGTATATGTCCACCCAAACAACTTCATCTTCAAAAACACGCCCTGCGCGTTGCATTCCAGCCTTTGCTGGGAATTCACATGGTGCGGTTAGAACTTTAACGCCATCATCAGTGTTTACCGCAATTGTGCCCTTTTCTAAGCGAACGCGATAGTCTGACTTATGTTCAGCGCCAGTTAATACAGTCCAAGGTGGGATGGTGATCTTTCGCTCATAAACCCCATCCATAAACAAATGCTCAGTCACAATGTCTGCTTGTGGCAGTTTTAATAGCTCTTTCTCTAAGGCTTGCACCTTGCCCACCATACACATCTCAGCCGCTAGATCAAAACTAAATGTGGGCTTTTTAACCTCAAAACCTTTTCCGTAAGTAATTTTCATTAAATTACTCCAAAAGCAGATTGTTATTTCCAGCCGCTTGCATGATGACCCAATTTGAACCATCAGACACCATTGTTGCCCAGTTCCCAATAACATCCAAAAGAATTGCCGTTCCAGCCGAAGTGCTGTCAATTGGCACAACATTGCTTGATGCCGATACCAAGAACTGTGGTTGCATATTTTTAAAAGTGACTTGTCTACCAGTGTAAGCAGATGGCGTTGGCAAGGTGACTGTGCAAGTTGAGCCTGACTTGTTGTTGATTACCCAAGACTCAGAAACCCCTAAAGTGAAATTTGCAGTCTTTGTGACTGGGGCTGAAGTAATTGCGGAACTCCATGATGGCGCAAGATTAGGACCATTGGTGGTAAGCACTTGCCCAGCCGTACCAGGGTGGAGTTTTGCCAAACTCGTTGTGGTATTTGCGTACAAGATATCGCCTACCAAATAAGACGATATGCCTGTGCCACCATTTACAACGGGTGTTATGCCATCACCACCACCTGTAACCGTGTAAATGTTGTAAAAGAACCGATACCATTCCCGCGACATCAACCCTGACTTTGGATCAATTAGATTAACACGGGGAGCCGTGATCTGGGTGATGTTGGTTGTAGCCATTATGCGTTGGTGGGGCTAATCAATAGTTCAGCACCCACAATAACTGCTTTAACTGGGTCAGTTTGTGATACCTCATATACGCGATCACGCAACTTGAGAGTCATGCCAAGCCTACGCCAAAAGACGCGCCTGTAATACTGACCGATCTTGCCCATCTTGCTCAAATGCTCATTTGACCATGTGTGACCACCATCGTCAGACCAACGCAACATAAGTTCAGGATCGCTACCTTGCCCTGTATTTAGACCAGTGCCTGACTCACAATCAAGCTGAAGGCTGTGTTGTGCTGTCCGTCTAAGGGTATTTGTCCCAGTTGGCAACGCTCTCCATGACCGCAACCACTTCTGAATACCGCCATTGTCAGCGTAAACATTTAGGTCAAGGGTATAGATGTTGCCGTTTTCATAGTCACCGACTACCGTATTGCCACCAAAGTTACATTGGCAGTTGCTACGGTGGCGCGTAAATTCACCAAGGGTAGTGTTCCAACCAGCGCGTTCATGCCACGCTTGGGTAGACACGTCGTAGACCCAAGTGGCATCGCCTGTGGGGAATGTCAGCACATAGAAAGAATGACCTTCTTGCTGATAGGTGTAAGCCACCGCGTCAGAAATGTTGCCGTATTGAGCAATGGCATATTCAACAGCATGGGTAGAAACTCTAATGCCAGCGTAGCCATTGTTGCGATAAACAATTCCCTGTCCTCGAGCGTCTGTACCGAGCCAGAATAGGCCATTGTCGAGCTTTGCAACAGAGAACGCCGCTACGCATCCAATTTCATTAAAAGCGCCTTGAATGCGCGTTAAAGGGAAGTCAGCCAACCCAGCGTCATACCAAACCTCAACCGAGTCAGTGCCAAACAACCACGCTTCACGGTGATCAACATTGATGGCAACTAATCCATCGGGTGAGCCTTCGGCAGACGCAAAGTCAAGGGGGTCAACCGAAGTGCCATCAAGCAATTGAGTTACCCACACCTTTTGAGAGTCTGGTTCATTGTAGACAAAGTACCCATCTAGGTATGCCACGGTTACCGCACCCGTAAAGTCTGGATCGGTAATTTGGGCAAATACATTGGTGACTTCGTTATAGATAAACCCATCAGGGTTACAAGCCAAAAAGATTTGTGTGCCATTGTCGGCAATTGATACTGGGCCAGTCCCAGTCACAGTACCCAGTAAAGTGGGTGTAGCGGTCAATCCAGTGACTTTGTAGAACCCAGTACCACTGACAACGTAGAAGTCGCTACCGTTGGTCTGGTGCGCCCATAGCGCTCGGATAGGACCAGTGCCTATGGTTTGCTGAAACTTTAGACCTGGTGCGCGGTTAAAGAACGCCACCGTCTTGCCACCATCGGGAACAATTTCTGCAAAAAGGTTAACAAGTCGATTGTCTGCAGCGTTGATACTGCGAGCGACATAAGACGCACCCAGAATCGGTGTTTGCATTAATAATTCCCCGCGTAGATATTAAAGCGTTGGCGTGTAGCCACGATTGCGTAAGGCATAGACATCACGTCATCAGGATTGTTGATGCGTTTCAGATTGCGCTTAGATGTCATTGCAATGCGTTGCACTTGTGGGCTTGGTTCAACGCCAAACTCAGGCGCAATTTCCATTGCCAAGTTGTAAGTGAAAGCGCGGAGATAGCCTGGTGGGAACAGAATATCGGTCACCAATGTCGCAGGCTGAGTCAGTTCTTCCACGCTAATAAAGTGCCATTCCAAGTCTCGTGTAGGCTTGGGATAGATATACATATCAATATTAGGATATGTCATATTGACAAAAATGACCTGTGGATACGTTGAAGTTACCGTCTTAACAGCAATACCGTCATACTGCTGTTGATTGATCATTTTTATACCGAACGACACATTTGTGCCTGCATCTCGGTAGTAAGTAGCATCATCCAACAAAATAGGACGATTGCCAATAAAGTCACCACTAGGGCCAAGAGTGCGGTTAATAAATCCAGCAGGCCAAGTAAACACTTGATCTTGGGTGCTAAAAACTGCCAATCGCTCTGTATTCCAAGAGTCAATCATTTGGTTTAGCGCCATGAGCGAATCTTGTGAAACTGATGCGGAGGGAGTCTCGCCTTCAGCTAATACGCCAAGCAATCGCAATGCTCTATTGATCTGATCGCCAGCCGTGTATGTAGCCATTCTTACGCTCCTTGTTCAGCCACCTCTACAGCAGGGCGGCCACGCCTACGCTTAACTTCCAATGTATTTACAACAGGAGCCACCTCTTCTTTAGGTGTATCCAAAGTATACCTTGTCCATCCATTTGTTTCATCGTATACAGCCTCAAGTTCCATAGTGGCAACTTTTGCACCGTGAACTGGGTGAGACATGTAAATAATAGCCATAATTTAAAGAAGGGGGTGATTAGCCCCCTTTGGTTTAGGCAGTGATGCCGATGTTTTTCAACGCTGTACGAAGAGCATTGATGGCGGTTGCCAACTCAGTTCCCGTAGCAGTGTTGCTAACCGCAGTAATGGCCGCCGCTTGTGTAATTGGGGTAGTTCCATAGAACCCCGCAGTTCCACCAGTTTTGCCCATAATTGCACCATCAAGTTGTGCGTCTTCAAACGCAACGCCTACAGCTTTTGTATTTGGCATAATGTTTTTCCTGTTAAAAATAGGAGCCGAAGCCCCTATTTAAATTTAGGCTACGCGATACATAGAGTAAGCAGCGTCACCAGTTTTGCGGAACAAGAACTGCGCCGCGCCACCAACACCAGCCGCACTGCCCGTAATAGCAACAACCAAGTTGCCAACCGCAGTAATACCAGTGCCTACAGCCATTGTGATCAACCCAGTTGAAGTACCTAAGTTGATAACTGTCAGCTCAAACGTGCTGTTGACTTTTGCGTTGGTAAACACCGCATCAATTGCAGTAGCAGTTGGGAGCGTGTAAGTTGCCGCTGTGGTAGACGGATTGCCCACCAAAATGCCACCAGTGGTTTGTGCAACGGTCAGGGTAGCCGTAGCAGTAGCCGTTTGTGGCGCTGCTTGAACGCCCATAACGATTTCATTGGTATTGCCATCGGTGAATTGATATCCACCACCAGAATTAGGGAGAGCCATGATAAATTTCCTTAAAAAGAGTTACGGAATGAAGCCCCCGAAGGGGCATTCAATTTAGCCCCAAATGCGGCAAGCCATTTGTGGACGGATGGTGCTGTAGCCATACAGTACGTCAATACGGCAAGGCATTCTGTCGTTGTTTATGTCATATTGCCTAACGACACGAAGGGAAATGCCGTTATGAACCGCACGAGCAGCCATGTCAACACCTTGTGGGAGCAACAAGTCAGCAGTAGCGAAAGTGATCGCATCTTTGTGGTAGACCAAGTTCTGTGGGTACTGAGTAGAAGCTGTTCCAACAAACACAACTGCTTTGCTTGTAGCAGGCAATGTCAACATGGTTGCCAAAGCGCTTGATGCTGAGTACATAGGAGCCACAGTCACGGTAGCAGTTGTAGTGCTTGTTGAAGAAGCTAAAACCACGAACTGGAACAACGAACCTGTGGATTCACGGGTCTGTGGGTTCACAGCGTAGCAATCAGCAATCGTAAACACGTCACCAACAGCCAAAAGTTCACCAGAACCGACAGTCAATGTCAGGGTAGAAGAACCTTCAGTGGTCACAGCAGCGCCAGTGGTGTTACCCGTAGCGGCGCGAGTTCCAGTAGTGTGTTGCTTGATTGACTGAGACATGTTGACTTCATCAAAGCCCAACACGCCAGTACCCATCATGCCATTACGGAATTGCTTGCTGATAGTGTCTGTAGGATTGAACAAACCTTTCATGCCTTCAACCAAGCCAGCGTTAGCGGCAGGGTTTACGGTAGCGTAACGTGGTGACATCACAGCGGCGTTCTCGTTCAGTTTCTGTTGGGCTTGCAACAAGACCAAAGAAGTAGAAGGGGTGGTGCCTGGTGTGCCAACGGTGTTACCAATGGTTTTGTAAGCATTAGCAACGTCAGCATCAATAGAAGATGCCAATTGGCTAATACGGGGCTTCAACACACGCTCTGCGAAGTCATCCAATTGCATGGTCAATTCAGCAGATGTGAAGTTGACACCGATATGCTTTTGGCTGGCTACAGACAAAGTGGTGTATTGCTCGTTGTCATCTTGGACTTGGAGCGCTGCGCCATCAGTCACCAGAGCGCGGTCAGGTAAACGGATACGGAGAGTTGAACCGATCTTTGCACCTTCGACAGCGAAGCTATCGTCGTACTGGCGGTTCACGTTACGGGTGAGTACTAGGTTGTTCTCGAGGATTTCGAGAGCCTTTCTAGTAATCATGTCAATGGTTAAGATACTGTTAGACATGGAAAAAATCCTTTAAAAATTGATTAGCGGTTCTGTGCTTCCCACTTTTTACGCTGTCTTGCTCTCTCTGCTTCAATCCACTGCGAATCCGTCATGGTCTTGGAAGACCTTGGGTCTGTAGTGTCATAAGCAGGCGATCCAGTAGATCGAGCAGTGACAGGCGAAATAGGTGCTGGCGCTGAAGTTGTTCTCTTAACTGGGGGATCAGATGCTAATTTAGCTTCAATCTTCCCAATTTCTTTTGCCTGACCAAGCGCTGACATGCGTGAGATGCGATCTGCTTCTTTAGGGTTAGAACCGAGGTAGTAAGCTAACTCAGGACCAACATCCGAAGATTGAATCGTTTCAGCCATCACGTTGGTGATTGAAAGTTTTGGGTTATACGCGACTTGTTCAAAGTCATCGTATTTACTCCTAGCTTCTTCTTCACGGTCGTGATAACTCTCAAGAACTTCTGATCTTTGCTTTTCAGCATCACGCTGTGCGACTAGTTGTTGTGCTTTCTGAAGTGCCAATGCGTCTGCATAGGCTTCAGTAGACTCAAACTGGTCAACGGATGCTATTGGCGCTGATCTCAACGTCTGTTGTTCAGACTGACGCTGTGTCTGCTCTCGTTCCCACTTACGTTGCTCTCTTGCGAGGCGTTTGCCTATCGCAGCGTCTAGCTCTTCTTGTGTGAAGGTCTTTGATACTACTTCTGGCGTTTCCGACGTTTGAACTTCAGTCTCTGGGGTGGCCGTCACCGTAGGAGCTGGCGCGGAGTCAACTTCCGCTAGGTTTTGTTGGACTTCTTCAGTCATTTCAATGAATCCTTCGATTCCTCGGTGAACCTCACCGATACGGTTTTTACAAATATATCAGATATCTTGGTTAAACGCTAATTTCAATCCAAGAGGTTGTTGATTCATCCCATTGATAACGCTTGTTATCAGTAGGCATTGGAGTTGGTGCAGACCATAGGCAAGTCTCCTCGCTCATAGCCCATGATGGATATGGTTGTGGTGGTATGAACGCATCACGACCTGAGTCATAGGTGTAGCCGATACCAGCGTAGTTCTTACGCAAAGGTGTACCGCCATTGGCGTGAACACCGCCATGCGTGTTGTATGAGGTTTGCACCCAGCCAGTTCCAAAGATGCCAGAGTCAATGACATCTTGTTCGGCAACTATGACCTGAGTGACTGTTCCGTTTTCTACTTTTGCGAAGTGCATTTGTTTCTTCTTACGCTGTATATGAACCAGAACTGGTAAATTTCAAAATTGTGTTTGATCCACTAGTTGTTACTGTTGGACTTCCTGTGGTTGTGCCTGTGTATTTGGATGTTGGGATTGACAAAATAACGACACCAGAACCGCCAGTGCCCCCGACAGACGCAGCCCAATCGGATGCTGTACCGCCACCACCACCGCCCAAATTAACAGTTCCATTTCCACCATTTGTATCGGTTGATACGCCATTTCCACCGCCACCAGAACCGCCAGTGCCAGGTGTAGTGTTGCCTTGTGGGTTGTAACCCGCACCGCCACCACCGCCAGCGTAGGTTATTGAACTGCCCGTTATGGAAGACGCAGAGCCAGCGCCGCCATTGCCAGAAACTGAGCCAGACCCGTTACCACCTACTGCGCCCGCACCGCCACCACCACCTGATGGGTAAGGATTACCAGCACCAGCCCCGCCATTATTTCCTTGGCCTGATGTTCCATTACCAACAGTGCCACCGCCACGAGAGCCACCGCCACCAGAACCGCCATTACCGCCATTACCACCACCACCGCCCAATGCAGTAATAGTGGAAAAAACAGAATTACTTCCGTTTGTGGCAGTACCGCCACCGCTTCCTGCACCACCACCACCTACGGTAACAGAGTAAGAAACGCTTGGGCTAAGAGAAAATGTGCTTGTTAAAAAACCACCAGCACCACCACCGCCTTCTGCGCCTCCACCGCCACCAGCAACAACTAAATAACTAATATCAATTGTTGGCGCAATACCAGTTAACAAGAAGTTTTTAGCGGCAAACATTATGGTGTGTAACCTTGGGCAATTGAACCGTACCAGTTAGTACCGTCAGCAATGAAGGTCAAGATATCCATCTTCCCAGCAGTTGCTGTAATCGTAGGAGCGCCAGCCGTACCCCATTTGACCGAGGTAAATGTTGCTGTGCCATTACCCGTAGAAGCCGCTTGTTTAAGTAGCAACACAAAAGACTTGCCCGCCACGTTTGCAGGCATTGTGAATGTGCAAGCTGTGGATGCTGTCAGGGTTGCAGTTTGTACCGTACCATTGGTTAATGCCAAGGTAGATGTGCTGGTAACTGTGCCTATAGCAACAACCGCTTCAACATAGTTAGTCACTGTTGGATTGTTAAATAAGCCGTTAGCGCTTACCTTGGTAGTTGCGCCACTTTGCACAATTGGCAATACCTCAGTACCCGCTAGGGGGACTGTTGCGCTCGGTAGAGCAGAGATTTTTGTATCAGCCATTTATCACTCCAACAAAATTAGACCGCCATCCTCTTGAACGAGGTTGTCACCGATCTCAGTTAAAAGATTGCCCTGCACCGTTGCATCGGCATACCCAGACAAAAAGGAAATAATGCTTCCAAGACCAATGGAAACACCGTTCCGAATAGGGATGCCAAAATAACTCATTGTGAGTTCATTGGTTTGCAGTAGATCGTGCCACCAGTAGACACTTGAATTGCACTCACGCGCCATGTGCCACTAACAGTAGCAGGCACTTTGAATGGAATCGGTGTAAATGGTGGGATCGGTGTGCTGGCTGTTGTGGCTGTAACGCCTTCACCAACCAACACATAACATGCTTGATCAGACCAAACCACCACGCCTTGAGCGCCAGCAGGCCAGACACCAGTTACGCCAGCAGTGCCAGTGTAAGAAATAGACCTAGCTGGGAAATTACTGTCTGCTAATGGGTTTAAAAGTTCCATGATGTGTCCTTATGCCAAGAATTTTAGTTTATACAACGTGCGGAGATAGACTTCAATGATATTGTCAATGAGTTGTTGCAACGACATATCATTCTTATCCACCACTTCGTACCGCGCATCTTCGATTTGTTTCAAAGAGTCTTCTAAGAATTCTTGAATGTTAGATGTTTTCTTTGCCGAATGCAAAGTTATTGGCCCAATTAGACCATGACGGCCTTGGTAGGCTTCAGCAAAATCGTCCGCTGCGCCAACAATTCGCTCATAAAAGATATTTAGCGCCATGTGTTTGCTAAAACTGCGAGTGTTCAGATGCACCGAGTGAGCAACATCACGAGCTAAAAACAATAATCCTAGAAAATCAGCGGCTTTCATTGGGGCATTCCTTGTGGTGGCATCATCTCTGGGGGCATTCCCTGTTGTTGATATTCAGCAGATTCGGGCATCATTTCCATTGGCATAGATTCTTCACGCATTTCAGGCATTTGGTTCATCATGTTCTGTGATTCCATCGCCGCGGCTACCACTCCCATAGCAATATCTTGGATTTGCTGTTCGCTCATGCCAGCTTGTACGGCAGCGATACGCTTAGTCTCTGCCTCATACATTTTGACTTGGGCTTCAAAGTCTTTGCGTTCTTGTTCTTGCATCTCAATAGATTTGCCCACGTTTTGGATCATTCCATGCATGGCTTCCATCTCTTGACCCATAGCTTGGATTTGTTGTTGCGCCGCTTGCAGTGCTGGGTCTTCATCCCCGTCCGACAAAAACTTAGGATCAATGGTTTTGGCAAAGCGCTTGGACATTTCTTGAGCGCCTGGCCAGTCCATGTTCTTGATAAACAAGTCACCAGCCACCGCCCACAGTTGGGGATTGCCTTGCAGAAGTTGAGCCATCGCCTCTAAAGCCTCTTGGCGCTTGGTGGCGTAGCCTGGTCCTGTTGTCGCAACGACATCATATTTACCAATGCTAGGGTTATAAATCTTCTCAATCACAATACCTTGTTGGTCAACAATCTTGTTAACTGGTTGTGGTTGATCGGGATTGATCTTGACCATCTTGGTTTCGCCATCCTCACCGATAACTCGCGCAATGCGTTGGGTATCGTAGATTTTGGGAATTAGGTCAATCAGTTGACGCGCAATGTGCTTAACACCACGAGCGAGGTTGTCACCATAGTGGTAAGTTCCAACATCACCCTCACGCTGACGGGCAAGAATCGCTCGTCCTGATCTCTCATTGCTTCCCATTCCCAGAGAAGCGTTGTATTGACCAGTTGTGGACTTGATGTCTTCAGATGCGCCAGCCTTTGCTTGTAGCAAACCACTAGAAGCCATTGGGGGTTGCGCTCTGGCAGGCAATGGCAAAACAGCGCCTTGTCCGTCTGTCACATCAGGATTTACTTCAAGGTAAGGCCAATTTGTGGTGTTTGCTGTCTTCCACTGATTCTCGTACCCCTCAAACTGACCACCGTAACCAATAAATGGTGCTTTGGGGGCTAGGGCAAGCATCTCTGCTTCTTGGCTAACCCAGTAGTTGTACATCCGTTGTGCGTCTTTGGCGTTTCTCACCAAACCAGACACATACAAACGCCCATCTACCTCAAACTCGTTACCAACAATACGAATAACAGGGATATATTTGCCTGCCCAATCGCGTTGTTCAAGGATTTCGTAACCATTGATCTTGCAATATCTGACCTTTGGACGGTCAGACTCGCGTGACTTTATTGGCTTGCCGTAAAACTCTTTCATTTGCTTGTCTTCTGGAGTACCAGCAAATGCGGTCTGGTTGCCAGGGTACAAATTCAGCGTAGCGCGGTCATAGTCAATGTAGTAGTAATCAGCAATGCGGATCGTGTCCTCATTTAACCAATTACTGATGGATTGATCGCCAACGCCTAATGATTGCAAGGTTGTAATTGGTGACGCATCTGGGTACATGCGCTCAAACTCGTCTTTGGTGATGTCTTCAGTAATAAAGCAATATTTAGCGTCTGCGCCTGTCGGGTCTTGGATCGTTGGGTCCATGTAGACCGAGAAACTGTTACGAATACGCCCAATTTTGATGTCTTGGTCAAAGGTTGAGTCTTCGCAATACTCGGTCAATAGACGAATATAGCCTTCGCCATAAGCGACTTGGTTTTCACAGGCTGTATCGTAGGCAACATCAGCGTCAGAGATGTATTCAATATGGCGAATCATGCCATTGAAGATGTCTGCGACTTCTACGTCAGCGTTGTCATCTACGGGAATCACTTTCGCACCAGGTCTATTTTGGCGCTGATCATTTGTAACTTGGCGCACATGTTGTGGCAGTTTGTTGATTGTTAGACACGGACGGGCATTGATGGTTTGACCTTGTACAGCACCACGGGTGGCGAGTACATCGGCAGGCCATTGCCAGTGGTTGTCAGGTGAGCCAGCGTAGAACCTTAAGTCATCTGTCTCATCTTCACGAGATTCAGACAAAGCAGACATAGCCATGTCTAGCCGTGACCTTGCGGTGGCTAGTATGTCGGAGTCACTCTTCTTGGGCTTACCACCCTCGGAGACTGCGCCCGCAGCCGCGATGCCTGTGTAATCAGCCATTATTTAATCTTGTTTAATACGCTGTCTACGGTTGCTTTGACATTGTTACCACTAGGAATAGTGGCATTTAAATTAGCCGTAGGTGAAGATGTTTCTTTATTGCGACTAGGCATACCGCCATTTTGAACTTTAGGTTCACGAGACACAATTTTGTTGATTTGTTGGGTTGTAGACTTCATTTTTTACCTTTCGACATGGGTTTTTGGGCTTCACGTTTCGTGCTGTAAGCAATTGCCACAGCTTGCTTGACTGGTTTGCCAGAAGCAATCTCAGCTTTCACATTCTTGCGAAATGCTTCTTTGCTTGCAGATTTTACTAGTGGCATTGTATATCCTCTAAGCAATTTGAATGACTGTAAGAATTACAGCAGGCGATGCAGGGTGTATCGGTGCAACTAACGATGCTGGATACGTGATTATGGACGATGTTCCATCTTTGGTTGTCCAACAAAACTGTATGTAGTCATTTGCAACTAAAGAAAACACAAAGTTGACGGTTAAAACATTGTGACCGTTAATCGCGCCATGTTTTGCTGGTGTGCCACTCACACTAGCAGAATTTGCGATATTTGCGCCGTTTTTACGCACCCACAGCGTAAAGTCATCTACTTGTGAACTTGTTCCCGCAACCTGAATGCTAATGGTAATCGTATAGACACCAGTGGCGCTAATAACAACTTTGGACGTTGGGCTACCAAGGGACACACCGTTAGACAAATCGGTATTGTTTAAGTCTAGTATCGTGACGGTTTCAGCAGCCGCAGTTTGAGGGCCGTCAATGTACGAAAAAGCGCCATAGTCGGCTTGCAAAGCAACGCCTGAAATAGCCGAATACGGTATGGTTGGCGAAGCAGTAATTGGCGTTGTTGAACCGTTGCCGTATAGATAGCCAGTTAGACCAGCAGTTTTTACTGCCGTCAAAGTGCTACCGTCTAGGTCTTGGTCACGGTACGCAACGCCAATCGGCTTTGTATCGCCCATTTATTTTTTCTTTGCTGTTTTAGCAGAGTTTTTAAAATCTTTAGCAGTTGGAGCGTTTTTGCTACCAACTTTATTCATCTTTTCACCAGAACCAGCTTTGATGCGTTCTTGTTTAGCATGAATGTTGGCATAAAGGCCATTTTTTGTTGCCATGATCAACACTTCCATCGTTGCATTGCTGCTTTTGCACGGCTACCCTTTTCAGACTTTTCTGCGATAGGAGCCATTCTTGCACAAAATGAATCTTTGCGACCTTGGTCTGCTTTGGTTTTTGGGTTTGGTGCTGGCGCTTTTAGATTGCTACCAGTTTCACGGTTGTACTTTTCGCGTCCTTTGGCGGTCAGTCCTGCACCCTTAGACACTGGGAGTTTTTCGCCTCGACCTACGCTTAGAGATACAGATTTTTTCATGCACCCATCCAACTTGTTGATACTGAACTGCCTTGAGAGTTTATGCGGTGAGTAGGTTCAGTGTACTCTCTGTGCGCTACAGGAAAGGCGAAAGTGACAGCGATAGCATCGGCCGCGTCTGGTGAAGCCAACCCTCGTGCTTTCATTTCCTTCTTTCCCTCTAAAAATATCGTGCCAGATGAATTGGGTTTCTTTGTTGGCCCAGTTAAATCAGCTTTTAGTTGACGATCTGACGGAATACTAGCAGATTTTAACCAGTTTCGCATGTCGTTCCACATTTCAGCGCGTTTGTTGCCAAATGCTTGCGACTGTTTTGCCTTGTTTCCAAAGTTAACACCACGCACTTTAAACCTTTGCTCTGTCAGTCGATCAAGAATGCCATAACCAAGACCGCCTTCGTCAATAACGGTGAGCGCAGGCTTGTATTCCTCTATTGCATCAATCACTCTACCGACAATTTCCATTGTGTCTTCGCCCTTATAGCGCTTAATGGCCACAATATCGCGCCCTTGTCTGACAGCAATGACAGTAGAGTCAGCGCCACCACGGGCAGGGTCTACTCCCACAATGGTAGGGGCGGTTAAGTCTTTCCACTTTTCCCTCTTCATTGCGTCATCCACAATCATGGGGCTTATGAACTGGTCTTCCCCTGCGGATGGGAACTCTCCGTAAACTTCGACCTTGGCTTGGCTAGAGTCTTCGCCATACTCGGAGATGATCTGTTGATAGACTGACTTGTCGGTGTCTTCCACCGTCCGAGCGTCCACAATCTTCGATGTCCAAAAGTCCCGTTTAGCATGGAAGCACTCAAAGAAGTAGCCCTCGTTCCTACGGGGGTTGGAGAAGGCAAACCAGTATCTGTCTGGAGTGTTCTCGGTAAAGAAGCCTGCCCCCACCTCCCAGATTGGGTTGGGGATACCGCTAGATTCGTCAAATATCAGCATCATGCCGTCTTGGTTGTGGACACCAGCGTAAGAGTCGGGGTTTTCTGCTGACCAGAGCTTGCCCTCACACGCCCAATACCTTGTGCCTTTTTTGAGATCGCGCTCGACTAGTTCTGTTAGCCATTGTGCGGGGACTAACTTTGTCGCTGAAATCTCCCACCAATGACTATTGATCAACATGGCCGCCCATTTAGTCAATTCTGCCCATGTGACCGAGCGCAATTGATTCTCTGAGTTAGCACTAACTACCACCGATCCACCAATACGGGTGGTGAGCATCCAAAGGATAAGCCAAGATACTAGGGCAGACTTGCCGATACCGCGCCCAGAGGAGACAGCCATGCGGATGGTGTCGTAATCAATTAAGCCTTTTTGTTTTTTGATGTGGGCGGTAATGTCTCGCAATACTTCCCGTTGCCATTTCCTCGGACCAGAGAAGTTAGCCAAAGGTGTATTCTTTTGTCCCCAAGGGAAGGCGAATAAGACAAAGGCTTCTGGATCGTCTGAGATGGTAGGAGACCAAAGCTCCACCATCAGTTTTTGTTCTTCTTCGCTCTTGTAAATTGGTAGTTGCATTTATTTAAACTGATATTAGAATGCTTAACTCGGAGGTCAAATATGAAAAAAGTAGTTGCATACTGCGGTTTTAATTTTTCTAATCAATCAGCTTATTTGCGGATGCCAGAAGCGTTTTGGAGCCAGACGGACGAGAAGCGCTTGGAAATTGTTAACCAGTTGATTGAAGAGTTGACCAAAGAAAAAGAGCATCTTGAATGCATCAGTCAACTTGATACCCAAGGTATCTAGCAATATTGTCAATTGCTTCCTGATCGAGCTTTTCACCTGTATGGCTTTTGAGCAGTGATGTGCGGATGTTGCTTAGTGTTTTGCCTTGCGCTTGGCGCTCTTTAAACAATTTAGGCATCATTAGGTAATCAGGCACACCAGTAACTTGCCCTTGTGCGTTTTGTAGCGATCCCATAACTTGGGCTGGTAATCCTGAGTTGTATGAGCCATGTTGGAAATTAGGCGTAACCATTTGTATATTTGGATTAACTTTTAACAGCGTGTGCGCCATGCCTGTTTCAGCGCCTGGTTCGCTCATCACTCTGTAAACATCTTGCCAACGAGGAAAGCCTTGCTTTTCCATCGCCGCGGTTGATCCAATTTCACCAATTGCTTTGCGGATATTGCCTGCGGTGTAATCGGCAGTGCCGTTAGCCATGATGTCCCGAATGTTTGGGCTATCAAGGCCAGGGAACTTTTTGTACGGGTAAGTAATTTCTTTGGTTACTGGGTTTTCTACTTTGGTGTTTCTAACCGCATCCCTAAACGAAGTCAGCGCTTCTCTGGATGGTTTTAAGGCATTCAAAGCGCCAACATAAGACTCAGCCACATGGTGCGAGAAATTAATGCCAGTAGGGGCTAGATTCATCTGCACCCCTACGGTGTCACCCAAATCGCTGAACTTATTCAAGTTGTTGATTTTTGATATTTGCGCTACATCATTGGAAGCGCCACCAATACCTTGTTGCAAATTCTCTTGGATGTACGGGTAGCGCCTACCGCCTTGGCGTTGGACAAACGCTGGGGTGGCATCCCTTAACCCTTGCGTCAACGGTATGCCTGCAATCTGGGTCACATTGCCACCAGTTGCAGAGGTATCCCAAAGAATAGGCACCGCATACTTGTTTAGCAACGCATTAGGAGATACGCCAATTTCTTGTGCGACATTCAAAGACGGTTGGACAATATCGCCAGTTCCAAACAATCTAGCTTGCTCTCGCCTCATAACGGCAGGGGTATCCAGAATTGATTTGTACTTTGTCAGCGCAGCCTTTTCCGCAGGCGAAAGCATCGCCTCGGTTTTGCCAGGGAACAGCGCATCCACCGCCTTCATGTTGCCGACACGCTCTGCCATAAACATGGGTTGCGGAGTAATAGCCCCCAACATGGTGTTTGGTCTCTCACCAAGTAGCGTAGCGTTAAATTCTTCGCCAGCATGTTTAGCCAAAGACTTACCAACCTTGCCACCAGCGAGCGCAGCTTGTCGGGCAAGTCTTGCTGATTGCAGTATCTCCGCAGGACTCAATGGCACAACAGCCCCGACATTCCCAGCCAGTTGACCAGCAGGCGAAGTAGGCGCTAATGGCAATGTCCGCATTAACTCTTGGCTACCGTAAGGGACTTGTTGCTGTGGCGCGTAGTCAGTCTGGCCATACATCTCCATTGGCATAGGAGACCTAAACATATTCAAAATGTCAGATGGTGTGCCTGCCGTAGTAGCCAACCTACCCCTCAAGAACTGTAGAGGCATCTCAGCAGACGCTTGGGGATCATTGAACTGACGATTACGTCTAAGTTGAGGGTAATACCCAAACGCCACGCCAAGAGCGTTAGAACCTTCTGGTGTCAATGCGTTGTTTACGGGCATGTCATCTCTTCTTGGTCATATGCTCTTTTAAAGAATCCAACAGTTCCAATTGGTGCTTAGAGTAACCCATAGCGTCATTGACCTCTTGAGGCCATTGATTGACCGTATATCCACGCAAAGCAGAATCGGTAGCGTTCTTGATAGCGTCTTTCTCCGAGCGCCCTTCTTTTAAGGTAGTCTCGTAATCTAAGGCTTCACGCTTTAAAACATCCAATTGCTGTGGAGTCCACATCTCTTGCAATCTCCCACTAACATGTTGTGCCATAGGATCAATGTGGAGAAGCTCCGCGGCCAAGTCATGGTGCGTGAAGGCATCTGGTCTGCGTATCTCAATCCCAACCCTATCCATAGGAATCATGGACGGACGGGTATCCTCGCCAAACGAGCCTGGCAACCCCGACTCCCCGACAGGCCAAGTCTCCGCATACCCATACCCCGTACCAGTAGTCACTATAGGATCATGTAACCCCACAAAGGGATACTCCTCCCTAGCTCTTCTAAGCAAATTTGTCGTGTAAGGGT
>Ga0315905_10000762_pt1 | contig 35181 bp, 30 predicted proteins | sample LakEriMetagenome_5_FD_203522 | JGI IMG/M metagenome (GOLD analysis project Ga0315905, IMG submission 203522) | Freshwater fungal communities from buoy surface, Lake Erie, Ohio, United States - Buoy 4 MA121 | ecosystem: Environmental > Aquatic > Freshwater > Lake | place: USA: Lake Erie, Ohio... | reverse complement strand
CATTTAATTCTGACACATAAAGTCAAAGATCAAAATACTGGTGAACCGAAATCTAAAAACTTTGGTTTACCTCTTGATTCAAGCACTTGGACAAAAGCTTATAGTGATTGGGTTACAGAAGCAAGAAATCATTGGCAGGATAGAGTATCAACAAATAACCGTAATATCAAAGCAGAAGTTTTTTCACCTACCACCTGTGCAATTTATGTAGTTCCTGGTCCCGATGAGAACCCCATAGATGTTAATTCATTAGAATGGGAAAATGTAGATGCAGTTGATACCCGTGGGGATGGAATGGATTTAATCTATCATCATAATCACCCACAAAATTATAAACGTAATCCAGATTTAGGAGGTAATGCAGCAGGTGGAGGAAATGGACATTGTTCTTGGGTAAGTATTAAACGGGTCAATATTCCCAACATACAAGAAGAAACCAAATGTCAAGAAATTGTTTGTTTATTTATGGGTGGACAAACACCAAATGCTAATCATGTGCGATCGCGCTTTCTCTGTGATTTAAAAAATATCAATGGTAATGTACATTTATTTGGTGTACAACCTCCAGCAGAAATTTAATACTCTAACTAAAAACTACCAAATACAACTTGATTAAATATGAAATCAGTTTTAATTGCCACAATAGGTACTAGAGATTTAATGTTCCAAATCGCCTCCGGTGAATGGTTTAACGTTGGTGATGATAGAATGCAAAATGGGGAAATTATTGGTGAACAAGCAGAAGTTCTTTCTGACTTAGGATTACATAATATTTCTTTTAGAGATTTAACTAAATACCTATTAGATAATATTGATACATACATAGACCGTTTAGAACCAGCAATTACAGGAAATATTTTTAACAAAAACGCATCAGAAATTGAGAAAGTATATTTAATTGCTACTGATCAAAAATTAGAAGTAAAACAGAGAGAAAAAGATACATTATATACAACAGAGATCATCAAAAAGTGGATTATTCGTAAATTCCAAAATCTGAACAATGATAATACCTCTATTCTTTATGTTGGACAAGATGGTACTAACCCCTCTGATTTTGAACAGATGTTTAACTGGTGGAGAAAAACATGGAGAAATGAAATTCATATTCAACCTCATCAACCCATTTGGGTATGTGTGAAGGGAGGAGTAGGTCAAACATCAGAAGCGGCAAGAGTTTCAGGACTTAGTTTCTATGGCGATCGTATTTTATTTTTTGAAGTTCAACAAAATACATCCGCTAATCGTCAAGGTATTCCCTCCGATTATAAAGGTCCATTTTTAGGTACTAACTATCTTTGGGATAGAACCCAAAAACAGGCTTTAAAATTATTAGAAAGCTATGACTATACAGAAGCTTATGATTTACTAGAACCTTATTTTCAGCAGTCAGGTTCAAAATTTGGAGCAATACCAAATTTATTAAAAGCTGGTAAATTATGGAATCAAGGACAATTTGAAAAATTCTTATCTCTTGCTAAAAGTTCTACACAAATATCTAGTGTGGAAGGCAGATTATGGATGGCTTATGAACAAGCTTATTTAGGTGTAATTCGTCTTGAGCAAATGAATACTACAGAAGCAATGCTACACAGTTATAGAGCCATTGAAGGTTTATTGTATTGGTGGGCTGCTGATTCTTTTCCCGATCATTTTCAAGAAGAGAAACAAGGATGGCCATTAGTTAATATTTCGATTACGAAAAAGTATTCATCTTTAGAAAGATATTTTACCGGATCAGAAAATACAGCTAAAAATACAGCTAAAGTTGATGGATGGTTATTAAAAGATTTATTAAAGGAAGCTATTCCTGAAACCAAAAATAGTATTGATTTTCAAGCATTTTGGGAATCTGCAAGAAACACCAGAAATACTTTTTCTCATCGCTTAGGTGGTTTAGCAGAACAAGATGTTTTTACCGCTTGGGGTAAGGATATAACCAACTCACAACAATGGCAAAAAAGGATTTTAAATTGCATTAATTTAGTCACTAGAAAATCATTTACTACCCTATATAAAGCCAGTTTGTTTGCTCAAATTCACAAACAAGTTTTAGAAGCAATAGAAAAACAAGAAATCATTAATTATGACAACAACAAATAACGCAAACCAAGTTAGCACCCTGATCATTACCGTAGGAACTCGACAAATAGGCTGGAGGTGTCAAGATGGTATCATTCGTTCCTTTGGTGCAGATGGTAATATTAGCTATCCTCCACATATCAACGAACTCTATGAAGAATTGGGAATAGAACGGGGTAAACATGAAGACGAAGATGGTAAAACCTATCCTTGGAGTGGTCGAGATTTAGGTAAAAGATATTATGATTACTGTCAAGAATGGTTAGGCGGTGATTTTAGTAATGTGGAATTATTGTTAGATAAAACTGTCATTGCAGGAGGAGTAAAGCAAGGTCTAAAACATATTATCCTATGGGGAACAGACCAACCGGAAAGTATTACTTGGAATTTTCGCCGATTAGATACTTTATGGTTAGCAGAATTAATGAAAGGAAAAATTAAAAGTTTATTTCCTGATATTAGGGTTGATGTTCACGCGCCAAAAATTAACGCTGGTAATAGTCATGAAATTCGAGAAGAATTAGAACAACTGGTTTTAAAAGAAGCTATCAATGCTAATGAAAATCAAGAGTTTGTTCTCTGGATTCAAACTAAAGGATGTACCCCTGTAATTGCTTCTAATGTAGAAATTTGTGCAGCGGCTTTAGTACGTCAATATCAAGTATTTAATGCTAGTCCCGATGAACCAAAGGAATTTTTTACTACTTTAGAAAATGGTTTAATTACTGCTAATCATTCCCAGACTTTTCAACTTATTACGATGAGTGAATATTTCTGGGCGTTAGAAAAGGTAAAAATTAAATCAGCTTGGGAAAGAGGTGATTTTTCAGAAGCCCAAATTTGGCTAAAAGTTCATGAAAGTCGTCATTTAGTATTATATAAATTAGCTGGTTTTTTAGCAAAATACAATAATTGGGAATCTGAATCTAATCATGATTTTTACCAAAAACTTAAAGATTGGATAGGTTGTAATGATGTTAGTAAAATAACTGATTCAGAACAAATTATCAATTGGAAAACTCAACTGCAAAAAATACAAACTGATGATCTTAGCAAACTTTGGGAATCAACAATCATCTTAGAACTTTCTCTAAAACGAGAAAATTACACCACTGCATTTATTCAGTTTGTGCAATTGTTAGAACAGTTATTATATATTCAATCAAAAGCCCAAAATTGGACTGCTAAAGGTTGGATAGTAAGTAATCAAGATGAACCAAGTTTAGCAGAATTAATGCAAGGTTGGTGTATTTACAAAAAATTCAAAGAAGATAATAAATGGTCAAAATTGTTAAAGGCTATTAGAACAAAGCGCAACGAAATTATTCATAAAGGGGAATCTATAAATTCAACAAAAATCGGTAATATTTGGGCTAATAATAACTTTTCAGGTGTATATATACCAACAACTTCAGAAATCATTAAAAAACTGATGACGGATACATTCAAAGAAATCAGCACTCCTCCGAATTTGAATAACTTATTAATGCGTTCTTTGTATCAGTGGGGATTGCAATATTTAGAGGATGCAAATTAACTAGTGATAGTTGCGGTCAGCTATGGTCAGGCTTCTGGTAATTTTAATAATCATTAGACATCTGGTGAAATTAAATATGTGTTTCCTAGAACCCTTGTAGAGACGTTCTATAGGTAGGGATTCTCGGCTCTACATTCATTTTCACCAGATGTCTCTTGTAGTGCGGGCATCTTGCCCGCTAAATATGTACCTCATAACACCGGGAAGTGCTGTATTAAAAATAGATCACTTTTCTTGATCAATTACTTAAAAGAGCCATAGCTGCTTGATATTGAGAGTCTTTATCAGTACCAATTTGTTCGCGGTTGATAGGTTGTTGGGGAATAATTTGATCAGGTTTAATTCCTAATTTGTTAATATCTCGATGGTTAGGGGTTTCATATTTAGCAATTGTCACTGCTAAACCAGAACCGTCGGATAATTCAAACAAAGATTGAATTAAACCCTTACCAAAAGTCCTTTCCCCGACCAATTGAGCGCGATGATTATCTTGTAATGCACCGGCTAAAATTTCGCTGGCGCTGGCTGTTCCCTGATTGACTAGAATAACTAAGGGATCTTGTGTCATGGCCGGACCCCAGGCTTCATAACTTCCTTGAATGCCTTGACGATTAGCAGTATATACTATTGTACCAGAATCCAACCATAAACGAGCGACTTCGATTCCAGCTTGTAAGAGTCCACCAGGATTATTTCTTAAATCAAGAATATAGGCAGACGCGCCTTTTTCTTCTAAAATCGAAATAGCCTGTGTTAACTCTTTCACCGCATTAGCACTAAATTGAGTTAAACGAATATAAGCAATTTTATTTCCTGTTGGGGATAATTTTAAATCATATAAAACAGGGTTAAGAGTAATGCGATCGCGTACTAATACAACTTCTTGATCTTTTTCTCCTTCCCTACCAATCAAAAGCGTAACCACACTGCCCAATGGTCCACGCATTTGCGCTGCTGCTTCATCAAGAGAGAGATTCTCTGTAGATAGACCCTCAATTTTCAAAATGCGATCGCGCGGTTTTAAACCTGCTTTATCGGCTGGAGAATTTTCAATAGGTGTAATCACTTCCAAAATACCAGTTTGGGGATTGAGAGCGATTTGTAATCCCACACCCGTAAGTTCTCCAGAGGTGCTAACCTTTAAACTGCGATACTTTTCAGGTTCAAGAAAACGGGTAAAAGGATCATCCAGCCCTTTGAGCATATCCCGAATTGTGGCATAAGCGGCTTCATGATTGACAAAACGATTTTTAAGTGCTTTTTGTCGGACATCAAGCCAGTTTTGATCATTAAAAGTGCCATCTAAATAAGAACGGTTAACAATTCGCCATACTTCATAAACTAACTTCTGTTCTGGAGTCAAAGCCGAGGCCGGGGGAATATAGCCAGTAAACACCAAAGCCAAAAGCAGTAATAGTAAACATCCTAGCCGCCAAACCCGTTTGTGAATAAACCCTAATTTCAGTTCCATGTCAGACTCAAATTCCCTAAAACTTTGTGTAATGCTCACTTGTTGATGAAATCTATCTCTCGACTATGTTACTTTTTTTATAGAAGCAGTGCATTATTCTCATAAAGTTGCTAGTCCAACTGAATGAGATGTCCATTCTTCCTGATCTAACGATAAAATCTTTTTTGGGGTCAACATTGTCATTGTCAGTCCATTAAAGACGAGAGACAGGAAGAAACACTCACTAAACTAGGGTAACTTACACCCTTAACGCTCGTAGACAAGTAGAAGCCAATTCTCTTGAGTAAAACGAGAAGCGAACCCTCTAACTTAGGTTAGTTGAATAGTCGTTCCCGACTAAGCTTCGCATCACAAAACTTATCAACCGCAATCTATTTTTTAGGAACTTAGGATTGTATGGCCAACGTTTATGACTGGTTTGAGGAACGCTTGGATCTCCAAGAGATTGCTGATGATATTACCACCAAATACGTTCCTCCCCACGTTAACATTTTTTACTGTTTAGGTGGAATTACCCTAGTTTGTTTCCTGATCCAGTTTGCGACTGGATTTGCGATGACATTCTACTATAAACCTACAGTTACCGAAGCTTTTTCTTCTGTAGAGTACATCATGAATGAAGTCAACTTCGGTTGGTTAATTCGCTCCATTCACCGCTGGTCAGCCAGTATGATGGTACTGATGATGATTCTCCACACATTCCGCGTTTATTTGACTGGTGGCTTCAAAAAGCCCCGCGAATTGACCTGGGTAAGTGGTGTCATTCTTGCAGTTATTACCGTTTCCTTCGGTGTAACAGGCTACTCTTTACCTTGGGATCAAGTTGGTTACTGGGCTGTAAAAATTGTTAGTGGTGTACCAGAAGCAATTCCCGTAGTCGGCGTTTTTATCTCCGATTTGTTGCGTGGTGGTTCTAGTGTTGGTCAAGCTACACTTACCCGCTACTACAGCGCTCACACCTTCATTCTTCCTTGGCTAATTGCTGTCTTCATGTTGTTCCACTTCTTGATGATTCGCAAACAAGGTATTTCAGGACCATTGTAATCACTTTGTCATCAAAGTTATTAGCCAACAGCTATAACTTGTGTTTCCAGATCATCGAAGTTTGCTTTAAACTAAAAGAAAACAACTGGATATCGGAAATCACAAGCTAGTTGTAAGCTAATAGCTTTCGCTAATGCTTTAACCTCAATTCAGCCGGAGAGCGCATTTAAAAATGTCAACGCAAAAAAAACCGGATCTGAGCGATCCTAAGTTGAGAGCCAAACTTGCCCAAGGCATGGGTCATAATTATTATGGTGAACCCGCTTGGCCTAACGATTTGCTGTATATATTTCCTGTCGTCATTATGGGTTCTTTTGCCTGTATTGTCTCTTTAGCTGTTTTAGATCCAGCTATGACAGGTGAACCAGCGAATCCTTTTGCTACTCCTTTGGAAATTTTACCAGAGTGGTATTTGTATCCTGTATTCCAAATTTTACGCTCATTACCTAGTAAACTATTAGGTGTATTAGCAATGGCTTCTGTACCCTTGGGACTAATTCTTGTTCCTTTCCTGGAAAATGTGAACAAGTTCCAAAACCCCTTCCGTCGTCCTGTAGCAACAACTGTATTTCTCTTTGGTACTCTTGTGACTCTGTGGCTAGGTATTGGTGCTGCGCTCCCATTAGATAAATCCTTAACTTTAGGATTGTTCTAAGGTAGTTCCAGTCAAACATAAACCTGATCACGTCTGTGGTTTTCAAGGGTGTATAGAAGACAATATCTGAAAAACAAATAACACTAGGTCTTTGATGATCTATTGTGATTGATATTGATATTTCAAAATATATGCTCTTGAAGACCAACGGACGTTAACTAATAACTCAAGCAGGTGACAGAGTTGAAAAGGTTTTAGTGTCAGGCTTTTTATGTCAATTTTGTATCTCATTCAAGTGCATACCGCTCTCACTAAAACTTTACCAATATTCCTCATGGACGATTTATACAGCAGTTAGAATATAAAGCTAAACTTGTGGGAATCAAGGTACAAATTACTACAGAGAGTTACACATCAAAATGTAGTTTTCTGGATTTTGAACCAATCAAAAAGCATGGGCAATATTTAGGTAAAGTCGGGTAAACATTATTCAGCAGACTTAAACGTTTCCGGTGAACATATTAAGAAAAGTAGTTGGGGACTCTATCTTTGATAGAAACTCAGCTTTAGAGGCTTGTAGTTAGTCCTGTAAGGTGTAGGCCTTACCAAGCTAGAAATATTTGACTATATTTTTAGTAACTATTATCCACTTATTTTTTATTCAAATTAGGGTCAATGCTTGGCATATTGCAGCAAGACCATAGGACTGTAAGGAGTGATCTTAAACTCCTAAACGAAGTGCAACAATGGTTTGAAGAATTTTGTCACAAATATTTACCGAAATATGGCTGGTCAGACAGTCAAATTTATCGTCTTAATCTAGCTTTAGCAGAAGGTTTTACCAACGCTGTTCGTCATGCTCATCATTCTTTACCACCGGAAACAGCTATAGAAATTCAAGTCAGTCTATGGATTAATAGACTGGAAATGAGAATTTGGGATTATGGAAAACCATTTAATCCTGATGTGATCACTGAACCAGTACCGGGGACTCTACAAGTCGGTGGGTATGGATGGTTTTTACTCCGCCGTTTGGCTGATAAAGTCGTCTATGAGCGTGATCAAGATACAAGAAATTGTTTGTTAATTGTCAAATATTGTTTAGATGAATCACACTAAGTAGGTTGGCGTTAAAAATTGTCGTTATGACAAGGGAAGAGGGAACAGGGAACAGGGAACAGGGAACAGGGAACAGGGGACAGGGGACAGGGAACAGGGAACAGGGAAGAGGGAAGAGGGGACAGGGAACAGGGGACAGGGAACAGGGGACAGGTGACAGGGAACAGGGTAACTTTACTTTTCGTTACTTACAGCGGTTTCTGCTCTTATGAGGTACAAAGTTGAATAATGAAACTCTTGTAGTGCGGGCATCTTGCCCGCTAAATATGTACCTCATAACACCAGTAAGTGCTGTATGTCGGTTTTTTTATGTTCACCTACTTAGTATAGTCTGATCGGAATTAAAAAGTTAAAATAAAAGGGTACAATAACTATTTAGTTTATTAAAAAGTCCTATTTTTGCCGTTTTCCATCAGCAAAAAATAAACTCGCTATCCTAGAGTCAGCAGTACAAATTTGAGACATGAGCTTTAAAAACTTGCAATTCAACTTTGAAAAAATCCGCCCCTGGCTGACCCTGTTAGCAATTACCTGGTTATTAGCATCATTGGGCTTGGGCTGGTTAGTTAATTCTTTAGTAATTATTTTTGGCTTATTGTTATTTTTACCCGTAGCAGCATTTTTTGGGTTTCGTTGGTGGTTACAAAAGAATCTGGTTAGTGGACAATGTCCCGTATGTGGATATGAATTAACAGGTTTAAATAATAGTCAAACACAGTGTACTAACTGTGGAGAGCGATTATTAGTCAAAAACAGTCAATTTCAACGTTTTACACCGGAGGGGACAATTGATGTGACAGCGGTTGAAGTCCAAGCCCAATCATGGGAAGATTAGTCAGTTGTTAGTGGTCAGTGGTCAGTTGTCAGTTGTCAATGGTCAATGGTCAGTTGTCAATGGTCAGTGGTTAGTGGTCAGTGGTCAGTGGTCAGTGGTCAGTTGTCAATGGTCAGTTGTCAGTGTTAAGTTGGAATCTAGAAGGGTGAATTTATGAAACTTGCCCATTGATCTAGATTTTTGAGAAAATGTGGCTGCTGTAGTTCAGAAAGCCAAAGAATTAAAGCATCTTCATTGTTGTCTTTGTAATAACCCCGTCGTCGTCCCGCAGTTTTGAAACCAAACTTTTGATACAGGGAAATGGCAACGTAGTTAGAATCACGGACTTCCAGGGTGGCTCTCTCTAAACCGATATCAGTAGCAGTTCGCAGTAGAGAATATAATATGGCTTTTCCTAGCCCTTGACCATGATACAGGGGATGAACAGCCAAAATTGTAATGTGTGCTTCCTCTAAAATTGACCAAAAACAGCCCATTCCCAGAAGTTCGCAGTCATTAAAAGGTGAAAATAAACCCAGAAAATGACTGTTAGGACTTTCTAATTCGCGTAGATAGCCTTCCATGGTCCACAAACCGTGGAAACAGGCTTTATCTAGTTCTAGTAACGCAGTTAAATTGTCTCTCGTCAAAGGTTGAATTTTTAAGTCTGATGAAATCACGATTTTTGAGGATTAAGGAAGTTTAATAACTAATTACCAACGATCAATGATCAATTACCTATTACCCATTAGCAATGAGAGGGTAAACTAGGAATGAGGACTTATTGTCATTCTGTAGAATTTTCACAAATACAATTTTAATTAATTATGGCATTGACTTACCCCGTCGAACTTCAACTTTCTGGCCGTCAATATTTACAGCCAATAAATGACAATACTGCTGATATTTCCCCTAACCAACAACTTTTACCCCTGACAGCGAGAGTTAATCATGATGATCACCTGGAAATCGGTGGCTGTGACGTAACAACCCTAGTGGAGCAATATGGTTCACCTTTATATATTTTAGATGAGGAAACCCTGCGGACGGCTTGCAGACAATATCGAAATACCTTTAAAGAATACTATCAAGGAGAATCTCAGGTACTTTATGCTTCTAAGGCCTGGAATTGTTTAGCAGTTTGTGCCATTGTGGCCTCAGAAGGGTTAGGAATTGATGTAGTATCCGGTGGGGAACTTTATACTGCGCTGAATGCTGGTATGAATCCCAGCAAAATCTACTTACATGGCAATAATAAGTCTGATGATGAGTTAGTTTTAGCAATTGAGTCTGGTTGTACTATTGTTGCAGATAACTGGCATGAGTTATATAGGTTGGTGAAGATAGGAGGGGAACAAGCAGAAAATTCTGCTGCTGCGCCGATTCGGATTATGCTACGCTTGACTCCGGGGATAGAATGCCATACTCACGAATATATTCGGACTGGACACTTAGATAGTAAATTTGGTTTTGATCCCAATGATTTACAGGAAGTGTTTGCTTTTGTGAGTAAACAAGCTAGTCTAGACTGTGTTGGTTTACACGCTCATATTGGTTCACAAATCTTTGAACGTCAACCACATAGAGATTTAGCGTCTGTGATGGTGCAGTGGTTAAGGGATGCGGCTAAACACGGCTTGACAATTACAGAATTAAATGTTGGTGGTGGTTTAGGGATTAAATATATAGAATCTGATGATCCACCAAGCATTGAAGAATGGTCAAGGGCGATTTGTGAGGTAGTGCAAACGGCTTGTATATCAGAAAATCTGCCTTTACCAAAATTACTCTGTGAACCTGGGCGATCGCTCATTGCCACGGCTTGTGTTACTGCTTATACTGTTGGCTCTAGTAAGATTGTTCCCGAAATTCGCACTTATGTGGCGATTGATGGCGGAATGTCAGATAATCCGCGTCCTATTACCTACCAATCAGTTTATCGGGCGGTAGTTGCCAATAAAATGTCTGTTCCCTGCACGGAAACAGTGACCTTAGCGGGTAAACATTGCGAATCAGGGGATATTCTGATTAAAAATGCCCAACTGCCAAAAACTGAAGCAAATGATATTCTGGTCGTTATGGGAACAGGTGCATACAATTACAGTATGGCATCTAATTACAATCGTCTTCCCCGACCGGCAGCGGTGGTGGTAGCCAATGGCGAAGCAAATTTAATTTTGCAGCGCGAAACTTATCAAGACTTGATTCGACAAGATTGCCTACCAGAAAGACTTAAATAGTCCGTTGACAATGACTATAAGAATCCAGATGTCATGAGAGATTGGTGGAAGCAATGGCTGATAAACCTGGGAGATTGGTCACAGTCCTTGCTCCTTGGGACTCTGGATATGATGTTAGTGCTGGCACTAACATACATAATCCTAGTAATTATTAGTGAACGGCGTACGTTATGGATGGTACGAGGGTTTATAATTTTAATGCTCTGTTCGGCGCTGAGTAGTAAGTTAGGATTGCCTCTGCTAAATTTTGTCCTAGAAAAATTGGTGATTGGCTGTGCTGTGGCTATGGCTGTGGCACTACAATCAGAATTTCGCCGTTTTTTAGAACAATTGGGGCGCGGTGAATTTTGGCAGTGTTTTGTGAATAACGCTAGTGCAATTCCTAAGTCGGATAGTGTCATTGACGAAATCGTGGATGCGGTTAAAGAATTGTCGAAAAATCGCATTGGCGCTTTACTAATTTTAGAAACTACAAGACCTATTGAAGAACAAGATTTTTCCGTGCCGGGGGTAAAGCTAAATGCTGAGGTTTCTAAAGAACTGATCCAAACTATTTTCCAACCCAAAACCTTGTTACACGATGGAGCGACGTTAATTCGTGGTTCACGTATTATATCATCAGGAATAATTTTACCACTTTCAGGACGCACAGCCTCCCGCCAGTTGGGAACACGCCACCGGGCAGCAATGGGAATTACCGAAAGAGTAGAAAATTGTATTTGTGTCGTTGTATCTGAAGAAACCGGTTCTATTTCCTTAGCCGAAAGAGGAACTTTATATAGACCACTAACTATTAAAAAGCTCAAAGAGTCTTTAGAGGCTCGATTTTCCCCAACTGTAGATCGGGAAGCTCATACACCTGGTATTTTAAGTTTAGTTCGTCGGCTTGGTGGTCAGTCACTACAATTAATTTCTCGATTAGTTAGATTACCTCGTCTGATCTATGAGGGGCTACACCAACGACACGCTACGCGTAGTTCACTTCCCGGCAGGGATACGACCGCTTCTGAAGATAAAAAATGATAACACAACCAACTGAATTGCAATATTTACCCCCTGATTTAAAACAAGAATTACTACCCCGGCACGTTGCGGTCATTATGGATGGTAATGGACGATGGGCAAAACGCCAAGGTTTACCCCGAATTGTGGGTCATAAAGCTGGTGTCAATGCTCTTAAGGATTTGCTGCACTGTTGTAAGGATTGGGGGATTAAAGCACTAACGGCCTATGCTTTTTCGACGGAGAACTGGAAAAGACCACAGGAAGAGGTGGAATTTTTAATGACTTTATTCCAGCGGGTTTTGCGTCAGGAATTGCGGGAAATGGTGGAGGAAAATGTGCAAATTCAGTTTGTGGGTGATTTATCGGCTTTACCAAAGGCACTTCAGAGGGAAATTTCCCGTTCTATGGCAGAAACTAAGGATAATCGTAGTATTATCTTTACAATAGCTACTAATTATGGCGGTAGGCAAGAAATTTTACAAGCTTGTCAAGCGATCGCTCAAAAGGTTAAAGAGGGTTTATTAAAGCCTGAAGAAATTTCTGAAGAATTATTTGAAAGTCACTTGTATACATCAGGAATAGGAGATCCAGATTTATTAATTCGTACCAGTGGGGAAATGCGCCTGTCAAATTTCTTACTTTGGCAAATGGCTTATGCAGAAATTTATATTAGTGATGCTCTCTGGCCAGATTTTAACCGCAGTGAGTTCCATCGGGCTTTATCTGCTTATCAACAGCGGGAGCGACGGTTTGGGAAAGTCTGACAATTTTAGATTGTAAATTGGTGATTTTAGATTGACAATCAATCCTAAAATCCCGAAATCCTAAAATCCTAAAATCCTAAAATCCTAAAATCTTAAAATCTTAAAATCTTAAAATCCCGAAATCCCGAAATCCTAAAATCCTAAAATCCTAAAATCTAAAATCTAAAATCTAAAATCCAAAATCCAAAATCCAAAATCCAAAATCCAAAATCCAAAATCCAAAATCCAAAATCCAAAATCAGATTATGGACCAGAAAAAACCGCTGCTTCCACATCTTCCCGACTCAGGGAATACTTAAAGGAACGTTGAATATCTTGATTATTTCCTCCTGATTGGAGATACCGGACTGTAATTTCTTCAGTGTCTAACCAAATTTCTGCTTCCCAACTAGATCGTTGTATATGCCAACAATGTAGCTGAGTTTCGTCTTGATGACAACCTTGGTTTTTTAACCACTGTTCGATTTGTGGTAAAGGATGACTATATAAGGGTGTATGGGAGGGAAGCATAAGCAATTTAAAATTATGGAAAAATTATTGTTTAGTCGAAAAGTGGGAGGTGGTTATTCAGAGGATTACTTCCCCACGAAGAACAGCAATAGCGATCGCTAATAGCATACAACCAACAATGGTCAATCCCAAAATAAATAATACAAATATTTCCCCAGAAGACAGGGGACGATCTGTGGCATCTAAATAACCTGATTTTGACCAGTCATGGCCACGAGACACTGGACGGTTTAAATCAGTCGGGGTTTGAATGACACCAAAACGAGAATAGCCAATTTTTAAATCATAGTTTAAGCGCCGTTCAGGATTACTGAGGGTAGCATAGGCTTCATTAATTTGCTGAAATTTAGCAGTAGCAAGATTAGCAGGTAATTCCGTCGTATCAGGGTGATAAATTTTGCTTAATTCTCTATAAGCGCGACGGATATCAATTACGGATGCTGAGGGATGTAGCCCTAGCAGGGAGTAATAGGTAGTATTGCTAAAAAAGTGGGACTTCCCCATTTTGGTTTACGGTTTTTTGAATCACTTTGCTCAAATTCAGTTCTTTATATTCTAAATCTTTTTTGACATCCTCTCAGATATATAACAAAACTAGATCATCTAAATTATCTAACCTCTTGTACTTCTCCCAAGCGGGTAAAACGGATTTCAATTCGTCGTCGGGTAACATCATCTTGACGCGCTATTGCTGCAAATTGTCCATTTGGTAATATTAATTGTGCCGCAGAATAGGCGCGAAAGGATAATCCAGATAGTCTATTTTCTTTTGTTTGGATATCACGCAGCGCCTTGACAACCGATAAAGCCCGCATTAATCCTAAATCAGCATTAGAACCTGCTCGTAAGTTTCCTACCTGTATATTACCACTAACTACATTTTCTAAATTGACATCCAAATTACTAGTTACTTGACCATTAGCTTGTCCGTCCGTGTGTCCGATTATTTCTACTACATTAATCCCATATTGTTTAGTTCTAGCCTCTATTTCTGGTACTATTTTTTGCAGGATATAATTCGACATTTCTTGAGAGATTTCAGCACTACCAGAAGCAAATCTATAAGCACCTTCATCTTTTATAACTATGATTGGTGGTGCGTCTGTTGATTTTTTGTCAGACTCTAGTTGTATTTGTAAATATTTTACTTGCTGCTGTAATTGTTTTACTTTTAAAGCCAACTGTTTTGAATTTTGAGCATTTTTATCTATATTATTAATTTCTGATTTATTGATTTGTGATATGATGATGGTTAAAAACAAAAATAAAACCAATATCATAAACGCATTAGACATTAAATCAGTAAATGCTGGCCAAACGTTTAGGTCTTCATTATATTGTGTGTAGCGTGAACGACGAGCCATAATTGCAATGTTTTATTTTTGTAAATTTGTTAGTCAACTTCAACAGTAGGGTGTGTTAGCGTCAGCGTAACGCACCTCATGTATCGTTATTTGTGTCATCAAATTTTTGTGGATATTCCCCAAGATTCTTGATTAATAGCTCCAAACCTTTAATATTAGCCTCAAAACCCTTCTTGTTGATATTAGTTTGTCTGTCAATTCCTTCAATAATGGTATTACTGACATTTTGATATTTAGAAATTAGTTGAGAATTATTATTCTCTAATAATTTCATCAGTTTTTGATTATTAGCATCTGTTTGGTTAGATGCTATACTAATAGCAGTATTTACATTATTTGTATATGTTTTCACATTTTCTAACAACTTCTCAATAGTTATGATTAATTTATCAAAACTATTAACTTTATCGCGCACTCTTTGATCTAAATCATCCAGTTTATTAACTGCTTTTTCATAACTATTAGCTCCTTGCTGAAGTCCGGGAATAATTTCAGTTAAAAGATTTTGGTTATTTTGATGTAAATCTAATACCTGAATTGAAGTTTGGTTCATAGCTTTTATATCTTCAGATAAACTAATTAAGCTCTGATTAGAATTTTCAGTTTCCGTTGTAACTTTGCTAATTAATTCCGTTGTATATGTTTTCACATTTTCTAATAACTGAGTCATAGTTGTGATTAATTGATCAAAATTATTGAATTTATCGCTCACTCTTTGATCTAAATCATCCAGTTTATTAACTGCTTTTTCATAACTATTAGCTCCTTGTTGAAGTTGGGGAATAATTTCAGTTAAAAGATTTTGGTTATTTTGATGTAAATCTAACACTTTAACCGAAGCTTTATTTGTATCTTTGATTTCTTCTGCTAACTTAATTAAACTTTGACTACAATTCTGAACCTCCGTTAAAACTGTTTTAATTACTTCCGTTGTTGCTGCTAAACTTGTAGCTGACTCAGAAAATTTTTGTTGTGTATTACTCAAATCTACAACAGCTAATGATAATTTGAGAGGAAACTGACTTTGATTAAAAGTTTCAGCAGACTGTTTAAATATTTGAGATGTTGTATTTAATGCTGACATTGAACTTTTAAACTCATTAGCAGCACTAGATATAGTTCCAGCAGAAACTGTAAATTTTTCATAAACTTGTCTAGCTAAATCTGTAGTTTCTTTATTCCCGTCAGCAATTTGTTTTGCGACTTTTCCCATAGATTGTTCCACAGCTTCGCGGACTATTTTACCAAAATTTGTTAAAAATTCATCCTGCTGCGATACCATTCTATTAACTATTTTATCAAGACGGGTATCACCCTGCACTTTAGGAAAATATACATTATCTAGATAATCTTCTAAGGAACTAATTAAGCGATATTTAGCAAGTCCACTATTAAAGATGAAATTGACTATTGTTACCAAAGCACTGAAAAATAGTCCTGTTAAACTGGTAGTAAACGCAATACTCATTCCTTCCAATGGTTTCTTTAACTCAGTAACTAAATTACTGACATCACTAGCATTAGCTTGATTAATCGTTTGACTGAGAGTAGATAGATTAATAGTGATACCTAAAAAAGTACCAAGTAACCCAAAAGCTAACAGTAAATTTGGCAAAATACGACATAAATAATCTATTTGTTCACAGGTAAAGGTAAATCCCTTGATTGTTTCCTGACTATAAATTTGATCTATTAATGCTGCTGTATTTACCTGTTCTAATTGTTTACTAGCTTGTTCAAATCTATCTTCTAATGTTTGGATAATTTTCGGTTGTACTCCCCTGATTCCTGTTTTGATTAATCTTTGAACTTTGCTCGTCAAATCTATTAAATAGCGGTAAAGATATATGCGAATAACAATAGTAATCACAGATGGAATAACGACCAGTAAGAGAGTGATGAGAATTAAGTAAAGTGGTATTGGTGGCATAAAAGTGACCTGTGGTAGTGCAAGAAGTAGTACAAAAAAATGTGAGAATTGGGTAGATATGAACTACCCATAAAAAACTATAGTGGATATTGGAGGAAAATTCTTTGTTTTTCTCGTTCGTATTCTTCTGAAGTCATAAAACCTTCATCTAAATCTTGTTTAAGCTGCTCTAATTCCTGTCGTCGTCTTGAGCGATTATCAATATTATCTAGGGGAGAATTAGAAACTATTTCCCCCACAATCGCTTTTTGAGTTCCTGTATTGTTTCTTGGTAGTGGATTTGTGTTTCTGAATTTCGCTTCCATTTTCTTCAAAAAACGATTTATAACGCCCTCCTTTGTATTATCGTTAGTATTCCTTGTATCTGTATACACTCTTGTCTTATAGAGAGAATTAGGATTATCTTCGGAAATTCTGGTCAGCTTATCAGGAAATTGACGCAACTTGGGTAAATATTCATTTACCCACAATGTTGGATTATTTTCCATTTCTAAAATTGTATTATCCAAAATTTGCTTTAATGCTTCAGTCATATTGGGGTTACTAGCTAGATATTCCAAAGATTCTATCCAAATTCCACTCAAGGAAACAGTATCATAACTATTCTGAAAATGGTCATAATATTGAAACTCTAATTCTTGAGTATCATGATTTTCTACTAACAGTTCTAATGCTAAACAAGGATAGAAAATATTTTCCACTTCTTCCATTTTTCCAGCATTAGGTGGCATAATATCAGGAAAGGATATACGATAATCATTATGCAAAAAAGATTTACCAGAATTTTTTTCTTTTAAATATGGGTTTCTCATTTTTCCCAAACCAATAATTAATCTCAAAGGAAACCCACCGTATTCATTCACAAATAAAATTTCATCATCTGCTTGCATTTCTTGTAAGTCACTTTGTTGTACAGATAAATCCTGTGTCAATAAACTTTCAAACTGTGCCACTTCTAATTCTTCTGTATCCTTGTAACCTATTAATTTACTACTTTTACCCTTATCAGGTACAAAATACCTATCCTCCAAATCTAAACGTAAAAGTGGTTGAGATTCCTGGATAATTTGCTTTAAACGAATTGAACGTGCAGATAAAGAATATTTCTGCATGAAGCGTTTAATCACAGAAGTAACAATATTTCTACCGCGAAAAGCAAATAAAGTATTAACTTTCAGATCAATTTTTTCTTTTAGCTGAGAATAAGTAGTGCGTTCCATATTCAGGAAAAATCCTAAAGATGCTCCTCTATCGGTTTCTTGAGTAAGTTCTGAACTTGCCAATATTAATTGAGGACGACTATCATTTTCTGGGATCATTGTTTGATAGCAAAGTTCTATATCTTCAGTATCAAAAATTGCCTCTCCACTCATTTCATCGAAATTCAATTGTTTTAATTCTCGTTCCTCTTTTTCATAAGCACTTTCTAAGTCCTCTACTAAACTACTAAAAGCTGCAATTTGCTTTTCTTTTTCTTGAACTTGCTTTTGTAATTGATTGACAATTTTCAAAGTTTCTTGCAATACAGTTAATTCAAAATTATGCTTGATAATTTTGTAAACTTCTTGCATTACTTTTTTGCACTCCTCCTGAAATGGAATGTTTTTGAAATCAACAAAGGGAATACCTAGTTTATTTTCCATATCTTCAATTGTTTGTTCTGCATTATCCCATTTTCTTTCTACATCTTCTAAGCGCTTCATGCCTCCAAAATCAGTAATTGATTCTTGTAAATCTCGTTGATATTTATGTAATTCGTGTCGCAGAGAATCTAACCAATTGTGTGTATTTTTAATGGAGAAATTAGGATCTACTGGTGTGAGTAATTGCATCACATAATCATCAATATTTCCATTAAGTTCTTTGGTAATCTTAGGAGCAGCTTGCATTAATTTCGTCAACCAATAACCGCGAATACTTTCTGTTTCTCCTGGTTGCACTGTGCGAAATTGTTTATAAAACTCTGTTGCTAATTGCTGACGGATATTAGTGCGGTCATCCTTGTTTCTACAGTCAGCAATTAACCGGGATAATTTATTTTGCCAAGTTTTGAGACTATTACTAAAGGTCTTATTAGATTCTTCTACGGACTCTGCTAATTTATTAGTTAAACCATCTCGTTTTCCTAAGTCATTATGCCAATTATGTTGAATCAAAAATTGCTCAAGTAAGTTAATAGGATCTGGACTTTGACCTTTACCATTTAACCAAAACCTGACTAACTCTAAACCTACCTTTGTTAAAGCAATTTCAATAATAGTATCACGAGGAAAATAAATTGCTGACAGTCCAAATGTTAGGTAGTTTTGGCTATTACGACGTGGATGATCATCGTACTTGGTTATATGTTCTTGTAAATTATCTCTATTTCTTTTCACAGAAGCTGCTAATTCACCAGAAAATTCTAAAGCAATCTTATGGGCAATTACATTACATAGTTTACCTTGGGTAAGTATTGAATATTCTGCTGTTGCTTCATTACTTATTAAATAAGTGTAGTTAAATGGTGGACGCTTTTCTATGACAGAAACTACATTTTGAGTATCATAAAGTGCTTCAAATTTGGTCCCAGGAGAACTATAATAATTCAGTTCTTGTAATGCAGCATAAGTATTAGCAATCATGCTAGTTGTATTACCATATAATTCTGGACTAATTACTAAATAACCTAAAATTTGAGCGCCGTCTTCACCATACAGATTTTTTAGGGTATAGCCAACATCTAAAAACATTCCGCTTCCTGTACCACCACAAAGAGAACCGACAACAAAAATATTTAGTCCCGGTTCTATGATTAAACCTGATTGTAGTAATAAAGATTCATGTCCTTTCGTGCGTTTTTCTGCGGACTCAATGGCTGCTTGAATTTTTCGGTAGTTGTGGAAAAAAGCCAATCTTCCCACAGGTCTAATCCCTTTTGCACCTTCTTCTACTGCTGGGATATTTTGTAATAATTGCGGAGGAAACCATCTCCGAATATGCTCATAAGGTCCATAATTACTATATTCTGAACTCCGTTCTAATTCTTCTACAAACCTGGTGACATCTCTTGATGACATGGTAGCACTGACTTTTTCAGCTTCTTTAAAACTTAAATCCACACCATGATAGGTACTCCCTGTTCTAATCCCTGTGACTTGGGTGGCTGCTTTATCTGTGTCAATGTGAACAAAACTGACAATTGGTAACTTATTTAGGTCTCCATAACGGTCAACAATTAACCGTCTAATTCGCATTAATACATCTCTACCAGTTCCCCCTAAACCGATACAAATTGTGCGATTAATGCCTCTAGATTGGGTTTCTTTTGCAGATGCTTGAGTCATAGTTTTTCCCCTGAATACTATTTTTCAATTTTAACATTTATTTGGTAATCACGCTGGCGTGAATCTGGACAATTTAGCGTAAATCTAGAATTGGTTATGAGAGTCTTTGATGTCACTTTTTTGTTGTTGAGTTGAATGTTTCCCTCTGGTGTTGGGACTAAATATAGTTTTTCTCCTTGACGTTGTAAATGGCCTCTAATTTCTCCCCCTGGACAGTCAATGGAATTGGGGCTATCTTCACCTATGCCGATTTTCTTCTTATTTGGTAGTATACATAATTTTTCTTCATCTTCTGTATTATCTTCAAATCTAATTCGCAATTTCCATTTTTTTTGTAATCTGGCAAATTTGCATAGACTCCAAACACCAGCAGCTATTAATAATAATAAAATTAAACTGGGAAACCATAGCTGTTTGAGTAAATAAGGATTAACTAAACAGGTTTCTTGACCTCCGGGGGCTGGTGTACAAAATTCTTGAATTGTCGGGTTAATGTCTACTACAGATAGTTGATAATCTTTACTGGATTGTGTTACAATGGTGAGCGATCGCTGTTTTAAAGGTAAAGTCTCAATCCATTTTTGTCTTTCTTGGCTTTCTGGTGATGTTGCTATTCTCAAGGGACTATCAGCAGGGGTTTCTGTCCAAATCTGAGAATTAATTCCCGGTTGAGTAAACAAAGGTGCGTCAGTAATCCAAACAACGGACTGGGGTTTAATTAATTGATTTTTAGAAACTCGATTTTGATTAATTTGTGCGATACCTTGATAAATAGTTAATTCTGCTTTTTGAATATCTGTACCATAACGGTTAGGGTCGTAACTAAAAGGTATTTTGGCTAATACTTTATCAATATTTTCTGCATTTTTCTGCCCAAAATATATAGGTGTTCCCAAAGGATTTTCTACAGATATAACATCATCAAAAACCAAATTTTGAGCGAAGGGAACAACATAAACATAATCACCAGTTTTCAGACTGTCTGTAACTATTTGACGTAAACGAATCCGGCCTTGATCATTAAAACCAACACTTTCCGTAACATCAATAGCTAAAACAACATCACGCTTACCCCCGGTCAACAGGGATACCAACTGTAAGCCATTTTTCTGTATATCAGTCAGTGGTTGTCCGGGGCTAATTTTTGTCAAAGTCACAAACTCTATAGCCTATTTTAATAGTGTATGTGTCAATATTATTGCACAAATAGTCAATAATTTTAGTCAACTATCTCAAAGGATATTTTCAGAACTTTCGGTACTTATACAAAAATCACACCCGTCTTAATTTCCATAAGCTCAACAAAAACCACAAAAAAAATCTCACGCCCAAACACAAAAACACTCTCCGCGCCTCTGCGCCTCTGCGTGAGATAATATCTTAACTTACAACCACCGAGCCGCATCCTTAGCGTGGTAAGTCAAAATCAAATCAGCACCAGCCCGTTTAAACCCGGTCAAAGTTTCCATCACAACACGCTGCTCATCAATCCAACCATTTAAAGCCGCTGCTTTCACCATTGCATATTCACCGGACACATTGTAAGCCGCTACAGGTAAATTACTAGCTTCCTTAACGCGCCAGATAATATCCATATATGCCAATGCTGGTTTAACCATCAGCATATCCGCACCTTCAGCGATATCTAACTCAATCTCTTTCAGGGCTTCCCTAGCGTTACCGGGGTCCATTTGGTAAGTGCGTCTATCTCCAAATTGTGGTGTTGAGTCTGCCGCATCTCTAAATGGTCCATAATAAGCTGAAGCATATTTAGCAGCATAGGACATAATAGGGATATTTTCAAAGCCCGCTGCATCCAAACCCGCGCGAATTGCTTGCACAAAACCATCCATCATTCCCGAAGGTGCGATAATATCTGCACCAGCTTGAGCTTGGGAAACTGCGGTTTTCTTTAATAATTCCAAAGTTGGATCATTTAATACTCTACCTGTTAAATCCCCAACTTGTAAATAACCACAATGGCCATGACTTGTATACTCACACAAACAAGTATCAGCCATGACAATTAAATCAGGAACAGCATTTTTAACTGCGGTTGCTGCTTTTTGGACAATACCACAATCGTGCCACGCGCCGGTAGCATCTATATCTTTATCTTCAGGAATTCCAAATAGGATAATTGCGGGAATGCCTAAATCATAAACTTCTTTAGCTTCCTCAACAATTTTATCTACGGAAAGTTGATAAACACCGGGCATAGATTTGACTTCTTTGGCTATACTTTCCCCTGGTACAGCAAACAATGGATAAATCAAATCGCTAGTAGTTAAAACGGTTTCACGTACCATACGACGTAATTGGGTATGGCTACGCAGACGACGGGGACGGTGGATAGGAAACATAAATTTTGTGCAGAGAAAACAATACGATGGACACAGAATAAAGCGTCACAGAAGCAGGTTTTTAGCTGGCTTTATTCAGACAAACTACAAGCAGTGCTTTAACTGTCTTTTGCCCTGCTGTTGATGAAGCTGTGGGGCAATTTTATATTTTACAACTTGATGGACATTTGCTGATTACCAGCAAAAAACAATCTTAAAAAAATTCAGTCAATATTCTCAATGATTTTATATCATTTCTTGGTCTATTACGATTAATTGCCTATTCCCGGAGGTGACAGCAGCAGGGAAATACTATCTTTTAAAAAACCCGGAAAATAAACGGATAACGGTAGGGTTGTTCAGGATTACTGAAAACAGCAATTAGCGCCCAAATGGTTAATCCCCAGTGTAATATATACCCTAAACCGGCTAGTGGTAAGAGGATGATTAGGGTTAAAACCAACCAACCGGTTAAAAAAAACAAAGCTGCGAGAATTGCTCCATAGAACCAAACGTTAAAATGGAAGTTGATAGATTGATTCCTTCGCGTTCTCTTTGACGACAGGATCATCTGATACAAATAATATAGCTATGGGTAAACCAACGGAGACAATTGTGGTACTAAAAAAAATTGCTCCGTGACACAAGGCTGATAATAGTTTACGTTTATCGCTGTCGTACATTCTTTCCTCCTATAACTATATTGCAGAGGGCGTAATTAGGTTAGGTTAAATATGATTGCATTATGATTGAGGTACATATAAGCTGGTAGGATGCAGACACAATCAGAGTTTTACTATGAACATTTGTACCTCCTAATCCTGTAATCTACTGTAAAATCATATCATTGCTGCTCAAATAAGCGATCGCTTGTCTAATCCAATCCTCTACATAGGCGTTTTTGGGTAAACCAACATCTTCACTAACAACGTGCAAAGCATTACTAACTTCATGAGCAGTATACCCCAAAGCAAAGAGAGTCATTTGCACTTCTTCTAAAATTCCTGGTGCAGGTCCGCCCGTAGCGACGAAGAAGCCCGCTGATTTGCGCCATTCGATTAATTTACTCTTGAGTTCTAAACAGATGCGTTCAGCGGTCTTTTTGCCTATACCAGGAGCTTGAATTAAGATTTGGATATTAGCAGCGATAATAGCTTGAACTAACTCTGGTAATTCCATTGTATCCAAAAGTGCGATGGCCAAGGCCGCACCAATACCACTGACACTGAGTAAATGACGAAATAAATCCCGTTCCGAGGGAGAAGAAAAACCGTAGAGCATAGGTACTTCTTCCCGAATCTGGTAATGGGTAAAAATTTGTACCACATCTCCAGTAGATGTTAACTGGTTGGCCAGACGTTGAGGAATTTGCAAATCATAACCCATGCCATTTACCTCTAAGGTCAAGATAACACGATTAGGGGTAATGGCTTGGACACCAGCGACGATACCTTTAAGATAGCTAATCATTCTAGGAAACCAAAATATTTTAAACCTTCCATAATCCCAGCAGCACAACGATTTTGTGCCAGGTAACGATAGTCAGCGGGATGCTGATGATACCATTGCAGTAACTCCTCACGAGCATTACCAACAATGATTCCCCGTTCCCTACCAACAGCGAACAAAGCAATATCATTACCTGAATCACCACAAACAACAGTCTGCTCGGCTGCAAATTTCCACTTCTGACGGAGGAACTGCATTGCTTGACCTTTATCGCTGGTATGGGGTAAAATGTCAAGGTCTATTTCACTACTATAAATTAATTTTATATTTAGTTGGGATTTTTGCAATTCTGTCTCAAGTTGTGGTAAAATGCCCGATAATTCGGCTTTTAGGAAAAAACTGACTTTAAAAGGACGTTGTTCTGTATCTGGTTGTAACACTAATTCCGGGAATTGCTCAGTAATGGATAAAATCTTTTCCCGATGCCAACCTTGAGAGAGAATATCTGCCCATTCTGTGTCAGGATGGTTGCTACCATGCAAATATATTTCCGTACCAACAGAGAGAACTAGAGCATCTGGGGAAAAGAGATTTTTTTCCCGTTGGAGTTCTCGATAAAGCACAGGCGATCGCCCTGTAGAGTAGACTATCTTTGTACCATATTGTTGACGATGCTGTTGCAAGCGATCGCTCAATACCAACAACGCCTGATCATCGCCTACTAAGGTATGATCTAAATCGCTTACGAATAAAAACTTATTCATGGCCAACTCCTTTTGTGAGGTTAATTCACAAAAAGTGTATGTTGTTTTGGCACTGACTGTACAATTCCTAATTCAAAAACAAGCCCTGGAAATTAGAAATTACGGCTATACTAGGAAATTCATGACACGACAAGTCCACGACCAACTGGCCAAAGAATATCTAGAAGAACTATTGAAACCTCTAGGTAAGGTAGAAACCAGTAAAGATGTAAAAAGCGAAGTTCAAGAAATAGATGTTTGGTTTGTTCCGACTACAACATCTACAAATTCCGAATTAGGATTATTAGGAAAAATGGCAGTTACAAGCTGTTTATTTGAACCTTACCGCAATGCACCTAATGAAGTAGAAATTAGAACTTGTTTGTTAAAATTGTATAGTATACAAGGTGATTTATTGCGAGAAGCGAAACGAGAAAAACGTTCTATTTCTGAACAAGAATTACCCCTTCTATGGATTTTAACACCAACTTGTTCTGAAAGAATCCTCGCAGGTTTTGGAGCGCAAACAAAGGAGAAATGGGAAACAGGAGTTTATTTTTTACCCAAATATCAGAAAACCGCCATTGTTGCTATTAACCAATTACCCATAATAGAGGATACACTATGGTTAAGGGTCATGGGAAGAGGTAAAACTCAAACGGAAGCTATTACCCAAGTGGTAAAACTTTCGGAAAATAATCATAAATGGGAAAGACTGGTAGAAATTTTCGCATCTTGGCGGAAGAATTTAGAATTAAATAGTAATGTCAGTGATGAAGAAAGGGAATTAATTATGAGTTTATCACCAGCATATCTTAAACAACGGGAAGAATGGAAACAAGAGGGAATAGAGGAAGGAAGACAACAAGGACAAAAAGACGGACAACGTTTGATGATAGAGAGTTTGTTAGCGGTGCGTTTTGGTAATTTAGATGAGGAGTTATCTGCTATTGTCAGTCCGTTAATGGAACTTTCATTAACAGAAAGAACTCAGTTATTACTTAATTTATCTAATCTTTCCCGTCAGGAATTATTAGCTAGGTTTAAAGTTGATTAGACATTTCCAAAAAAGAGAGACATTTCCTCAAATGTCTCTTGCAATGACTTAATCAATATTTTGTTGTAACCAGGTTTCTAAATCAGCCATAGCAGAAAAATCAAAAATACTTTCTCCTAATGTTTCTAATTGTGAAATTGATAACTGGCGAATTTGTGATGCAATTGCTGGATCTAAATTACCAAACCGCTTTGATAATTGACGAATAATTAAATTAGCTTCACCTTGTTGTTCACCTTGTTGTAAACCTTGTTTGAGGATTTCGTTATACCAGGGTGATTCTCTTAATACTGTCATATCCCACCTCATGATTTGTTGAACTATTGGTATTTCTAGGACAAAGGATGCAAAAAATGATAATAATGGTTCTAAATCCCTTAACTGTTCATTTTCCCGCAGTTTAATTACTGCTTCTCTGACAATTGTTTCTTCACCACCTCCTTTGAGAATTGGTACAAAGGGTAATAAACTTGATAAATTTTCTGCAAATACTAAACTAGCTTCAATTTCCCAGAGATTAATTACCCGATAGTCTTGATAACTTTTCATTCCCATAAATTCTTGGGGAAATTATTATAGCAATTCCCATTCAAGTGAGATACAAGCAGTAATAATTAAACGCAGATGGACGCAGATAAACGCAGATTTTTTACAATGTTATCAAAGTTTGGAATTTAAAGAAATTACCTTAACCGTTTGCCATTTTTTGCACATTATTAATAAATCCTATCACTGTTTCAGCATCGGGTGATTGAATACGCTGGAATATCTCTAAAGACTGCTGTAAATAATCCAGTGCAGTCACAAAATCTCCTTTTTTGTATGCTAACAACTGTCCCAACATCGCCAAAGTCGCGGCTTTACCTTGGACATTACCAATGCTTTCTTTGATTTCTAAAGACTGCTGGTAGAGGGCGATCGCTTCTTCTATTTTTCCCGTGTTGGCGTAGATACTAGCTAATTGGTGCAAAGTCGCGGCTTTACCTTGGACATTACCAATGCTTTCTTTGATTTCTAAAGACTGCTGGTAGAGGGCGATCGCATCATCTATTTTTCCTGTGTTGGCGTAGATACTAGCTAAACAGTGCAAAGTCGCGGCTTTACCTTGGACATCACCAATGCTTTCTTTGATTTCTAAAGACTGCTGGTAGTGGGCGATCGCATCATCTATTTTTCCCGTGTTGGCGTAGATAATAGCTAATTGGTGCAAAGTCGCGGCTTTACCTTGGACATTACCAATGCTTTCTTCAATTTCTAAAGACTGCTGGTAGTGGGCGATCGCTTCTTCTATTTTTCCCGTGTTGGCGTAGATAATAGCTAAGTTATGAATAATTGCCGCTTTTTCTGTTTCCTCTCTTGCTGGACAGAGTTCTAGTGCTTGTTGATAATGTTGCTGTGCTTGTTCAATTTCTCCAAGTTCTTGTTCAGATCGTGCTAGTTGATGAAAAATGCGATAGTCTTCAACTGTTTTTAAAGTGGATTTGCACAGATTTAAGGTGTCACGAAATCGGCTAGTATTAATCCAATTATTTGTTACAGCCATTCCTACTGTTGAGGCAATTTCCCCTTGTTTTCCCAACAACGCTAACCGATGAATTTCTAACCTTTCTTCCTCTACTTGAGTTTTTCCTTCTTCCCACCACAGACGATACAACACCTCAGCCCCTTGTTGATATAAAGACTTCTCTGACCTCTCCCCCAACCCCTCTCCTGCAAGGAGAGGGGAGTTTGATTCCCCCATTCCCTCCCAGGGAAGGGGGGTTAGGGGGGTTAGGTCACTCAATTTCAACGGCAAAATTCTCGGTACACGCAACGACTGATCAGGACTAACTTCCAACAATCCCAAGGCCACTGCGCGATTGATATAATTTTCCAAATTGGGGATATTTTCACAAACTGCGGTTAATGCCTCCCTGGGGACTGGTAACTCAAACACCAAACCCTGTGACAACATTTCCCTCATCGTTTCATCCATTTGTTGCAGCAAAGCCTCAGCTAAAACCTGTTCTCGCAACTCCACCGCATCAACTTCTAAACGATTGAGAATCGCCACCACATCAACATTTTTATCCGCCATCTTATCCCCCCTCCTCGCTTGCGGGGAGGGGGTTAGGGGGTGGGGTGCTTGCAAAATCTTATCCAACCATTCCAGCAACCGGGGATTACCATCAGCTAACCTCCGCGCTTGCGATTTCAACGCCTTATCTACCTGAGATGTTGCCTTAAAAGCCTCAAGACGACTACACTTTTTGCTTAAATCTGCCCCCCGCATTCCCTCCAAGGGCTGTTTATAGAAATACCGCCACTGGCTAAATTCAAAATCATAACGACAGGTGAGAATTAAACGGTGATTGGTGGATGTTTCCCGAATCGCCCAAACCAAGGCTGTTAATACCTCTGCGGCTATTGGTTGCAAACGACCTAACCCCCCAACCCCCTTCCCTGCGAGGGAAGGGGGAGTAATATTCCCCTCTCCTTCTAGGAGAGGGGCTGGGGGAGAGGTCAATTCCAAATTCACCTCAAAATCATCCAACACCAATAAAAACGGCTTTTCCCCAGCGTTCCACAACTGCTGAAATACCCGCTTTAACCTAAATTTCAATTCCTCATCAGGATTTTGTAGCTGTTTGCGTTGTTCGTGATCATCCAATTTGTCCACCAACCGACTCACTAAACTCGGTTCATCAATTCTCCCCACCCACACCACACGCTGAAAATTTGGGAGTCGGTCACAAAGTCTAGCTGCTAAACTACTTTTACCTAAACCACCCATGCCATAAATTAATACCCCTATTTTTTCAGTTGATTGTGTCAACGTCCTTAAACAACTTTGCAACTGACGACGACGACCGACAAAACTCTCACGGGTGGGGACTTTCACCTTACCCGCAGGATCTAAAAATTCCGTACTCACAGACAGCGGTGGTGCTGGTTGTCTTCCACGAGTCCGCAATGGTGTCACCAATTCCCCAGGTAAACTATCTGCGGCATATAATCGCAATAAATGCCAATCCCGTGCTTGGTTTTCGATTAATGTTTTATAGGTTATGGCAACTGCTTGGGTGATTTGCTTTCCTGCTGCTAATTCTTTATATAATGTCGCTGCTGCTTCTGTCGCATCACGTTCTAAAACTTTTTGTCCCCATCCCAAAACAGCTTTTGCACCGGCTTGGAGTAATTCTTCCGCCATTGAAGGGACTGAACCATAATTATCATCTTTACTTCCAGCTTGTCCAGTGCGACAACCAGACAGGAAAATCAATTTGGGTAATCGGAATGGTAGTGCTTGTTTGAAATCTTCTGCACTCGCATAAAAAGCTTCTCCGGTTTCGGTTTCGGTAATGAATTTCGGTTGTCCGTTGGTAATTGTGGCATGACCGGTAATATGGAAAATATCAAAATAATCTTTACCGTAATCATCCACTAAATAACCCAATTCCGATAAACAACCGCTTTCTTCCACTGTCAAAGCTAAAGGTTGTCTTCCCGTCGCTTCTAAAATTTGCCCTTCTTCCTTTTCATAATCTAATTCGGGTTCTACTCCTTGGGGGGAAGTAGCCATAAATAAAACTTGCAAAGCCCGGTTTTCTGGGGTTTTCTCCACAGACAATGTTTTTACAGAGTCCGATGATACCCACCGGACGGGAATAATTGACTGTTGAACGAGAAAGGTTTTACCATCGTGCAGGACTTCCCAAGGTAAATGATTGAGAGAGTTTCCAGAATTTAGAGACGTTGTATTATTTTGTAGAGACGTTCCATGGAACGTCTCTACATTCTCGACAGAGGTACGAATGGCTAAAATGATTCCTTGACGCTGATATTGATTGATGAGTTTTTGTAACCATCTGTCAGTCCCATCTAACCAGTTATACAGCCGTAACCCAGTCACTGCATAATCTTCAGCAAATGAGGAAACGTAATAATCTCTTTCTGCTAACTCAATTAAATCAGTAATTTCACTCAAAGGGAGTGTACGTCTTTCGTATTGGTTGTAATTATCAGTAAAGTACCGTAACTCTACGTAATTACCTGCAACGGCTTTCAGTTCAAGGTGAAGAATCTGCACGTTATGATTCTAGAATGTGACGAATTTCCTCAATTGTGGCATTTTCTAGATGATGAATCTGTACATTATGATTCTAAAATCTGGCGAATTTCTTCAATTGTGGCATTTTCTAACAACAATCGTCTACCGTTTCGGCCGACAATCAGAACTTTAGCAATCTTTTTACCCGACTGTTTTTGTTTATACTCTTGATACCATTTGCGGATTTGTTCAGCAATGGCCACAGTTCCACCCACAAGACCAACTATAGTGGCTACAGTGGTAATAACTGGCTCTTTTTTCACGTCTTCTGAATTTACGGTATAGTTACCAGTTATACCCTCAATTGCCAAAAGTTCTTCTGTGGCTGTAATTGCGTCTTCACCTTCAATAGCAAATTTAATTTCTGTCATAAATTTACCTAAAAATACCTAATTTTTATTCCTATTGCTCACTACTTTAAAATATTTCCCATACCAACAGCAGAAGCAGTTTAGGTATTTACAACTTTTGCATATTGTGACTAAGAGGATCAAAATCTCTAGGAAATTTGGTACTTTCATCATAATATGCACCATGTAAATTCGCGCCATAGAACTTGGTGTAATGCAGTCTAGCACCTCTAAGATTTGCTTCAGTTAAATTAACACCAGATAAATTCGCCCTAGTTAAATTGGTCTGGGCTAAATTCGCTCTACTCAAATTCGCTCCCCACAGTTTAGCTTTAGCTAAATTTGCTTCGCTTAAATCTGCTCCCCATAAATTAATTCCTGGTAAATAAGCATTAATTAGTTTAGCTTTGACTAGTTTAGCCGAAACGAAATATCTTTCTCCCGCAGCATAACGCCGTTTTAGTTCCTCAGTGTCCATATCTTGTTAACCTAATTGAGTAACAAAACCTCTATCTCCACAATATACTCCCTGTCAATCAATTTTGGATTTTGGATTTTGGATTTTCCTCTTTTTATTCTGACCGAAAATAATCGGATACAAGCCCAGTCCTTCTAGGAGAGAAATTACCAAGCAACAACGACTTACAAAAGTTAGTTACAGCGATTTCTGCTCTTATGAGGTACAAAGTTGAATGATGAAACTCTTGTAGTGCGGGCATCTTGCCCGCTAAATATGTACCTCATAACACCGGGAAGTGCTGTATGACTCAAGCCAAGAAAATTTTGGATTTTGGATTTTGGATTTTAGATTCAGCAAGCCCTAAATAATAAAAACGCCTGGGTTTTTTCTAACCCAAGCGTTCCCCGTATAACTTTATACTACTTTACTATTTTTGTGACATTTTAGACTCGCAACTCCAATAACGGGAAGTATAAGCAGCGCGAGGGAAGTTGTAACAAGTATCAAGTAAAGTGGTATCACTCCTTGCATTTACTAATCATACTTGTTTTAACACCAAACAGCTAGTGTAGAGAGTGACACTTTCTTAACTGACACTAAATGTTCTCTAAATAACTTTAACTTCGATTAAGAGTCCTTGGCTATCAGTAATTTTTGCGTTGTCAAAAGTTCACATACCTCAGCGTCGGTTGTTTGCTGAAAATCCTCGTACCAAATCCCAATTGCATACAAATCGGCTGGTGTTATTACGGATATAACCTGATCTACCTCTGCTCTTAATTCTTCACAAGTAGATACCGCCGCTACGGGAACAGCTACTACAAGCTTCTGGGGTTGTTGTTTTTTCAATGTAGCGATCGCTGCTCGGATAGTAGCACCCGTAGCAATACCATCATCAACTAAAATAATAGTACGATTTTTTACTTTTAGAGGAGGAAGATCACCGCGATAAGCATGGTTACGTCGGTCTAATTCCCGTATTTCCATTGCTACTACTTCATCAATAGTTGCTTGGGAAATCTGCAATGAATCTACAATATTCTCATTCATAACACGGACTCCTCCGGTCGCAATAGCCCCCATGGCCAATTCCTTGTGTCCAGGTACACCTAGTTTCCGCACCAAGCAGATATCTAGGGGTGCATTAAGTTCCTTTGCTACCTCATAAGCCACAGGTACACCACCACGGGGAAGCCCTAATACTAAAATATCAGGACAATGGGCATATTCTGTTAACTGAGCAGCTAACAGTTTTCCTGCTTCCGTGCGATTACGGAATTTTTGCAGCATATTATTATACCTCATTATGAAAATAAGTCTCTAATTGAAGCTAGAAATTTGATCGTTAATCCCGTAATGACACTATAAAGACAAAATTCCCCCTCTAATTTGAGGGTAGCAATAAAATCCGAGGAATTGTTAAATCAAATTACCAACCAAAACTTTATTAGAGGTTTTATTCTTAAATTTTATCTCAATTTTTTGAGCTAAACTAAAGAGAGTGGGATGATCTCTGGTAGTAAGTTCTCTAAATTACACATCTACATAACTCCAGTAAAATGTCTGAAGATGCCCATAAATCACCTGAAATCCAAGAAGTAATTGGATTAAAGCCGCAACACTTTGCTGACTTAGTTAGAGCCGCACAATTAATTTTTGACCCGACTGCGGGAGTTACCGGCAGAAATGTTAAAATTGATTGGCAGGATTTTGGTATTCCTAGAAATATAGAAGATAATCTCAGAATTATCGGGGAAGAATTTCAATATGCTTCTCCCCATGTTTCTGCTGATATTATTTGGGGTAAATTAACTACGGAAACTCGAATTTGGTTTCTGAAAAACAAAGATCAATTGTGGCAATTTGAGGAAATTTTACCTGCACTTGACGAAGATTAACTATTGCCAAAAATATCTTGATCAAGTAGGATATATATATTTTCTATCCTACTTGTTTATTAGAAGAGAATGTTGATAAAAATTGCCAATACCCAGGTTTTAGTAGGTTCGTTGTTTTTGATGTTTCCATTAATAACATCGGGTTTAAATAACTCTGATGTTGCTTTAGCCGCAAGTAAACAAAAATATAGTAATTCAATTACTAATCAGCAAATAGTTGTTAATAAAACTGAATTTGGAGTCAGGATAATTAACTCATCAGGAAAGGTCAATTTTTTTCCAACAACTACCGTTCCCTTAAAAGAAGGTGATGCTTATGGTTGGAGAATTACACTTGATAAATATTCTGGTAAAGTCCAATGGAGAGAAGTTTTAACTTTACCAAAAGCTCCCGAAACTTGGATCACAGAAAATCGTGAAAATATCTCCATATCAAAAAATGGAAAAACGGCAACTTCGACCCGAATCCAAACACCTATTAATGGTGTGATTGAAAATTTCTGGACTATTTCTCCTGGAGATCCTTTAGGTAAACATCAAATACAAGTTTATATTGATGAGCGTTTGCTGGGTACTTTTGAATTTGAACTAGTCCCATTTTAAAATAACCATTTTGTGATAGATGTAAATATAGGATCTTTTTTATCAACTAATTATGTCAATCACATCTTACATTTTTCTAGCTGGTGCAAGTCGGGGTGTTGGCCAAGAAATCGCTAAATATTTGACAGCACAGGAAATTCAAGTTAAAGCACTTGTGAGAACAGAAACCGCTGCTGTAGAACTAAAAGCAATGGGTATTCATCCAGTTTTAGGAGATGCTTTAAATACGGCAGATATTGAACAAGGAATGTTAGGAAATGAACCTATTCAAGCGGTTATCAGTACATTAGGAGGTTTACCGACAGATGATATCAAACCTGATTATATCGGTAATAAAAACCTGATTGATGCCGCAGTTAAAGCGGGAGTAAAAAAGTTTATTTTGGTAACTTCTATTGGGAGTGGTGATAGTGTGGTAGCTTTACCACCCCAAGCATTAGCAGCACTCAAACCCGTTTTAATTGAAAAAGAAAAGGCTGAACAATACCTGATTTCCAGCGGACTGAACTATACAATTATTCGTCCTGGTGGTTTAAAATCAGAACCTGCTACCAACAACGGAATTTTAACTGAAAATCCTCAAATTGTGGGGACTATTCATCGTGCAGATGTTGCTAAATTAGTTTGTCGTTGTTTAAATTCTCCTAATTCTGATCATAAGATATTATCAGCCATAGATCGAAATATGGTATATCCAGGATTACCGGAATTTGTGGAATTTAATTTAGATTAGGGATTTTTGAAAAATAAATCATCTAATTTATTAATTTATTAGGGTGTGTTAAAGTTGAAGATAACACACCCTATAGTTGAGGATCTTTTTTTAATTGTCAGTTCCTTAGTTATTATTGATGTTGAGGACGGAGGACTAAAGTCCTCACTACTAACTACTAACTAAATTTAAACAGAAAATACTACTCGAAAACCACAAATTCGTAAACCACCGTCTGCTTCATTCCAACTTCTACTAGCGCTGCGACAAAGTTCCGCGTTAAAATTCCACGCACCACCCCTTAAAACTCGACGATGTTGATCACCACCATTTTCCCACACACTACCATCTATAGGCGCTCCATGATAGTTATTATGCCAAGGATCGGCACACCATTCCCATACTAAACCGTGCATATCATATAAACCAAAAGCATTTGCAACTTCAAAATAACCAACATTTGTTGTTTGTTTACGAAATCTACTTTTTCGTTCTCCAACATAAGTATCACTACCACTACAATTAATTAAATCGGAGGTAATTGTTTCTCCAAAATGAAAAGATGTGGTAGTTCCTGCACGACAAGCATACTCCCATTCTGCTTCACTAGGTAGACGATATTCTCTACCAGTTTTAATTTTTAATCTAGCACAAAATTCTACAGCTTCATACCAAGAAACATTTTCTACTGGCAGATTTGTACCTTTAAATTTCGAGGGGTTGGGATGTAATTCTTGTTGAACTTTTGGTAAAGCTGCTACTGTTCTCCACTGTGCTTGAGTAATAGGATATTTAGCCATAAAAAAAGATGGAACTATTACTTGATGTTGGGGACGTTCATCACTATCACCTTCACAAACAGGAGAACCCATGATAAAAGTTCCATTAGGAATTGACACCATTTCCAAAGTTGTATTTCTGCCTAATTCTTCATGAAAATATTTAGAATTACGTCTATCACGGTTAACTTCTCTCCCAGTAGTGTCTACAGTAATGACATAAAAATCAAAGTTATACAAAGGAGGTAAGGGAACAATAATTTTGGTGGGAGGTGGTGGAAGTAATGGTGTTAATGGGGGTTTAGAAACAGGGGGGAATTTAATAGCAACGGGAGATTTAGCAAAATTCAAATCATGTAAAACATCCATTGCTGACTGATATCTATCACTAGCAAAATGTTGGAGTAATTTATCTAAAATTTGCCTAAATTCATCACTAATAGTAATTCCTTTAAGTTGTAACCGTTCTTTCCATAACCATTTAGCATTCATAGCATCATAAAGATGATCTTTTAGTTGTCCATAATCATCTTGTAATGGTAAATCTTGAGTTAATAACCGCACACAAGTTACACCCAAAGCATATAAATCACTTGCTTGACAAGCAAACCCGGCCATTTGTTCCGTTGGTGCATAACCGAGAGTATAAATAGCTGTTGCTTGTCTAGCTAGACTAGTTTGAGTAACTTGTTTTGCACCACCAAAATCAATTAAGACAGGTTTTTTATCACTATCTCGACGAATAATGTTTTCTGGTTTAATGTCGCGGTGAATCACATTGTGTTTGTGAACAAAATCTAAAACTGGTAATAAATCAGTCAAAAGTTGACGAACTTCTATTTCACTATAAGCTTGATTTTGCAGTTCTTCTAGAAGAGTTTTACCAATTATAAATTC
>Ga0315905_10000761_pt1 | contig 35203 bp, 29 predicted proteins | sample LakEriMetagenome_5_FD_203522 | JGI IMG/M metagenome (GOLD analysis project Ga0315905, IMG submission 203522) | Freshwater fungal communities from buoy surface, Lake Erie, Ohio, United States - Buoy 4 MA121 | ecosystem: Environmental > Aquatic > Freshwater > Lake | place: USA: Lake Erie, Ohio... | reverse complement strand
AGCGGCGGGACGCTGCACTTTAGCTTCGATATTCCCCAGGGCGCGGCCGGTGAGGTAACGACGCTGCAACTCAACGACGCGGTGGCCTCCGCCACGGCCGCAGCCGTGAGCACCGCCCTGGCAGGGAGCAGCAATAACTCGAATGCCGTGGCGGAGTTGGGGATTTCGCCGAGCGATCCGGACCTCAGCGTGGTGGTGCAGAAGCTGAATGAACTGATTCAGGCGCTGCGGCGGTGAGGAGGACGGGGCTGGGGGAAAAAGCCGGCGGCGGAGCGCCTCCCGGCAGGCGGCAGACGTACCTTGACGCCCGCGTGCGCTGAATGCTACACCGGGCCCCGCTCTGCCATCCGTGACGCGCCACCCATGTCCGCCATCCCCCACGATCAGACCGATACGCCTTTCCTTCTCTGCCATGACCCGCCGCCGTGGTTGCGCCTGCTGCTCCTCGGCCTGAGGCACTATCACAGAGTCCCGCACGTGGTGTGCGACAGCGCGGCAGAACTGACAGCGCTGGCCGCGCAGCCCCAGTGTGAGGCTGTCCTGCTGGCCATCCCTTCGCGGAAGGCGGCGGCATTCGCCATACTGCAGAGCCTCAGGGAAGCGGGCTGCACGGTGCCCGTGCTGGTGCTCAGCGAGAGCCGCTCCACCCGCCTGCTGGCGGCCACCATGGAGGCCGGGGCCGATGAGTTTCTGCCCCATACGGTGCTGGCCGTGGAACTGGCCGCCCGCCTCCGGGCCCGCCTGCGCCGCCACCGCCTGGCCTCCCGCGCTGCGCCGCTCGTGCGCACCGCGTTTGATTTGTGCTGCGATATCCAGCACCTGCGGGTGAGCTGGCAGGGGCACCCCGTGCCGATGCCACCGGTCTGCCGCAAGATTCTCTTTCTCCTCATGGAGAGACCTGGCCAGATGGTGGCGCGTGAGGTCCTGATGCAGTTCATCTGGAATCGTCGCTCCCCCAGCCGGACCAGCAACGCGATGCCTGTGGCCATGAACCGTCTGCGCACAGCGCTGAAGGCAGCGGGCGTGCCGGTCAGAATCGCCACGCATCATTCCTCGGGCTACTCCCTCCAGCGGGCGGAGGCAGCCGCGAGCCAGGAAGCCTGAGGGCGCGGCAGCGGTGTCTAAGCAAAATGTTAATTGGGCGGCGGGGGATGGTGGCAGGAGAATGGCCTATGCACGCCTCCTCCTTCCTCCGCCCGCTCCTGTCTCTGCTGCTGCTCTGTGCCACGGCGCGCGCTTCGCGCACTGGTCTGAACAATGTGCCGGACACGGATGTCTCGGCCCCGCACACGGGAGTGGCGCAGCTCTACAGCAACTTTGGCGAGGGACGGGAGACGACTTTCCTCACGGGGATCCGCCTGGGCTTTGAGCCCTGCGGGCAGCAGATGGAGCTGGGCTGGGATGCGCGCTGGGAGCCGGGGGACGCGAGTGCTGCGTTCTTCAGCGGGAAGTGGCGCATGGCCCTGGATGACCGGGGGGATGCGCTGGCCATCGGATTCGCCAACGCCGCGCCCTTCTCCCATCACCGTGAACTGACGGGGCAGCCGCAGCTCTACCTCGCGGGCACGGCCCATCTCGGTTTCGTGCGGCTGCACGCGGGCGGCATGCTCCAGGCGGGGAATGATGCGCTCTTTGCCGGACTGGACCACACCTTCGACGTGTGGGGCACGAAGCTGAAGTTCCGCGCCGACATCACCACCACCAATGACCGGCGCGACTGGATGGCGAGCGCGGGATTCACCTGGCGCGTGCACAAGCACTGGAATGTGGAGTGCTGGGAGTCATTCCCCAGTGCGGAGAATCTCCACCACTACACGACTGCCAAGGTGGGCTATCACTTCGACTTCTAGCCGGCCGGGGCGAGGGGTTTGAGGACGAGGAGGAGGAGTCGGGCGCGAATGAGGCCGCGAAAATGTAATGGCGCGCGGGGCGGCATGGGTGGAGGGGTGGGGCGGTTTCGCTTTGGCTTATGGAGGCATTCATTCCCCTGTTCATTATCCTGTTTATCGGGCTGGCGATTTATTCGTCGGTGATGGCGAAGAAGCGTGCAGAGGAGCGGCGGCAGCATCTGGCGGCGTTCGGGGCGGAGTATGGGCTGCGGTTTTCGCCGGAGCCGTGCGGCGGGATGGAGGATGAGCTGCCGGGGTTCGGGCTGTTTCAGTCGGGATCGAACCGGTATGCGCAGAATTTTCTCACAGGCCGCTGGCAGGAGCACGGGCTGACGGTGTTTGACTATCACTACCAGGTAACCTCGGGCTCGGGGAAGAACCGGCGGACGACGCACTATTACTACACGGTGCTGCTGCTGCAGCCGGACTTCCCGCTGCGCCCGCTGCAGATCCGTCCGGAGGGGCTGTGGGACAGGCTGACGTCCATGTTCGGCTGGGATGACATTGATTTTGAATCTGCGGAGTTCAGCCGGCGGTTTCACGTGAGTGCGCCGGACCGTCGCTGGGCCTACGATGTGATCACGCCGCGGACGATGGAGTTTCTCCTGGCGGAGAGTGAGAACTGGGCGCTGCAGATGGATGACACGCAGCTCATGGTGCCGCTGCGGGGCTGGTGCGGCAGCGCGCGCATTCTGGAGGGGCTGGCGGTGGGCACGGGGCTGCTGGAGCGCATCCCGCGGTTTGCCAGGGAGGAGCCAGGGGCCTGACTTTTGCTTTTATGGATGCTGCACTTATCATCATCGCCGTCGCTGCGTTTCTCGTGCTCTTGTGGTTCATCGGGACCTACAACGGGCTGGTGCGTCTGAAGAATCACTGCCGCGAGGCGTGGTCGGACATTGATACGGAACTGAAGCGGCGGCACGACCTGATCCCGAATCTCGTGGAGACGGTGAAGGGCTACGCGGCGCACGAGCAGCGGGTGCTGGAGCAGATCACAGAGTCCCGCGCGCGGGCCACGGCGGCGGACGGCCGGGTGCGGGAGCTGTGCGCGGCGGAGAATGATCTGGTGCGCGGAGTGGTGCAGGTCTTCGCGCTGGCGGAGGGGTATCCGGACCTGAAGGCGGATGCGCATTTCCTCGAACTGCAGCGGGAGCTGGTGAATACGGAGGACCGCATCCAGGCGGCGCGGCGCTTCTACAACGCAAACGTGCGGGACCTGAATAACCGGGTGGAGATGTTCCCCTCCAGCCTCGTGGCGGGGATGGCATCCATCGGGTGGGCGGAGTTCTTTGAAGTGGACCGCCTCAGCATCCGCGAGGCCCCGGCGGTGAATCTGTAAGGGTCAGGGCGCTGCGGTGCTGCTGTCCTTGTCTTCGAGGAGACGGCGGGTGTCGTTGATCAGCTTTTCCAGCATGAAGGCGCGGTCCTTTTCGTTGGTCTGCATGACGGCATAGTGGCCGCGGACGCGCGACTGGCGGTCGATGAGGACGATGCGGAGGTCGTGCTCGCAGTAATCGCAGGAGCTGAGCCGCTCGCCTGCCGGGGTCTCGCGCGTCGGCGTCATTCCCAGCTGGGTCTCGGTGAACTGCCAGACGGACGCGCGGGTGAATCCGGTAAGCAGCAGCCAGGGATCGGAGGTGTTCACCCCCTGGGACACGGCAAACTCACGCAACACGCCGGGGCTGTCCATATCGGGCAGCACGGCGAGGCTCGCGAGATGGAAGTCGGGATGCGAGCCAAAGCGGTCCCGGAGTTCGCGCATGGCTCCGAAGACAATGGCGCACCCGTGGGGACAGCGGGTGAAGAGATAGGAGCAGGCGCAGACCTTGCCCTTTACCGCGGCAAAGCTGGCCGGCTGGCCGGCGGCATCCGTCCCGGCGAGGTCCGCAGTGATGGCGGACTTCACCGGGATGGGCTGATGCTCCGGGGCATAGGGGTCGGGAAGCCGGAAGCGGTTCCGGGCGGACCACCCGCCCCATGCGGTGAGAGCCGCGATGATGGCGACCCCGCTGTAGATTTTCAGCGGCGACATGAGGGGTTACTTCCCGGCGGGCTGCGCACCGGCGGCCTCCGCGGCGAGCTTTTCGGCTTTTTTCTCGTAGGCGGTGCGGGGCAGGGGGGTGTTGATGTCCTTGAACTTCTCGCGCGTGGCTTTGACCTCCGCCGCGGTGATGGCCGGCGCTTTGTTGCCCCAGCTGTTTCTGATGTAGGTGAGGGCGTCGGCGATTTGCTCATCGGTCATGGCTGCGCCGAGCGGAGCCATCACGCCGAGGTATTTCGCATCCATTTTCTGAATGCCTTTGATCACAATGGTTACGGGAATCTCGGCGGGTGCAGCCGCCAGCTTTGAGCCGATAAGCCCGGGTGCCATGGGGGGCGTGGTGGGCAGGCCCTTGCCATCCATGCCGTGGCAGGCGGCGCAGGTGGCGTAGGCGGCTTTGCCGCGGGTCATCTGGGCTTCGTCCTGCGCGAAGGCGCTGTGCAGGGGCGCGGCAGTGAGGGCGAGAATGGATAGGATGGATCGTTTCATGGGGTTTTCTTTGGGGTGTGGGTGGAAACGGAACGCGGGGCGAGCTGCCGGGGCAGAATGAAAATTTCAGAGCGGGAGAGATCGATTTGCCAGTTGAAGGCGGTGAAGGTCCGCCAGCCGAGGCGGCTGAGATTGCTGCGCACGAGCGTCATTTCCGGAAGGCTGTGCCCGTTGAGTTTGAGCCCGCGCAGGGTGGCCTGCGGGGCTTCTTCCGACAGGCCCCCGGAAGTCTGGAGCCGCACCTTCTCCGGCAGCACCCGGATCAGCGAACGCGCCGCGAGGGCGTCGAAGAGTTCCGCCTCCAGCGTGCCCCAGCCTGCGGCTCCGGTGTCCAGCAGGAAGGGGACGGTGACGCCCGCCGGAAATTCCACGGGAAGGTGCACGAGACTGTCCGCCGGGGCCGGGGACACATCCCCCGCAGGCGCATCCAGTCGCGGGCCGATGGTGAGCATTCCGGCATCGAAGTCGAAAATCCAGCAGTGCCGCCGCATGACCGCGAGCCCGGCAGTGCCGGCCACGGGCCAGCCAAAGGCCGCGGAAAGTGCTGCGGTATCAAAGAGAGCGAGTTCCGCCGCACCGGGCGGCAGGCCTGCGATGCGAAAATGCTCCGGTGCGCGGTGACGGGCAAACCGGTGCGGCCCGGCGGCGGTTTGCCCTTCGGTATCCGGCAGCGCACTGCCCAGCTGAGGTGCCAGCGCCTGGCTGACGAAGTGCCCCTGCGAACCACTGTCCAGCAGCAAAGGGCGCGACTCTCCGCAAAGCACGGCCGGCAGGAGCACCCCGGCCGCTTCCGCTTTGAGGGGAATCTCCGCTGCCGGCTGGATCCGCAGGACAGCGCCCGGCTCTGCGGCGACACGCAGGGCGCACAGGCAGAGCAGGAGCAGCAGGCGCATGGTGAGAGAGCCCTGGCTTAGCGTTTGCGGCGACCGGCGGTGAGCAGCGCAGCGCCGAGCAGCACGGCGGCCGCGGAGGGCTCAGGCACCACGCTGAGCGTGACATTCACGCCGCGGTTCGCCGTGCCGCTGCCCTGGCCGGCGTAGAGCGCTCCGCCGACAAACAGCGAGTAGTCGCCCGCAGGCAGGAAGAACGAGCCGGTGACAGTCCCGTCGGCCAGGCCGTCGCCATTGATGCCCGGCGTGGTGCCGAAATTGGCATCCGTGCCGTCCGCTGCATGGCCGCGATAGGTGAAGGAACTGAGGTCGGCGAAGGTAGTGCCTTCATCGCTGCCGATCTTCCAGTCGCCCAGGGCCACGAAGGCCCCTTCTTTCGTGACGCCGCCCAGGCTGGAGAGCCACGCCACGGAGACCGTTGCTCCATCGTGGTCTGCGGCGGCGGGCGGCAGGTGGGCGAGGCCGGAATACAGCGAGTAAGCCGGGAGCAAATCCCCGAGGAGCAGCCCGTTGTTTGTGGTGGCAGTGGCGGTGATCGACACCGTGGCATCGTAGGTCAGGGTGAAGCGGTAGGCGCGCAGACGGTGGCTGTCGCCGTAGTCTGCATCCGTGCCGTCGGCCCAGCCATAATTTCCGCCCACTGTCATATTGGAGATCGTCACCGGGGCTTCACCGCCGGCGAACGTGCCGAAATTGCGGTTGGTGTAACCGATGTGTGCGCTGGCGGCTCCTGTGAATGCGAGCAGCGCGGCCAAAGTGCAGATGGGGGATAGGATGGTGGATTTCATGGGGCAAAAGAATGGGGGATGGTGTGTGCCCGCGGGGTGCAGCACCCGCGGCGACGGCGCATAGATGCAAAGTGCATTGCTGAAAATGCGGCGCGTTGTCGCACCCGCCGTGCAGCCCCCGCAAACCGGGCCGCCGTGCGACATCTTGCCGCAGTGCATTGCCGGGGTGCGGATGCTAGTGGCAGCGCCCAATTATGAAAAACGCCATCCTCCTGACCCTCTTGCTTGCCACGGCCTCCGTGCGTGCGGCCACTGTCAACCTCTCCGGAGGACTGCTGACGATAGATTACTCCGGCACCGCGTTGCTGGGGCTGTCCACCCCGAACCATTTCACACTGCCGGACACCAATACTCTCACGGCGGCCCAGATGCAGAATCTGGCAACGCCCGGTAACATCCTTGCCGAAACCGGCCTGCCCTTCGTGGTGAATACAGGAGTGATCGGCAGTCCCGCGGGACGGTTCATTCAGTCAACGACGATGACTTATGACCCGGCGAACCTCACCGGCACCGTCACCGGTCAGGCCGGATTCGCCGGGGTGACCCGCTGGAATTACATTTTCGGCGGCGGCTTCCTCCTCGGGGACTACACGCTGGAATACTCCGGTTCCCGCGCCGTGGCTCCGAATTCCGGATGGTATTTGGAGAATCACTACGGCGGCATTGAGATCCCCACCTGGGACCTGGCCAATGTGACAGCGGTGATTAACGGTGATAATTTTTCCCTGTCCGGAGATATGCTTATCTCGCCTGAATTCGCCCTCGGCTTTGGCCTCACGGCGGGTGAAGACCGCGGGAACTTTTCCTTTGCCAGTGTGCCCGAGCCTTCAGTGGCACTTCTCGGCCTCTCCGGGCTGGCGCTTGCCCTCCATCGTCGCCGTCAGCCGGGAGTCCGCTGAAATGCAGTGTCCTGCTCAGTCCCAGCCATGAGCCCCCGGCCTGCCTCTTGGAGTCTTGCGCTCTATGGCTCGTGGTGGCTCACGGCTACAGCGCCTGCTGCTCAGCAGGACAGGCCGGACGCTGCCACAGCGCAGACCATTGAACTTCCGGAGGTAGTCGTGGAAGCCGCCGGGGAAAAGTCCGGCTGGGTATCCGCCCTGACGAATGGGACACGTTCCAGTGTTCCCCTCAAGGAAGTGCCCCAGTCCATTCAGGTGCTCCCGCGACAACTCCTTGAGGAGCAGGATGCAAAGACCCTCGCTGACGCCCTGACCAATGTATCAGGGACGGTGCCGGTGAAAACGTATCAGTCTCTCGTTCTGAGTCCGCTGGTGCGCGGGTTCCCGGCGGAGGTCTTCGTGGATGGTATGCCGGGATACAGCACGGGATCGGTGACAGACACGGCCACGCTGATCAATGTGCAGTCTGTCGAGGTCATCAAAGGCCCCACGGCGGCGCTCTTCGGTGGCGGGGTGGGCTCGCCGCTCGGCGGTATCATCAACAGTGTCTCGGTGGACCCGCTCGATGAACGGAAGGCTGCTTTCGGCTTGAGGACGGGATCGTGGGATACAGTCAATCCGTTCGCCGACTTCAACTCTCCGCTCACGGCGGATGGCTCGCTGACGCTGAGGCTCACCGGAGATTATGAGAGCGCGGACAGCTATCTGGATGAGGTCCGGCACCGCCGCTGGTCGGTGAATCCCACGCTGCGCTGGAACATTGCGCCGGAGACTGAACTGACGCTGGGGGGACAGTTCAGCGAGCTGAAGATGCTGGAGTATTCCGGATTGCCGGCCGCGCTGGCCCTCGCGCCGGCAACGGACAGAGTCGCCCCCTATACCGGGCCGGCCATCAATCCGTGGCGCTTCACCGGTGCCGTGGATGCGCCGCTCAGCGAACTGAGCAACTCGCGGCTACTGGCCACGTTGAAGCACCGGTTTTCCGATCATCTCGAAGGCCATCTGGCCGCGCAATACTTTCACAACCGTTTCGACGAGTATTCCATTTACACCTTCGCCAGCGCGCAGTCGCCTTTGCCGTCGCAGCCCTCACGCTATCCGGTGCTGAGCGGCTATCTGCCGTCCGAGGCAACTCAATACACAGTCAACGGCTGGCTCACCTCGCGCTTTGAAGCCGGCCCGACTAAGCATGAACTGATCGCCGGCATGGATGTGGACCTGACGCAAAACCGCGCGGCGCTCGGTTTCAGTCATTACCGCATTGATCTCCCGCCGCCTTTGCCGCCGACCATTCTGGCGTCGCGCATCGGCTTCATTGATTTTGCTGTGCCGGGCAGCACCATTCCCTACGGGCAGCCGCCCATCGTGGACCGCACGGAGAACAACTTCCGCACGCTGGGGTTCTACGTGCAGGATCACCTCACGGCTTTTGAACGTCTCCATGTCCTCGCCGGCGTGCGCGCCATCGTGTTCGATGTGGATCACAGCTACCGCACGGAAAACACGCTGGGCGCGCCGTCCGTGTATGATGAAAGCTACACCGAACTCGCCCCGCGGCTCGGTGCCGTGCTGGACCTTGCCGGCGGCGTTTCGCTCTTTGGCGCATGGTCCGAAGGCTATCGCGGCGTGCTCAACTACACCGGCAGCGAACCGCCGAAGCCGGAGACTTCCGCCATGCTCGAAGGTGGCATCAAGTTCGTCAGCGAAGACCTCGGGCTGTCCGGATCGCTCGCGGCCTATCATCTGGTGCGCGAAAATGTGCCCACGGCCAATCCGTTCATTCCCGGCTCCACTCAGCAAATCGGCGAACAGCGCTCGCAGGGACTGGAGGCGGACTTCGCATGGGAACCCACGCCGGCTTTCTCCCTTCTCTTCACCTATGCCTTCACGGACGCCGAAGTGACGAAGGATGTGGAGGACGAAATCATCACCGACGGCAAGCCGCTGAACCGTGTGGGCAAGAAACTGCCGCGCGTGCCGGAACACAGCGGACGCGTCGCCGCGCGCTACCGGGTGCAGGAGGGTAAACTCAAGGGCCTCGGCATAGGTGCCGGGCTCACTGTGGCGTCGAAGCGGCCGGTGAGCCTCACCAACAACTTCTTCACGGAACCCTACTGCGTGGCCGATGCGCAGGTTTCCTGGGAACGGGATGATTTCAAAGTTGCCCTCTCTGTGTCGAATCTCGCCAACAGCTTCTACTACGAGCCCTATCCTTTTCTCGGCGAGGATGTCGTCGCGCCCGCGCGGCCCATCTCGTTCTCGTTCACCCTCAGCTACACCTTTTGAAATCCGCATGACACTGCGCCACCTCAGCCTCGCCGCTCTGATCTGCGCCACTCCGGCGCCCGCGGAAACCATCGCCGTCAGGTCCGGTTCCGTGGTGCTCAATCTGGATGCCGTGGCCCTTGGGCAACTCAACTACGGCACCGATCCCGTCATTCCCGCCCTCATCCTTGAGGAGTTCTTTCGCGGCGATGCCGACCGCACCCGGACCTATGACCAGATCCTTCGGGATCAAATCGTGCCGGACTTCACCGCCATTCCCACCACGTGCCTCAAGTGTGAAATCAACGGTGCATCCATCACGCCCCCCGCGGGCCGGAGGCTCAAGCCCAGCACGTTTACCTACGATCCCGCCAACGTCCCCGGCACCGCCACTGGCGAGATCGGGCTCACCGGCACCACGCGATTCATCGGCGACTTCACCGGCACCTTTGTTCTCGGCGATTTCGATATCCGCTACAATCTCTCCCCTGCCACCTATCTGTTTCCGAATCGAGGCTGGGTCTTTGTGAACAACTACGCGTTCGCAGGGGTCCCGGCATTTGAGACGGCCAGTGTCACGGTCACCGCAGCGGGCGGGAAACTCGTGGTGGAGGGGGATCTCACCGTATCCTACGAACTCGATCTCTACTTCTTCCCGGGCGATCGCGGCAAGAAGATCGGCAACTTCCGTCTGGAAACACCTGGCACTCCGGCAACGGCTGCGCTGCCCCCGGTTCTCACGCGAACGGCTGCCGGCGCGATTCAGATCGAAGTCACGGGCAAAGGCAATACCTGCTATCAATTGCAGTATTCGCACGACCTCCTCCACTGGCTGAGTGCCGGCGAAAAGGTGAACGGGCGGGACGAGATCATCCGCTGGACTGATGCCGGGCTCCCCCTTACGCCACTGCCGCCCGCGAGTGTTCCTTCGCGATTTTACCGGTTGATCGAAGACTAACCGCATCCTTCTCCCCCCCATGAACACCCCAAACTCCTCCTCCCGCCGCGCCTTTATGCAGGCGCTCTCTGCCGCCGCTGCCGGTGCCGCTGTGGGCCCCGCCGCAGCGGAGACTCCCGGGGAAATCCACGCCCGCCTGATGAAAAAACTCAAGCCGGGCAGCGAGAAGATCGTCATCTACATCTATCCCGGTTTTGCCGATCTTGATGCCGTCGGCCCGCACCACCTGCTGTCAGCGATGGCTGGAGCCAGTGTTAAATTCATCGCCGCCACCAGTGATCCGGTGCGGACCTCCGGCGGTTACAGCATCACGCCGCAGCTTACCTTCGGGGAATGCCCCGAAGCCCTTGACCTGATCCTCGTTCCCGGCGGCACTGAGGGCACCATCAAAGCGATGGAGGACTCAAAGGTTCTCGACTTCCTCCGCCTCGCGGCCTCCCGCTCCAGGCTTACCGGCTCAGTTTGCACCGGCTCCATGATCCTTGCTGCTGCAGGGCTGCTCAAAGGCCGGCGCGCCACTTCACACTGGCAGACTGTCGACCTGCTGAAATTCGGCGGGGCTATTCCCGAGGCGAAACGCGTGGTCAAAGACGGAAACATCGTCACCGCCGCTGGCGTGACGGCGGGCATGGATCTCGCTTTGGAACTGATCCGCCAGTTTCGCGACGACTTCTATGCCCAGGGCGTGCAGCTTTTCGCCGAATACGATCCCCAGCCGCCCTTCCCGAAAGCAGGCAACGCCGCCACCGCTGACAGGGACGTTGTGGACATCCTCAATACCATGCACGGAGCTTACATGACTGCATGGGGTGAGAAGCTGCGGAAAGTCGTAGAAGGCCCCCGCTGATTTCGCAGCCCTCCCAGCTTTCCTGCGCGGACCTGCGCTGAAGGCTGGACCCTTTCCCGATACTTTCTACATGCCAACCGTTCCCACTGTTACCTCCATCACTCTGCGCTGGCTCCTTCGCCTGCGCTGGGTGGCTGTGGCCGGGCAGATGGCAGCGCTGGCATTTGCAGCGCTCGGGCTGCAGCTGGAAATGCCGTGGCTTCCGCTGCTGAGTGTGCTCGCTCTCACCGCGGGCTCGAACGTGCTCTTCCAGCTGCGCTCCCGTGCGGAGGCGCCGCACGCTCCCTGGAAAATGGCTGCGGTCATCGCGATGGATGTCGCGCTGCTCACCGTGATGATTTACTGCGCCGGCGGGGCGTCCAATCCGTTCACATCATTCTACCTCGTGCTCATTGCCCTCGCCGCCATGTCGCTCAGTCTGCGCTGGCTGGCGGGCATCGTGGCGCTGTGTGTCGCCGGGTATCTCATCGTCTGGAAATATGGTCTGCCGCTGAATGGCCCTGACGGCATTGGGGAAATCGGCTGCCCTGGCTATGGGCTGCACCTTCAGGGCATGGCCGCGGCGTTTTTCCTCACGGCTTTATGCGTGGCGTTCTTCGTTCAGAAGATGAACCGCAGCCTGCGTGAGCGCGATGCTGCGCTTGCCGAAGCTGAGAGCAAAGCCGCGCGGGCCGGTCAATTCAGCGCGCTCGCCTCCCTGGCCGCCGGTGTCGCCCACGAACTCGGCTCGCCGCTCGGCACCATCGCCGTGGCCAGCAGAGAACTGGAGCGCTCGCTGGAGCAGCAATCTGAGAACGCGGAGACGCTTGACGACGCCCGCCTCATCCGTCAGGAAGTGGAGCGCTGCCGCCGCATTCTCGACCGCCTCGACCGCCGCTCCACGGCGGGCACCGGCGACGCCCCCGCGCCACTCACAGCCAGCGAACTCATCGCTGATCTCCGCGCTTCGCTCCCGGAAGCCATGGATCAGCGCCTCACTGTGCGCGATCATTCTGGAAGCGCCGTCATGCACCTGCCGCGGCAGCCTGTGGTGCAGTCGCTGCTCATTCTTATCCAGAATGCGTGCGAAGCGGCTGCGGACGGGACTCCGGTGGAACTGGAGTTCGGGCGCACGGAGGCGCATCTCAGCCTCACCGTGCATGACCGCGGCACCGGCCTCAGCCCCCCGGCTCAAAAGCACGCCGGCGAACCCTTCTTCACCACCAAACCCCCGCGCCAGGGTATGGGGCTCGGGCTGTTCCTCGTCCGCACGCTTGCGCTTCAGCTTGGCGGGGAATTGAGTCACACCCAGCGCCCCGGCGGCGGCACCAGCGCCTGTCTGCTCCTGCCTGTATGAGCACACTCCCCATCCAGCGCATTCTCCTCGTGGACGATGAACCGGTCTATCTGGAACGTCTCGCCCGCGCTCTCCGCAGCCGCGGCTGCACTGTAGCCACGGCCGAATCCGCCGAGGCAGCGCCCGCCGCTGCGCAGGAATTAAATCCCCAGGCCGCCGTCCTCGATCTGAAACTTCCCGGTGCCAGCGGACTCCACTGCCTGCGTGAACTCCGCGCCGTGTGGCCTGAACTTCGCGTCCTCATCCTCACCGGCTACGGCAGCATCGCCACTGCCATGGAAGCCGTCCGCCAGGGGGCGTGGGACTACCTGACAAAACCTGCCGACGCCGATCAGATTCTCGCGGCGCTGCACAAGACACCAGGTGCCGCGGTGACGCCGTCAGATCCGCCGCCGCCCTCACTGGAGCGGCTCGAATGGGAACACATTCAGCGTGTCCTCGCCGACCACAGCGGCAACATAAGCCAGACAGCCAGCGCACTCGGACTGCACCGGCGCTCCCTCCAGCGCAAGCTCCAGAAGTTTCCCCCTGCGGGCTGAGGCCATCAGAGCAGGCAACGCGTCAGCACACGCTGCCTGCCACAGGCGGTCACGGGAATCCGTGGTGCCGACCTGGTGAAACGCTGGAATAATAAGGAACGCCTGTAGTAAGGCCGTCCCCGCCTTGTCCTGAGTTTTAACTCGACGGGAAAACCCAAGGCCGGGACGGCCTTGCTGCGGCTCTCCGTGCTGTTGGGCATCTAATCAGCGCTCCCTGCGCGCGGTTGCTTCCGCGTTCACTGAAGCGGGCCCTGCATGGCCGGGATAAGGCCGCGGCGGGCGGTGGCGCTGTGAATGAGGCGGTAGAGGGTGTCGAGACGCGGGGCGGCGGCTCCGGCGGCGGTGGCGCGGCGTGAGGGTTCGCCCCAGATGGCTTCGACTTCGACGTCGCGGCCTTCGATAAAATCGATCATGCTGCTGGGCCGGTAGGCGGCCATGGTGCGGGTGGCCTGGAGTTGGAACTCGACGAAGTCCTCCGGCAGCGGGTGGCCGAGGTGGTGCGAGATGGCGATGACTTCGCCCATGAGGTCGCAGGCGAGAGATGTGAGGGCGGGGTCGGCGAGGATTTGCGCGGTGTCGATGCCGCCGCCGAGGATGGCGAGGCCGTTGAAGGGGACATTCCAGACGAGTTTGCGCCAGCGGACGGCGGGGATGCTGGGGGCGTGGGTGGTCTCGATGCCGCAGGCGTTGAAGGTGGCGCAAACGGTGGCGGCAGCGGCTTCGCTTTCCGGGGTATGAGCCCCGAGGGCTACCTGCCCCTGCGCGGTGTGCTCGATGAGGCCGGGGGCGGTGCGGTTGATGCAGGTGAAGCAGACGCCGCCGAGCACGCGGTGAGCGCCCCAGCGTTCCGCGAGGTATTCTTCGTTCCCGAGGCCGTTCTGGAGCGTGAGGAGCTTCGTCTGCGGGCCGAGGAGCGGGGGAATGAGGGCGTCGAGCGCGGCATTGGCGGTGGCCTTGAGGGTGACGATGACGAGGTCCACGGGGCCGATCTCCGCGGTGGTGCCGGCGGCCTGGACGGCGGGCAGGGTGAAGTCGCCGAGGTGGCTGCGAATGGTGAGGCCGTGATGGCGGACGTGTGCGAGGTCGCGGCGCATGAGGAAGTGGACGTCGCAGCCGCCGGCGGCGAGCCGGGCCCCGTAGTAACAGCCCATGGCGCCGGAGCCGACGATGGCAATGCGGGGCCGCTCAGGGAAGGGAAGGGATGACATGGCGGGGACTGGATGCCGGGCGGGGGCGGCGGAAAGTGGAAAGTGCCGCCTGGCCGGAAAAAAGGTGGTGCGCGCGCTTTCCTTTCTGGAAGGGGTGCCTATGAGCGCGGCGTGTTTCAGGTAATTTTCAACGAATTGAGTGCGGCTGAGATCAGCCAGCTGGATACTGTGCTGCAGTTGGAGCTGCTGACGGAGTTTAAGGTTTCGCCGGAGGATCTCCAGCGGGTGGACGGCGAGCGCTTTGGGAAAATGGAGCGCGAGGGCAAGACGCTCTACCGCTACCGGGCGAAGGGGTACCGCATTTACTTTGAAGTGGTGGACAACGGGGTGCGCGTGCACCGCGTGCTGCACAAGAATTCGCTGGAGGATTTCCTCTTCCGCAACGGCAGCAAGATCGCCGGGCGGGAGGATGAGGTGCTGGCAAAGAGCAAGAGCTTCTGGAAGCTGATCGAGGAGGGCCAGAAGGCCCGGCGGGTGTAGCGGCTTTTGAATTGACGCGGCGGCGGCAAAACGGACAATGCGCGCCGCTCATGAAACGCCTCGCTTTCGCCATTCTCCTGCCAGCCGCAGCGTTCACCGCGTGGCTGCTGCTGCACGATCCACACGGAGCCGGTGCGCCGCCGCGTGACAGTGTGGTCATTAAAGAGCGGGTTCCGGAGGCGGCAGCGCAGACAGTGCCGGCAGCGGCGAATGTGCCCGCGCAAACGCCTGCAGTGCCGAAGGTGGCTGCAAAGATGACGGCGGAAGAGGAGATACGGTCGCTGCGGCAGGATGTGCGCTGGGCGCAGCCGGTACCGGAGCCGGTCTTTGCGGATTTCAAGCTGTGGGCGGAGGAATATGCGGCGTCGCCGACTCCGGAGAAACTGGAGGAGGGCCTGAAGCGGGCGGAGGCGCGGCGGGCGGCGCTGGTGGACTTGATCGAACAGGATCCGCGGCGGGCGCTGGAACTGGCGGTGCCGGAAAGTGTGCGCCGCACGCTGCCGGAAGAAGTGCGCGGACTGCTGGAGCAGCGGCTCAGCGGCCGCGGGGATCTGGAGGTGGTGGCGACGATGGCGCTGCCGGGCTTTGAATCGACGGTGCCGCCGGTGACGCGCACGGTGCGCATGGACGGGGATGAGTATGAGGCTTTCACGTATGGCAGCCGGGAGTCGGCCATGACGCGTCAGGACCTGGCCATCCATGGCATCGCCCTGGATGGGCGCATGGCCTTCAGCGAATGGCCGGCGCGGGTGCTGGAGCCGGTGGAAGTGCGCGACCTGCGTGCGGCGCTGCCGGCGCCGCCGCTGTGTCCGGTTTCCAAAATGCCGCTGGATGAAAATGGCGACGAAATCGTGCTCGATTTCAGCCTGGAGAAGGCGCTGTGGTATTGTCAGGCCGGTCACGCCACGCAGGAACTGCATGCCGCCGCGGCCGCGGAGGCGGGGCTCCCGCCGGGAGTGGCCGCCACGGGCATCGGCGGCGGCGCGGAACTGCCGGTGGCCGAAAGCTCCTACACGGAGGGCACCAAGAAGATGCTCATCATCCGGGTGGATTTTCCTGACAAGACCGGACAGGTGGTGAGCGATACGACCCTGACGAATCTGATCAACAGCATGGCGACGCAGTGGTCGAATATGTCCTACGGCAAGACGACGTGGGCGAAGGTGGGCGAGGGCTCAGCCTTCACACCGACGCTGCGGCTGCCGAAGAATCACGGCAATTACACCGGTTTCGGCACCATGCTGGACGCCGCCCGTGCCGCCGCTGAGGATGCGGGCTTCGACTACCTCGACTACAATTTTGAGGTGGTGGTGACGGGCGATAAGCCCGATGTGAGTTTCGGTGGCGTGGCCTTCGTGGGCGGCCGCGGTGCCTGGCTGGCCAACGGGCAGTGGAACCTGGGCGTGTGCAGCCACGAGGTGGGGCATAACTTTGGCCTGAACCACTCCGGATTCTGGGACACGTCAGACGGCACGGCCACGGGCGCGGGCTCGAACGTGGAATACGGCAATCCCTTTGACCAGATGGGCGGCGCGAGCAGTTCCGGGTCGGCACACTTCAATGCGCGGCAGAAGAATTACCTCGACTGGATCCCGGACAGCGCGGTGAAGAAAATCACGGCCAACGGCAGTGTGACGCAGCGCATTACCCCCATGGACCGCAAGGACGCCACAGGCTTCCGCGCCATCGCGGTGGACCGCAGCAGCACGTCCCAGGACTACTGGATCGAATACCGCACGGCGTATGGTTCCAACAAATGGATGAAGGACGGCGCCGTGGTGAACTTTGGCGATGTGACGATCAACAATGGCAAGCCGTCGCTGCTCGACTTCACACCGAATACCAGCAGCAAGGACGACTGCCCAATTCTGATCGGGAAGACGTTCTCTGACACCGATAAGGGCATTCATATCACGCCTGTCGGGCACGGCACCGGCACCGATGGCGTGCCCTACATGGATGTGACCGTGAACCGCGGGACATTTACCGGGAATGTGAAGCCTGCGGCCTCCATGACCTATGCTCCGGTGAATCCGGCCGTGAATGGCCCGGCATCCTTTACGGTGACGGCGAGTGATGCAGATGGCGATGCGCTGGCCTACTACTGGGAGTGGGGTGACGGCACCTTCACAGCCAACAACAGCACCACCGCGAGCCATTCCTGGGACAGCGCGGGCATCAAAACGGTGCGCTGCACCGTGAGCGATATGAAGGGCCTGACGACCACGGTGAGTGCGCTGGTGCAGGTGGGGACGAGCAGCACGTTTTTCGTCAGCGGCTATGTCCGGACGGCCGGCGGGCTGCCCGTGGAGGGCGTGACCGTGAGCGGCAGCGGGAAGTCGGATGTGACAGACAGCGAGGGCTACTACGCCATCACCGGTCTGGCCGCGGGCAGCGTTACGCTCACGGCAGCGAAGACGGGTTCCACGCTCAACCCGAACGGCTTCACCAATCCCGTGACACTGGGGCCATCGAAAGCCGGGCTGAACTTCGTAGCGCCGGTGGGCTCGCCGGTGTTCGCCGCCATTAAGCCCGCGCTGCTGGATGCCGGATCGAATACCGGAGCGGTGCAGCTGGCCCTGACGGACAATGACACTCCGGTGACGGCCCTGACGCTGACGGGAGTGTCCTCCAATACGGCGATCATTGCGAATAACCGCATTACTTTTGGCACTGCGGACCCGCGCACGGTGACGGTGACCGCGCCATCAGGCGTTAGCGGCACGGTGGAGATCACCATCACGGCCACGGACCCGGAGAACAATGCCGCCACCTATGTGTGGCCGGTGGCCGTGAATGGTCCGCCGGTCCATGCGGTGGTGACGCAGACTGCGGCGGAGAATGCGCCGCTCGACATTGATCTTCGCACGCTGGTGAGTGATGAACGCACACCGGATGACGGCATCGCCTTTCGCATCGACCGCGTGCGCAACGGCAGCGTGGAAGTCCTGCCGGACGGGCACACGGCGCGCTTTATGCCTGCGCCTTTCTACAACGGACCGGCATCGTTCCGGCTCGTGTCGCGCGATGTTTCGCTCAGCTCCCGCACGCTGCTGCTGTATGATTTTGAACCGGACCCGGCGAATGGCGACGGCATCGAAGCCGGTGTTATTCCCGACCTTTCCAACTTCAACCGTACCGGCACGCTGGAGTCGATAGGCAATGGCGAGTATGCCGCCGTAAGTGACGTGCCTCCGGCGCTCTCGTCATTCAGCACGACGGCGCTGAACCTGACGGAGAACGGTTCCGGTGGAGCCGCAAAGCTGAAGCGTTTGTTCACTGCTGCGGAGCTGAATTGGAACGACGCCGACTGGACATTCTGCCTCTGGGTGAAACGCACCTCTACAGACAGCGAGGATTTCGTGTTCCATCTGGGCGAAGGCGATGGCCACGGGACCAACGACGAACTGGAACTCTACTTCGTGCAGGGATCCGGGGAGCTCCGCCTTGAGAAGCATAACAGCAGCGGGGTGCAGGCTTCCATCAAACATCCGAATGTACCTGCCGGTGAATGGCATTATGTGAGCGTGACCTATGACCGCACGGCTGCAAATGCTGGCACGCTCGCGCTGTATGTGAACGGATTTGCCGTGGAGAGTGTCAGCGGTGTCGCTATGGCGCTAAGCCAGACGCGATCCATGGTTATTGGCGGGCACGCGGACAATGCCGGCAATTTGCCGCGCTGGCTGGACGGCCGCATTGATGACGTGATGATCGCTGGCAGTGTCCTCAGTCGTGTGGATTTGCGGCAGCTCGCCACCATCGGCACGGCGCATTATCTGGGCCTGGCGGATACGGACACGGTGAATGTCACGGTGACCGGCAGTAATGAGCCGCCCGGCATTATCGCGCCGGCGGATGCGGGGATGAACACGGGTGTCGCCTCGGCGCCGCTGCCGTTTTCTGTCAGTGATGCGGAGTCGGAATACCGCGTCCTGACGGTGACCGGCACGTCGTCGAATCCGGCGCTTATCCCGAACAGCGGCATCGTGGTGAGCGGTCCGCCGCCGGCCCGGGCATCCGCAGACATTGGCGCAGTGGGCGCGGCGGGAGCAACGACCGAGGACCACGGCACTTTTCTCGTGAGCGGGAGCGGCGCGGGGATCACCGGGACGGCAGACGAGTTCCGGTTTGTCAGTCAGGATGTCTCCGGTGACGGCGAATGGATTTGCCGGGTGCAAAGTGTGGACTTCATCAATCAGGGATCCCGTGCCGGACTCATGGTGCGTGATGGCACTGCGGCAGGGGCGGCCTTTGCCATGGTTGGTTTGACGGCTGGTGACGGTGTGGTTTTCCAGAGCCGCACGGCGGCTGGTGCGGCGGTGGTGAATGCTGCTGCAGTGAACTTCACCGCCGCTCCGGTATGGCTGCGGCTAGTGCGCAGCGGGGGCGCTTTTACCGGGTACTTCGCCGCGGATGACGGCGGCGCTCCGGGTGCGTGGCTGACAGCAGGCACTGCCGGAGGATTCACGATGCCCGCTGCGGTGAAGGCCGGAATGGCCGTGACCAGCGCCGTGGACGCCTCGCTCACGATGGGCACGTTCGACCGGCTGAGCGGATTCTCGAATGGCGGCGGGCGCAGCGTAACGCTCACGCCGCTGGCCGGCCAAACCGGAACGGCAACGATAACTCTGACGGTGAGCGACGGCGCGTCCACAGCGTCCGGCACGTTCCTTGCTGTCGTGGGAATCAATACGCCGCCTGTGCTGGGCAGCGTGGCGGACGTCGCGATTACCGATGGTGCGCTGCCGGCGCCGTTCATCCTGACGGTGGGCGACCTGCATACACCGATGGACGCGCTCGCCTTGACGGCGTCGAGCAGCGACAGCCGCATTCTGCCTGCAAGCCGTGTGGTGATGACAGGCACCGGTGCACAGCGCAGCGTTCAGCTCAGACCCGTGCCCGGAGAAAGCGGGACGGCCACCGTCACCCTGAGCCTGAGCGATGGCACCGATACCGTCACGCGCAGCTTCACCCTGACGGTTAGTACGGGCGATCCGGCGCTGCTCGTGAGTGCCGGCACCAACTGGCGCTATCTTGATAGCGGGGCCAATCCCGCGGGCTGGCAAATGCCGGCATTCAATGATGCCGCGTGGCCGCTCGGGCCGGCGCAACTGGGCTTCGGCGAGGGCGACGAGAGCACCGCGGTGAATGCGAATGCGGCGCGCAAAGTTACCTGTTTCCGGCGCAGCTTTACGCTCACGGATCCCGGGGCCTGGGCTTATCTGAAACTGCGCGTCCTGCGCGATGACGGCGCGGTGGTCTGGCTCAACGGCCGGGAGATCTGGCGCACGAACATGCCGGCGGGTGCGGTGACCGCCGCAACAGATCCCCTGGTCGCCGTGGGCGGTGCCGACGAGTCGGCATGGTTCGAATACACTGTGCGACAGCCGGGATTTGTCGCCGGGGTGAACGTGCTGGCCGTGCAGCTGCACCAGAAAGGCAGCGCGAGTTCCGACCTTAGTTTTGATCTTGAGGCGCGGGGCGTGAATCCCGCCCCGGTGGAAGCCATCGCGGCGGGTGCGGTCTGGAAGTATCTGGACACGGGCACGGATCCCGGGGCGGCGTGGACTGGTGCGGCCTTTGATGATGCGGTGTGGAAATCAGGTCCGGCTCAGCTCGGCTATGGCGACGGGGATGAGGCCACAGCCATTGACGACGGGCCGGACACGGCGCGGCATGTGACTTCGTGGTTCCGGCAGAAGTTTACCGTGGCCGGCCGCGGGGAAATCTCCGGCATTGGCCTGAGGGTTTTGCGCGACGACGGCGTCCTGATCTGGCTCAACGGGCAGCCGCTTTATCTGAACAACCTGCCAGCCACCGGCGTGACGGCGGCCACACTGGCATCTGCAGCCATCGCGACTGCAGATGAGGGTAAATGGCTGACCGCCTGGCTGCCTGCGGATTTGCTGGTGGAAGGTGAAAACATTCTCGCGGCCGAGGTGCATCAGTCCAGCCGCACGAGCAGTGACCTAAGCTTTGATCTCGAACTGAAGCTGTATCTGTGGGATGCGCTGCCGCCACTGCAATCCGTGCCCGGCAGCAGTGCTGTGACACTGTCGTGGCCGCGCTGGGCGGAGGGATGGAAGGTGCAGTCCTCCGCGGACTTGCGCACGTGGGTGAATGAGACGGCGTTGCCTGCGGAGGCCGGCGGAGTGTGGTCGATGTCCCTGCCGCGCACGGCTTCGAGGAAGTGGTTCCGTCTTGTCATGCCGTGAGAGCGTGGCGAGGGGGAAAAGAATTGGCAATCTGCCAGGCTCCGCACTGCGGTGTCCGGCGTAGATGATCACACATCTAAAAACAAACCCACTATGAGCGCCGCACTGAAAGCCCTATCACTTTTCCCCGAAGACCGCACCTTTCCCGCCTTCAGCCTGGAGCGCCTGCTCCGCACGGTTTTTGAGCCCACACAAAACCGGAAAATCTGTGTGCTGATCGACCTGCCTGATCTCTCTCTGATGAAGGATGCGGCGTTTCTGAACGATCCGGCGCTCGCTATTCAGCGGCGCGCGTGGGAGCATTTCCATCAGGCGCTGCACAATGGCGTCATGAAAGTGCTCGGCCTCACGGGTGGCGGGATTTTTGCCTACAAAATGACGCATGGCAGCAACCTTGACCTCGAAGATGAATGCCGCGATCTGGAGGGCAATGTATTGAGCCTTGAGACGGATGTGTATCCGGACTACGACATCATTCTGTGCATCTCGACATTCAGCGCCACGGCGCCCCTCACCGCGATGGCGAAGAAGTACAACTTCCGCGGCGCGACGCTGCATGGAGTGAATGAGGTTATTCTTAGCACGGGGCTCGCGGTGGATTACAACGACGTCAGCCGCGATGCCGAAAAGCTGCGCAAGGCGATGACCAGAGCGGATTCCGTGGAGATCGACTTTGAACTCGAGACTGGCGAAATCCTCACTGCGAAGCTCGTGCTGAACGGTCAGGAGGCTCAGAAGAGCCACGGCCTTTGCCGCGGCCTGCAGCCTGACATCGCAAACCTTCCGGCGGGTGAAGTTTACTTCGTGCCGGCCGGTGCGGAAGGCCAGTTCCCGATGAAGTATGAGGATGGCACGCTGGGGCGCCTTTTCGTGACCGATGGCCGCATCATTCGCAGCGAGTTGATCGCGGGGAACCCGGCGACCATTGATGCCCATAACGCGAAACTGGGGGCGGATCCGATGACGGGTGTGCTGGGAGAGCTTGGCTTTGGCACTCAGGTGCTGCCGGTGAGCGGTGCAGACATTCAGGATGAAAAAGTCCTCGGCACCTGTCACCTCGCGACCGGCCGTGATGACCATCTCGGCGGCCATCTCACGCCGGATCTTTTCAAAGACCGCCGCAATGCGACGCACGATGATATTCTGTTCGCGCCGCACAAGACGCCGAACTTCAACATTCGTCAGGTTCGCATGAACCGCGGCCCACAGCAGGAAATCCTCATCGAGAATTTCCAGCCTGCGCGCTATCTCCTCGACGCCCTCGCCGGTGAGTAAGCCTGTGGAAACTGCGGACGGCGGCATTTACGAAACCCCGCGCCTCCTCGACGAATACCTGCTCTTTCACTACGGCAGTCCGGAGGAAATTCTTCCCTGGCCGTTCGGCCCCCGGGAGGCGCTGGGGTTTCCTGTGCGCAGTGCGCTGATGGGCGGCGAAACTCCCCGCTGCCGGGCACTGGACCTTGGCTGTGCCGTAGGGCGCTCTTCTTTCGAATTGTCCCGGTTTTGTGGGGCCGTGCTGGGCATCGACTACTCGCACCAATTCGTGGAGGCGGCGGAAACGCTGCGCACCATTGGGCGTCTTGATTACCGCAGCCTGCAGGAGGGACGGGAAATCAGACCGTTGACTGCCCTCATGCCGGCTGGCAGCCAGCCCGGGCGAATTGCCTTCCAGCAGGGGGACGTCATGAATATGCGGCCCGACCTCGGTGATTTCGACCTCGTGCATGCCGCGAATTTGCTCTGCCGGCTCACTGATCCGGCGGCACTGTTGCGCCGTCTCCCTCTTTTGGTTCGGCCCGGAGGCTGCCTGCTGCTGACGACGCCCTGCACCTGGCTGGAGGAGTTCACGCCCCCGGCCAATTGGCCTGCCGGTTCCACCGCTGAATGGCTTGAGGCTGCCCTCGCCCCGTCATTCACCCTCGAATCCCGCCACGATTTGCCATTTCTGATCCGTGAGCACGCCCGGAAATTCCAGTGGTCGGTCGCTCTCGGCTCGGTTTGGCGGCGAAATTCCCCGGAATGAGCAAAAAGTTCGCCTGGAAGTAATTTTCTACTGGACGCCTGACACTCCCGGAGATAAATACGTCACTCATACTTCCCCTAAATCCCGGCATTCCGGGTCAATTTCTTAACCTTCCAAGACCCAAACCATGAATCAAACTCGCTTTTCTCTGAGCTTCGTTGGAGTTGTCGCTCTCGCCTCCATGGCTTTCTCCCCGGTCTCCTTCGCTGGTGAGTTACCTGTAGACTGCGGAGCCGAAGCCAAAAAAGTCACCGCCGCCGTTTCTGCCGATCCTGAGAACGTCCTCAAGATCGTTGCGAAAGAAGTTAAGGAAGCTCCTTCCTGCGTTTGTGAGATCGTGAAGTCCGCCATCATCGCTTCCAAGGCCGATAAAGCCACGGTGGTTGCCATCGTGACCACGGCTTCTGAAATCCTCCCGGACGAAACCCCAACCGTAATCGCCTGCGCTGTCAACGCCGCTCCTGAAGCCTCTCGCGCCATCGCTGACAAGTTCGGTTCCCTCAAGGGTGTTGTGGCGAATGGCGAAGAGTCTGGTTCCACCGTTAAAGAAACCGACAATAACACGCCTCCCGTTGAGCCTGAACAGCCTTTGGGCGATGACTTTAATCTCTTCGAGTCCGGCATCGGTGGCATCTACCTGACCGCTCCGGGTTCCGGTCTTTCTAATGGCGGATTCCTGCCCGCAGCGAATTAGGATTGATTGATTCCCGTTAAAGTAACTCACTTCCAAACCGGCTTTCTGCATCGCAGAAAGCCGGTTTTTTTATTTGCCCACAGTGACATGTAGAAGGTGATTTCGGGGGACTGCCTGTGGACTCCGGTGACCGTGGACATTTTCCCGAAAGTCTATCGTCTTTGCCCCAGTATTGCAGAGTTGCTGTCGTCCGGCCCATGCCGGTGGCTGGCCGTGTCTGATTCTATCGGACAAAACAGCATGCAGTCATTGCCTCGCCCGTGCGGGAACAGTTGCGGCCGCCGTTCCCGTTCAAGTGATGACTCCAGAGCATGGGTGCTATGACGGTTGCTCTACGTTTGGCTGGGAAATCAGAGGGAGAATGGCAGGGGCGCTCCCTTTTCGGGGCGATGACACCTGCGGTCGCCGGCCCGTCAAACACCTTCAGTCACTCCTGACGCCTTCAGGAAAGGTTTTCAGGAGGCGGTGATGCGAACCCCGGATGCAGTAAGGAGCCTTGATCTGGCGCGAGAACATGACTGTAGCCAGTTGTTAGCCTGGCGGTTTCAAGTTCCAAGTGGAACAAGCCTCGGCTCCGCGCCCCCGGTCACTTTACCGGAAAAACACTGCCAGCACGAGGCAGGAGCGGCGTTTTTCGAAGAATTGACTACTCACCATCAATGGGTTACGCGTTCCACTTGTAATTTGAAATCACACTCCGTGGGGCGCCATCTGACTTATCAGAGGAATCTCTTTAAAACTCGACTTTCCAGTGGATGAGCGGACAGGGTTGTCTATCTTAATCAAAAGTGAGCCGGGACATCGTCGCGGTGCAGGCTCTGCAACTACCGACCAAAGCCGACCAAGCAATGATGCCCGATCCTGACTCTGCTCCGGAACGGCCAGTGCCTTCCTCTGTCCTTTCTGATCTTCCGGAAAGTGATCATCGTGCGATTCAGGCAGCAGTGACGGGCGCGGCTTGCTTGCTGCTGGGGAGAGTGATTTTTGGCCGGGCTGGAGGGTTGGCTGCCGGTATTGCGGCGGTAGGAGCCGGCTTGCTGGCCCGGAGAAAGCCGGTGATACCCGTTCCCGGCACTACTGATGCCGGGGTGCTGCCGCGAGCAGTTGAACCGGGAATCGCTCCGGAAAGTGCCGGCACTGCGGTTTCTGGTGTTTTGGACGCCGTTCCTGTCATGCAAGTGCGGCTGGACGCGCCCTCTTCTGCGCCAGTGCCAGCCTGGCTCCCGGCGATGCTGGAAAGCCCGGTAGCCCCTCCTGTATTGTTTCAGCCTGCAGTCAGTGAGGTTGCCGCTGGTGTTGAGGCGGCCGGGAATGGGTTGAGCCTCGACGCCACAGAGGAAGCCGTCGCCCTATCGATGCCGGGATCAGTTGCTCTATCGGAAGAGCCCGTGCCATTGCCGGTCGACGCGGCGGTCTCCAGTGAGGTCGAGAGCAGCGGTCCGCCAGTGGACCTAGAGAATACTGTCCCGGAAACCGAAAACGTCTCCGGTGGCGCTGCGGATGACACGGTGTCGTCTGCTGTGGAAGCCCCGGCGGTGCCGGAAGTAGAGGGTAATCCGGTGCCCGTGGCAGCTTCGGAGGTAGCTGCCGCCTTGGTTTCTCCTGAACTCGACGGGCCGGATGCCTTTGCGGAAGTGCCGGCTCTGCTCGTGCCGTTCTCGAGTGATGCCCCAGCACCCGGCGCGCAGCATCCTGCGGAGCAGGACGGAGAGGCTGCGGGTGACATCGTGCTGCCCGAACTGACACCTGATACCCCGGCTGAAGATTCAGCGGTTTTGGAATCAGCGGTGGCGGGGGTGTCTGCCGTAGTTGTGGCGGCTCCGCTGGAAACGGATCCGGCGGCAACTGTCCCTGCAGCAGCGATAGTTGCATTGCCGGTGAAGGCGCTGATCGAGAAGGCTGCTGGAGCCCTCGAAACGGAGAGATTTCCTGTGGACCGTGCAGTGGCAGGGCTTGCGAAGCCCCCTGTGGCGACCGCTCCCGTGCTGCCCGTTCTTGGCCCGCTTGGCGATTTGCCTGCGGAGTTTGTGGTCCAGGAGGCGGAGGAAGCAACCGGCCCGCGCGATGGCTTCCTCATCGTGCCGGACGATACGCGCGACCAAAGCTGCATTCCCGCGATCGAGCCGGTCATCGCGGTGCTTGGCAGAATCGCTGTGCCAGCAGTCCCGGACGCTGCGCTGGCTTCCGCGAAACCTTTGACCGCCCCGGTTTCTCTGATCTCCGTGACTCAGGCGGCCACGCAAAGCGAAGTTGAACCGGCAGAGCCCGAAATGCAGGAGGCCGCTGGTGAGCAGGCGTTTCCGGTGGCCGTATCGCTGCCCAGAGCGGCGACTGTGCCCATACAATTGCTGGGGCCGACCGCACCTGACAAGGCAACCGACTGGTCGCCTGCTGCGCCTTCCCCATTGACTCCCTGGCAGCCCTTATCGGAACCACCAGCCGTCAGGCCCCAAACCGCACCCGTCAGACCGCAGACTGCGCCGGTGCGACCGGTGCCGTTGACACCCGCGGTAGGGGATGTGGCTCTACCTCCCGCGATTGCCCTTGAGCCGGAAGAAATTTGGCGGCAGGCGGCGCAGGAAGTCACGGCCAGCCCATTTGGGGAGGGGCCGCTGCAGGTGGATGCGCGTGCCGCCAGCATGGCAGGATATAAGCCCGAAGAGCTGCCGGCATGGCTGCGGAGTATTGCTGCGGCGACTCCGGCGGCAGATCGCGGCGAGCACAATCCGGCGGCTCACAAAGCGTTCCTGCCGACGATTAAGCTGTCGGTGACACAAGGGCCGCAGCCGTTGTCTGCCCGGCGGCCCGTGCCTGTGGCTCCCGCGGAGCCGGCCCCAGTCAATTTGCCGGGTTATAAAGCAGAGCCGCTGGCTGCGACTCAGGGCGTTCCCCTGCCGCCGGAACCGGTAGTGCCTGTGGCGGTGCCCGCTCCTGCTCCGGTCGTCCTGCCGTTGCCTGTGGTCGCACCGCCAGCCGTGGCGGTGCCCCCGGAGCCCATGATTGATCTGGAGCCTGAGCTTCAGCCGCCGCCACCTCGAGCGGGGGCTGCCAGCCCTTTTGTGATGCCATCTGGAAATACCGGGCTGCCGACAGCACCAGGCGGTTCTGCGCCCCCGGCATTTACCGGTGCGCGTGAGGATGAGGTCTTTGTGTCTCGGGCCGGGTCCACCCGGCGGCGGCAGAGCCCTGCATACCGTCCGCCTCTCGCAACCCCGTTCCGGGTGGGCGTGCTCGCTATCCTGGCTGCGGGTGCGCTGGCCGTGGCGTTCAAGTCAGAACTACAGCTGATTTGGGATGAGCGTATTCAAGGCAAAGTGCCGAAGAAATCCCGGCCTGTGGAACCTCAGCCGGCTGGCGAAACTTCGGGTGTGAGTACCGATCCGGATCTGCCCCGTGTGGCCGTGCCTCCGGCTGCACCGCCGGCTCCGACTCCAGTGACGCCCGCCCCTTCCCCTGCGCCCGCGGTATGAAGCGCCGGTCTCAGCACCGCCCGGTAACGATTCCCGGCTGCGCCGCCGCCCCCTGCTGCCGGGACAGGGAAAGCGGAAATCCCTCAGAACGAGGCGGGTGCCCGTGAAGTGCTGAGCCGCCTAGTCCAGGCGACCAGTGCCGCTGAGGTTAGGTCGTTTATCCTGGATTAAGCGCGGCTTGGGCGCGGGCTCGAAACCTATTTTTCCAGTGGTCAGGCCGTGCTGGTCGCGAGCCATTCGCTCACGCTTGAACAGGCCCGGCCCGCAGCCGGCGGGCGCACCGTGTGGCTGTTTCGCGTGATCACCGATAAGGTCCCCAAAGGCTTTCCGGCAGGGGTGGGAGCGACCCCGGAGGGGCTCAAAGTGGACTGGGAAATCTTTACCCAGTGCCGCGACAGCGCCCTGAAGCGCTTCGTTGGAGAACCGGCGGCCGCACCGGCCCTCTTCTTTGTGGCGCTGCGCAAGAAGCACATTTTCGACGATGTCCTTCCAGCTGCCGAGCAATGCAAATACCTCGCTTTTGCCCTCATCTCTCCGGTGCTGGATGAACCGCCCCTCATCGACTTCATCCGGACACGCACCCCGCTCGCCGCCCGTGTGGAGAAGCTTTATGAATTCAACAACATCTACTCGCCGGTGGTGGAACTGACGCACCGGGACGGCAAAATCGAAATCACCGGCATCATCCGCGAAAACTGGCGCAATTTCTCCGGCCCGGGCATCAGCCGGAGTAAATGATGGCGCGGTAACGCCGGTCCCCACTGAAAGAGACAAAGCCCGCGTCCCGTAGCGCCTTCTCTCCGGAAAGTCATTCCGCGCACTTTTGCCCATGGACCGGGCCGGTCGAATCTTTCCTTTTACAACCTCCGAAACCAGCCCTAAGATTCCCTTCAAATGAACTCTCAACTCTACTTCGCAGCCTTTGGCCTTGGTGGTCAGGAAATTTTCTTTATTTTCCTCGCCGTGCTGCTTCTCTTCGGTGCCAAGAAACTTCCGGAATTTGCCCGCGGTCTCGGTCGCAGCATGGGTGAATTCAAGAAGGCGCGCCAGGAATTTGAGCACGAAATTAACAAGGCCGTGGACGAGAAGGACAATAAGATCTGATCCTGTGCGCATGGCGCGCTTCTCCAGGCAGTTGATCTCATTCTTTCGGGGAGCCTGCCTTGCGGCGGGCTCTCTTTTCTTTTTTCTCAGCCTGCCGCTGCACGCGGAGGACCCCCAGCCGGTGAAATTCGCGGCGTGGAACCTGCGGAATTACCTGCATACGGTAGAGGTGCCCGAAAAGCATGCTCCGCGCGACACTAGGCCAAAGCCAGCAGCTGAAATCGAGGCGGTGACCCGGATCCTCGTGAGTGTGCGGCCGGACATTGCCGGATTCTGCGAAGTGGGGAGCCCGGTGGATCTGGCTGCCCTCCAGCAACGGCTGAAAGAGGTTGGCCTTGATCTGCCGCACAGTGAGTATGTGCAGGCGGCAGATAAGGAGCGGCATCTGGCTCTGCTCTCCCGATTTCCGATTGTTGCCCGGCAGCCGCAGACGTCCCTTTCCTATCTGCTTGATGACTCCAAGCTTCCGCTTCAGCGCGGCATTCTGGACGTGACGCTCCAGATCACTCCTGAGTGGCTGCTGCGCTGTGCGGGCGTTCATCTTAAGTCCCGCCGCGATGTCCCGGAAGCCGACGAAGCCCTGATGCGACGCAACGAAGCGCATCTGGTGCGGCAGTATGTGGATGGGATTCTAGCAGCCAGCCCGGAAACGAATCTTCTGCTCTATGGGGACTTCAATTCCGAGCGCAACGAACCATTATACCGCGCCGTGACCGGCACGCGCGGTTCTGAGGCTTATCTGACAGCGCTGACGCCGGTGGATGCAGACGGGGAGCGCTGGACCTACTACTACCCGGACGCGGATGCCTACTCCCGCATCGATTACCTCTTCGCCTCCCGGGGCCTGATGCCGCAGGTGGTGCCGCGAAGCCCGGCCATTTACTCCGGCGGCGACTGGCTCGACGCCAGCGACCACCGGCTCATCAGTGTCGAGATCATGCCGCAGGAACGAACGCGCCGCCGGTGATCCCGCTGGCGGCTGCAGGGCCGGATTGTTAGGCTTTGAGGAAGTCGAGGGGGGCAAAGTGGCCGCCCAGAACTTCCGTGGACGGGATGCGCAGCCACTGATCCAGCAGCGTGGCATAGACCCGCCGGAAATCTGTGTGGTGCTTCAAATCGCCGTCGTCCAAATCGGTGAGGCTCGGGTGGTCGCCAATGATGCCGCCTTTCGCAGCGCCGGAGACAACGAACATCTGGGAAGCCGCTCCGTGGTCGGTGCCGAGGCTGCCATTCTCCTTGAGCCGGCGGCCGAATTCGGAATAGGTGGCGAGCAGCACCTGCTCCGCCAGACCTCGGGCTTTGAGATCCCGGAAGAAGGCGCTGACGGCGCCGCCCAGTTCCGCCATGAGGGCACCGTGGGACCCGGCTTGCTGGGAATGGGTGTCGAATCCGCCGAGCGAGACAAAGAAAATGCGCGTCCCGAGGTCACCGGCGATGAGCTGCGCGGCGGTCTTCAAATGTGTCGCGAGCTGCGTTTGAGGATAGGGGACGGCGGGCTGGTAGCCGGCGGCCACCTCTTTGAGGCGCGCTGCACTGTCGATGGCCGTGCCAAGCGACTGGCGTAAAAAGCCAAGGTCGATGCCATCCAGGGATGAGGGGGCTGCGAGACGGCGCGCCAGGTTCTGCTTGAGCATTCCGTCGCCGCCGCTGAAGCGCAGTTGATAGTCATCCAGGCTGCGGATGGACGGCACGTTGGTCCGCGGGGCTACGAGCGCCAGAGGCAGGCTGTCCATCCCCAGTGCCAGCGCGGGCACTTGCCCTGCCGCATTGGCGCTGCATTGATCCAGAGCGCGGCCGAGCCAGCCGTCGCCGGTCATTTCCGACTCGGGATGAGCGGAGTTCCAGATATCCATGGACCGGAAGTGAGAGCGGTCCGGATCCGGATAGCCGATGCCCTGAAGAATGGTCAATACTCCTTCATTGTAGAGTTCCTTGAACCCGCGGAGGCCAGGGTGCAGGCCCGCGTAATCATTGAGGCGCAGCACGGCCTTTTCTCCCATCGCAAGGCTGGGGCGCGCCTTGTGATAGGCATCATCAGCCCATGGGATAACGGTGTTCACGCCATCATTGCCGCCGGCGAGCTGCACGATGACGAGAATACGCTGATCCGGACCCGGCGGGGTGGCAGCCAAAGCCCTTGAGAGAAACGACGGGGCACAGCCGCCGAGGGCGACGAGGCCGGCGGTGCGCTGGAGAAAGTGGCGGCGGTTCATGGGAAGTGGTGAGTCAGGTAAGCTGGTATTCGGGGAGAGTCAGCAGGAGATGCAGGGCGCTGCGCAGGCGGGCGGCAGCGGGCGCGGTGGATTTCTGCATCAGTTCATCTATAGCCGAAAGGTCGGCTGAGCGGGCGAGGAGGAGTTCGGCCAGCGCGGGGAGCGGGCTGTTGAGTTCGGGAAGTGTGCCATAGGCTTCGCTACCGGTCAGGCTGGCGGCGAAATTGGCGCGCTGCAGCAGCGTGGCGGACGTGATCCAGAGCCGGCCGCCTTCCCAGCCCTTTACGGTTGGCGGCTGAAACAGGTCCTGACCAAGCCGCGCCGTGATGTCCGCGAGGGCCTTCAAATTCGGCTGCACACTGAGACTGCGGCACGCGCCGAGCGCATAATGCACCGGACTCTTGATGAGGCTGTGGCGTGCCGCCGGGGAGAAAAAGAGATCGGAGGCGAGCAGTTCGCGCAGGACGGCGGCGATATGGTAGTCATGCCGGCGGATGCTGGCGGCAACGGCGGCGACAGCCTGCGGCGGCGGTGCGGGCATCACGAATTCGCGCAGAAGCTTTTGGGCCAGAAATCGCGGGCAGGCATCGTGCGCAAGGCAAAGCCGGAGGATGTCATCGCCTTCGAAGCCGCCGCTGGAGCCGAGCACCGACTTGCGGCCGGTATCGTGCTGGAGCCGGTTGAACCAGAATTCATCCTTCCGCACGTGCCATCCGGTGAACGCGCGGGCCGCTTCCTGAATGTCTTTCTCGGTGTAGTTCCCGGTGCCTAACGTGAACAGCTCCATGACCTCGCGGGCGAAGTTCTCATTAGGGCTGCGCAGGCGGTTCGCATTGCCATCCAGCCAGATGAGCATGGCTGGATCCCGCGCCATGCCGCTCAGCAGCGCCTTGAAGTCCCCCAGGGCATGCGTGCGCAGCAGGTCGTTTTGCCGGGCCATCAGCTTCGGCGAGCGCACCTTCACCTGCGATGTCGCGAAGTGGTTGTGCCAGAAGAGAGTCATCTTCTCCGCCAGTGGCGCTGGGCTGGCCGTCATGCGGAAGAGCCACCACGTTTTCAGCTGCCCGATGTCTGCGGCATCGTCGGCGGTCTGGCGCAGCAGCGCTGCCGTTTCGGTAAAGGCTGGGGCCTCTTCCGGCGGTGTTAGGATACGGTCGAGGGTGCGGTCGATCCCTTCGGTGACCGCGCGGTCGATTTCCTGCTGGCTCGCCCCCCACTGGGTGCGCCACAGAATGTGCGCAGCATCCCTGGCGGTCCACTGCTGACGGAGGGGGCTGGGAGTGAGTTCCATGGCACGGGGAAAGGCTGATTACTTCCAGTTCAGGTCCAGCTTCATGTGCAGCAGGCCGTCCGCTGTGGTCGATTGATAGTGCAGGCCCTCCAGCTGGCGCAGGCCTTTCAGGAGCAGCCCGATGCGCTGTTCCGCTGCTCCTGCCGCATGGCCCTTCTGGATTTCCTGACTGCGCAGAAAGCCCTCGTTCAGCTCCGCCAGTTTTGCCAGGCTGTCTGCGTGAAGCCTCCACTCGGAGCATTGATTCTGCCACTTCAGGGACTCTGGATCTTTGAAGTGATCAATCAGGTCGCGACAAAGCTGCAGTGAGGTGGCGATGATGTATTTCCTGCCCACACAGGCCCCGGCAGGCTGAAAGTTATAGGCAATGGGCAGCCGGTCGCCGGCGGGTTTCTCCAGAAAGCGGCTCATGGAGATTTTGGTGGCCTTGTATAACTCGCTGTCCAGCACGGAGGGCTGCCGGCCTTCCTGACCAGCCTGCAAATTCAGGATGGCGCAGAGGGTTTGAAAGAAGAGTGCGAAGGTATCTGCGCCTTCGGAGGGCTTTGGCAGATCGAAGATGGCAGCAAAGGCCGGCAGCTTGATGCCCGGGCTGCCGCTCAGGTGGGTGTAGTCCTGCAGTGCGGCCACCAGCGTGAAGTTGTTGCCGATGAGCGGCAGCACATCCTGACCAAAGTCTTTGCGCGGGAGCAGGTTGCCGATGTCGGTTTCGAATTTGTCAAAGCCCGGCAGCAGCGAATCGGCGAGCAGCTGGTCGCGGTGCCGGTACCACTCTCCGAGTTTGCGGTGCACCGTCACGGCGGCGATGGTGCCTGGTGTCTGTGGCAATGCAATAGTGCCGCTTTCCGGATGCTGAGGAAACCACAGAGCGGCGGGTGCCGGCAGCTTTGCGGGGTCGCCGGAAACTGTCAGGCGCAGCCCTGCGCCGGTGTCTGTGAAGTTCAGTGTGGCGGCGGTGAAGTCACTCTGTGCGGCGAGTTCAACGAGGCCGCCAAGCAGGAGCGAAGCCAGCCCGTTCTCCATCCTGGCGGGAATGCCGAAGCGCTTGCCCAGGGACTGGCGCAGCAGCGGTGTATTCAGCCACGCCACCATGTGCGGAGCGCTGCCGGTTTGTTGCTGCATGGCTGCGAATCCAGGGTCGGTATTGAGTGCAGGGGATGTCTTGGAGCCCCCGAGAATGGCGAGCGTTTTCTCCAGCAGGTCGCGCTGCTGGGTTGCGGCGATCCAGTCGTTGTGAAGACAGAGAAAGGCGCCGTCTTTCGTCTGCCAGGTGGTCGTCCCGGCGCACAGTGTCCCGGTATCCACCGTGGTGGCCGAAGCGTCCAGCAGTGGCGTTAGCACGTCCCGCACTTTCTGGAGGATTTCCCTGTTCTCCGGCTGCAGCAGGGCAATGCTGGTGGGCTGTGCCTGTTTCGCCGGGTCGAAATAGATGCCGGCGGCGATTCTGCCGCTGAGCAGCCCCGCGGCCGCATCCCATACCGGCATTCCGAGCATGAGCTGCGCGGTGGCGCGCACAGCGTTGAGTTTGCGGTAATCGTCGGAGGCTTCGTAGCGGCGGTATTCCTCAGTGCTCAGCGCCCACTGGAGCGCAGAGGATTTCTCCAGCTTTTTCAGAAGATCCACGGCTCCGGATATTTCGATAAATCCGGCGACGCCTCCAGGCAGGGAACCCGCGAGTGAAGGAGGCAGCGCATGGGAAGGCCGAAGGCCAAGAGCGAAGCAAACAAGGAACAGAAGCAGATGGTAAGACCAGGTGAGCATGGGGTGCATGAATGTTGCCTCTCTTGACGACAGGGGAACGGCGCAAGGTTACAGCGCCCGGAGAAATGCCTGCCCGGGGCGGCCATGGTTGCGGCGCGGGAATACCGTCGCTTCGGGAGGTGCATCTCAGATTTCCTGCATGGAAAAGAACAGCCCGGTGGGATCGCAATAAAACGTCCGCAAGTAGAGACCAAAGGTGAACTCAATCTTTTCCTTCGTGTCGGGAAGGATGTTATGGGTGACCGCCGCTTTTGTGTAGCTGATGTAATGAGGATCAAGGTATCCGGGGAACTGCACTTCACCTGCGGGGAATGGCTCTGCTTTCCAGTTTTCCCGGCCACGGTCAGGGCTGCCCCGGCGCAGCAGCAGGGCATTCCAGCTCGCCTGGTCGCGAAACCCGGAGTCCCGTACTGTCGTGCTTTCGTCGATCTCCTTCCAGGCATGCATCCACCTCACGATATAGGGAACCGCTCTCCGCCAGCGTCCCAATGTTGGCACCCTCATGCTCCGCCGCCAGAGCCATCTCCTCTTCTGTTAGAAATGCGTTGAAGCTTTTCCCGTTCCCTGGCTTTCCGCGCTCCGGCTGGTAGCGGATATCCCAGTCACCCTCAAGCAGGTGGTCAATATTCCGCAGCGCCAGGGAGTTGCAGTCAAGGAACAGGATATTATCATATTGTTTCGGGTTCTCGATTAATGGTGCCGCCTGGTATTTCCAACATCATGAATACTCCGCCCGCTCCTGACCATACAGGTCCGGCGTCTCCACGTACACCTCCTCCAGCCTCTTCCGCTCCACAAGGTAAAGAGGTGCCGGTGAGTTGCGGAAGATCGCGGTTTCTCCGGTAAAAAAGGTCTTCAGCAGCGACGAGGTAAGCATCTTGCCCAGGACGCGGCAGCTCTCCGGCCCGGCGCGTCGAAGCACACGGTGTAAACGAGATTCTTCTTCGGGGCGGGGGAGGGGCAGTGGCATGATGGGAAAAGGCTGGCGATGAACAGCGCATCGCTTTTTGCCTGCGATCCTCCGGCTGGCAAGTGGGTGCAAAGTATTCCTCAAGAGGCGCGTGAACGTCATTCGCTTCAGCCGAAGCCGATAGTCTGCACTCGACGATCTCGGCCCCCTCCCCCAGGCAAATTGAAGGCTTGGCTACCCCGGCGGAGAGAGGGGGCAGCCTCTTGATATAAGGGGGAGGCAGGGCGCTGCCGCCCTGGAGTGCCGGGACTTCTCGCCGCTTCCCGGTATGAACGAGTGACCTGCGGCTGTCGCCGGGGGGCAAGTATTCACCCCGCCCAGAGCCCTCCTGCCGTTGCGCCCGCCCGCTTTATCGCAATCGACGACGCGGACAGCGGCGACAAGTGCCGCAGTCCAGGGGGCTGCTCACGTGAAAGGGCGAAAATACCCTGACATCAGGCGCAGATTCCGCCGGCAAAGCAGGGGATGACCGGCCTTTCTCCGGGGCTTGGCCTGCAACATCCGAAAAATCCGGGCAAAACGAGTGACGGCGCTGACGAATCATGATTCGATCCATCACACTCTTTCTTGCTAATACGGCAGAAGAATGGGCGACAATCGCCATCATGCGGCTTCATGGACGCAAGCTGTATCAGGCTGTTCGAAGAAGCTCCGGATCAGCCGCGGCTTCTTCTGCATCGCCGCCAGATCCCGCACGGCACGCTCAGACATGCTCTCTCCCTCGCGCCGCGGGGCGCGGCTCGTCCCGGTGCGCTTCGCATAAAGCCACGCCTGCTCCTGCGGATTGAGTTCCGGGGCGCAGGCGGGCAGATACTCAAGTCTGAGCCGGC
>Ga0315905_10000760_pt1 | contig 35208 bp, 38 predicted proteins | sample LakEriMetagenome_5_FD_203522 | JGI IMG/M metagenome (GOLD analysis project Ga0315905, IMG submission 203522) | Freshwater fungal communities from buoy surface, Lake Erie, Ohio, United States - Buoy 4 MA121 | ecosystem: Environmental > Aquatic > Freshwater > Lake | place: USA: Lake Erie, Ohio... | reverse complement strand
ATCAACCCATAGGCTTATTAGCAGCTATAGGGGGGACTGTAGCGGCTTTTAAAATTCAAAAGTGGGGTTGGCAATTACAGGCAAATAGTCTATTATTACGAACATTAGAAGATATTGAAACCCGGATTTCCCAACCAGGTAATTAAGTAAAAACAGAACAAGGAGCTAGAAATTATGACGAAGTATGACTATATTTTCAAATCAAAAGAGAAAATAGCAGCATCATTGAATCCAGAAGAAGCGGTAGTAGCAATTGCTGTAATTACAACAGCAGTTGATGTAGGCCTTGAAGATATAAATGGAGAAATTATAGCCGATATTCTCTGGGAATTTGAGATTTTTGACGAATACTCAGAAGAACAAATGTTAGAAACCGTGGATACACTCATAGAACTTGCTGAAGATGCTGGATTAGGATCTTTATTTAATGCTGCTAATGCTGCTATTTCTGAGGAGGTAGTATTAGATGGTTTTGCGGCTGGGGTGATTATGCTTTTAGATGCTGAAGATTTGATTATTCCTGCTGATAAAAAGACTTATCTTAAACAACTACAAATAGCTTTAGAATTGGAAAATGAAGAAGCAGAAGAAATTATTGAAGAGGTAATTGCCGCGGTCCAAGAAGGAGATGACGGAGAATATTTAGATGAAGAATTTGAATCAATAATATTCAATGAATCTGGGGAACAATTTTATCAGTCACCTTTGGGGAATTTTACAGTTCCTATTCCTCTGGATTCTGAACAGGGAGGAAAAATTCAAACAGATGAAGGAATGGTCAGCTTTTCTGATGATCTGGGAACTTTATTGAGAATTGATTATTATCCTCTGTCTCTAGAAGAAATTAAGGAGATCAAAACTCAAGGATATGAAGCCTATCTCCATGAAGTTATTATCAATGAATATGTCCCCCAGACGATTATTTCTAATGTGCCAAATGCTGAAGTTAGACATAGAGAATATTGGCAAGAGCCTTTAAAAAGATACTACTATGTAGTATTAAATATCCCTGGTGCAACTATTTCTCAACAGGAAACTAATGGTCATGGTATTAAGTTAGATACCTATAGAGGATTATTGTCCTTTGTCAATAGTGAATGTTTGTATATAGTTAGTAGCCAACGCAGTCTTTTAAATGGTGAAACACTCGGTTCGGTGAAAGAAGAAGCTGAGAAAATGAAACAAACTATTTTAAACTTTGTGAAAACTATCGAGTTTGTGGAGATCTAAATTATCAAAATTGGCGATCGCACAGAGCAAAATTGCGAGAAACTAAGAACGGGTTTATAAAATCACAAAATCAGGAGAAGATCATGGCTTGGACTCAAGTTTTAGCTGCTAATGCACTAGCTACTGGTGCGCGAGAAGTGGTAAAAGTAGGCGATCGCCAAATCCTACTTTTAAATCACGAAAATCAGTTTTATGCTGTAGATAATACCTGCCCACACTTAAAAATGTCCTTAAAAAAAGGGAAAATCGAAAATGGGGCGATAGTTTGCCCCTTTCATCGTAGTGCTTTTGACTTGGGTAACGGTGAAGTCAAAACTTGGTGTCCATTTCCACCCGTAGTAGGTAAATTACTCTCAATGGTTTCCCCAGAAAAAACCCTGCCAGTATTTCCCCTGCGCGTAGAAGAGGGCAACATTTTAATTGATGTGCCATCCGCATAAATAGGTAAATGGGTGGGCTTCTAGCCTGCCCATAACTCATTGAGATCAAAATCTGCCCATAATCCTTGTGGGGTGGGCTTCTAGCCTGGCCATAACTCATTGAGATCAAATCTGCCCATAATCGTTGTGGAATGGGCTTCTAGCCCCCTCCAGCCTAGAATCAGAAAATATGACTCAGCCCAAGATCCCATTGGCCAAAAATTCAACAATTAGCTAATCAAGCCATAGGACAATCCAAAATAAAGCTAAGAAATATTAACGAAACATAACTCAAGTCTGTTTCTCACCCATTTTTAAGCAATAATGGGGGTGTAAGAAAATAGATTTAATAAATAACTAGTTAACCGCTAGTAAGTAGAGGTGGAATATGACGACCCAAGATTTTCTTATCCCTCATGCTTATACATACCTGCTGGTTAAAATCGGTGTCTTGATGTTAGCTTTGTTGCTGTGGTTCATACTTACAGCCGCACCCGTTATTTAATTCCATTTACCACTTAGAGATGTTCCTTAAAACGTCTCTATTTTATTTATGAATTTTGATGAATTTTTATGAAATCTAGCGGTAAAAGTCTTTTTGGAAATTAACAGAATTAGTCAACCAACCCCGTCGCCAAAAAAAGTATAGTAAACTTATCGCAACTAACGCCATTACTCCCAAACATAGGGGGTAGCCCCAATACCAATTTAATTCAGGCATATTGTGGGGTGATTTTTCGGTATTGAAATTCATTCCATATACCCCGGCAATAAAAGTCAAGGGAATAAAAATCGAAGAAACCACCGTTAGCAGTTTCATAATTTCATTCATTTTATTACTAATTGCTGATAAATAGACATCCATTAATCCAGCTACTAATTCTCGATAAGTTTCCACTATATCCATAACTTGGACTGCATGATCATAACAGTCTCGCAGATAGATTCTCACCTCATCACTAATTAATTCACTACCATCTCTAATTAAAGAATTAATTGCGTCTCTTTGAGGCCAAATTGCGCGACGAAGTTGTAATAATTCCCGCCTAACTTGATATATTTTTTGCAATGTTTTTTGATTAGGATTAACGATTACTTCTTCCTCTAACTCATCAATGCGTTCACCATAAAGTTCTAAAACCGGGAAAAATCCATCAATAATAGCATCTAATAAAGAATAAGCTAAATAATCGCTACCTTGTCTACGAATGATCCCTTTACCTTTATCAATTCTCATCCTCACTCCATCAAAACAATCATGTTCAGGTTCTTCCTGTATTGTTAATACATAATATTTCCCTAAAACTAAACTTACTTGTTCACTATAAAAACTGCCATTATTATTATTAGGTACAACCATGTGGGCAATAATCACTAATTGATCTTCATAGTCCTCAATTTTTGGACGTTCTACCATGTTAACAATATCTTCTAAAACCAGAGGATGTAAATCAAAAGATTGACCTAAACGGTGTAGAATATCTTTATTTCCTAAACCTTGAACATCCACCCAAGAAACGGATTCTGTATCCAAATAGTTAATACACTCTTCTGGATAACTTATTTGTTTGCGAATGAGATCAGTTTGGTTATAGTCAATTAAAAAAATAATGGGTTCTTCAGCATTTTCATCAACAATGATTGTTCCTGGTGCAGTTCCCGCTTGCTGAAAAAACTCCTTATCGTGTGACTTATTGATCATCTTGCAAACTCGGCGAATTTTCTTAACCATAAATCTTCATTTCCAGCCTATTGATAATTAGAATTTTAACATAAAACAGCAGTCAACAGTAAAATCCTTACCTTTGGGTCTTGACGTGAGGGGAATTATTCAAAAAAGATTCCAGTTATGGTAAACTATTAGAGTCAAAATTATTGTAGATTAAATAGCATTGCTTAATCAAACTATGAACAGCAGTAAAGATCTCATTTTAGTTGTCGGTTCTAGCGGTGGAGTCGGACAACTGGTAGTTAGTAAACTTTTAGAAAAAGGCTTACCCATTCGCATTCTCACCCGGAATGCAGAAAAAGCCACCAAAATGTTTAATGATCAAGTAGAAATTGTTATTGGTGATATTCGTGAACCCGACAGCTTAACAGCAGCAATGACAAATATCACTTCTATTATTTGTTGTACAGGAACTACCGCTTTTCCTTCTTCCAGGTGGGAATTTAATCAAAATCCCAACATGATTGAATTAGGAATTACTCTATTGAATCCTCAATTTTTAGAAGATAAAGCTAAAAATACCCCTGATAAAGTTGATCATCAAGGTGTAAAAAATCTGATATCAGCCGCACCAAAAAACTTAAATCGCTTCGTCTTTGTTTCCTCCTGTGGTATTCTTCGCAAACATCAATTTCCTTTTAATATTCTCAATCTTTTTGGTGTACTTGATGCTAAAGAAAAAGGAGAAAAAGCAATTATTAATTCAGGCATACCTTACACTATCATTCGTCCTGGACCTTTAATTGATGGACCCTATACATCCTATGATCTCAATACTTTACTCAAAGCCACAACCGCAGGTAAATTAAACGTTGTGTTAAAAACAGGGGATATAATTACAGGTGATTCTAGTCGTATTGACGTAGCCGCAGCTTGTGTAGAAAGTTTATTTCATCAAAGTGCTGTTAACAAAGTTTTTGAAATAGTAAATCAAGGAAATAGACCGGATACAATTGATTGGGAAAAACTATTTTCAGAATTATAATTGTGCAAATTTTCAATCTCATGTTTCTCAACATGAGTTTTTCCTGTTCTCTCTGAACTATATTGGTTTTACCTTTATTGTTACCTCTTCGACTGAATAACTTTCCTCCCTAAATATTGAGAGAATACAATCATTTTCATGTCATATTTTCATGTTATCACTAAACTTCAAACTGCTTTATTTCCCCACCCTGTTCTTGATCTAATTCTGGTAACTTTTTACCCAAAATTAGAACTGAAACCATCATTAATAAACTCGTCACCATAATTACACTTATCACATTGGGATCATCAAAATTACTCGTACCTATTAATAAAGCAGCAGCAAAATTGCGTTGTGCAGTTCCCACTCCTAAAACCCTTTGAGTATCAATACCAGGACCACCCAATAAATAACCCACAGTAAAGGAGAAAATAATAAAAATAGCACAAACAAAAATCACACCAGTTTTCAATAAAATAAGAATTTCATGGAAGTGAACTATCAACCGCACTCCTAAACCTAAAAGCAATCCAAAATTAGAGATTTTGAAAGTAATTGTTTGGAGATTTAAAGCGATATCTTGATATTTTGCCTTAATTAATAACCCAATTCCCAACGGTGTTAACATCATCAATATTAAAGGTTTGGCAATATCCCAAGAATTGACTTCTACACCTTCTAAAACCAATGGTAATACCATCGGCATATAAAAAACAGTACCAAACATTAACATCATCATTAACCCTCTAGAAAAAGCTAAATTACCCTTCACTATTTGGGCAAGTTTAGGTAAAGCCGGGGGACCTGAGGCCAATGCCATGATGATCAAACCATCTTTCACAGGTTCATTGAGAGGTATTACTTGCAGCAGTAAATATACAAAAAGTGGCACTAAAACAAAATTTGTCAGTAGCGATAAAACAACCAAACGGATATTACGAAGAGGTTGCCAAATTTGTTGTACAGTTAACTTTAAACCTGTACCAAACATAGTGGCAACAACAAAAGCCAAAAATGCAATTTTGTCAAGAATGGGGATAATTTCATTCATAAATTTCTTATTTAGCACCAATAGGTAAAGAAGAAAGGAGTATTCAATCAATATAATTCTGTTAAGCCTCAAAATCTTTTTTAAAACTAACCACAGAGGCACAGAGGACACAGAGAGAAGAAAATAATTGAGTATGAATTTTCAAATATCCTCTCAATCTTACTCTGTGCGCCTCTGCGTGAGAAAATAATTACTTCAAATTTAAAGTAACTTTCTGTAAATTACCTGTGAATGCAAACGGTACTTGATAGGTTTCCACAATGGGAGTACCGGTGTCTCGACCAACATCAAAAGTTTCATCTAAAGCCAAACGATAGGGTATAGTTTTGGCAATTCGACCCTCAGCTACCGGTTGATCATTGATGAATAACCTGCCAATTCCTCCAGCACCAACTCCACCACCGTCATAATCAAAATTAAATTTAATTGTTGATTTACCTGGGGCTAATTTTTCAGGAGATTGAATAATGTAACGTTCAGCATTTACAAAGTTGTAAACATAAGTTGGTTTACTATCTTCTAGGAAAAATACCCAACCCGCAAAACGTCCACCTTGAGTTAATAAAACACCCTCCGCACCATTTTCGAGAATTTCTACCTCAGCAGTAATAGTAAAGGATCTATTTTTGAGGTTTGGGGCGCTACCTTCGGGAATACTGACCCCACTAGAATAGTAGATAAAAGTTGTCCGTCCAGAGGCAAGAGATGGACGATCTTGCACGTCAAATCTTTCAGAAATGCGATCATCTAATGGTAAAACGTTATATTTGCGTGCTTCTGATAAAAACAGTTTTTGCAGTTTTTCCAGTTTTTCTGGATTTTTAGCGGCCAGATTATTAGCTTCGCTGAAATCTTCTTTACTATTATATAGTTCCCAAGGATCTTTCTCGAAGTCAGCATTAATTGTACCCTGCCAAGGTAATCGGGGATGACGCGCCGCAGCTATCCATCCATGATCATAAATAGCCCTGTTACCAAACATCTCAAAATACTGAGTTTCATGTTTAGAAGCAGCTTTAGGATCATCAAATGTGTAAACTAGACTAGTACCTTCGATTTTCTGCTGTTCTACTCCGTTAACTGTAGTAGGCGGTGTGATTCCCGCAGCTTCAAAAATAGTTGGTGTAATGTCAATGACATGATGAAATTGGCTACGAAGTCCGCCTTGATCCTTAATGCGATCGCCATAAGCAATAATTAAGGGGTTACGAGTGCCACCAAAATGAGAAGCGATTTGTTTAGTCCATTGGAAGGGAGTAGTACCTGCCCAAGCCCAAGCTGCATGATAATGATTAAAGGTTTTGGGACTACCTAAGTCATTCAAAGAAGCTAGAAGTTGTTCTCGGCTTTCGGGTACTTTATTGAAAACTTTTAATTCATTAACGCTACCTGATAAACCACCTTCAGCACTAGCACCATTATCACCAACGATGTAGAAAATTAAGGTATTGTCCAATTCACCAATTTGGTCAATGGCATTAATTAATCTTCCTACTTCATGGTCGGTATATGCTAAAAATCCCGCAAATACTTCCATTTCATGGGCATAGATTTTTTGATCATCTGGAGATAATGAATCCCATGCTGGCAATTCTTTGGGACGGGGGGTAAGTTGGGCATTAGCGGGAATTACACCCAGTTGTTTTTGCCGGGCAAAGGTTTCTTCTCGTAATTTATCCCAGCCTGGATCAAACTTGCCTTGATACTGGTCTATCCAGACTTTAGGGGCGTGATGAGGTGCATGGGTAGCACCAGTAGCCAAATAGGTAAAGAAAGGCTTATCAGGGGCTATAGACTGTTGAGAATGAATCCAGCTAATAGCATGATCTACTAAATCTGGAGTCAAATGGTAATCAGGGTTGTTAGTTGGGGGTGCAACCCGCTTAGTATTTTCCACTAAAGCCGGACTCCATTGGTTAGTATCACCACCCAAAAAACCGTAAAAATACTCAAATCCTAACCATGTTGGCCAGCGATCAAAAGGTCCAGCTACACTAGTTTCATAATCTGGTGTATTGTGCCATTTACCAAAAGCTGCGGTGTTATAACCATTTTGCCGTAATACTTCCGCTACAGTAGCAGCGCTCTTAGGTAAAATAGTCGTGTAACCAGGAAAACCAGATGCTAACTCTGCAACTACACCTGTACCCACTGAATGATGATTACGTCCAGTTAATAAAGCAGCGCGTGTAGGAGAACAAAGGGCTGTAGTATGGAATTGGTTATAACGTAATCCTTTTTCAGCTAAACGAGTTAAATTCGGTGTATCTACAGGTCCACCAAAGGTACTCGCTTGCCCAAAACCCACATCATCCAATAATACTAATAATACATTGGGGGCTTTTTCCGGGGCTTTAATTGGTGCGGGAAAATCCGGTGTTGACTCTTTGTAGGTTATACCGATTTTTCCCCTGAAAGGTGGTGGATTAATTGGTAACACCTTTCCCGTATCTGCTAGAGCGGGGTTTGTTACCATTAATAATGTGATAACCAGAGACAGAGATAACACCCTGCGAATTGAATGTAACATAACAATAACCCTCAAAAAATCTACAACTTCGCGCCCTTACTCCCTGCGGTCTTTACAGGAAACCTAATCTTTTAAAAAACTATGGAGGAACAGGAAACACGGATAAATTTTTAGTTTTATCATCTTAGTCTTGTAAGTTTTTGACTAACCGAAGGCCGATATGGGTAGTTCCAGTATCAGGAGATTGTGATTCCCTTGCGGCTGGGCGGTAGCGACTACAATAGTTGGGCGCACATAGATAGGAGCCGCCTTTGATGACATGAAGGGCAATCTCTGTGGGTTTTTTAGGGTCAAAACTTTTACCATGACCTATGGGGTTAACACTGTGGGCTTTGTTGTCATGTCCTAAGCTGAACCAGTCGTCAGTCCATTCCCAAACGTTGCCAGTTATGTCATAGAGTCCATAGCCATTGGCAGGAAAAGAGCCTACCGGGGCTATACCTATATAACCATCGGTTTTGGTGTTGAAAAAAGGGAAAATTCCCTGCCAAGTATTAGCTTTTTTGGCTGAATACTGGTTACCCCATGTATAAGTTGCACCATCTAAACCTCCACGAGCAGCATATTCCCATTGTGCTTCTGTAGGTAATGATTTTCCTGCCCATTGGGCGTAGGCTAGGGCATCTTCGTAAGCAATATGTACGACTGGATAGTTTTCTTTACCTACAATTGTGCTGTCACTACCAAAGGGATGCCGCCAATTAGCACCGGGTGTCCAATGCCACCAACTCAGAAGCTGAACTTGCTTAACTCCTGGTTTTGGCATTTGAAAAACTAGAGAACCTGGTAATCTTTCTTCATCTGATAAGTCGGGAAACTGTTCTTTTGATAAGGGGCGTTCGGCAACTGTTACATAGTTTGTGGCATTGATAAATTCAGTAAATTGGGCGTTTGTTACCTCGTATTTATCAATGCAGAAGGAACTAACTGTAACATTTTCAGCCCCTCGCTCTTCCTCAAAACCAGAATCATCTGCTCCCATTTTGAATGTGCCTCCAGAAATCATCACCATTCCCGGAGGACAGGTATTAACAGCGGCTAATGCTGGTGAATTGCTAAATAGCAATATCAGTGCAACTACTTGAATTAGTAGCAATATTAAAGACCGCATTTTTCGTTGTATTAAGCTCCTGAGCGATCGCTTGTAGAATCGTTCGGAGGTTTGTCTTTACTACTTCTACAACTGACCAAGTTATCTTGGTCGAGATTATTAGCAGCAAATACATATACTGGACTAAAGATCAAAGTTGAAGCAGTGATTAGTAAAATTGCATATCTCATGGATTTATCTTGGCAAAATTTAAAGGCGGAAAGGAGGCAGAAGTTAACATAGACTATGAATTCATGCTAAAAGACTTTTAATTTGTGTTCTTCTAAGTTAATTTCTCCTCGACCGTAGCTACTGGTAAATCTTTTTGAGTGCTATATTCTGTCCAAGAACCTTCATAGATTCTAACCTTGGGATAATTAAGCAGATGCTTTAAAACCACATATTGTAATGTAGCCTCCCGTCCTGTACTGCAAGAAATAATAATGTCATTTCCAGGGACAATCTTTTTATCTGCCAGTATTTTCTTAATCTCATCTAATGACCTTAATTTGTGAGGATTTTTAGCATCCATAAATGTTACCCAAGGAATATTCCGCGCACCAGGAATATGTCCATTGCGTATCCAAATATTTTCCTCACCTCGAAACAATTTTTCTGGTCTAGGATCAATAAAAACAACCCCCGGTTTACCAATAAGTTTTCTCACATCATTTAAACTCACACGCACGGAAGGATTATCTTTGACTGTGAATTTACCAACTGAGTATTTAGGAAATTCTTTCGTAACATTGTCACTAGCTTTGTAACCAGCATAACCACCATCTAAGACGGAAATATCTTTGAGTCCAGAACGTTCTAGTAAATAAGCAACCATTGTTGCACCTAAAACATCTCTACCATCTGAATATACAAGTACACGACTGTTATTTGTTACTCCTGAATAGGCAAATATTTCTCCTAATTTCTGATTGTTCCAATATTGTACTGGTAATCCTTCTTTTGGACCTCTAAAAGCTATGTCGGCAATGTTTACGGCATTAGGAAGATGTCCTTCTATATAGTCAAGAGGAAAATTACGTACATCTAAAATTCTCAAGTTGGGATCTTTGGCGTTTTCAGCTACCCAATTTGGCGAAACAAACTGAATCTTAGCAGAAGAATTAGCTGATAATACTGGCAAAGGTAATAAGGGAATACTGACTACCAATGCAAAAAACATCGCCACCAAAGCAAATAACTTAGGTTTTTTCAAATTTTTCCAAGAGAAACTTTTAAATGTCATTTTCACCCTTCTTTGTATTTACTCACACTATTGATTAGACATCTCTATAATATAGGTGAATATGGATTTTTGATAACCCTTGTAGAGACATTTCATGGGAATATCTCTAGCATATTTTCAGAGATGTTGATTGATAGCTAAGATCCTGAATGCCAAGCTTCGTGTAATGACTTTAATCAGCAGTATTATTAAAGTAATATCAACAACTGCATTTTACGCTGATGGTATTGTTAAACCAAGAATTTTGGTAAATCTCTCTATGTAAAATTCTGTAGGATTAGCAACTGCTTGAATGGATTCACGTTGACGCAAATTTTCCCACCATTGCTGTACTTTGGGTGTTTCTGTTGGTAACGTAAAATTACGAAACTTCTCTAAAACTGGTAATCTTTCAAACCAAGGATAGAAGCTAATATCAACTAAACTGAAATTTTCTCCTAACCAGTAAGGACCATTACCAGAAAGTTTACCTAATCCTTCTTTCTCAATATATAAAAGAGACTCTAAAAACTCTCTTCGTCCTTGTTCTTGTTCCTGGGTATCTTTACCCCGTAGCAATTTGTTAAAAGCTGGTACTAGACGAGTATTAGCGTAATCGCCCCAAATTCTCGCAACGGCTTTTTCAGCGGGATCATGAGGTAATAAAGCAGGTTCGGGAAATACTTCCTCTAAATACTCATTGATAATTGCAGACTCATATATTTCTACTTCTCCATGCTTAATCGCTGGAACTTTACCGTAACGAGAAATCTGAGTAAAACCTTCTGGTTTGTGCTGTAAATCAATTTCAATGGGTGTATAATCAATTCCTTTTTCCTGTAATACTGCACGGGTTCTTTGGGAGAAGGTAGAACCTTTAGTGTAATAAAGTTGTAAGCTACTCATTTCGTCCTTTCCTTGATGGAGATTTGTTTGAATTTTCGGTTAATTGCCAAAATTGCAAGTTGAATGACAGTCAAAGATAGAAGTGAATCAATTTCACTGCATAGTTTAACATCATCTACGGTTTATCGGTCAGATTATCGTAATATATTATGAGTATTTCATAATGTTTACTAAAAAACAAGTCTTTTAGCAAACATTATTCGCAAAATTTGGAGCGAAGATGCCCAACCATTTAACATTTGTCCATAGCTTGCTTCTCTTCAGTACCGCGTTCATTGCCGGGTCACTTAATGCTGTAGCGGGCGGTGGTAGTTTTATTACATTTCCCACTTTAATATTTACTGGTGTATCACCAATTACCGCTAATGCCACAAATAATACTGCTTTATGGATTGCAGCTATGGCCAGTGCGGGTGCATATCGTCACAATTTAAACATCCCAAAACGAGAACTTTTAATACTATGTATTACCAGTTTAATTGGTGGGGGAATTGGTTCAGTAATTTTGCTATATACATCAGCGGATATGTTTAAACAGCTACTTCCTTACTTATTACTTTCAGCAACGCTGATATTTACATTTAGCGAACCTCTAAAAATGTGGTTACAATTTCAAAGCCAGAAATCATTATCAGAATCTCCACCTTTATTAATTCTCGTGATTGCACAATTAGCAATATCTATCTATGGTGGTTTTTTCGGTGCAGGTTTAGGAATTTTAATGTTAGCAACTTTAAGTTTTTTAGGTATTAAAAATATTCACACCATGAATGCTTTTAAATCTTTTCTTGGTAGTTGTATCAATGGTATCGCTATTTTTCCTTTTATATTCGCTGGTTTAATTGCTTGGCATCAGGCTATTTTAATGGCTGTGGGTGGTTCTCTTGGTGGTTATTTGTGCGCTCATTATGCTCGGAGATTAGATCCTCATTTAGTGCGGATATTTGTGATTGTTGTTGGTTTTAGTATGACTATTTACTTTTTTATGAGGGGATAAAACTAATCACTATTTTCGGCTATCATTGAAGTTATCCGTTACCACATAATGTTAGACCTTTTTTGCCCATTTTGCTAGGACAATCTCAAAAGGTCTACTAGGCTTTAATCTATTTAAAAAATACATCTTTTCATCTTTTGGGAATCCTGAACAACCATAGATATATGCAGATTGTTGCCAAGAATCCATTGTTTGATAGCTCTCTTTATATTCTCGAAGCCAATCAAAAGCTAAATTTTGTTTTCCTGATAATAGTATTTCTCTTCTAGCAAATGGTTCACTAGAAGTATATTGTCTAGCCAAATTTGAAAAATGATTTATATGTTGATTTTTAGTAAATAGGCTTAAAATAGAGAGTCGAAAGTATTCGTTACCTTGTACTTCATTAGACTCCAACAAATATAGTAATTTTTCTCCAATTTGTACCCACCTTTCCTGCTCTACAGATTGAACTGAAGCTAGGTAAGTGCATATATTAGCAAAACATGGGGTTAAATTTGCAATGTTATCAAGTGAAATATCAATAGCACCAGGATGACCTATCTGCGTTAAACGTCTATAAAACCATCGAAGGCGAATATAGTCTACTTCACTTTCTTCTATATATTCTTGAATAATACTGGTAATTATATCCCCAGATATTTTCTGCCAATCTTCTTGAGAAATTACGTTATAGGAAACTATGGCGTAAGGATTTCCATTTGAATACTTTCTAATAATTTTTAAAACTTGATCTTCTTCATCACTAATTGGTCTATCCTCAACCATACTTCTACATAAGTCACCAAATTTCTCAGTATCATAAAACTTAGTCTTATGCCTTTGAAGCATTAGTCTTTGCTGCTTATCAAGGGTTAAGGCTATAGAAGCTAATGCCTGTCTTGCAGAAATAGGAGAATTGCAGAAAATTACTATATCATCTGCAAATCGCATAAAATTTATTCCACTTGAAAGAAGGCTATTATCAATTGGAATCATCGTGCTTTCAGCTATTAAATGTATAGCATGAGGACCTATCGGAACACCTCTAGATACTCCTACCGTGGTTGACTCTAATAGGGAAATTATCCACTTGATAGTCTGATTGGGAAATCCTGATGCAATTAACTGATTTTCAATAGTATGATGATAAATTTGGTTGTAAAAATCAGCAATGTCACAATATAAAATTGTATTAAAATTTTCGCTTTTCTGGTAAGCTGATTGCCAAAAATCATTCCATGCAGTTTGACTTCCATACAATCCTAGCGTGGCATTTGGTTGAAATCTATAGCTAAAAACTCTTGTTCTTGGCAATCTTCTATTTTCAATTCCTTGTCCATATTGATAAATTAATGCTGTAAGAATAATTGAGTCTTGAGGATCTAATTGTGTTGCTTGACGATATGCTATTTCATCTTTAGGAACGATAAAGCGACGACACGAGCCTGGTGGAAATGATAATAAATCTTTACCTTCAACAAGCTTTACAAATTCATCTGCCATTGCATTAATAGCATCAAACTCTAAAATTTTTGGAAATAAATCTCCATCAGCATGATTTTGTACGAACTTAATTGCCCAATGAATTGAATCACTACTTAAAGACATATATTACTCTTTTTATGTATAAATTATAATTATTACACAGAAGAAGCGATCGCTCTATCGCTAACCTAAATTCTGAACAAGCTCTTCAACTGATTGCATCGGAATATAAAGTTTCATAGGATTTTGCTGAAATTGCCCAAAGCCATACTTGATATAGAAATTTACAACCTGCTCATCTAAGGCTTCAGCTATCACAGCTAGAGAAGCAACCTGTCTAGAGGCATTAAACGCCCTTTTCAGTGCATCCACTAACATTATCTCACCAAATCCTTGCCCTTGTTGTTTATTATCAACAGCAAGACGACCTAACAGCGTAGCTGGTAGATAAGGATAACGAGGCAATCTTTTTGTAAAAGCCTCATCCAGAACTGTAATGTCAACAGTATATGCAGACAGTGTGTAGTAAGCTAGAACATGAGAATCAGGCTCATCAATCAAAACAAATACAGTTGCAACTCTTTTTTTGAGATCCTGAGATGCTTGTTTGTATAGATAATTATCTAAACTATCTTTTCCACAGTAAAATTCAGTGCGGATATGCCTACGACTATCTAAAACTTCTATTTTGAGAACCATTATACTGAAATTACTTGCTTATATCTTAGTGCTGCTGCTTTCAAGGCATCATTTGGCTGCGGAGGATTAAGTATAGCATCAACAAAAGATTCAGCATCGCTCATACTTAGCTTGAGGGTTTGGTGTCGTTCGATGACTCGCAGGGCCTCTGCCTGAACACTGCTAATCACAAAATCAGTTAAAGTGCGTCCTTCTAAATCTGCTGCTTTCTGCAACAGAGCTTTAGTTTCTGGAGTGATACGAGCCTCAAGTCTCGCTATCTGTTTTGGAATAGGTGAAACATTCATATCAATTAGTTTGAGATAGTTTGAGATGGATTATTAAATACAATTTAATACGGCAGATTGCCGTTTGTCAAGCAAGTGCAGAATCCGTATTTTTGCATTCTAAAAATCCTTACACCAACAATCTTTTTAACTTTGTCAACCGTCACCTACCATAGCTGTTACCGGCAGAAATCCACCTGCTTGCATTTGCCATAATCTGTGATAAGCGCCACCCTTAGCCAATAAATTAGAGTGAGTACCATCTTCAATAATGCGACCGCGATCAAATACCAAAATTCTATCTAAATGAGCGATAGTAGATAAACGATGGGCTACCACAATTACCGTCTTTCCATTCATTGCTGAATCTAAAGTATCTTGAATCGCTTTTTCGGTAATGGAATCAAGGCTAGAAGTAGCTTCATCTAAAATTAAGATAGGTGCATCTTTGAGGATAACACGGGCGATCGCAATTCGTTGTCTTTGTCCCCCAGATAATTTAACACCCCGTTCACCCACTAAAGAATCATAACCCTCCTTCATCTGAGCAATAAAATCATCAGCATAGGCTTTTCGTGCTGCTTCTATCAATTCTGCCTCTGATGCTTCTAAACGTCCATAGAGAATATTTTCTAACAAAGTGCGATGGAACAGAGAAGGATCTTGAGGAATCAAACTAATTTGCGAATGTAGGGCTTCCTGAGTCATATCCTTAATATCCACACCATCAATCAATATTTGTCCCGATTGCGGGTCAAATAAACGCAAAATTAAATTAACAAAAGTAGACTTCCCAGAACCAGAAAAACCCACCAGTCCCACTCTTTCCCCTGGTTGAATAGTAACAGACAGATTAGTAAATACCGTCTTCTCTGACGAGTAACTGAAATACACCTGGCGAAATTCAATACTACCCTTAGTGATGGCATGATTTATAGCATTATCCCGATCTATAATTTCATGGGGTTGAATGATAGTGTGAACGCCATTAGCTACATTGCCGATATGTTCAAAAAATTCTAAAAACCGTTTGCTTAAATTGCGAGCTTCACTAATGATTAAGAGTGATAAACTGGTAGCCACAACAAAGTCAGCCGCAGCTATTTTTCCTTGACTCCACAGAGAAAGTGAGTAATATAGAGTACCAATTTTCAGAATTGCTGCTGAAATAAACTGAAACCAGCGAATTCGTTCAGAATACCAGTTAGATTTTCTCACCTCCCTGAGTTCGCGTTTTAATTGGTCATTCAAATAGCGGCGTTCAAAACCCAAACGGGCAAAAAGTCTACTACTAGTGAGATTTGTCACAGAATCTACAATAATCCCAGTGGTTTCACTTCTAGCGGCGGCGGCTTTGCGGGAGTAAATTCGACATCGAGTCGCCAACCAGAAGGAAATACTGATAAACAAAACTGCCCAAATCCCCACAACTGCCGCTAGGGGAGGATAGGCGCGATAGAGTAGAATTGTGGAGACTATATAAACGATAATTACTGGCATAAATTCCGTAATCATCATTTGCATCGTTTGGGTAACACCCAGGGAAGTTTCCGCAATGCGATGGGCTAACGCACCAGCAAAACTACTGCTGAGATAACGATGGGAATGCTGCTGTAAATAGGCATATAGCGATCGCACAATATGCTGTCTGTGGATGGGATGGAGAATAGTTTGTAACAGTCCAGCGGAACGCCCAAATACCACCTCACCTATACTCAAGGACGTAAACAGAATCAAGGGTTGTCTCAAAATATCAAAAATTAGTTTACTGTCCCCCGTGGAGTGTCGTGTCACACTGCGAATCATTTCACCAATCGCATAGGGTAACATAATTCCACAGGTAGCGTGGGCGATTTCCAGAAGCACCATTAACACATACCACCAGCGAAACTGATTCACAAAATAACAAATAAATAGGAAAGGAGTATCTGGTAATTCGGGCGCATTGGGAGCGCGTTGAAAAGATTTAGAAAGTCTGATTTTTTTAGTCATGGAAGTAAGTTGTTCTGTCAAATAAAAATAGTCGGCAACATAAACCGACCAAGGGCATAAGTAATTAACAAGTAAAAATTATTAAAAAGCAGGTTTAATTTGCTTTTTTAACGCCCTGCTGTAATATTTCCTAAACCATAATTTCTGGTGGTGTGATTGCAGCATATAAATCAGGCGAAAGTAAGGCTTCCTGAATATTAATTTTTTTAGGAATCACTCCCTCTTGAAAGAACAAATCGGCCACGCGTTGTTGTTCAGCAATTAGGGCAGGGCTGAGTCCTCTGCGTCCGGCAAAAGTACGACGAGACATCACTTTTGCGACTACATCTTCATCGAGTTTTTGTTCAGTAATCATCAATTTAGCTACTTCATCTCGATTTTTTTCTGCCCATTGATCGAGAGCATGAAGTTCCTCAATAATAATTTTGAGCAAGCCAGGATTATCTTCGGCAAATTGTCTATCAGCAATATAGTAACCACCAGGAGAATCTAGCCCTACAGAATCTCTAAGAACTCGAATTCGACCCATTTTTTGAGCGATCGCATAGTGGGGATCTCCTGTCATCCAAACGGGAATTCTCCCTTCCAAAAACGCAGCCCGCGCCTCAATAGTCGGTATACTTTTGATTTTAATATCCTTGATAGTTAAGCCAATTGACTGCAAGGCTCTAAGAATAAAATAGTGGGATGCCGAGCCTTTTTGAAAATATACTTCTTGCCCTTTAATATCCTCAAACTTCTTCAGTGGAGATTCCGGTGGTACGGCAATAACACTACTTTTTCCCGTGGTTGCGGTTCTTTGTGTACCCACAACATAAACAAGATTTGAACCAGCTACTTGAGCAAAAATTGGTGGTGTTTCTCCCACTGATCCCACATCAATTTTGCCAACACGCATCCCTTCCATGAGTTGAGGTCCTTGGGCAAATTGCGCCCATTCCACCTTAATTCCCAACGGCTCTAAGCGTTTCTCTAAAACTTTGCGATTTCTGAATAGATCCCCTGCACTCTGATACCCCATGCGGAGAACCTTAGTTTTGATATCCAAGGAACTGGGACTTTTTACCAAATTCTGTTGGCTTTGGTCTCTACAACTTCCTAACAGATATGCCATAGAAAATCCACATAGACTTGATGTGGCAAAATTGAGAAAACGACGGCGTTTAATCATAACTTTTTTATCCATGAGATATTGCTGATTTAAATAACTTTTGGTGGTCATCTACAGAAAATTTAAGCTTTGAGATAGTGACTACCAATTCCAAAACTTAGATTTGGAAAAGGCTTAATGTTCGGTTCTAACGCACAGCATCTCCCCGACGATATTCGGCGGTAATGTCATCTAGTTTTTGCTTCAAATTGTCGTCAAGTTTGACTTCCACAGCCTTGAGACTATCAAGAAGTTGTTCTGGACGACTCGCACCGATGATAGGGGCTGTAATAATCGGATTAGCTAAAACCCAAGCCAATGCTAGAGTAGTCAGCGATAATCCTGCTAAATCTGCGACTGTGCGTAATTCCTCTACAGAGTTAAACTCACGATCATGCCAATAACGTTCTTGATAACGTTCAGCAGCAGTACCTAAAGTAAAACGAGTACCTGATGTTGGACCTTCAGCAAGTTTATGTTTACCTGTCAGTAATCCCCCGGCTAAAGGATTGTAGGGAATGACACCTAAACCTTCTTCTTGTGCTAAGGGTAATAATTCTCGCTCAATTTCCCGGAATAAGAGATTATAGCGGGGTTGAATGGAAACAAAACGAGTCAAAGGACGCACATCTGCACGACCTAAAGCGCGGGCTAGTCGGTAAGCTAAGAAATTGGAAACTCCAATATAGCGGACTTTACCAGCCCGAACTATTGTATCCAGAGCTTCTAGGGTTTCATCCAGAGGAGTTGAAGCATCATCAGAATGTAATTGATACAGGTCAACATAATCAGTTCCCAGTCGTCTGAGGGAAGCATCAATAGCATCTAAGATATGTTTGCGTGAAGATCCCTGGTCCCAAGGTGCAGGACCAACTTTACCGACGGCCTTAGTAGCAATGATAAAATGTTCTCGTTTGCCTTTTAACCAACGGCCAATAATTTCCTCAGTCCTTCCAGCAGTGGGTAGTCCACCACCAAGGGGATAAACATCAGCCGTATCAAGAAAATTTACTCCAGCTTCGGCGGCAGTATCGAGGATTTTTATAGATGTTTCTTCGTCCGTTTGTAGTCCAAAGGTCATTGTACCGAGAACGAGTCGGGAAACGGTGAGTCCGGTTTGACCTAGTTTAGTGGTTGGTAATGTCATGGAAATGTTGGTTGTAGAATTTTTATTTCACGCAAAAATAATTAAACGCAGATAAACGCAGATGAACACAGATGAAGAGGGATAAATCCATTGATTTCATAATTCTCTGATTCAACTCACTACTACTGCTTGGCGACGGCTTTGTGAAACGAGCCATTGTTGTAATATTGGATTACTGTACACTTCATTGGCAATAAAATGATCGCCTGGTAGGACAGTAAAATCTACTTTTGCTCCCACTTTACGCAGGGTATTAACAACATTTTGTGTATCTTCAATTGACAGTTTTTCGTCTTTTGCCCCTTGGAATATTTGGATGGAAATTTCTTGGAGTGCGGCTATTTGGGCTGCTTCTAATGTTTGAGGTACACGACCTGATGTGGCTACCAAACCGGCGAAACGACCTGGATAGGAAGCGGCAATATGCCAAGCTCCAGCAGTGCCTAAACTGAATCCAGATATAATCACACAGGATGGATCTACGGGTTGGGTGGCAATAATATGATCAAGTAAAGCAATTACATCTTCTGCTCTACCTACCCAAGTTTGTCCTTCAGGAAGTTGAGGAGCAACAAAGACGTAAGGTAAGGATGGTGATGAATCTACAAAAAGAGGGAAACCCCATTTTTTTAGTAAAACATTAATATCTGTTCCTCTGTCCTTTGCTCCATGTAGAAATAATACTAGAGGAGCGGGTTTGTTACTGTTAGCAGAGGAGAAAATATAAGGTAATGAACTATTGCTGGTATCGTGGGATCTTTTTTCAACTGGCATAGTTTTAAATCCTCAAATGTGCGTCTACAAATATTTGACAATATTTAGAACTTCAAAATAAAAAAATATCCAAAAATTTCTGGTGGTGCGGGCATCTTGCCCGCTAATCATCAAGGACGGGCAGGATGCCCATCCCACAAGATTGGATACTCTATTTTTTGGCGCAACCTCACAAGGTCATTTACACACCTACCAAGGTTTTGTTCTCAGCTTGAGATTCAATCTTAGGTAGTTTGGATTCTACTGCTGTACCCTTGAAGAAATCGGGGTTGGCTTCGGTGTAGAATTTATAGGGATTGCCAAATACTGGGGATGTATTAGGTCTTGCAGTTCTTGATATTTGGCTTTTGCGTCTGCTTCTGTTAGTCCCACGACTGGAAAGACACCGGGCATAACTTTGAGTTGATCCGGGGTGCGTCCATATTTTGCTAATCTACCTTTAACATCTGCATAGAAGGCTTGAGCATCTTCTAGAGTTTGTTGGGCAGTAAATATAACTTCAGCATTTCTACCAGCTAGTTCTTTACCATCTTCAGAAGAACCTGCTTGCACAATTACAGGATAACCTTGGGGTGGACGGGCAATATTCAATGGTCCGCGCACGGAAAAAAATCTACCTTTATGGTTAAGTTCATGTATTTTATTGGGGTCGTAGTAAAAAGCTGTCTCTTGATCACGGATAAAAGCATCATCTTCCCAGCTATCCCACAAACCTTTGACTACATCAATAAATTCATGGGCGCGAATATAGCGTTCTGCATGAATAGGATGGTTTTCCAAACCGAAATTACCGGCTGCTTCACTACTTCCTGTTGTGACTACATTCCATCCTGCTCGTCCTCCAGAAATATGATCTAAGGAAGCAAATTTGCGTGCCAGAATATATGGGTCTTCATAAGTGGTAGAGGCTGTGGCGATAAAACCAATCTTTTCTGTTACCGCAGACAAAGCTGAAAATAGGGTAACAGGTTCAAAGTCTCCACCAAAGGCTGTGCGGCCTTCTGCACCAGGACGATGTTGTAAGGCTAAACCGTCGGCGAGAAAAAATGCGTCAAATTTACCGCGCTCGGCTGTCTGGGCTATCTGCTGATAATGCTGGAAGTTGAGAGCGCCATTACTCCGTGCTTGGGGATGTCGCCAAGCTGCTACGTGCTGACCTGCTCCGGGTAAAAATGCACCTAGTCTTAGTTGTTTTTGTTGTTTGCTCATATCAGACTCTAAGTAATATTTTTTACCAAATGAATATAGGATGATAAAAATTTTCTGGTCTGGCAGTTGTCATATATATCAATGTGACTACCTCATGTTTATTGGGAAGGCTTTTTCAACTCCTTGGCCATCGTTGTAGGCATTAGCGTTAGTGGTGGGTTGCCGATAAAACTACTGTATCTCGACTGATTTATCATAGATTAATAGTATAATCTCATAACTCTCATGAAAAAGCAAGTACCTTTTAAGAAAAATATGGTGAACTAAATTTATTAGCAGCTAATTGTTAGATATTCTAAGTATTTGATGACTCTAGGGTGTGCAGAGTGGGCGATCGCTCAATTTGAACAAAATACATAGAACTAATATACTACTACTGCTGCCGAGTGTTGTTCTAGTCAAAATTTCTCAACGACGTAATTCGATTTCCCATGTCCAAGCATTGCGAGGTTGACGGACTTTTGTTAATAAACGAGCTAAGGACGCGCTTAATCCACTTCCTGCCCCGACAATTAATGCTGTATTGGACATTTTCTTAGATTTTGAGAACAAAAAATAGTTGACTACTTTTGGATTTATGCAGTATCATCAAAAAACTACTATTACTTTATCAGATTACAGTAGTATTTAGATTTTTTGTCCAAAAAAGGGTTTTTGAACTGCTGACAGATGTTAAAAACCCAATACCAATCAGAAAATTCATTCAAATGACAGAAAAACTTGCGCTTAACGACTACCCTATTCATGAATTGATTCGCAGTCGCTGGAGTCCTAGAGCTTATAGCGAGCAATCTGTAGAACAAGAGAAGCTACTCTCATTACTAGAAGCGGCTCGCTGGGCCCCTTCTTCTTACAATCATCAACCGTGGAGTTTTATTGTTGCTACCAAAGATGACCCCACGGAATACAATCGGTTACTGAGTATCTTGGTTGAGTTCAATCAAGGATGGGCAAAAACCGCTCCTGTGCTGATACTGGCTGTTGCTAAAGTTCGCACTGATGATGGCAAAATCAACAGACACGCATTTCATGATGTCGGACTGGCCTTAGAAAACCTGATTCTTCAAGCCACTTCTTTTGGTTTATTTGCCCATCAAATTGGGGGATTTAATGGAGACAAAGCCAAAACAGAATACCAGATTCCAGAGGACTATGAACCGGCTACAGCACTCACGATTGGCTATCCAGGAGATCCACAGAGTCTTCCTGATGGACTCAAAGAACGTGAACTAGCTCCCCGTGTCCGTAAACCTTTACAGGAATTTGTGTTTACCCAAAAGTGGGGAAAAACCTCATTTTTGTTGAAAGATTAGAGTTCACAAAATATTCAAAGTTTAGTTAGTATTTGATATCTTTTGCCACAAGCCTATTCAGGTTTATAACACTAACTATTTAAGATTTGGGATTTTGGGTTAAATATCTATTTCCCAATGCCGAAGCACAAGTCCTAATTGACAAAGGAATTTAAACATGGCTGACATTAAGATTTATAGTGCGGTAGTTTGTCCTTATGCTCATCGTACCCGCTTGGTACTTCAAGAAAAGGGCATTGATTTCGATTTGATTGAAATTGATTTGCAGAATAAACCAGCAGGATTTACAGAAGTTTCTCCATACGGAAAAGTACCTGCGATTACACATGGGGAAAATCGAGTTTGGGAATCAGCAGTTATTAATGAATATCTGGATGAAGTATTTCCTAATCCTCCCCTTTTACCTAGCAACCCCATTGCCAAAGCTCAGGCTCGGATTTGGATAGATTTTGCTAATACTAGATTAGTTCCTGCTTTTTCTACGCTGTTACGCAGTCCAGATTTCCAAAAACAAGAAGAAGCCAAACAAGAACTTTACAAACATCTAGAATTTATTGAAAATGAAGGGTTAGGAAAACTTTCGGGAGATGGTCCATACTGGTTTGGTGAATCTATCAGTTTGGCCGATTTTACCTTTTTCCCCTGGTTTGAAAGATGGGCTGCTCTTAAACATTATCGTGGCTTTGGTATCCCTGCTAAATTCACTCGTGTGAAACAGTGGAAACACGCTCTCAAAGAACGTGAATCAGTCAAAGCAATCGCTCACTCTAAAGAGTTCTATATTGAGCGATATGCTAAATTTGCTGCTCCTGTTCCTGTGGCTGCTTAGTCAAACACTGCATTCAACTATTCCTAAATTGAGAACACAGATTTATGAGTTATCAAAACATAGAAGTTAAACCAATTGCTGGACGTATTGGGGCAAAAATTAAAGGTGTTAATCTAGCTGAAAACCTCAGTGATGAAATCATCAGCGAAATTAGAAAAGCCCTAGTTGAATATAAAGTCATCTTCTTTCGTGGACAAGAATTAGATGTTAATGGACAAGTAGCTTTTGCACAGCGTTTTGGTAAAATAACTACTGCACATCCCACAGTTCCATCACTTCCTGGACATCCAGAAGTATTGGACTTAGATTACAGCCGTACCGTTGCCCGTGCGAATAGCTGCCACACGGATGTTACATTTGTAGATCGTCCGCCCCTTGGCTCGGTCTTGAGAGCATTGGTAATTCCGCCGACGGGAGGGGATACTATTTGGGCAAATTCGGTGACTGCATACCAAGATTTACCGAAGCATTTGCGGAATTTAGCGGATAAACTTTGGGCTGTACATAGTAATGCTTATGATTATGCCACAGCCTTCGATATACCTCAAGAGGTGAAATCTTATCGAGATGTGTTTACTTCAACGGTGTATGAAACCTTGCATCCAGTGGTGAGAATTCACCCTGAATCAGGGGAAAAGGGTTTGTTTATTGGTGGTTTTGTGCGCCAAATTCCCGGTTTATCTCCCACTGAATCAGCCGATATTCTGCGCTTGTTGCAATCTTATATTACACGACCTGAGAATACAGTACGTTGGCGGTGGCAAGTTGGTGATGTAGCATTTTGGGATAACCGCGCTACTCAACATTATGCCATTGCCGATTATGGAGATCAACCCCGTCGGGTGCAGCGTGTAACCATTGCTGGTGATCTTCCTTTAGGTATTGACGGTAAATCTAGTCAAGCTATTAAAGGAGATTCTTCGGTATATATTCCCAATCTTGTAGCCGCTTAACCCAACCCCCTAACCTCCTTCCCTCTTAGGGAAGGAGGAAAATCAAAGCCTCTATGCTACAAGGAGAGAGGTTTTAGGTTTAATTTAGTTACACCATTTAATTAATTTCACTAACTGTAATTTCAAAAAATTAAGGAGTTGGATTCTATGGCTTTAACACCTTCGACAATGTTACCTTTGGGGACTTTAGCACCTGATTTTTATCTCCCAGATGTGCTTTCAGGTCAAACGATTTCATTGGCAAACTTTGCGGATAAAAAAGTATTGGTAGTTATCTTTCTGAGTCGTCATTGTCCTTTTGTGCAACATATCAAATTTCAACTAGCAAAGTTAGGACAAGATTACAAAAATAAAAATGTGGGGATTGTCGCCATTAGTTCTAATGATATTAATACTCATCCTGATGATGCACCAGAATTACTCAAAGATTTCGCCCAAGAAATAGATTTATCCTATCCTTTGCTTTATGATGAAAGTCAAAAAGTAGCTAAAGATTTTTTTGCAGCTTGTACTCCAGATTTTTTTGTATTTAATGCTAATAGAAAGTTGGCTTATCGAGGACAGTTAGATAATAGTCGTCCAAAAAATGGTTTACCTGTAACTGGACAAGATTTACGGAAAGCGATTAATTATGTTTTAGCAGATGAGCAAATTACTTGGGAGCAAAAGCCGAGTATTGGTTGTAATATCAAATGGAAATCAGGGAATGAGCCGGTTTATTATCAAGTTCCGGTGACGGTTGGGTAGTTAAGGATTTTCAGCAGTACAAGCAAGAGTGAGGATAACTTACTGGCCTTTACTGCTGTAAAATTTGGGAAAATTTATTTATACATTGCGATCACTTAATAGATAACCTTCAAATTTTATATACGTAGATCAGATTGCTAGATATTACCTGCTGTCATATACACCTTATAATGTTGAGTTTAGTGATAGGATTCTGTCTTAGATAAATTTTGTTTAAACTTCACACTATACTTCACACTTTTGCTCTATTATGGATTCACGAGACTAAAGGCAGTATTTCCTGCTTTCGGAACATACACAGTTTCCTGAAAACCAACGAACAAAGGATGGAGAGCAGTGGCCATAATCAATCCACTTATTGCACAACCGCCAAAAGAGGTGTCTTTAAAAAAAGCACCTCTAGTTCGTGTTATTGCACAAATACGCTTTCCGCTGATTACGTCAATTGAAAATAAAAGCTTTATAGGAGGATTTCAAGAAGCTATTAGAGATAAGTATCCAATATTACAACAAGAGCAGACCCGCAGCTTAGTTTTTGGTTCTCAAGGCGTTACGCAGTCTGAGCAAGTAACTTGGAGATTTGTAGATGCTCAAGGTAATTGGCGCTTATCACTATCACCTGACTTTGTAGCACTTGAAACAACTGCTTATACAAGTCGTAGTCATTTTATAGCACGGTTAGAAAACTTGCTAATAGCACTTAATGAACACATTAAACCTAAAATTGTTCAACGATTCGGTGTGAGATATATTGATCGGCTCGTTGGACAGGCAGTAAATGATATATCTAAGCTTGTACGCTCGGAAATTACGGGTATCGTAGCATTAGACTTTGGAGAATATATTCATCAGAGTATCAATGAATCTTTGTTTAGTTTACCTGGGGGGGAAGACCAGATAATTGCGCGTTGGGGGTTAATTCCTCCTAATGGAACTTTTGATCCAGATGCAATTGAACCGGTTGATGAACCTAGCTGGATACTTGATTTAGATATGTCTCTTTCAAAACAAAGAGATTTTGATGTTGAAGAACTTCTGAATGAAGCACAGCGTTTTGCTGAAAGAATTTATACTTTTTTCAGATGGGCAGTAACTGATGAATTTTTGCAGCATTTTGGAGGTGAACCATGACTTCTCTTTTAGATAGAAAACCTGAGCAGTTATCGGGTACTTCTGCCCGTGGCTCAATGCGTCCTCAGCATAATTACCGCCCCACTATTATATATAAAATTTTTTCAACTATTCCTATTACAGCAAGTACGACAGCAACATTTGAGCGAAATTTATTACCTACTTTGGAGATGACAACGAGTGGGTTGACTTTTCCATCAACTAATTCTGCGGAAACAACACGAATTGCTCTTAACCAACTGAGAAAGTTAAGTGGATTGACCTGGGATCAACTTGCTAGGCTTTTTAATGTTTCACGTAGAAGTATTCACTTTTGGGCAAGTGGCCAGCCATTATCTCGTTTTAATGAGGAGAAGCTTAATCGCCTTTTGGCTACTGTTCAGTATATTAATCGGGGAAGTGCCAGTCTTAATCGTAGTCTTTTATTAACTCCTGGTAGTGATGGTCAACTTCCTTTCGATCTCTTGGTAGCTGATGAATATGAAGAGGTAAAACGAATTATTGGTTATGGTAATGTTCCTGAAAGACCACAATTAGCTCCCTTATCTGAGGATGCACGTGCGTCACGTAGACCACCCAATCCGGCTGATCTAGTTGATGCTCTACAAGAGCCTATCCATCGTGAAGTTGGACGAACCAAACCTGCTAGAGCGGTAAGGAGCCGCAAACACGGTAGTGGACAATGAGCTTGATGTTTGGATTAAGGAAGTGGATGCTGCTCTTCAAGCATGGCAGCAAGGTGATTATGTGCTTGGCGAACATTGGTTTGTACAGCGTTTTCACCCTCAGCGTCCTCTGACACAAGAATCTATAGGTGTTGCACAAGAGGAGACTGATCTTGCTGAGTTAGAAGTCAGAGGTTTTGTAGTGGTTACGCAAACTTGCGATCTTGTGCGTACTTGTCGCACTCGTCCATTTGTTGAAGTAGTTCCTTTGGTGGAGGTTGATGAGGAACAATTATATCAAATTCAACGAAATAGACGACCTCAATATGCTTATATTGCAGGAGTAGCAGAACTGAATCTAGTGGCTGATCTTGATCGTGTGATGACAGTGGAGAAAGCCGTTGTTGCAGAATGGAAGCGCAAGTCTGGATGCCAAAATGATCAAGAGATTAGGGCATTAGGGCAAGCATTAGCTCGGAAGCGAGCTAGATTTGCTTTTCCTGATGAGTTCAATCAATTAACTAAAAAGCTGCAAACACGAATGCAAGATAAGCATGATAAATCTAGCCCTGAAGGTGAAGCTCTTCGTGCTTTGCGTGAAATTAGAGTATATGCAGAACCTTCTTGGAATGACGCTGCAATCAACCTAACTTTTTTGTTTATCCGTGATGAAGAACAAGTTCAGTTTCAAGATATAAGGTGGGATCAACTTTGTGAAAATTGGTTGAAATTAATTCCACCATCTGGCCGCTTTCAATCTGTAGATGGCTTGGTAGTATCTTTGGAAGACATGACAGCAAAGGAATATGTTGAGAGTGATCCGCTAGATTTGGATAACTTATCATCCTGAAATCTGAAATCATTTTCGACATAAACCACCCATAAATCAAGTTACGGGCTAATAGCCAAAGTCAGTTAAAATGGACTAAATTTGTGATCAGCTATTTAGATTACTATTTTTTTTGTGTCTAGATTTCTTCCTTCGCGCCTCTGCGTGAGACTATTTCCCCTATAAATCCTCATGCAACGCCCCCAACTTCCTAATCTCCGGCCAAATCATCGCCGTAGCCACCACCACTAAAATCGTCCCAATACCCCCACCAACAACAGATAACACTGGACCAAATAAAGCCGCAGTCAAACCAGACTCAAAACCTCCCAACTCATTAGAAGCACTGATAAACACACTATTGATAGCCGCAACTCTTCCCCGTAAATGATCAGGGGTTTTAATTTGCACCAAAGTATGACGAATGACCACACTAATACTATCTAACGCCCCACTGAATGCCAACATCAACAACGACAACCACACCCAACGAGATAAACCAAAAACAATTGTTACAACCCCAAATCCTACAACTGACCACAGTAAAGCCGCTCCAGCTTTGCGGATAGGTGGTAAATATACTAACAATGCTGCCATAATCAATGCGCCTATAGATGGGGCAGCTTGTAAATAGCCCAATTCCACCGGACCAGCGTGTAAAATATCTTTTGCAAAAACGGGTAATAATGCTACAGCACCACCAAATAAAACGGCAAATAAATCAAGGGTAATGGCTGCGAGAATTAATTGATTATTCCAGACAAATTCAGCCCCCGCAGCTAGGGATTTTAAAGATACAGGTTCTTTGCTAAAATTCGTTGGTTGGGGTTTAATGGCGGCTACAGATGCTAAACATAATAGTGAGGCGATCGCTGCTACTACATATACTTCCGTAGCACTTTTGAACAAAGCAATACCCAATCCTCCCAAGGATGGACTTATCACCGATGCTAATTGAAAGCTACTACTGATCCAAGTCGCCGCATTAGAAAAAAGATTAGTCGGTATCAACTGAAACATTAAAGCATCACTGGCTGGTTTGAGAAATGCCCTAGCTACACCCATTAATACTAAACAGCCATAAACTAGGAAAATTGCCCCTTGAGTATAGGAAATAACCCCTAAAGCCAGGGAACATACTGCCAGGAGGAAAATTGCTAGTAAAGTAGTGCGTTGGCGATTATGCTTATCAGCAACATGACCTGCTATTAATGTCAGTAATATCATGGGTGTTACTTGGGCTAATCCCACTCCACCCAGCGCCAAAGGAGAATGGGTGCGCTCGTATAATTCCCAACCAATGGCCACGGTTTGCATTTGTCCTCCTGTAAATAAGAGAACACGCCCAATAGTAAATAACCGATAATCTCGATATCTCATGGCTGCAAAAGGATCGTGTGCAGCGTTAGTATTAGGGGGGATTTGTTTCTGTTTGCTCGAAGACATTTTTTAGTAGACTTAACCCTTCTTCAATTTTTGATACTTGTTCTGGTGTCAAACCCTCCAGAATTTCCGCAATTTCCCCGCGAGTTTTTTCCTGGGACTGCTCTAAAAGCAGTTTTCCCTCTCTCGTCAAATTCAGGACTACTCGCCTTCGTTCTTGAGGGTTATCTGTACGTTGCACCAGATTTCGTTGCACTAATTTTTCTATAGTTGTGGATGCTGTAGCACAGGTGACACCTAAATGTTCTGCTACCTCTGATAAAGAAGCACCAGGATTGCGATTGAGAAACGCGAGCGATCGCAATTGTGGTATAGATAAAGAGTCAGCGCTGTGAGTCCGCATTTCGGCTCGGATAAACCGCATCAATAAGGGAACTGTTTCCATCACCCTAGCAGCACATTCTTTAGAGGGTTTATCCAAACTCATAAGACTGTTTTTCTCCAGATTACATTGCTACCCGTGGATAAAGTCGGCCACAGATGTAGGTTAAACCTATTAATGTTAGCAAGAGAATTGTACAATCTAACCCAAATCCATAAATACTTGAGCCATTGGCCAGCATTGCACCGCGTAAAGCATCCACTTCATAAGTCAAAGGATTCAAGTGAGAAATTAATTTTAACCAACTTGGCATCAAGGAAATAGGGTAAATGGCATTACTGGCAAAAAATAACGGCATGGTGATTAATTGCCCAATTCCCGTAAACCTTTCCCGTGATTTCACTAAACAGCCGATGATGAGTGAAAAAGTACAAAAACAACCAGCACCTAAAAACACAATCAAAACTACTTGTAAAAAAGCCAAAGGATTGTGATTTAAGTGTACACCTAACAACAAAGCCAAGATATAAATAAACACCACTTGAGAAAAGCAACGCACACCAGAAGCTACACCTTTACCTAAAACAATGGCAGCGCGGGGTATGGGTGCAGCCAGAAATTTATGAACAATGCCTAAATCGCGTTCCCAAATTAACGTCATTCCCCCAGAGAAAATGGCCACAAATAAGGCACTTTGAGCCAAAATACCGGGAGTCATAAAATCCAAGTAAGGTATATTACCTGTAGGAATAGCACGAGTGCGAGTAAAAACTTGTCCAAAAATAATTAGCCATAAAGCCGGTTGTACAGCCCTAATCACTAAATCACTAGGATCATGGCGCAGTTTTCGTACTTCTAACTCAGTAATTACCAGGGTTTTGGTAAATAGTTCTTTGATGCCAGAAAAAATCCCTTTGGGGCGATTATATTTCGGTTCAACCCAATCGTTGAGAGGTACGTCTAGTTCTTGCAGTTTCACTGTAACTCACTCCTGATACTAATTGATTTCCTGCGTAGTGGATGAAGACATCATCTAAAGTTGCGTCTGGTTTTTCTATGACAGCTTTTAATTCTGAAGGTGAACCAGTGATAATTTCTTTACCTTGATTCATAATCACCACTCGGTTACAAAGATTATCCGCTTCTTCTAAAAAGTGGGTAGTTAAAAAGATGGTTGTACCGTACTCTCTACGGAGTTGCTGTACAAGTTGCCATACTTGGGTTCTTGCAACTGGATCTAATCCCACTGTTGGCTCATCTAGAAATAAGATTTGGGGTTGATGTAAAATGGCTTGGGCAATTTCTAACTTACGAATCATTCCTCCAGAGAAGGTTCTCACTAAGCGATGTGCAGCATCTTCCAAACCCATAAATTCCAGCACTTCCGCGATTTGCTGTTTTCTGCGTCGAGGGGGAATATCATACAATTTAGAGAATATTAACAGATTTTCATAACCTGTTAAAGTCCCATCTGCTGATAAAGCCTGGGGTACATAACCTATTACTCTTCTGACTGCATCAGGTTGACGAGTCACATCATAACCGGCTAAGTATGCTTTTCCGCTACTGACTGGTAGCAAGGTAGTTAACATCTTAATTACTGTACTTTTTCCCGCACCGTTGGGACCTAGTAAACCAAAAACCTCTCCTGCTGTTACGGAGATATTTAAGTTATCAACGGCTGTAAATTTTTCAAAGCGGCGCGTCAGTTCCAAGGTTTGCAATATTAGCGACTTTGGGACTTGTGCAGGTATTTCCGCAGATTCTATTCTTCCCGTAAGTTTCGTCACGATTGGAAGACACTTCCTTTTTCAAATAATTAGAGTATCTAAATATTAGTTTGGCATATTTTTTCTAAAAGTCAAGACCAAGGATTAATGATGACAACTCCAGTACCAGCAAAATCTTTTTCGTTGCGAGTAACAAGTGATAGAGAGTGTTGAAGTGCGATAGCGGCAATTAAAGAATCCATAGCGGGTAGAGGTCGGCCATTCTGTTCTAGTTGACAGATTAAATTTCCCCATAACACCATTGTGGAGACATCTATAGTTAAGATTCTGTGTTCAAAGCGATTGGGTAGGGTTTCATTTAGCTAAGTTGTGAGAGATTCTTTTCTCTTAGATGGAGTAAGTTTGCAGATGCCTTTAGCGATTTCGCCAATAGTAATTACACTAAGGTAAAGTGTTTCTGGAACTTGGGCATCTACCCAATCTAAAACTTTTTGATTTGGTTCTTTGGCAACAAGTTCAGAAATTAGACAAGTATCAAGGAGGTAGGTCATGGGGTGAAGGTATCGCGGGGTAGGCTGTTGTGATCTCGGTTCAAGTCGAGTTCTTCAGTGAGTTCAGTCAAGGGGGATTGACGGAAAAATTCTGAGATTTTAATAGGTTTTTCTGAGTTGGTATTGCCTGTAGTTAGGCTTTGGGCAAGGAGTTGAATAATATACAGTTTATCGTTATGCGAAAGCTGAAGGAGTTGTTGTTCGAGTTCTGGGATAACCATGATGGGGTTTAAATGAAGGATAATTTTATTGTACTTTCAGCCTGGAGTTTAGACTAAAGCAGAGCGATCGCTATACTATTATTGTGGATATATTTTATCCCTTACAAGACTACCCTACTTGAGCAATTACCTGTCCGATCTCTTGAGGTGTTGCACCTGTGGCCAGCATTGCCCGGATTAAGAGTTCAATAGAAACGGAAGCATCACCATTTTCAGCTTTAGCAATTCGAGGTTGACTGGATTGAATTTTTTCTGCTAATTCTGTTTGTGTCATTAATTTCTGTCGTCGTTCTTTCAGATTATGACTAAGAACTAATTTAATCTCAATCAGAGCAGTTTCCTCTTTTGTGAGTTCTAAAAACTCGGAAACATTTCCAACTTTCCAGCCTTTTTGTTCTAGACGTTTTCTTTTAGCTTCATCCATAATACTAATCTTGTATATCTTGGTCGTACTTGCTTAGTCGTTTTTTAGAGATGTCAATAACGGTGCTTGGTGTTGTTCTCGTTGTTTTGTTGAAAACTTCCAGAATCAAAATTGCATCATCATCAATTCGGTAAATAATTCGCCAGTTCTTGTCCGCATCCCGAATCCGTAGTTCATAACAATGTTTTCCGATACTAGACATTGGTTTTGAATGCGGCATTCCCAAGCTTTCACCCTGCTGTAACCGTCTGAGTAGTATACCTGTTTCTATCCGTGCTTCTTGGCTGAAGGGTGGAGTTTTAATTTCACCATGCAACCAAATTAAAGGTTTATCATTTTCGTCCATGCTATTATTTATATCATATCTGATATATTTTTGATTGGCTATTGTAGCCTACTGGAGTTTAGACTAAAGCAGAGCGATCGCTGTACTATTATTATGGATAGATTTTAGCCCTTACAAAATTACCCTACTTGAGCAATTACCTGTCCGATGTCTTGAGGTGTTAAGCTTAAATTTTTCCCTTAACATTCTATTTAAAAATATCGCTAGAGTAAATTTAAACCGATATGGACTGGACAACACCACTCAAGGCACAACAGACTGATTTTATTCAAAGACTTAAATCTGCTAAATTACTCCATTGTGACGAAAAAGGCCAACATAGTGAATTAACTGTCATTTCTGGTAAAAGGTTAGACCAATTTATGTAAATGCTTACTTCAACCGAGGAACTGCCCGTTATCATTTAGGGGATAAGCAGGGTGCAATTGATGATTACACTCAGGCTATCAAGATTCCTAACTATGTAAATGCTTACTTCAATCGAGGAAATGTCCGTAATGAATTAGGAGATAAGCAGAGTGCAATTAAAGATTTCCAAACAGCCGCAAATATATATAAAAAAGAAGGTAAAGAAACAAACTATCAAAAGGCTATAGAGATAATCAGAGAAATTACAGCAGTTTTCATGTATTTGTACCACACGCTAATTTTTCTATTCCTTTCTTCCTTTGCGTCTTTGCGCCTACCCTTCGGGATCTCTAAGAGAGATTGCGTGAGATATAAAATGTGGTTCATTTACCCGAAAATCGCTGTAACAAATAATGAATATAAGTTAAGCCAGATACGAAAGATCACTGACTTCTTAATTAAATTTTTTGTAAATAATGAAGATCATTCAAAGAAGTCGGTGATCTAAAAGTATTGAATACAACAACAAAAAATTTCAAACATCCTCTTACGGAAAATTCATAACTGCTATATAATAGAATTCCAAATTATTTCCCAGATTTTACTCAAAATTAAAATTTAATGACGCGCTTTATACATGATAAATTCGCCAAAGACTATCTAGAAGAATTATTAAAAGATTACGGAGAAGTCAAAGCATCAGAAAAAGTCTCAGGAGAGATTAAAGAAATTGATGTTTTATTCACACCTGCTAAACAACAAAGTTCTAAATTACAAATACTGGGGTTACTAGGAAGACTTGCCGAAAATCCTGCAATAATAGAACCATACCGCAATCCAGCTTCTAGCGATGAAATCTGCGACTGTATTCTCAAGTTATTAGAAGTCAAGGCTTCATTGCGACGAGAAGCCAAAGCCAATAAAATCAAACTTCAGGAGTCAGAAATTCCTAAATTGTGGATTTTAACCCCCACTATCTCTGAAACTCGTTTATCTAGCTTTAGAACTATCCAAAAAGAAGGTTGGTTATCGGGAGTACACTTTTTAGCAGATCCCTTGCGAACAGCAATTGTGGTAATACACCAACTACCACAAACACCGGAGACTTTATGGTTGAGGCTTTTAGGTAGGGGAAGCGTACAATCACAAGCAATTATCGAGTTGCAAGCGTTACCATTAGATCACCCTTACCAAAAAACCACCCTGGAATTAGTTTACAACTTGCGCGAAAATTTGAGAGTAAATCAAAAACTAGAAACAGATGATAGGGAGTTAATTATGCGACTAGAACCACTTTATCAAAGAAATAGAGAACAAGCTAAAGAAGAAGGAAGACAAGAAGGAAGACAAGAAGGAAGACAAGAAGGAAAGCAAGAAGGAGAAAAAAACTTAATACTGCGTTTACTACATCGTCGGATTGGTGAAATTGATGCGTTATTAATCGAGCGAATTACAGGATTATCAATTGAACAGTTAGAAAATTTAGGAGAGGCATTATTAGACTTTTCTAGTGTTGCTGATTTAGAAGCTTGGTTAACCCAACACTCAATCTAATTCATTAAATCTATCAATATCCATATCCATTGTCAGGAACTTTGGTCATTTTGCCAGCTTACGCACAACAGGTGTATGTTCAACCTGTGCATTTGGTAGCTGTGCGTCGAGTATTGGCAGAAAATGGGTTAATAAATAGTAATTCTTTCGACAGTTTTTTAGGAAAGGTTGTAAGCTAAAATCCTACCTATAATTCCACTGTCTAAATATTATCTAAAATCTCCCTTACCCAAGTTTCCTGTTCAGAAGATAAAGCAGGTTTTAGAATTTGTGAATAATCAATTGCTAAATCAAATCTAGCCCGTTCATATATTTCATTAAGTAACCTGTGCAAATCAATCACAGGTTCATTTTCTCCCGAACGCAAAGGAACGGGAAAAACAGGAATAGGATCTTGTAAATCAAAACTATAAAGGTCTGCATCTGGTCGTTGATGACTACGGCTAACTAAAATGTGATAATCGCTTTTATTTGCTCCTAGAATTGGCAAGGATTCACCTAATCTCAATAAATCAATTTCCACTAAATTAGTTGCAGATGCTAAAATTTTCTGTCTCTTATTTTCGTAAACAGTTCTACCTTCCTTAGAGCGTTTATTTTTAGGTGAAAGTATCTCAATTACAGTCACTACTTCCCGGCTTTGTGTTGCTTTCACTTCCAAAAATCGCTCAATTACTTCTTCATACATGGGAACTTTAACTTTACTAGGTTCTACCAGTTTTGTAGTAGTTAAAGTTGTCCCAGTTTCTGCATTATTATTTCTTTTGGCAACGGCTACATCAGCAATTCCCACTAGAAAAATATCATCTACACTTGTATAAACTCTCTCTTCAATAGAAACTCTGTATTTAGGGGCAATTTGAGGAGTTAAATCATCAGCTATAGCGACAATCAAACGGTTATGTACCTGATGCCACAATTCAGGTTGTTCTAAATACGGATTCATCCCAGGAAACG